>Ga0209398_1000640_pt1 | contig 20823 bp, 12 predicted proteins | sample AshMeaBigSpring_FD_184125 | JGI IMG/M metagenome (GOLD analysis project Ga0209398, IMG submission 184125) | Groundwater microbial communities from Big Spring, Nevada to study Microbial Dark Matter (Phase II) - Ash Meadows Big Spring (SPAdes)... | ecosystem: Environmental > Aquatic > Deep... | reverse complement strand
GATCACGTTCAGTGACCCGCTCGACGAGACGGCGGCGACCGCGCGGGAGAACTATGCCGTGAAGACCTGGTCGCTGGCGCGCACCGCCAACTACGGATCGGAGCACCTGGACGAGAAACCGAGCCCGATCGCCGGCGCGACCCTGGCCGCGGATCGCCGCAGCGTACAACTGGAGCTGCCCGAAATCGCCCCCACCTGGTGCATGGAGATCACCTACCGCATCCGAAGCGCCGATGGAACACCCGTCGAGGGCAAGATGCATAACACGATCCATCGACTGGCACCGTGACGGATGCGCGCCGCTTGAGAGACCTGGTTCGTCGAAGAACTCGACCTGCAGCGATACGTGTTCTGTCCATTTCAACAGTTCGTGTTCGGCAGACTAGCCGGAGGGCGCTAGCCCCCGGTTCTTCCCGGACGAACCGCGGGCTAGCGCCCCGCGGCTGATCCGAAAATTCAACTTGGACGATGCACTGGCCGGTTGGCCGCGAGATCGATTATGGCTCGCGGGAACGGGGGCCGGACGGGCGGTTGGGTCCCGGAGGGGGTGACTCTGACGTTCCCAGACAGCCAGTACAATCACCGTCTCTCGGCCCGCGAGGCGGTGCCTTCTCCGGCGCCGAGCCAACGCGCCGAGCCGCCTTGCCACCTGGTCGATGCCCCCATGACCCGCCCGCCTCACCGCCCGGAACTGCTCGCCCCCGCCGGCGACTTCGATTGTGCTCGGGCCGCGGTCGAGAACGGGGCCGACTCGGTCTATTTCGGGCTGCACGGCGGCTTCAACGCCCGCGTGCGGGCCACGAATTTCGACGCCGAGCAGCTGCCCGAGCTGATGCGCTACCTGCATCGCCGCGGTGTGAAAGGGTACCTGACGCTCAACACGCTGGCCTTTCCCAGCGAGCTGGCGACGGTCGAAGCGCGGATCCGGCAGGCGGCCGCGGCCGGAGTCGATGCGGTGCTGGTGCAGGACCTGGGCGTAGCCCGCCTCGTGCGCGCCGTCTGCTCCGGTCTGGCGATCCACGCCTCGACCCAGATGACGCTCACCAGCAGCGGCGGCCTGCGCGTGGCCGAGCAGCTGGGGATCGAGCGGGTCGTGCTGCCGCGCGAGCTGTCGCTGGACGAGATTCGCCGCCTCCGCCCCCAGACCGAGCTGCGGCTGGAGGTGTTCGTGCACGGCGCGCTCTGCGTGGCCTACTCGGGCCAGTGCCTGACGAGCGAATCGCTGGGCGGCCGCAGCGCCAATCGCGGCCACTGCGCCCAGGCCTGCCGGCTGCCGTACGAGCTGATCTGCGACGGGCAGGAGGTGCCGCTGGGCCCGGTCAAGTACCTGCTTAGCCCGCAGGACCTGGCCGCGTACGCCTTGATCCCCGACCTGATCGACGCGGGCGTCGATGCCTTGAAGATCGAAGGACGCTTGAAAACGCCCGAGTACGTGGCAAACGTCACCAGCCACTACCGGGCGGCGATCGACACGGCCAGCGCGGGACAGCCGGTGCGGCTGGCGCGGCGGCAGGTCCAGGAGATGGAGATGTCGTTCTCCCGCGGCTTCTCGCCCGGCTGGCTGCAAGGCTGCGATCACAAGATGCTCGTCCCGGGCACCAGCTCGGCCAAACGCGGCGTGCTCCTGGGCACCGTCCGCGGCGTGCGGGCCGGCCGCGTGGCGGTCGCCCTGGAGTACCACGTGGCCCGCGGCGACGGGATCGTCTTCGAGGGCGATCGCGCGCAGGATGCGGAACAGGGAGGGAGAGTCTTCCAGGTGTACCGCCGCGGCCAGCCCCAGGATCACCCGGTGGACGCGGGCGTCGTGGAATTGACGTTCGACCAGCAGGCGGTCGACCTGCGCCGGCTGTGGACCGGCCAGCAGGTCTGGAAGACAGACGACCCGCAGCTGAATCAGCGGCTCCGCAGCACCTTTCACGGCGCACGAACCCAACGCCGCGTGTGGCTGGACCTGGAGGTGGTGGCCCGCGCGGGTCAGCCGCTGCGGATCGCCGGCCGCGCCGCCAACGGGGCAAGCTGCGATCTGGCCTCGGACCAGCCGCTGGCGGCCGCCGTGCGGCACCCCCTGACCGCAGACCTGCTGCGAGCCCAACTGGGACGCCTGGGCGCGACGGTCTACGCCCTGCGCGATCTGCGGGCGGACATCGCCGGTTCGCCGATGGTGCCCCTGAGCGTCCTCGGGCAATTGCGGCGGCAGCTGATCGCCGACCTCGACGCCTCGCTGGACGGCACCGTCTACGCAGTGGCGGCCCAGCCTGTCCTGCCGCAACTGTGCCGCGGACTGGACGACACAGCCCCCGCGGCCCCGACGCCGCCCACGCTGCACGTGCTCTGCCGCGAGCTGGAACAGCTTCGCCGGGTGCTGGACTTGGGCGTCCAGGACGTCTACGCCGATTTCCAGGACATCCGCCAGTACCGCCCGGCCGTGCAGGCGGCACGCGCGGCGGGGGCCCGCATCTTCCTGGCCACGCCGCGGATCGAGAAGCCGGGGGAGGAGGGAATTCTCCGAGTCCTGCCGCGCCACGCGCCGGACGGGATCCTGGCCCGCCACCTGGCGGCCCTCGCCTTCTGCCGGGAACAGGCCCTCCCGGTGATCGCCGATTTCTCGCTGAACGCCGCCAACGAACTGGCGGCGGAGTTTCTCGTGGGACAAGGGGCTCAGCGGGTCACCGCCTCGTACGATCTGAACCGCGAGCAGCTGCTGGACCTGGTCGCGGCGGTGCCGCGGAGCTGGCTGGAAGTCGTGATCCACCAGCAGATGCCGCTGTTTCACATGGAGCACTGTGTCTTCTGCGCCCTCCTCTCGCCGGGCACCAACAAGACCAACTGCGGCCGCCCCTGCGATCGACACGAGGTCCGACTGCGCGACCGGATCGGCATGGAACACCCGTTGATCGCCGACGTGGGCTGCCGCAATACGCTGCTGAACGCCGTACCGCAGAGCGCGGCGGAGGCGGTGCCCGCCCTGCTGGCGCACGGCATCCGGCATTTCCGCTTGGAACTGGTACGCGATGATCCGGACGAACTCGGGCCGATGATCGAGCTGTATCGCGGGCTGCTGGCCGGCCGCGTGTCGGGCTCCGAGGTCTGGCGCCGTCTGCGGGCCAGCAACCGCGTGGGCGTCACCCGCGGCACGCTGGAGGAACGCCGCAACCCGCTGGCGATCCTGTAGCCCGGATTATTCATCAACCTAACGAGTAAAGTTGCAAGGTGAAGCAGAGAATCAGGTTGTGGCTATCTTCCCAAAAACACCGCGCACATCAGCCGCTGCGCGCTAGCGTCCGGTCCTGCCCAATTCGACCAAAACCGGACGCTAGCGCGCTGCGGCTCATGAATAATCCGAGCCAACCGCAACCCGGTCGGAACCTACCCTCCCCGAAGGCTCGTGCCTCGCCTTCGACCCTCCCGGAGGGAGGGTGCAGAGGTTGTAAACCCGATTCTTCACCCTCCCCTTGGGAGGGTCGGCCGTGAGGAACGATCGGCCGGGGAGGGGCGGCGGCGAGAAGCGATCGGCCGGGGAGGGGCGGCGGCGTTAACCGCAACCCGGTCGGAACCTACCCTCCCCGAAGGCTCGTGCCTCGCCTTCGACCCTCCCGGAGGGAGGGTGCACAGGTTGTAAACCTGAGCGAGGATGAGTGTCCCCCGTGGTCCTCCCCCGTCGTCCCGCCTGGGGCCGGACGTCCGTCTCCTTTAGGCCGTCTGACAAACGGTGATTATTTGAGACGCTGGCAGGGACCGGTGATCTCGGAGGCAAAACAGGCAGGCCGTGCGCCCATCGATGGACGCACGGCCTGCCTCGTGCATCATGCGGCCGTGCCTTTCGCCGAAGCTACTCACCGCGACCGCACACCACATTATTCGCCCACCGGCCACGCTGGCCGGTGCGCTGGAGAACCGGGTAGTCCCTGTGCGGGCACGGTCCATGGAGCCCCCATGGGACCCCATCGATTCTGGCCCAAACAGGCTGCTTGGCGCTAGCGCTGTTACGGGGCTTGCGACTCGGAAACCTATGTTGTTGTTCTCGTTCGCCGGGTTGTCGTTGTTCCGGTTCGACGACGACAAGTTGTTGGAGTTGTTGTTCCAGTTGCCGCCGCGGACGCCGCGAGCAGACGAACCCTCGAGCCCGGTCCCCCTCCCTGCCGTCAGCGGCTCAACACCGCGCGACGTAGTCCCACACTTTGAGCGTGTTTTACATGGGCCACCCACGCTCGTACACTGGTCGTCAAACTGGCAGCCGGCCGCCGCCGCTGTCCCACCTCCCACCGCATGGCCCGAAACCGGTCCTGAAAACGCCGGGCCGTCGCGTTTCTCACGCGGATCCGCCCGTCCGCACGCAGCACGAAGCCCACGAAGTCCACGCCGCAGCGCGTCGGAATCAGCCGATACTTGTCGGGGTGCATGCACAGTTGGAGGCTGCGCAGTTTCTGCTGGACCTGGTGGCCTTCATCTTTCAACCGCCCGCGATCATTGCCGAACAGCACAAAATCGTCCAGGTAGCGGACGTAGCCCTTGACGCGTAACTCGTGCTTGACGAAGTGGTCCAGCGCGTCCAGATAGACATTCGCCAGGAACTGGCTGGTCAGGTTGCCGATCGGCAGACCGCACTTGTGCAGCCGCACATCAAACAGGTCACCACCCGCCGGCCATTCCTGGCGCACACGATCGTGATGCGTGTCCAGTATCGTCGCCAGCAACGCCAACAGTTGGTCGTCCCCCACCACGCGCTTCACCAGGGACATCAAGACGCCGTGGTCAATGCTGGGGAAGTACTTCTGGACGTCGCACTTCAGGGCGTACTCGTATCGTTGGGCGAACTGGGACGCCCGACGCATGGCTGCGTGCGTGCCCTTCCCCGGCCGGCTGGCGAAGGAATCCTCGATGAACCGCCGCTCGAAAATCGGCTGAATCACCCGCACGACCGCGTGGTGGACGACCCGGTCCCGGAACGGTGCGGCGGCCACCAGCCGCTGTTTCGGCTCGAAGATGTGAAAGTAGTGGTATTGTCCCGGCTGGTAGTCGCCGTCGCGCAGCTCGGCGTGCAGATCGACGACATGCCTTTCCAGGTCGGCGTAGAACGACGCCCCGGGCTCGCGGCCGCGCTTTCCACGCAGGGCATCGCGTGCGGCGGCGAGGAGATTGGTGAAAGAAACCACTTCCTCAAACAGGTGCTTGTGGCGTCGCATCCGGCGTGCCTTCCTTGCTGCACGACTGTTTCCACCAGCCGCCGACCATCCGTCCGCACTCGGTCAGGCCCTTGCAAGAGAACTCGTACTGGCGGCCGCTCAGCAGGTTCCGGTCTTGAGCCAGGCGTACCAGCCACCGCAGCGTTTCGATCTTGCGGTTGGCCCGGGCCAGTAGTTCCGCTTTCCGCGGGCTGTAGGCCGCTTCAGTCAGTAACTCCAGGATGTCCAGGGCGTGATCCGCCAGACGCTGGCCGAAAATGAACCGCTGGTTCTTCGGGAAACTGTCGATCCGCTCCAGCAGCCATTTGGTCAGGTCGTACCACTTGACCAGCACCACCGGCGGGTCGGTTTTCCGTGCCACACCGCCCCCGTCCTGCTGGCACGGATCAAAAAAGGGGGCCGGGTACCGTTGTGCGAAGCACCCTATGGGCCGTTCCGGCAACGGTACCTGACCCCTTTTTGAACCGTGCCAATTTTCAAAATCGCACGCCGCCTGCGGCGGGAAGAAAGGGTAAAAGGAAGAAAGGACAAAGGGTTATTTCCCCCTACGTCTCCACCGATACAACCCCAACACCGTCATCCCCGTCAACAGCAGCGCATACGTGCTCGGTTCTGGCACGGGGGAAAGACTTGCGACTCGGAAACCTACGCCGCTGTCCTCGGACGCCGGGTTGCCGCTGAGCCGGGTCGACGACGACAAGATGATGGAGAAGAGGTCCAGTTGCCGCCGCGGATGCCGCGAGCAGACGAAACAGTGTCATTTGTCAAATCGAATTCCGTCTCTTCCCATTCAAACACATTGCCACCCTGCCCCATGATCCCGAACGGGCTCAAGCCGCCCGCGTCCATGATGTCGGCCGGGCCTTGCTCAATTGGCTGGCCATACACCGCCGTGCCGGCCGCCGTGCCGTTGGCGACCGGTGTGGGCGCCGTGTCGCTGCCGGTCGGGAAGTCGAAGTAGCTATCGCTCACCGGATCGTAGTACGCCGCCTTGTACCACTCGTCGACGCTGGGCAGAAAATACCGCGCGCCCGTGTTGCGAAACGGATTGGATGAATCGAATCCCGCGTCGCTTCCCGTCCACAGTTCGATGTCCGCGTTGGCGTTGTAACCCCCGTCGCCCGGCTGATTGGCGAACTTGTACGCGGGCGAGAATCCTTGGCTGGTGTTCAGCCAGTTGACGAACCGCGCCGCCTGGTTCCAGCTCACACTGGTCGCCGGTTTGTTCGCGCCCGGCGTGTCCGTGGTGATTCCCAGCGTTCCCTCGGCATTCGCCTTGTTGATCATATCCTCGGACACTTCGAACTTCCCCATGTTGAATACATACGGCACCGCGCCCGCCGGGTTGGGATCGCCGGTGGTATCCGCAGCGTTGCCTGGCGCGCCGATCTCGACGAACTCCATGTTGAACTGGTTGGCCCCGCTGCCAAAGCCGATGGTATCGGCCCTTGCTGATTGCGCGGGCAGAATGCCCATCAGAGCGGCCAGAGTAAACGGCAGGACAGAAATTTGGGACCGTCGCATGGTGAGCCTCCAAGAAATTGCCTGTGTTCGGAATTCCCTCAGACGCGACTTATTCTACCCCCCCCCGCGGACCACAAGCATCTGGCGAATGACCATCTTTTTTGGGGGGGAGGGTCAACTTGGGGTCAACCTGGGGAAAGGTCAACCTGGGGGTCAACCTGGGGACATCCATCTGGCTGTCCCCGTGTCACTTCAGTCAGTAACTCCAGGATGTCCAGTCCAACCTGGGGACATCCATCTGCCGCACCCAGGGACACATTCCAGGAGCGTCCATCAGCGCGGGTCCATCAGCAGAGCCTCGAGGCTGGGAGCGTCCACTCTGAGAAACCGCCGGGTGAGCACCCCGGGGGTTGGGCCCTGCAAAGGGCACTCTGGCAGACCGCGGTGGGGGTTCGCGGATTCCGGCGAGCCCCGCTTGACAGGGTACGGTACATTTGTACACTTACCGGATAGGGCCGGGGATTTCCGCAATTGCTCGAACAGGAGGCGCTGTCATGGCTCGGCTGGCACGGGCGGAGTTGTTGCATCCGCTTGAAGTCGCGGTCGTTCACTGCATCAATCGCTGCGTGCGGCGATGCTTTCTCTGCGGCGACGACCGCCTAACCGGGCGCAACTACGACCACCGCAATGGCAACCTGGGGACATCCATCTGGCTGTCCCCGTGACTCCCGTCCCCGTGACTCCCACGTGACTCCGGGCACGCCGCTTGACTCCGCGCCGCAGGTGGCTGTCCCCGTGACTCCGTGACTCAGGTGGCTGTCCCCGTGACTCAGGTGCCCGTGACTCCCGTCCCCGTGACTCCCGTGACTCCGTGCCCGTGACTCCGTACGCTGGAGGAGCGCCGCAACCCGCTGGCGATCCTGTGACGGGGAGCCCCTCGCGGCGGCGACTATTCCGCCGCGGGCAGCTCGCGCAGGAAGATGTTCCGGAACCAGAGCGTGTTGCCGTGGTTCTGCAATTCGATCTGGCCCCGCGGATAGATCGGCTGCGCGCGGTCCCAGTAGTTCTCCAGGGCCGTGTCGTCCACCACCAGCTGGCCGTTCAACTTCACCGTCACCCGCTCCCCGACCATCTTGATGTAGAACGTGTTCCACTGGCCGACCGGATGGTCGGCCATTACCAGCGGCTGGGAGGGATGTTTCTGGTTGTTGTACAGCCCGCCGGAGCCGATACCGGCGTGCCGGGCATCCCAGATCTGCACCTGGGGCGAGCCGCGCAGGTAGATGCCGCTGTCGCCTTTCGGCTCGATCTTCCAATCGACCCACAGCTCAAAGTCGCCGTAGTCCTGGGCGGTGCAGATATTGTCGCCCTTGCCGTCGAAGACGAGCACGCCATCCACGGCTTTCCAGTGCTGGCGCATCCGCTCGTCGGCCGCCTGCTGGGCCGCGGCCAGCTGGTCCGGTGACATCTCTGCCCGTTGCTTGGGGTTGCCCACGAGCCCCTTCCAGCCAACCAGGTCGCGGCCGTTGAACAGTGCGGCGAACCCATCCGGCGGCGCGGCCTTGTCGGCCGGGGCGCCGTCTGCCGGGGCCGCCTCGGACCGCTCCCCTGCGGCGGCGGAGTTCCCGGCCGCGGACAAGTCCCGGATGCGGATGTTGCGGAACTCGACGACCGAACCGTGTCCCAGCAGCCCGACATGTCCGGACTTGTTCCGCATCCCGGGGTGCTGTTTGACGTCGTGAATGTCGGGCGTCTGCTCCAGCTGGTCCAGGTCCGCATCGACGATCGTCGCGCCGTTCAGCACGACCTTGATCCGGGGCCCGTCGGCCGTTACCTCCTGCACGTTCCACTCGCCCACCGGATTCAGGTGACCGCGTTCGGCCGGCACCAGCCCGTAGATCGAGCCATGGAACTGCCAGGGCTCGAGACGGGCATACTTCTCGGCCGAATCGTCCAGGATCTGCAGTTCCATGCCGACGTAGGCGGCGTCGCCGCGCGTCGGGGTGCGGATGCCCAGGCCGTTGTTGGCCCCGGGTGTGAGTTTGAATTCAAAGCGGAGCACAAAATCGGCGAATGGCTGCTGGGTGTAAAGGTTCCCGCCCGGGCGGCAGACCAGTTTCCCGTCTTCGACCACGTACCCCTTGACGTCACCGATCCACCCGTCCAGGTTCTGGCCGTTGAACAGCGACACAAACCCGGCCTCGCCGTCCGCCTCGGCGGCGGCCGCCGCGTGCCCGGGATGGGGGACGACAGGCGCGATCGCCAGCGCCACACACCAGGCAAGCCGGATCACGCCTCGCTCGATCGCCGCCGTCTTCATCGTCATCAGGTGTTCCTTTGCCAAGTCATCATCGGAAGTTCATCACACACCTCAGCCCCCGCGCACGCCCAGCCCGCGAGGGGCCACTATTATGGAGCCGCGCGGCGCGATCCGCAAATCGGCGTACCCCGTCAGGCGGCAGCGAAATCGTTCAACCGGACCGGCTGGCGGCGGCTGCCCCAGGAGCCCGGCGCCGGCTCGAACACCCCGCGGCACGGCGTCCCACACCCCGGACAGGCGCCCTCGGACGTCAGGTTCCAGAGGGTGATGGTGTACCCCATCCGGCCGATCAGCAGCCGGCGGCAGGCGTGGCAGTAGGTGCTGCCGCCCTCCGGGTCGTACACATTGCCGGTGTAGGCGTAGTGCACGCCGTTGTCCAGCGCGATCCGCCGCGCCCGGGCGAGCGTCCCCGGCGGCGTGGGCGGGCGGTCGAGCAGCCGGAAATCGGGATGAAACGCCGTGAAGTGCAGCGGCACGTCCGCACCCAGCTCGGCCACAACCCACCGCGTCAGGGCGTCGATCTCCTGGTCCGAATCGTTCAGGCCCGGGATCAACAGGGTGGTGATCTCCAGCCAGACCTTGGTCTGATGCCGCAGGTAGACCAGCGTGTCGAGCACGGGCTGCAGGTGCCCGGCGCAGTAGTCCTGGTAGAACCGGTCCGTGAACGCCTTCAGATCGACGTTGGCCGCGTCCATGTGGCGGTAGAATTCGGCCCGCGGTTCGGGACAGACCTCGCCCGCGGTTACCGCCACGGACTTCAGGCCCAGCCCGCGGCAGGCCCGGGCCACGTCGATGGCGTACTCGTGAAAGATCACCGGATCGTTGTAGGTGAAAGCCACGCTGCGGCATCCCAGTTCGTGCGCGGCCCGTGCGATCCCCTCCGGCGAAGCGGCGTCGGCCAGCGTGTCGAACTGCCGCGACTTGCTGATGTCCCAGTTCTGGCAGAACTTGCAGCCCAGGTTGCAGCCGGCCGTACCGAACGACAGCACCGGCGTCCCCGGCAGGAAATGGTTCAGCGGCTTCTTTTCGATCGGATCGATGCAAAAGCCGCTGGAACGCCCATAGGTGGTCAGCACAATCTGGCCGTCGACACAGGCCCGCACGAAGCAGAACCCGCGCTGACGGTCGTGCAGCTTGCACAGCCGCGGGCACAGATCGCACTGCACCCGGCCGTCGGCCAGCGTGTGCCAGTAGCGGGTCGGCACCACGCCGGGCGACCCGAGCGACAGGTGGGGGTCGTCGGTCATGTTCACGGTCGGCTCTGGCTGGCTCAGCACGCGACTCCCTCCTCACGGCCTGTCAGACCGGATGTACGCGTGGTTGATGGTCGCTGCAAGCCGCGTAGTGCTCGGCGCACTCGGCCTCCCGCCCGCGCACGATGCGGCGGCCGCGGAGGCGTCCGTAGTGGGAGGTGATCACGGTCCAGCGGCCCGCGCCCCGGTCGTCGTCGCGGTAGATGACAACCCAGTCGTGGATCGTGCCCAGCTCGTGCGCGCGGGCCGTGTTGGAAAACAGGGCCGTGTAATGCCGACCCTGGCGCTGGGTGTGCAGTACGGGCAGCCAGGCCTCGGCCCGCGGGTTCAAGCGGCGGGGTGCGATCCGCGGCAGCCGGTTCTCGGCGCTCCGCCGCCGGTATTCCGCGTCGACGTCCAACAACTCGGCCACCGGCACCTGGGCCGACGCCTGGGCCGTCGGCGCCGGCGGCCCCGGCGGTGCCCGCCGCGGGAAACGGCCGGCCAGCGACTCGCGCACCGCCCGGATGCGTTTGGCCCCCATCCCGGGGACGTCGGCCAGGCGCCCGTCGCTGGCCGCCGCCTGCAGCTCGGCGAGGGTCTCGATTCCCAGCTGTTCGTGGATCCGCCGCGCCAGGCCGGGGCCGATATCCGGGACGGTGGCAAAGCTCCGTTCGGCGCGGTCGTCGCCCCGCAACTGGTCCAGCAGGGGCAGGCGCCCGTTGCGGATCAGCTGCTCCAGCGCCCGGGCCAGCGACTGGCCGATCGCTGGCAACCGCGTCAATCCGGGCAGTCCCTCGGCCCCCCAAACCGCGGCGAGGGCCCCCTGGCTGGCCCGCGCCGTCGCCGCCCCGTTGCGGTAGGCCCGCACACGGTAGGGGTTCGCCCCCTGGGCCTCCAGCAGGCCGGCCACCTCCTCCAGCGCGGACGCCAGCTGTTCGTTGCTGGGCGGCAACTCGCTCGCCAGTTTCGACTTGGCCGATGCGATCATGACCCTGAACTCCTCCCACAATCATTTCACCCCAGGGGCAAATGACAACTGGGCAAACGACGTACCCAAGGGCCCGTTTCACGATCTCTTGCCTTACCGCGGCCGGGCCCTGATACTACGCCGGCGGGGTTTGGCGGACGAGGAGTGCGGGCAACCGGTTCCTCCCCGATCCTGCGCCCGCCCTGCCGGCGATGTGCAGCCGTTCACCGGACGGGAACGGATCCCCAGGTCGGCCGAAGTACTCCCCCATCGACCGCAGCGCCGACCGAAACGACGTGGCCCTGCCGCGGTGGAGTCACCACGTACCTTGAACCAGGAAGTGAAGGGTCGCGCGGTTCCCGCAGGCACCCGGCGCCCCCTCCCGTGATGCAGCACGATCAGGCAACTCTCCCGCCGGCAGGCACAGCTTCGACGGGCCCGCGGTCGATCCATCGACGCGCCGGCGGGGCCTTGATCTGGCTCGGCTCGACCACCCTGGCCTGGCAGTCGGTTTCGTGGCTGATCACCCTGGTCACGGCGCGCGTGCTGCAGCCTGGGGACTACGGCATTGTGGCCCTCGCGGAAACGGTCGTGCCTTACTTGGCGCTGATCGCGGGTTTCAACATCGCGACGTGGCTGGTGCACCAGCAGTTGCTGGACGCGGAGCGGCAGCAGGCGATGTTCAGCCTGGCGACACTGCTGGGGGCGGCGATGAGCCTGCTGGCCTTCCTGCTGGCGCCGGTCGTGGCCGGCTTTTACCAGCGTCCCGAAATCACGCCGCCGTTTCGCTTGATCTCGATCATCTTTCTGCTGCAGAGCCTGCAGACGGTACCTCGAGCGCTGCTGCAGCGGGAGATGCGGTTCAAGGCCGTGGGGCTGATGAACCTGATCGTCGGACTGACGCGCGGCGGTCTGCAATTGGGCCTGGCCACCTTGGGCCTCGGCCACTGGGCCTTGTTTCTGGGCATCCTGTACGGCGAGCTGGCGATGACCTGCTGCCTGGCGGCGGTACCCGGCTTTCCGCGACGTTTTCGCTGGTCTCCGTCCTGGAACTGGCAGGCCCTGCGTTTTGGAGCGGCGGCGACCGCGGCCTCGGTGCTCTGGATCGTCTACAGCACGGCCGACAACATCATCGTGGGGCGCCTGTTCGGCGTGGAACTGCTCGGCTATTACGCGATGGCGTTCTACCTGACCGACCTGCCGCTGGCGAAGCTCAACTCGGTGCTCCGCCCGGTCCTGTTGCCCTACTTCAGCCGGCTGCGCTTCTATCCGGATTCGCTGGAGCGGTCGTTCCTGTTGCTCAGCCGCGGCGTCGCAGCCACCCTCTTCCCCGCCCAGATCGGCCTGGCGGTGGTGGCGCCGGAGGTGGTTCCCGGGCTGCTGGGTGAAAAATGGTCGGGACTGATTGCACCCTTGCAGGTGATGTGCCTGGTGGGCGTGATTCGGACGCTGACCACGACCATCGAGCCGTTGCTGCTCGCCCTGGGTCATCCCCGCAGGATCCTGGCTTGCAATGCGCTCACGGCCGTGTTGCTGCCTCCCACGTTCCTTGTCCTGGCGCAGCGTTTCGGCATGGAGGGGATCTACGCCAGTTGGCTGTGCGTGTTCCCGCTCACCAGCCTGTTTGCGGTGTACGCCGCCAGCCAGTGCACGCAGATCACGATGAGCCGTTTCCTGCGTAATGTCGCCGGCCCGCTGGTAGCGGCCGTCCTGATGGGCTGTGCCACCTACGGCGTGCGCGCGGCGCTGCCCGCCGCGCTGCCCGGCACCTGGCGCTGCGCGAGCGAGGTCGCTGCGGGCGTGCTGGTCTACGCAGTGCTCGTACGGCTGCTGTTCTGGTCGCAGGCCCTCAGGATCTGGCAGCTCGTGCGCGAACTGCGGGACGGCAACGAGGAGGAACAAACGCCCTTGCCGGACGAGGGACAACGGTAGTGCTTTGTCACAGCTAAATCTTCGGGTTGCACCGGACGGCTCGCGCCGTTCCGCCACGGATTTAGCCCGGATTATTCATGAGCCGCAGCGAAACCGTTCACAGGCCGGGGTCTGGCTCATTTTTCGGCGGGAAGACCGGTCATCATCGTGCGACGCTGCCGCCGAAAAATGTGCCTGACCCCTTGGGGTGCAGCAGATCTGGCGTCCACCCCGTGAACGGTTACGCCGCAGCGCGCTAGCGTCCGGTTTTGGTGGAATTGGGGAGAACCGGACGCTAGCGCGTGCCGGCGGATGTGCGCGGCGATTTTGGAAAGATAGCCACAACCTGTGTCTCTGCTTCACCTTGCAACTTTACTCGTTAGGTTGATGAATCATCCGGGTTAGCGGCTGGGCGCGAGCCGACGGGTCTGTGGCGACCCTGACTCTCAGGTGCGACAAAGCAGTGGTGGTCAGCCGGCCGCCGGGCCTGGTTCCAGGGGGTCAGGTCCATGTTTTCGGCCAGTGCGTATCTGCAAGGTCGCGTTTGTCGGCCGAAAAATGGACCAGACCCCGGCCCGTGAACGGTTACCCCGCGGCGGGCTAAGCGTCCGTTTCCGCCGGACCGCGGCGCGTGGTGCGGACGTCGTCACAGGCCTCGTTGAGGATCTCCGCCAGGCGTTTCGTCAAGGCGTCGCGATCAAAGGCGGCCGCGAACTCCGGCAGGACGCGGGGTCGGTAGGCGGGCCCCTCCTCCCGCGCGCGGCAGACGGCGGCCTTCAACTGCTCCACGCTGGGCTCCGCCACGCAGTAGTGCCGCGCGGCGTAGCGCCGCACCAGCTGGAGATTGTCGCCCGGCGGGCAATCGGCCAGCACCGGCAGGCCGGTGGCCAGGTATTCGTAGGTCTTCGCGGCCACCGACACATAGTCCTCCACGCCCGCTTCCCGGCCCTGCCGCAGGTAGAGCAGGTTGGCGGTGCGCATCTGCCGCAGGGCCTCCTCGCGCGGCAGCGGGCCCGAGACACGCATCGTCACCGCCGAGCGAAACCGCTCCTGGCCGGCAAACGCGCCGCCGATCTGGACGAACTCCAACGCCGGATCCCGCAGCTCGGCCAGCGCCTGGAGGAGCAGGTCCGGCGAGCGCGTGCCGTAGAAGCTGCCCACGTGCATGATCACAAACCGGTCCCGCGGCAGCTCCTCCGGGCGGGCCTCGTTCAGCTGATCGTAACCGTTGGGCAGCGTCCGCATCCGCTCGGCCGCTTCCGGGTAGCGCTGCCGGTAGAGCCGGGTCGTGCCCTCCGTGTTGAAGATCACGCGGTCCGCCCCCAGGATCGCACGGCGCTCCATCCGCCGGGCCAGCACGCTGTGCAGCCGCGAATGCCGGTGGTGCGGATTCAGCGTCCAGGGATCGCGAAAGTCCAGCACCAGCGGCTTGCCGCTGCGCCCCTTGATCGCCAGCCCCTTCAGCGCGGCGCTGAAGGGCGAGCAACTGGCGTAGATGCAGTCGGCGCCCGCCGCCAGCCGGGTCCCGGCGGAGACCACCCGCCAGGCGATCTGTGGATCGGGGATGCACAGCAGCTCCTGCCAGTAGTTGGTCGTCCACTCGCGGCCGCACAACTCCCACAGGCGGCTGGTCACGCCGTTGAGAAACATGACCTTGCCGTGCAGGTTCCATTCCGGGGCGCGCTGGATGGCGATCTCGGGCGGAATCGGCACGTCCCGGCTGGCCCACGGCTCACGGGCCTCCGCGACGGACAGGACCTGCGGCCGCCAGCCGAACTGCGGCAGGCGCCGCGCGAACTGCAGGCTGCGATATGTCCCCGACGTTCCCAGCGGCGGGAAGTAGTAGCAGAGCATCAGGACCGGGCGGGCGAGCGACATCGCATCCTGGCACGTGCGGCAGTCGAGCAGGAAGAAGGCGAGCGAGCCCCCGCGCTCGGCGGCCCGCGGCAATGCGGGCCATTCTACCTGCCCGCACGACCCAGGATGAGGCAAGGGCCAGTTGAGCAACCTTGGGAGGGCGAGGCTCCTGCCGAGCCGGCGCGTGAACGGTTACGGACGAGCTAACCGAAGTTGAGCAACCTTGGGAGGGCGAGGCTCCTGCCGAGCGGGCGCGTGAAACGGGTTCTCGGCTCGGCGGGAGCCTCGCCCTCCCAAAAATCACGAAACCCTGATCCGGCCAGACGCTCAGCCGGGGCGTGAACGGTTACGGACGAGCTAACCGAAGTTGAGCAACCTTGGGAGGGCGAGGCTCCTGCCGAGCGGGCGCGTGAAACGGGTTCTCGGCTCGGCGGGAGCCTCGCCCTCCCGGAATCACGAAACCCTGATCCGGCCAGACGCTCAGCCGGCGCGTGAACGGTTACGGACGAGCTAACCGAAGCTGAGCAACCTTGGGAGGGCGAGGCTCCTGCCGAGCGGGCGCGTGAAACGGGTTCTCGGCTCGGCGGGAGCCTCGCCCTCCCGGAATCACGAAACCCTGATCCGGCCAGACGCTCAGCCGGGACGGCGGAACCACAAACGAAAATGGGCCACCCCGCGTCAGGCGAGCAACTCTTTCACGACCCGGGCCGGTTCGACCCCGGTCAGCCGCTGGTCGAGCCCCTGGAAGCGGTAGGTGAACCGTTCGTGATCGAAGCCCAGCAGCTTGAGCACGGTGGCGTGAAAATCGTGGATATGGACCGGATCTTGCACGATGTTGTACGAGAAGTCGTCGGTTTCGCCGTAGATCGTGCCGCCCCGCACGCCGCCCCCGGCCATCCACATCGTGAAGCAGCGTGGATGATGGTCGCGCCCGTAGTTGGCCTTCGACAGGCCGCCTTGCGAATAGATGGTGCGCCCGAACTCGCCGCCCCAGATGATCAGCGTCTGGTCGAGCAGGCCGCGCTGCTTCAGGTCCTGTACCAGTGCATAGCAGGGCTGGTCGACGTCGCGGCACTGGTCGGGCAGGCGGCCGGCCACGTTGGCGTGGGTATCCCAGTTGTTGTGGTAGACCTGGATGAAGCGCACACCGCGTTCGACCATCCGCCGCGCGAGCAAGGCGGTATTGGCGAACGTCCCCGGCTGCAAGGCCTGGTCGCCGTACAGTTGCAGCGTCTCTTGCGTCTCCGTCGACAGGTCCACCAGTTCGGGCACGCTGGCTTGCATCCGGTAGGCCAGCTCGTACTGCTCGATGCGGGTGACGATTTCCGGGTCGCCCAGTTCGGCATAGGACAGCTGGTTCAACTGGTTCAATCCATCCAGCGTGCGGCGGCGGATCTCGGCCGGGACGCCGGGCGGGTTGTTGATGAAGAGGATCGGATCGCCGCTCGTGCGGAACGAGACGCCGGCGTGCTGGCCCGGCAGGTACCCCGACGACCAGAGCCGCGCCGAGATCGCCTGGACCTGTTCCGTGTTGGTCGACCGCGCCACGAGGACCACGAAGGTCGGCAGGTTGTCGTTGAGCGCCCCCAGCCCGTACGAGGTCCAGGCGCCCAGGCAGGGCCGGCCCGTCACCTGGGTCCCCGACTGCATGTAGGTGATCGCCGGCTCGTGATTGATCGCCTCGGTGTGCAGGCTGCGCACGAAACACATGTCGTCCACCATGCGGGCCGTGTACGGCAGCAGTTCCGTGATCCACATGCCGCATTGTCCGTGGCGCGTGAAGCGGTACTTGGACGGGGCGATCGGGAAGCGGGCCTGTCCGCTGGTCATCGTGGTCAGCCGCTGGCCCATGCGGATCGAATCGGGCAGGTCCTTGTCGAACCAGTCCTGCATCACCGGCTTGTAGTCGAACATGTCCATCTGGGGCGGCCCGCCGACCATGTGCAGGTAGATCACGTGCCGGGCCCGCGGGGCGAAGTGCGGTCCGGGGGTCGAGCTGGCGGGCCCGCGGGCGGCCGCCTGCGCCCGCCCGCCCAGGCCCTCGTGCCCCAGCAGGCAGGCCAGGGCCGCTCCGCCGATCGCGTGCGAACCCCGGGCAAAGAAGTGCCGTCGCGTGATCTGCCGCACGTAGTCTTGAAAGGGGGTCATGTTCGCGGCTCCCAAGGAAGAGCGTGGGGGATGCCAGGACGGTAACCGTTCACGCCCTGGTTGCGTGGTTGCCCAAATCCGAGCGGGTCAGGTACATGTTTTCGGTCTGCGCGTCTTCGCCTGGTCGGGTGGATTGGCCGAAAAATGTACCAGACCCCGGCGTGGTTGCCCAAATCCGAGGGGGTCAGGTACATGTTTTCGGTCTGCGCGTCTTCGCCTGGTCGGGTTGACTGGCCGAAAAATGTACCAGACCCCGGCGTGTGAACGGTTATCCAGGACTTCACTTGTTGAGAACCTCGTCCAGGTTCATCAGCTGATTGGTGAGCATGGTCCAGGCGGCGAGCGTCGCCGGATCGAGCGACGCGTCGGCCCGCGCCGGGCCAACCTCCAGCAACTTACGCGCATCGTCCACCTGCGCCTGGTAGTAACTCAGCAGTGCAGCCAGCGACTGGGCGACAAGGCCCCGTTCCGGCTCGCGCAGCGGTCGGGCCGCCACGCGGCGCATCAGGTAATCGAGCTTCTCCGCGTCGGTCGCGCCGCCCTCCTGCAGGGCGCGGGCGGCCAGCACGCGGGCCGCCTCGACATACTGCGGATCGTTCAGCGTCACCAGGGCCTGGAGCGGCGTGTTGGTCCGCTCGCGGCGCACCGTACAGACCTCGCGCGACGGGGCGTTGAAGATGTCCAGCGACGCCGGCGGGGCGCTCCGCTTCCAGAATGTGTACAGGCTGCGGCGGTAGAGGCTTGGTCCGGTGTCCGGCCGGTAATCCCGGGTGTTGCTGCCGATCATCGCCACCGCCTCCCAGACGCCCGGCGGTTGGTACGGTTTGACGCTGGGGCCGCCCAACTGACGGACCAACAGCCCGCTGGCGGCCAGGGCATAATCGCGGACCATCTCGGCGTCCATCCGGAAGCGGGGCCCGCGCGAGAGCAGCCGATTTGCCGGGTCCCGCAGCAGCTTCTCGGGCGTGGTGACAGCCGCCTGCCGGTACGTGGCCGAGGTGACTATCAAGCGAAACAGCCGCTTCACGTCCCAGCCCGACGCGCGGAACTCGACGGCCAGCCAATCGAGCAACTCCGGGTGCGAAGGCAGCTCGCCGGCCACACCGAAATCCCCGGCCGTGCGGACCAGTCCCGTGCCGAACAGCTCCTGCCAGAAGCGGTTGACGGTCACCCGCGCCGTCAGCGGCTGGTCGTCGCGGAGCAGCCAGCGGGCCAACCCCAGGCGGCTGAGCGGCAGGTCCTCGGACCAGGGCGGCAAGGCCGCGGGCGTCTTCGGCGGGACCTGGTCCCGCCGCTTGTCGTACTCGCCGCGGTACAGCACGAAGGCCATCGGCGGCTGGCTTCGTTCCTGCATCACGTGGGCCACCGTGCCCCGGGATTCAATGTCCTGGCGCTCCTTCTCCAGGCTGTTCAGCCGGGACTGGAGTTCGCGGAACGTCGCATCCTGGCTCCGCAGCCACCAGTCGTAGAGGCGCTTCCGTTCCCCGTCCGTGCGTTCGGCGGAAGGTTTGGCCAGGATGGCGATCAGCTCGCTGGCCCGGGCCAGCGCGTCGACTTCACCGGCGGAAAGGGCCCGGGTGTAGATCCGCAGATCCTGGATCACGCCGCCGCTGAGCGGCGAGCTTGTGTGGCGCTGGCCCAGCTTCCAAGGCACGGCCGTGCGGGTCGTGTCGGCCAGCCTGTCGGCCTCGACGATCGTGGGCTGCGGCTGGCCGTTGTAATAGACCTGCATCCCGGAGGCCTTGCCCGAGCCATCGCAGGTCACGGTGACGTGCGTCCACTGGTTGGCCGGCACCTGGCTGCGGGCCACGACCTTCAAGGCATTGTCAGGCCAGCGGTGAATGACATGGCTCCCCACCTGCCGTCGCTGGGTCCAGAAGTCCCAGCCGCGGTAGCCTTGGGTGTCGTCCATGCGCGCGCAGATGGCGCCCATCGAGTCGTTGGGGGGCAGCTTGATCCAGGCGGCACAGGTGAACGCCTGATCCCGCTCGAAGTCGCCCACGTCGGGCAACTCGCAGGCCGCGCCCTCGAGCGCCAAGGCCTGCGTTCCCGCGTGCCCCTCCTGCCAGACAGCTGATTCGGCCAGAGGTACCGCCCGCGGCTGGCCGTCCACCGCGATCTGGACCGTCCGACCCTCGCCCTCGCCGAGGGCCGCGTGCAGGTAGAGGGTCTCGGTCGGTGCCGACAGCTGGACCTGGTCGCGGTTGGCGGAGGCCAGCCATCGCTCGTGGTCTGTCTGCGCCGCCGAACGCCGGGCCTCGACCGCGCCGCGCACCTGCGGCAGCTCCGCCTCCAATGCGTCCCACCGCGGCTGATCGGCCGTCAGCGGAGCCCGCACCACCGGCGGCGTGTCCTTGATGTTGCCGTCCATGGCTCCCTGCGTGGTGTTGTTGAAAAAGGCCGACAACTCGTAGAACTCCCGCTGCGACAGCGGATCGAACTTGTGGTCGTGGCACACCGCGCAGCCCACGGTCATTCCCAGCCAGACCTGTCCCAGCGTCTCGGTGCGGTCGCGCGTGTACAGCACCAGGTACTCCTCCGGAATGACGCCGCCCTCGTTGGTCGTGATGTTGCAGCGGTTAAAGCCGGTGGCGACGCGCTGGGCGAGCGTCGGCTCCGGCAACAGGTCGCCCGCCAGTTGCTCGACGGTGAACTGGTCGAACGGCAGGTTGCGATTGAACGCCCCGATCACCCAGTCCCGGTACGCCCAGATTTCACGGAAGTTGTCGAAGTGGATGCCGTGGGTGTCGGCGTAGCGGGCGGCGTCCAGCCAGTAGCGGGCGCGGTGCTCGCCCCAGGCCTCGGACTGCAGCAACTGGTCCACCAGCCGCTCGTAGGCGTCGGGGGCGGTATCGGCGACAAAGGCCTCGACCAGCGCCGGCTCGGGCGGCAACCCGGTCAGGTCCAAGCTCAGCCGCCGGGCCAGCGTGCGGCGATCGGCCTCGGGCGCCGGCTGGAGCCCCGCCCTGGCCAGCCGTGCCTGGATGAAGGCGTCGATCGGGTTCCGCACCCGCTCCGGTTGGACGGCGGGCGGCACCGGCGGCCGGGCGGGCGGAATCAGCGACCAGTGCGGCTCGTACTCGGCCCCGGCCGCGACCCAGTCGCGCAGCAGTTGCTTCTGCGCCTGGCTCAACTGCTTCTTCGTCTCGGGCGGCGGCATCTGCAGGTCGGGATCGTCCGACCAGATACGCTCGATGATCCCACTGTCGTCCGGCTCGCCCGGCTCGATCGCGCCCATCTCCACGGCGGCGTCCCGCTGATCCAGCCTCAGATCGGCCTTGCGCGAAGCGCTGTCGGGTCCATGGCAGGCGAAACAGAACTCGGCCAGGATCGGCCGCACGTCGTGGTTGTACTGGATCGGCTCGGCCGCGCCCGCCACCGCACAGAATGCCCAGTAACAGAGGCTGACAGTCGGGCAAAGGCAGACAGCCGCATAGAGCCTGGATGTGGCGCTGGTCATCTCATCCTCTCGTCGCCAGAGCATGGACGGCCGTCCCCCGGTGGGACGGCGCGGTGATCGAAGGTCTAAGGCGCTGCACGACAATTACCTACCGGTTTTGTGAATCAACCGCGGGGCGCTAGCCCGCGGTCTTTCGCGGATGAACCGCGGGCTAGCGCCCGGCGGCTGATGAGTGATTTCGGTAACTTATTGTTGAACAGCGCCTAATCCCGCCGGAAGGACGCGCTCGCGGCAGGTGGGTGGGACCCGGCGAACGCGGCCGGCCGGGCAATCAATGG
>Ga0209398_1000639_pt1 | contig 20831 bp, 18 predicted proteins | sample AshMeaBigSpring_FD_184125 | JGI IMG/M metagenome (GOLD analysis project Ga0209398, IMG submission 184125) | Groundwater microbial communities from Big Spring, Nevada to study Microbial Dark Matter (Phase II) - Ash Meadows Big Spring (SPAdes)... | ecosystem: Environmental > Aquatic > Deep... | reverse complement strand
GCCGGATGTCGATGGCGAGAGCGTGCGCCGGTTCCTGGCGGAGCGGCTCCCCGCCGTCATGGTGCCGGCCCGGGTGGTGACCCTCGGTGCGCTGCCCCGCGGTGTCAACGGCAAGGTGGACCGCACCGCCCTCCCCGACCCGGGCCACCCGGCGCCACGTGGGGGGGAAGGGTTTGTCGCCCCCGCCACCGATGTAGAGCGGCGTCTTGCGGAGATCTGGTCAGGCGTGCTCGGGGTCGAGTCGGTTGGCGTCACCGACAACTTCTTCGACCTCGGCGGCGACTCGATCCTCAGCATCCGGATCATCGCCAGGGCCCACGAGACCGGGCTGGCGATCACCCCCCGGCAGCTGTTCGAACACCCGACCATCGCCGAGCTGGCGGCCATCGTCGAGGCGGCCGGCGGCTGAGGCTCAGCGACGCAGCCGCTTGCGCACCCGCCGCACCAGCTCCTTGCCCGAGGCGAACAGGAACCCGGCTGCGCCGGCGGCGTTGTTGGCCAACGAGTCTTCTGGGATGGTCACCTCGTGGGTGGTGGATCCGGCAGTGAATGCGATCTGCTGTTCCCGCTCGCTCCGGACGGGTCCAAACCCGGCGATGGTCTTCACGATGACGAGCGCCTCGTGGTGGTCGTCGCTGGCGATTATGCCGTCGTAGCTGACGGTGAAGGATGGCGTAGGAGCCCGCCTTGCGCTCCAGCACCCGATGACCGTCGAAGACCAGCCGCAACGGGCTCGTCCCGACCGAGATCGCCAGATGCTCGGCGGCGTAGCCCGTTATCGCATCGACGTTGGTGGCGATGGCGGCGAGCGCCCCTGCGGCATCCTGGGGTACGGACATGCCGAGCACGGCGTTGAGCTGTGCGATCGGGAACTGGACGTTCCCCATGATCCCCTTCCGTCCTGCGGCGACATAGACGTAGCTGTGGGTGCCGGAGTGGGCATGGGCCGACCGGTGGGGCGCCAGCAACCGGCGGGCGATGGAGCTGAGCAGCGACTTGGCTACCGCAACGGCGTGCATCATGGTGTCTCTCCTGTGGCCCGGCCCCGGTAGGTGGGCGAGCCGGCAGCCTACACCGGGGCGGATGCCATCAACCGCTGTCGCTGAGGAGGCGCTCGATCTCGTCAAGCGCTCGGTTGTCGGTCTCGTAGCCAAGCAAGACGGTGCGCATCTGCTCGACACGGCGTCGCACATCCCCGTCACCCAGCATCCGCTCGAGCCGTTCCCTGATGACGTCTGCGCTGTCGGACCGGCGGTCGCCCACCTCGCCGATGCCGTGGAACGCCACCCTGGCGGCGTTGCCGGGCTGGTCGAGAAAATCGAACGGGTAGAGCACCATCGGCACCCCTGAGGCGATGCACTCGTTGACGCTGCCGATCCCGGCATGGTGGATGGCGACGTCGGCATTGCCGAGCACCTCGAGCTGCGGGGCCCAGCGGAGGAGGTGGACGTTGCCTGGCACCTCGCCCAGGCTCGAAGGGTCGATGCGGTCGCCGAGCCCGGCGACGAGGTCCCAGTCGGGGCGGGTGGCGACGGCCTCGATGACCCGCCTGACGAAGTCGCGGTCATCGCCTTTGTGCCACGCCCCGAAGGCACAGTAGATCAGCCTGCGGGAAGGGTCGGCCGACCGGCGGCCGTATATCGCCTCGAGCGAGCGATCGATGTCAGGGTCGGGGGTCGTGCGTCTTCGTGGGTTGAGGACAGGGCCGACATAGCGGCAGGTCGGCTGCGGGTCGTGGGGGAACTCGAGCTCGAATGCGTTGAACGAGAGCACGGGCAAGGTGCGGTAGGTGAACGGGAGCAGCCACTCGTAGCGTGCCGTCTCCTCATCGAAGGGGAACCCGGTGCGGGCGGCGACCCGGCGCAGCACGGAGATCTGGTCGGTGCCCATGCGGGTGATCCTGAGACGCTGCATGCGCAGCCACTTCCACGTCCGAAACCTGAGCCAGGCCAAGGCGATCCCGATTCGGCTCCCCGACCTCCCGACACCTGGGGTGATAGCCGAACCGAGCGGGGGCAGCCCTGGCCGTCTCCACACCGAGAGCATCGTGGTCCACAGCACCACCGGGACCCCAGCCGCCCATGCCGCCATGACGGGCACGGGGAGCTCGATGTCGATGAGCGCCAGATCGGGGGCGAGGGTGCGCATGGAGGCGACAAGACCCTCGGGTTCGAGCGCATCCACCCTGGCGGTGCGGTTGGCCGCTAGGTGTCGCAGACCACCGAGCCGCCGCAGGAAGGCGGCGAGCCTCCCCGTGATCCGCGATGGCGGGTCGGCAGAGTCGGGGTGTCGGCTGGCGGCTGCGCCGATGCGGGTAAATGTCATCCCCAGCTCGGCGATCCTGGCGGAGATGTCGACAGGGCAGGCGATGGTGGGCTCGTGGCCGGCGGTGCGGAGACGGTGCGCCAGCTCGCATGTCACGTTGATGCGACCGGCCATCTCGCTGGTGACGAGGAGGATGCGGGCCACGGGCTCGTCCCGTCAGCTGCGCCGGCTCACGACTGCGGCACCGGCCGCTCCAGCCAGCCGGTGACGATGTCGAGGAAGGCGGTCTGGGAGTCGAGCGACGAGTACCCGGAGAGGTCGCCGGCAACCACGTCAACCGTGACGTTGCCGGCGCCACGGCGCAGCACATCCCCGAGCACACCGTCTTGCGCCGCCACAAACTGCTCGTAGGCGGCGTCCTGGTCGCCAAAGAGAAACAGCACCGGCACCTGGCGATCGACGAGGGCGGCGATCTGGGAGACGAGCACGTCGAGGTCGGTCACCGATGCGGCGGTGCGGCGCTGCACCTCGGCATCGGCGGCGGTGCGCCGGGGGCGCAGCTTGCGGGTGACGGCCTGCCACTTGAGTCTGACGAACTTCACATAGACACGGCGGGTGGCGGGCTGGAACCAGCCCCGAACCGCCGCCGGCCGGACGGCTTCGCGCAGTGCCGCCCCGGCCCCGATGCGACCGGCACGCTTTGTCTTGGCCCTTGCCGTTGGGAGCGGGAACGACACGAGAACCAGGCCGTGGAGGTTCGGGATGTCCGCTGCAATCGCCAGCGCCGCTCTGGTGCCGATACACACGCCGACCAGCGCCGTCGGGAGGTCGGCGTGGCGACGGGCCAGCGCCGTCGCACCGAGGGCGTTGCCCACCTCGGGTTCGTCGAGCCGGAAGAATCGGACGTGCCCAGGGCTCTCCCCACTGCCGTGCCAGTCGAAGCGCACGACGGTGCGCCCCCCCGCCGCCAGCCGTCTGGCGAGACGCACCACCATGCGGTTGGCGTTGGTGCTGCCGCCGTGCCAACCCCCGGCGCAGACCACGACGTTGCCGATGGCGTCAGGGGCGGTGGTGACGATGCCGAGGATCGGCCCCTTTCCCCCGTCGATCCAGACGGGCTGCTCGGCCTGTGCGGTGACCGTGTGCCTCATGTCGTCGCCGCCGCGAGGAAGCGGGTGGTGATGGGGATGGCGTCGAGCGCCCCTGACTCGACCTCGACAAACGCGTATCCAGACGCCCCGAACCACCACGCCTCGTCGTATGCCACCGCCGCCGTCTCGATGTGGATCCCATGCGCCGCAGCGCGCTCGACCAGGGCGATCAGGGCGGGACGTAGCTGTGGCTTGACCGACATCTGGACGATCAACGCGTGCCGGGATTCGGCGGCGACGAGCAGGTCGAGCAGGTCGAGCCGGATCGTCGTCTCGTACAGCGAGTACGGGAGCGGGTTGCCGACGATGTCGATCACCCCGTTGCGGGCAAACGCCTCCATCATCTCCTTGGTGCTGCCCGCGCGCTCGCCCCGTTTGAGAAGACCGATCGTGCGGGCCCGGAACACCTCGTTGTAGTAGCGGTCCATGTCGAGCGGTGGCTCCCACATGGCGAGCGCCGCACCCGGATACTCGACGGCGGCAGCGGCTGCAACCAGCGCCCCCAGCCGGGTGCCGGCAAAGGCGATATCGGCGACACCCGTCCGCTTGCGCAGCTCGCCGGCGACGGTGACCGCATCTGCGACCAGCCGGTCGAACGTCATCTGCTCTGGCTCGCCGTCACTGTTGCCGCTGCCCATGTAGTGGAAGCGCATCACGGCGATGCCGGAGTCCGACAGCTCCCAGCTCAAGGCAAGGTCGCGGCGCTGGCTCCTGATCGCCTCGGCCAGGATCGGTGGGCACACCACGACGGCCCCGTGCGCTCCATGCTGCGGCTCGTGGTAAGCGGTGAACAGTCGGCCATCCCCGGTGTCATGGAAGCCGACTGTTGTCGTGATGCCTGAAGCGTGTGTCAACAGCGCGGTGCCGCTCGATACCGGCGGTGGGATGGCCCAACCAGCGGCGAGCCGGCGGTCGATGGGCTCCACGATCCCCCTGTGCTCGAGGTCGGGGAGGGTACTACGCCTCCCTCAACGGGGGAACGTCGTTGTCCACTCCGGGAAGCTGCGCCCGGTGAGCGTCTCCAGGGCGGCCACCCGGGGGACGAGCATGGAGCGCAGCTGGTCGAGCGCCGCGGGGTCGGACAGCTCGTTGGCGTGAAGGGGGCGGGTGAGCGTCCGCCTCACGATGCTGCGGACCCATCCAGGGGCGACACGGCGGGCGACACGCTGGTACGAGGGTGTCTGCCCGATGCGATGGAGCGTCTCGGGGCCGCGCGCCACCGCCACGCTGCCGCTGATGGTGTTGCGCACCGGGAACGGTCCTGGGTCGCCCTCGGGGGGCGTAACGCCGAGCCAGCGGTGGAGGCGCAGCAGCTCCCCGGCGGGGTCGGCGATCATCGTCTCGAGGGTGCCCACCCATATGCGATCTCCGCCAAACACGTCGAGGTACGGCTGGAGCTGTGCGGCGTAGTCGCTGACGGCGATGTACAGCGGATCCGACCTGACCGCATCGAGGAGGCTGCGTCGTTCCGTCCTCTTCTTGATGGCAAACCGGTAGTGGCTCACCGTCCGTTCGACAGGATCGCGCATGAGGTAGAGGATCCGCGCCTGCGGGGAGAGCTCGGCGATACGTTCGGCGACCCCAGTGATCCTGGGGAGCTTGGTGTAGTGGGTGCTCGACTCGCCGAGGTAGCGCTCGTCGCTGGCCCCGGCGAACAAGGCCAGATAGGCGCCGCGGTTCCCGGCGATGCCGGCTTCCCGGATCGTGGGGCTGTCGACGGCCAGCTGGGCCGGGTCGGCGAAGAACGCCGGCTCCTTGAATTGGCTCATGAAGATGTCGGGGTGGCGGTCGAGCACCTCGTGCAGGGCGGTGGTGCCGCAGCGCATGGCCCCGATGAGGAACAGGTTCGGCGTGCGTTTGCCCATCTGAGCGCCAAGTTAGCGGGAACCGCCGACCAGCTAGCCCAACGGTGGTCGGTACCATCCCCGCCGATGTCGGTGCCGGCCACCTTCGTGATCTCCATCGACCTCGAGATGTCGTGGGGGGCGGTGCACCGCGGGCCACCTCACGACACGACCCCCTACACGATGGAGCGCCAGCTCGTGGCCCGCACCCTCGGCCTCATGGAGCGGTACGGGATATCGGCCACCTGGGCCGCCGTCGGCCATCTCTTTCTCAGCGGCTGCGACCCTGTGGGCGGGACGAAGCACCCGGAGATCGAGCGTCCCGTGTACTCCTGGCTGTCCGGGGACTGGTACGACCTCGACCCGGCAACGACGCTGGAGACGGCGCCGACCTGGTACGGGCCAGACCTGATCGCCGCCATCCGTGGCTGCGCCGTGCCCCAGGAGATCGGCTCGCACTCCTTCGGGCACGTGATCGCCGGCGACCCCGGGTGCTCGGCCGCGGCGTTCCGCAGCGATCTCGCCGCCGCCAAGGCGGTCGCTGCAGCGGACGGCGTTGCGTTGCGCTCCTTCGTCTACCCGCGCAACTCGATCGGCCACCTCGACGTCCTCGCCTCCGCAGGGTTCGCCGCCTACCGGGGCCCGACCCCGGAGCGGTTTCCCGGCATGCCGAAGTGGCGTCGTCGTCTCGCCACCGCTGCCGACGTGGCGTGGCCACGGACGGCGGGCTTCTCCCCTGTGGAACACGGCGGGCTCGTCGACATCCCGCAGACCTATCTGTTCGACCCCGGCTCGAGGCGGGCCCGCCGTCTCGGAGCAACGGCGTGGGGGATGGCGGTGCGCCGTCGGTTGCGCATGGCGGTGCGCACCTCCTCGCTGTTTCACATGTGGTTCCACACGCACAATCTCGCCATCCATCCCGAGCGGGCGTGGCGGGCAATGGCGATGGTGTTTGCCGAGGCGCGGCGCCACATCGACTCCGGTCGCCTCGAGAACCTGACGATGGGTGCGCTTGCCGAGCGGGTGCAGGGTGCGAGTGCCTCCCCGCAGTGAGGCCCGGTCAGGCGTCGCTCGGATCGGACCGGCGATGCGGGTGCTGACCATGATCGACAGCCTCGCCATCGGCGGGGCGGAGCAGTCGCTCGCCATGATGACCCCCCACCTGGTGGCTCGCGGGATCGACGTCCACGTCGCCTACCTCACCGAGCGGGAAGGGGTGCACGCCGAGCTTGTCGCAGGCGGAGCAACGCTGCACTCGCTGGCGGGGTCGGGGGGGAGACTCCGAGAGCTGCTGCGGGCGATCCGCTTGATGCGAACCCTGCGACCCGCCCTCGTCCACACCACGCTGTTCAAGGCCGATGTGATCGGGCGGGTGGCGGCGTCTCTGCTCCGCATCCCCGTCGTGTCGAGCTTTGTGACCGAGTCCTACGGGCCGGAGCACGTCTTCAACCCCGAGTACCGGGCGTGGAAGGTGCGGGCGGCGCACCTGGTGGACGCCGCCACCGCCCGGCTGGTCGCCAGGTTCCACGCCGTGTCGGAGAGCAGCGCACGGCTGATGGCCGAGCGTCTCCGCATCCCGGCGGACACCATCGACGTCATCCCCCGTGGCCGCGACCCTGATCGGCTCGGTGTCTGCAGCGCCGAGCGCCGCCATGGCGCCCGCCGCGCCCTCGGCGTCGACGACGGAGTTCCGGTGGTGCTGGCCGCCGCCAGGCACTACCACACGAAGGGGCTCGACGTCGTGGTGGCGGCGTGGGCCGCGGTACTCGCCGCCTACCCGGACGCCCGGCTCGTCATCGCCGGTCGGGATGGTCCGGCGACACCCGAGTTGCGCATACTCATCGCCACGAGCGGCGTCGAGGATGCGGTGCTGCTGGCCGGCTACCGGTCTGACGTCTCAGACTTGATGTGCGCCGCAGACGTGTTCGTCCTCCCCTCCCGCACCGAGGGTTCGCCCGGGGTGTTGCTCGAGGCGATGGCGCTCGAGGTTCCCGTGGTGGCGAGCGATATCCCATCGGTGCGGGAGATCGCAGGGTCTGAACCCCTGGCGCTGCTGGTGCCGGTCGACGACCATGCGGCGATGGCGGCGGCGATTGTGCGCCTGCTCGGCGACGATCAGCTTGCCAAGACGCTCGCCCGCACGGGGCGGGAGCGATTCATCGAGCACTACACGATGGGTGCGGTCGCCGACGCCACGGTTGCGCTCTACCGCTCCGTCGCCAGGTGATGCGCGGCGTGACCCCGCCCGGGTGGCGCCGTCAGCGGCGCCACTCGACGATGCCGGCGCCGAGGATCTCCTCGGTGGCTGCGATGTGCGGGGCGTAGAACTCCGTCAACCGCTCCCGCATGGCGGCCGGTAGCGCCGGCGGGGCGACGTTGCGTCTGGTGTTGAGTCTGGCCACCACCCGTCCGAGCGGTGAGGGGAGGCGCTGGCCGAGCCGGCGGAGCGGCAGCGAACGGAAGGTGACGAATGGGTTGACCCGCTCACCCAGGTTGGCCGGGACAAACGCCTTGTCGACGCCGATGTGGCTGCACAGCTCCCGGTAGGTGGCGGCGAAGTCGGCGGTCATCCGCTCGAACACGGTCACGTGGAGCTGGGAGCGGGGGAACAGGCGAAGACAGCGCCCCAGGTGGATGTCGTAGCAGCCGTGGGAGAGGTAGATCACGCCAGCAGACTCGGGCCCGCTGCGGGCGATGGCCGCCATCTCCTCGTCGATTGCGGTCTCGAACGACCGCGGCTCGCGCCCCCTGGCCCGCAGCAGCAGGTGGTGCGACCAGGCCCTGTCAACCGGGTGGCGAAGCGTTGCGATCAGGCGTGCCCCGGGAAGCACCGTGGCGATCCGGGTCATGGCGCTCTCCCTGGCCAGGTAGTCGGCGGTGGCCTCGCCGAGCCGGTGCACCCCACCGGCGGAGCTGAACTGGCTGGCGTACCAGTCGACACCCTTGCCGTAGTGCTCGGTAAAGAACTGCAGCTCCTTGGGGGCCATGAACACGTCTGGGTGGGCGCCAAGGTACCGGTACAACGACGTCGTGCCGGAGCGCATGGCGCCGATGACGAGGAAGTCGGGGAGACGTCGCTCACCCATCTTCGAGCCCGGCGGACCCCATCCCGACGAGGTGGGCGAATGCCCTGTTCCCCGCCAGCAGCTCTGCGTACGTCCCGACCGCCGCGATCCTTCCGTCCTCCAACACGGCGACGCGGTCGGCGGCGCGGACAGGGGCGCTGCGGTGCGAGACGATGATCGTGGTCAACGTGTCTGCCAGCGTGCGCAGGCTCTCGATGAGCGCAGCCTCGGTGGCGGCGTCCAGGGCGGAGGTCGCCTCGTCGAGGATGAGCAGGTCGGGGTTGCGGTAGAGGCTGCGGGCGATCGCCACCCGCTGTCGCTCGCCACCAGACACCAGCTTGCCGGACTCGCCGACCATGGTGTCGAGACCGTCCGGCAGCGTGGCCAGCCATTCGCCGAGCTGTGCCCGCTCCAGCGCCGTCCGCACCTGATCGTCGTCGGCGTCGGCGCCTTCGCCAAAGGCCACGTTGTCGCGCACGGTGGTGTCGAGCAGCACCACGTTCTGGGACACCACACCGACGTGGCGGTACCACCCCGTGGGGAGGCTGTCCGAGCCGTCGAGGAGGATGCGCCCGGAGTCGGGTTCGAGCAGACCGAGCACGATGTCAACCAGCGTGCTCTTCCCCGAACCAGATTCGCCGACGACGGCCAACATCTCGCCACGGGCAACATCGAGGTCGATGGCATCGAGGGCCAGCCGCTCCGCCCCCGGGTAGGCAAACGTGACCTTGCGCAGCTGCAAGGACTGGCGGAACAACCCATCGCCGGTGTCACCTCCGCCGCTGTTGGACACCGTCTCCACAGGGACCGCAGACGCCAGGTCTGCCGCAACGTTCTTTACCGCCTGGTGGCCGAACTTGATGCGGTTCACCGCCGCCACCACCTTGGTGAGCGACGGCATGATCCGAAGCGTGGCATAGGCGAACGCTCCGATGACGGGGACATAGTCGCCAAGCGCACTCCCCTGGGCAGCCCCGACGAGCACGAGAAGACCGACCACCACGACGAACTCCAGCCCGCTGCTGGGGACCTCCTCCAGCACCGACTTGCTCGTCCGCAGCCGCGCCAGCACGTTGCGATGGCGGCGGAACTGGCTGTCGAAGTGCGCTTCGGCGCGGTAGGCCTTGATGTCGCGCACGCTGTCGAACGAGTCCCGCACCGTTCCGAGCAGACCACGCACCGTGTCCTCGCTGAGCCTGCCAAGCGCACCGAGACGGGGCTGCACGAAGATGAGGATGCCGGCGAGGGCCACACCGAGCAGCACGACCGTTGCGATCGAGAGCGCAGGGGCGATGGCGATGAGAAGGACCGTGAGCGTCGCCATGATCAGACCCTGGCTGACGATGGTGACCATCGGGTTGAGGGCGTTGAGGGTGGCGGCGTCGACGCTCCACAGCACGGTACGGACGGACTCGCTCGAGCTGCGGGTCAGGTGGAAACGGTACGGCGCCTGCAGGTAGCGTCTGTGGACGAGGGACGAGACTGCGGCCCCTGCGTTCTGCACCACCCGGCTCTGGGCATAGGCCGAGAACAAACCCAGCAGCCCGCGGCCCACGAAGGCCGCTCCTGCGGTCACCAGCAGCGGGACGAGCCCGATCTCGAGACCAAACACCAGCGACACCGTGTCGGTGTCACCGCCTGGCGCGGTCGCCGCTCCCAGCACCCTGAAGATGAGGTACGCCGTCACCATCTCGGCGGCGGCGACGGCGAGCGACAGCCCGACAAGCCCGACCCACTTCAATCGCTGACCGGGGGGCACGAATATTCGGAGCGAGATCCGTAGCGTTTCGATCATCCTCGGCCCGTTCGATTCCCGCCCGTATGTCGATCGAGGATAGACGGGCCGGTGGCGCCGTCCATGGGCCGACCGACCGTGGTGCCCCGCCCGACACGCTGGCTGAGCGGGGCGCACCCGCCGCGGTACCCTCGGCGGTGATGCGCATCGTCACCTACAACGTCAACTCGCTGACGGCGCGGCTCCCGCGGCTGTTGGCGCTGCTCGACGAGCACCGCCCGGACATCGTGTGCCTCCAGGAGACCAAGGTCGCCCCCGAGACGTTTCCCCACCAGGCGCTTGGTGAGGCCGGGTTTGTCGCCGCCGACCACTCCGGCGGGCGCTGGGAGGGGGTGGCGGTGCTGGCCCGCAGCGATCTTGGGGTTGGCGAGGTGCGCCTCGGTCTCCCCGGCGAGCCCGACCCTGGCCAGGCGCGCTGGGTCGAGGCGACGGTGGCAGGGGTGCGGGTGGTGAGCGCCTACGTGCCGAACGGGCGGGCGGTCGGGACGCCGACGTTCATCGAGAAGCTGGCGTTTCTCGAGGCGATGCGACGCCGGGCGGCCGATCTGGCCGCCTCGCCTGCCTTGATCGCCGGGGACCTCAATGTCTGTCCCACCGATCGCGACGTGTGGGATGCGCGGGCGGTGCACGGCGCCACGCACGTCACCACCGAGGAGCGCTCCGCCCTCGGCGCCGTGCTGGCCACGGGGTTCGTCGATGCGTTCCGCACCCTCGAGCCCGAGGCGCCAGGCTTCACCTGGTGGGACTACCGGGCGGGCCACTTCCACAAGGGGTACGGGCTCCGCATCGACCTGGCGCTGCTCGACAGGGGGCTGGCCGCTCGGCTCGGCGCCGCCGCGGTCGATCGGGCGTACCGCAAACCATCAAAGGTTCCCTCGTCGAAACCCTCGGATCACGCCCCCCTGATCGTCGACCTCTCCGGCTGAGGTGCTGCGGGCGGTCAGGTCTTGATGCGCTCCATCTTCGGGTCGTACAGCGGTCGCAGCGAGGCAAGCGCCGGAAAGCGAGTCCCGGCGATGTCGATCTCCCAATCCCCGGCGTCGAGCCACGGCTGGGTGATCGGTTCGGTGGCTTCGACCATCGCCAACCCGACGGCGCCGCCGAGGGTGAATCCGTATGAGGCGGCCCGCATGTACCCGACGGCGACCCCGTTGCGGTGGACCACCTCGGCGTGGAACATCATGGGCTCCGGGTCGGTGACAAGGACTTGCACCAGCCGTCGGGTGAGCGGTCCCGCGGCCCGTCCCACCGCCACCGCGTCCCTGCCGATGAACCCCCCGGGTTTGTCGAGCGCAACGGCAAACCCGAGCCCTGCCTCAAGCACGCTGTCGGTGTTGTCGATGTCGTGGCCGTAGTCGCGGTACCCCTTCTCCATGCGCAGGCTCGCCAGCGCCTTCAGCCCGGCATGACGCATGGCGAACGGCTCGCCGGCGGCGACGAGGCGGTCGTAAATGTGCACCGCCTGCTCGGTCGGGACGTACAGCTCGTACCCGAGCTCGCCGACGTAGGTGATGCGGATGCACAGCACCTTGGCGAACCCGATGTCGATCTCCCGTGCGGTGCGAAACGGGAACGCCTCGTTGGAGAGATCGGCCGAGGTGACAGCCTGCATCACCTGGCGCGACCGCGGCCCCTGCAGGTTGATCTGGGCGTAGCCGCCGCTCACGTCTGTGATCGTGACATGCCGGTCGCCGGCATGCCGGCGCATCCAGGCGGCGACGTGACGGTGGGCGGTGTCGGTGGCCACCACCCAGAACCGGTCGTCGTCCAGCTTGGTGACCGTGAGGTCGGCCTCGAGCGTGCCTGTCTCGTTGAGCCATTGGGTGTAGGTGATGATGCCGGGCTCGGCGTCGACGTCGTTTGCCGAGATCCACGACAGGACCGGCCCTGCATCGCGCCCTTGGACCAGGAACTTCGACATGAAGGACATGTCCATCAGGATCGCTCCGCGGCGAGCCGCCTCGTGCTCCGCCCGCCAGAAGGGGAACCAGCTCTGCCGGTCCCACGACAGCCGATCCACCACAGGCTCGACCCCCGGTGGGGCGTACCAGTCGGGACTCTCCCACCCGCTCACGTCGCGGAAGAACGCACCCCGCCCGGCCAGCCGGTCGTGGAGCGGCGACAACTTGGCGTTGCGGGCGGTCTGCATCGTCCGGGTGGGGTAGTGCGCCTGGTACACCAACCCGAGCGACTCGACCGTGCGGGTCGCTCTGTACTCCCGGTTGGCCTGGTACGGGTGGAGCCTGTCGATGTTCATCCCGGTGACGTCCATGTCGGGCCTGCCATCAACGATCCACTGCGCCACCAACCGGCCGATCCCGCCGCCGGTGAGGATGCCGATCGAGTTCAGCCCTGCGGCCACGAAGTAGTTGCGCAGCTCAGGAGCCTCGCCCACCACGGGTTGGAGATCCGGGGTGAAGCTCTCAGGACCGCAGAAGAAGGTGCGGATGCCGGTCTCGAGCGAGATGGGCACCCGTTGCATCGCCGTCTCCAGGTACGGGGCCATCCGGTCCCAGTCGGGCGGCAGCGAGGCAAACGACAGATCGTCCGGTACTCCGTCGAGTCGCCATGGGGCGCACACCGACTCGAACAGCCCGATCATCAGCCCGCCGCCCTCCTCGCGGTAGTACCCGTAGGAGGCCGGGTCCTCGATGACCGGCCAGGCGGGCGACAGCCCGGGGATCTGCTCGGTGATCAGGTAGTAGTGCTCGGCGGCCTGGAGGGGGATGGTCACCCCTGACCGCTCGCCGAGCTGCCTGGCCCACATCCCCGCACAGTTGACGACGTACTCCGCCTCGATGTCACCGTATGCCGTGCGCACCCCCGAGACGGCGCCACCGCGCTCCAGCACCCCGATGACCGGTGTCGCTTCGAGCACGGTGACCCCGCACATCCTGGCCCCCTTGGCGAGCGACATCGTGACATCGGCAGGGTTTGCCCTGCCGTCGCCCGGGACGTAGAAGCCGGCGAGGATGTCATCCGTCCGGGCCAGCGGGAACAGCCCGGCCACCTCGGCAGCCGAGATCTCCTCCACCTCGACCCCACAGTGGCGGTTGAACGCCGCCACCCTGCGGTACTCCTCGAGACGGTCGTGGTCGGCGGCAAGCTCGACGAATCCGACGGGGTTGAACCCGGTGGCCAGCCCGGTCTCGGCCTCGAGACGGGCGTAGAGATCTCTCGTGTAGCGGCGCATCTCGGTCGATGTCGCCGAGGTCGAGCCAAACGTCACCACCAAACCGGCGGCGTGCCAGGTGGAGCCGGAGGTCAGCCGGTCGCGTTCGAGGAGGACGACATCGCTCCACCCCAGATGTCCGAGGTGGTAGGCGACGCTGCACCCGATGACACCGCCACCGACGATGACAACCCTCGCTTGCGGCGGGACCGTTCTCGACGGGGAAGGCGGTGGTGTCTTCGATGTCATGGGCGGTTCGGCGTCATGCTGGCACCGGGCCGCCGCCACGGCCAAGCGACGGTCGGGGAGGACTCACCTGAGCAGCACGAGCACGGCCAGGGCTAGCACGAGGACGTTTCCGGCGACGACGGCCGCCGTCCGCAGCCTCGTGGACAAACGATGCCGGGCCACAGCGCCGACACCGGCGAGGAGGGTCTGCCACGACAGCGAGGCAGCAAAGGCGCCGGTGGCGAACAGGGCGCCGGCCCCGGCGCCGAGATCGGCGGCGATGCCGAGCCCGACTACGAATGCGGCGAAGTAGACGATGGTTGCCGGGTTGACGATGGTCAGACCGAGAAACCGCACGTAGATGGCCGTCAGCTCACCCCGGGAGGGCAGCACCACGGCGACGTCTGGCTGCGGCCGGCGAGCGCGGCGCAGACCGAGCACGGCAACGGTGACCAGCACAAGTGCGCTCGCATAGCGGAGCGGCTCGTCGATCGAGCGGACACCCGAAGCGATGCCGGCCCCGCCGGCGGCGACGAGGGTGGCGTAGACGAGGTCGGCGGTCGCCGCTCCCGCCCCGGCGGTGACTGCCGACCGAAACCCGAAGCGGATCCCCGTCTCGAGGCTGAGCACGGCGATGGCCCCAACGGGCACAGCTATGCCAAACCCAGCAACGACTCCGGTGAGGAAGCTCTCCATCTGCCCATGCCCGCTCGACGGCCGGGGCGAGCGTAGCTGACCGGCCCGGTAGCCGGGCCTGGCGGCACCCGGGAGCGACGAAGCCGGCCGTGGCTATCGTGATCGCCCGTGGATCCCCTGGTTGGCGCCGGTCTGCTCGACATCGAAGCATGGCTGGCGCGGGGTGGGCTGGCGTTGCTCGCCCTCGTGGTCTTCGCCGAGTCTGGGCTGCTCATCGGCTTCTTCCTCCCAGGCGACTCGCTGCTGTTCATCGCAGGCTTTCTCACGTCCGATGCGGGCGGGAACGTGCTGCCGCCGCTGCAAACCGTTGTGCTGGTTGTGTTCCTGGCGGCCGTGGCCGGTGACCAGGTCGGCTATCTGTTCGGGAGGAAGATCGGCCCCGCCCTCTTCCACCGGCCCCGCAGCCGGTTCTTCAACCCGGAGAATGCTGCGAAGGCCCACTCGTTCTTCGAGCGCTACGGGGCGAAGACAATCGTGCTGGCCCGCTTCGTCCCCATCGTGCGGACCTTCGCCCCCATCGTCGCCGGGGTCGGGACGATGCGCTACCGCACGTTTGTCATCTACAACCTCGTCGGCGGGTTGCTGTGGGGCGTCGGCGTCACCACCCTCGGGTACTTCCTCGGCGAGACCCCGTTCATCAAGGACAACGTCGAGGTGGCGCTCGTGTTGATCGTGGCGATCTCGCTTATCCCCATCGGTGTCGAGATCATCCGCCACCGTCGGCTACGCGCTGCGGACGGGGGAGACGTCGCACCGGCCACATCGCAACCGGCAGACGGCGACTGACCGGGCGTCCCGAGGCGGTGACACCAGGAAGCGCCAGGGGGCGGTGCGCCGGCCTTAGTATCCTCACTCGACCGAGCGAGACCAGCGGGGGCCGTTGACCGCGATCCAGGGCGGCCCCGAATGTATCAAGGAGTGTGCGGGTGTTGCATGTCGTCCTAGCGAGTGAAGGCGGATACCAGGAGTTCACGCTCGGGAGCGGGGAGTGGACGATCCTCATCGGCGCAGCGCTGACCGCTGTCGTTGCCATCCTGGTCGGGTTGCGGCTCGCCGGCGAGACGCTCAAGGCCGACCAGGGAACCCCCGAGATGCAGCGGATCGCCGGTGCCATCCAGGAGGGCGCCATGGCGTACCTGCGCCGGCAGTTCCGCACCATCGGGCTCATCCTCATCCCCCTCGTGCCCATAGTCTTCCTGACGTCGGTCGAGGTTGTCCGCCCAGACGGCTCCGCGGCACTGTCGTTCGCCTCGTCAGGGCTGTTCCGGACCGGCGCCTTCCTCCTCGGCTGCGTGATGTCAGCCGTGACCGGCTTCATCGGCATGAGCCTTGCGGTGCGCGGCAACGTACGCACCGCCGCCGCCGCCCGCCGCGGCTCACTCCCGGATGCCCTCAAGGTGGCGTTCAGGACCGGCGGTATCGCCGGGATGTTCACCGTCGGTCTCGGACTGCTCGGCGCCTCCGTGATCATCATGCTGTTCCAGAACACAAGCAGCGCCATCCTCGTCGGGTTCGGGTTTGGCGGCTCGCTGCTCGCCTTGTTCATGCGGGTGGGGGGCGGCATATTCACCAAGGCCGCAGACGTCGGCGCCGACCTCGTCGGCAAGGTGGAGGCCGGTATCCCGGAGGACGACGCCCGCAACCCCGCAACGATCGCCGACAACGTCGGCGACAACGTCGGCGACTGCGCCGGCATGGCCGCCGACCTGTTCGAGAGCTACGAGGTGACGCTTGTCGCCTCGATCATCCTCGGTGTTGCCGCGTTCAACTCGATCGGAGCCAACCCGGCGCTCGGGCTGGTCTTCCCGGTGGCGGTCCGCGGCATCGGGGTCCTGGCCTCGATCGTCGGTGTGTACAGCGTGAGAGCCAGGGAGCGGGACCGCAGCGCCATGGCCCCCATCAACCGCGGGCTGCTCACGGCAGGGGTGCTGACGGTGCTTGGCACGCTCGTGCTCTCCCTGGCGTATGTCGACAACGTCGCCGTGGTCGACGGCAGTCGCTTTGGCGAGGGTTGGCGGGTCTTTGCGGCGGTGACGGTCGGGTTGATCCTGGCTCAGGTCGTCAGCCGGCTCACCGAGTACTTCACCTCGACGGAGACCACCCCTGTGCAGGAGATCGCCGAGGCGGCCCGCACCGGACCGGCCACGACCGTCCTCTCTGGGATGGCGTCCGGCTTGGAGTCCTCGGTGTGGGCGGTGGTGGTGATTGCCGGCGCCATCGGCGTGGCCATCGCCCTGGGTGGCGGGAACCTCCAGTTCGCCCTCTACCTGGTGGCGCTTACCGGGATGGGAATGCTCGCCACGACCGGGGTGGTGGTCAGTGAGGACACCTACGGCCCTGTCGCCGACAACGCCGCAGGGATCGCCGAGATGTCCGGCGAGTTCAGCGGCGAGCCGCGGCGCATCATGGTCAGCCTGGATGCGGTGGGGAACACCACAAAGGCGGTCACCAAGGGCTTTGCCATCGGGTCGGCCGTCATCGCATCGGTTGCGCTGTTTGCCTCGTTCATCGAGACGATCGGGTCGGAGCTCAACATCTCCGAGATCGGCACCGCCCTCTTCCGCAACCCGGCCACCCAGATCAACGTTGCCGACCCAAGGATCTTCATCGGTCTGCTCATCGGCGGGTCGGTGGCGTTCCTCTTCTCCGGTCTTGCCATCAAGGCTGTCGGCCGGACCGCAGGCACTGTGGTCCACGAGGTGCGCCGCCAGTTCCGCGAGCACCCTGGGATCATGGACTACACCGAGCGTCCCGAGTACGACCGGGTCATCGACATCTGCACCAAGGCCTCGCTTCGTGAGTTGGCCACCCCGGCGTTGCTGGCCATCCTCACCCCGCTGATCATCGGTTTCGGCGTCGGTTACCTCGCCCTTGGCGGCTACCTGGCGGCCGCCATCCTGACCGGTCAGCTCATGGCGGTGTTCCTCTCCAATTCCGGTGGGGCGTGGGACAACGCCAAGAAGTACATCGAGGAGGGTCACCACGGCGGCAAGGGCTCTGAGGCGCACAAGGCGGCGGTGATCGGCGACACCGTCGGTGACCCGTTCAAGGACACGGCCGGACCGGCGCTCAACCCGCTCATCAAGGTCATGAACCTGGTGTCGCTCCTGTTGCTGCCCGTGGTCATCAACACCCGGGACAACACCGCGGCGAGACTCACCATCGCCGGGGTCGCCCTGGCTGTGCTGGCGTGGGCGATCGCCTTCTCCAAGCGCAAGGTGGCCAGCATCGCCGGTGAGGTCGACGAGGCGGTGGCCGGCGCCATCCCCGTGGTGGCGGCCGCAGAGACGGTGGCGGCCCCGATGATGGCGGGCGACGCCCAGGTGAAGCTGGTGGCCGCCATCGATCAATGGATCGGCGATCTCGGCCACGAGGAGGTCGATCTGCGCGACCGCCTGCTCGATGTCAAGTCAACGCTCGAGACAAGCCGGCGCACCCAGACACCGCCGTCGTGACCGGTCGGGGGCGGGTGGTCGATCCGCCCGCCCCGCTCTGCATCAGGTATTCATCATCTGGGGGTGGATCGGTGTCTCGCCGCCGGTGTCCGATCCCTGCGGCGCGGCCGGGACCTCAGGTCCACTCTCAGACCCACCGAGGTCGAGTCGGAACGGCGGGTACTCGTCTCGCATCAGCGTCACGTATGCGCCGACACGGAACACCCACCGGTTGAGACCCATCACCAGGTCGAAGAGACCTTGCGGGTAGCGACCGGTGAACATGAGCGCCAGCCCGCCGACGAGGACAAGGATCCCGATGAGACCGCCGCCGAACCGGATGGCGCCATCTCTGCCGGCGTCTGTCGCCCACCACACCAGACCGCTGGTGAACAACCCGACGATGACGTAGTGGGGGATGGCGAGCAGCCACCACTTCACCAGCACGAGACCACGAGACAGCCGCTCCGGGTACTCCACCGACAGACGGGTCGGGTACCCCTCCACCTCGGCGAGCGTGAACGGCGGGTAGCGGTCGGTGCCGAGGGCGCTGTATGAGTAGAAGCCAACCCGCCAGGTCCACCGCATCACGCCGACGTTGAAGTCGAAGATGGCGTGCGGGTAGCGCCCGGTGAACGCGATGGCGAAGAAGGCAGCGATCGTGAGCAGAACAAAGACCGCCCACAGGAGCGCCAGCACGATGTAGTGCGGTATCAGCAGCAACCACTTGACAAGCCACATCCAGCGGCTCAGACCGGGTTCGAGGCTGCCCTCGACAACGACGGGGTAGGCGGCCACCCGGCCCGCCGGCCCGGCCGGCGCTGCGGCTGCGACGCCCGGCGCCCGCCTCGTCCCCCACACGAGGAGTGCGGCCCCGGCGGCGCCAAGCAGCAAGCCACCAAGCGCGAGCCCAACGGCGATGGCGAGCAGGGGGCCGATGCGTGCTCCTGCCTCGGTCGCCACGGTCACGCCCCGGGTGGCGTCGGTGTTCATCACGACGACCTTCCACTCGCCGCCGGCGACGTTCCATTGGAGCGACTGGAGCCCGATCCCGCTCTGCGCCGCAACCCAGAACCCCTCGGTGCCCGGAGGTCCTGTCGGGGCGGAGCCGTCGACGGGTGCATAGCTCACGTCTGAAGAGCGAGGTCCGAGGCCGGCGATCTCGTCGGTGGCGACGCCGGCGAGGTAGCGGTCGACATCGGCGGCCGGGCCGATGCCGACGAAGACAGACCCGCCGTCGTCACGAGCCACGTCGAGCCTGACGGTGGCGACGTTCGACGGCCACCAGTCGCCTGGGCGAGACGCCAGATCGACCTCGTCCGACACGAGTGCGTACCGGGGGGTGGTTAGGTCGTATGTGGGGCTGGTGAGAAAGCCGTCGGCGTCGCGCTGCGTGCCGTACGCCCACGCCAGCACCGCTCCGCCAAAGATGAGACCGGTGGCGACAAGTGCGATCAAGACCCCGGTGACAACGGCAAGGATCCTGCCGGGTCTCATGGGAGTCCTCCTTTGCGGTGGGGGGTGTCGCTCCCGAGCATGACGGCGGGCCACCGGCCCGGCAAGGACCTTTGGTCTTAGCGGATGGGCCTTTGGTCGTAGCGGATGGACCTTTGGTCGTTGCCGATGGGGCGGTTGGCCCGCACGGCGCTCCGGTCAGCCGGCGTCCGGGTGATCGACCGGGCGATCGGGGGCGGGAGCGCTGTGCGTCGCCTTCTCCCAGCTTGACTTTGCCGCCTCGATGCCCTTGTCGAGGGCCTCTGTCGCCTGCTGGGCGGCCTGGCGGGCCGTGTCCAGCGCATGGCGCCGCGGCTCCTCGGTGGCCTTCCACGCCTCGGCGACGGCCTCACTCGCCTTTTGAAGAGCCTCCTCGGCCTTCTTGAACCAGCTCTCGGGCTTGTCGGTGCCGTTGGCGGTCATCGCACCTCCTTGTGTGCCTGATGCGATCGTATCCGACGACGCCGCCGTCGACGACCGTCAGACGGCGTGGCGGAGCGGTGCGGCGGCGGTGCCGGTCGCCAGCCCGCTGCTGCCGGTGGGGGGTGGTTGAGACAGCGAGGCGGTGTCGCCGGTCACGGTGCGTAGCGGGAGCCTCGACGGGTGCACCTCGACGAATGCGGCGCGCTCGAGCCCACCGGATGCAACGAGCAGCTCGATCAACTCGTCGCTCATGGTCAGCGGACCGGGCGAGACGAGCGTGTGCATCACATCGCCGGTCTCGCGGTCGTAGATCACATAGGTGCGCATTCGTTCCCCCGTGCCTGTACGGCACTCCTGGCGGGAGACCCCCTGCGTCTTCTCTGCGGAGCGCATCGTTGCCGGTTGACGCCCCGCCGTCCATGGGACGGTAGCCCTCTTCCGGGGCGGGACGAGAGAGCGGAGAACGGGCTCAGCCGCCGGTGAGGGCCTCGGCAAGGGCGTCGAGCGGGATGGCGTGGGCGGTGCGTCCGTTGCGACCGGTCATCGTCTCGGCGGCGCACAGGGCGTTGACGATCGCCTCCTCGGTGACGTCCGCCGTTGCTGCGAAGATCGGGTCGAGCCAGGCGTGCGGGAGCATCTCGACGGCACGGCGCCCGCCTGGCTGCGCCGGGAGATGGTTGGCGGTGGAGAAGGCGAGGAAGATGTCGCCGCTCCCGTTGTGCCCGATGCCACCGGTGCGCCCGAGCCCAATCGTCGCCCGGCGGGCGACCCTGCGGCACTGGGTCGGCAGCAGGGGGGCATCGGTTGCGATCACGACGATGATCGACCCCGTCGTTCGCGGCTCCGGCCATGGCGCCGGCACAACGTCGAGCCCGATCCGCCTGCCGACCGGGACTCCGCCGATCCTCAGGTCCTCCCGCGACCCATAGTTGGCCTGGACCAAGGCGGCAACGGTGAACACCTCCCCGCCGGTGGTGACCAGGCGCGACGAGGTTCCGATCCCCCCCTTGAACTCATGGCAGATCATCCCGGTGCCACCGCCGACGTTTCCCTCCGCCACCGGCCCTGCGGTGGCGGTGCGCACCGCGGTGAGCGCATGGTCCTCGGTCACGGCGAAGCTGTCGATGTCGTTGAGCCAGCCATCCCATGTCTCGGCGACGACGGGGAGGCAGAACGCTCCGGGAGCGGCGATCTCCACCGAGTGGCGCACCATCGCATCGCGCACCACGCCGACCTGATTGGTGTTGGTCAGCCCGACGGCCGA
>Ga0209398_1000638_pt1 | contig 20836 bp, 16 predicted proteins | sample AshMeaBigSpring_FD_184125 | JGI IMG/M metagenome (GOLD analysis project Ga0209398, IMG submission 184125) | Groundwater microbial communities from Big Spring, Nevada to study Microbial Dark Matter (Phase II) - Ash Meadows Big Spring (SPAdes)... | ecosystem: Environmental > Aquatic > Deep... | reverse complement strand
TACTATCATCGAATTAGGCACCTCGCTAGGTATTACCACCGCCTATTTGGCAAGTGGTAATGCACAAGCGCAGGTAATTACCTTAGAAGGAGCGGCTACGGTGGCTAATATAGCTCAAGAAAATTTCGGTCAACTGCAAATAAACAACATACAACAAGTGCTCGGCAATTTTGACGACACTTTACCGAAAGTATTAGTCCAATTACAAAAACCTGTAGACATGGTGTTTGTAGATGGCAATCATCGATATGCCCCCACAATGGCCTATTTTGAACAGTTGTTGCACCACGTACACGAATACAGTGTAATAGTACTCGACGATATTCATTGGAGCTCCGAAATGGAACAAGCTTGGCACGAGGTACAAAACCACCCGCAAGTAAGCCTAACCATCGATTTGTTTTTTATTGGCTTGGTATTTTTCAGAAAAGAACATAAAGAAAAACAACATTTTACGGTGCGTTATTAAGCAGATAGTGCGCGCTCATTTTTGTATAATACCCAATTAATGGCAACCTTACCTCCTTCGCTTATTGCCTCATTAAAAGAAGTTGTTGCATTTGATGCTGCGGCATTTGAAGCCGTACACGCCACGCCTCAGCCGGCAACTTCCATTCGTCTCAATCCAGCAAAACCCGTACAAGCACTATCGTTATTAGAACAAGATACACAGGCAATACCTTGGTGTAGCAATGGCCGGTATTTATCGGCACGCCCATCGTTTACCATGGATCCACTGTTTCATGCCGGCGGATACTATGTACAAGAAGCAAGTAGTATGTTTTTGTGGCACTTATTGGAACAACTCATAGGCAGTAATACCCATCTAAATGTGTTGGATTTATGTGCCGCCCCCGGCGGAAAAAGTACCTTACTAGCTTCTTACTTTACCAAAGGGTTGCTAGTAAGTAATGAAGTAATTAAATCAAGAGCTAATATATTAGAAGAAAATTTGGTGAAATGGGGAAGTGAAAACGTGGTGATTACCAACAATGATCCGGCACATTTTAAGTCGTTAAGTGGTTTTTTTGATGTAGTGGTAGTAGATGCTCCCTGTAGTGGGAGTGGCCTTTTTAGAAAAGATCCGGATGCCATAAAAGAGTGGAGTTTGGACAATGTGGCGTTATGTGCCCAACGACAACAAAGAATTTTGGCAGATGTATTGCCTTGCTTAAAAACAGGTGGTTTGTTAATTTATGCAACCTGCTCGTACAGCACAGCCGAAAACGAAGCTATTTGCGATTGGCTGAGTACGCAACAACTACATAGCAAACAAGTAACCGTGCCAACAGAATGGGGCATTGTTGCTACCCAATCCGAGCAGTTTGGGGCTTATGGCTATCGTTTTTTCCCTTACCTCACAAAAGGAGAGGGTTTTTTCATTGCAGCGTTTGAAAAAAGCAGTCATAACGAACCCGTACGATGGAAGGAGCAAAAAATTCCATTGGCCAATAAGCAAGAACAAGATGCCGTAGAACAATTGTTTTCAGCATCCAATCAATGGCAACTTTTTAAACAACAAGAAAGTATAAAATTATTTCCCAAAGCGTATTTTACCCATTTGCAAATACTAGCCAAACATTTGTACATCAAAAAAGCAGGGATAGAAATTGGGGGAATAAAAGGTAAAGACCTGATACCACATCACGAATGGGCCATGAGTACCCTACCAAAAACATCCTTTACACACGTGGAGGTAGACTTGCCCACTGCTATTGCCTATTTACAAAAAAAAGCATTCACGCTTACGGCTCCCGTAGGTTGGACACTGCTTACCTACTGTTCATTACCATTAGGATGGGTAAAAGTTTTACCCAATCGAATTAATAACTACTATCCCAACGAATGGAGAATATTAAAAAGCTAATTTTGTACTTCCCTAAAGTAAATCAAACCTTGTTTATGCGCTTTTCCTACTTCTCGCTTTTCGTTTTGTTTTCACTAGCTGTAGCGTCGTCTACGGCACAAACAACTACTCCTTTGGTACATACCATTCAAAAAGGAGAAACCTTAAGTGGTTTGGCTAAAAAATATGGTACCAATGTGGGGAGTATTATGCGCTTGAATGGAATGAACAGCAAAAGCATTTTACAATTGGGTGCCGAAATTAAAATTCCACCTGCTACTGCACCAACACTGGCTGTACCTACGGAAACCAAACCTGCTGCTACACCGGAGTCAAAAACAATTGTTAACAAGCCCGTTGCAACCACAACGCCTATTGCACCAAAAGCCGTGGCCACTGTGACACCTAAAGACACTGTAAAAGCTGTGGCTACACATACTGTTGCTGCCAAAGAAGGCTTGTATGCTATTGCCAAAAAATACAAAATTACGTTAGCACAATTGCGAGAGTGGAATCAGTTGAGCAATGACAATATCCAAATTGGGCAAGTACTATATGTTGCGCCACCAACTTCCCCAAAAGCAGCTGAAAAGCCCAAAAGAGCACCTGTAGAAAAAGATTCGCTACCTGACATCAAAATCAGGGCGGCCGTTCCTGAAAAAGCTGCTCCTGCTGCACCTAATGTAGCTACTGCATCCAAGGTAGCTGTTGACACTATCGCTGCAACCAAGCAAATACCTACAGTAAAATCTGCCCCTTCCTCAAGCGATACGGAACCAAACAATGTGGGTGCAACCACTACCAATACTTTACCGGCCACTTTATCGAAACCACCAGTCTACAAAGAGGTTGAGGCAATAGCAGGCACCAAAAAATGGGTAGCAACTGAGGGTTATTTTGCTTTGTATTTTGACAGAAAAAATATAGACAACAATGGCCTAAATGGCGAGTCGGGCGTATTTAAAACGGTGAGTGGTTGGGCTGATAAAAAATACTACATCCTCATAAATAGCGTAGAACCCGGTACCATCGTACGAATTACGGCTGCAAATGGCAAGTCAATTTGTGCCAAGGTATTGAATGCCTTACCCGCAATGAAAGACGATAATGGGCTTATTTGCCGAATCAACAATGCTGCCGCCGCACAATTAGGCATAGATGAAACCAATAGGTTTTTAGTAGCCATTCACTTTTAATGGCATGTTTATTTCCACAAGCTGACCAACTCTTTACGCTTCCTCAGCCCTTTTTCCCCTCACTTGGCAGCTGATCCGATTTTCTTCGGTATATACAATATAGAAAAGCATTTCTTAACTACGCGGTATTAAGCTAGTTTACAATGCAGTAAGTTTTTTGCATACGCAAGATACCTCACATATGTTTTTGTACTTAACAAGCCTGATTTTGACACAAAAAAACGGATATTCTTGATTTAGAATACCCGTTTCGTACAAATTTGGTGATATTGTTAGGTGATTGCTACAAAAGCGCTTTTACTTTTGCAATCACGGCAGCTAAATTGCTAGCATCCTGCCCGCCTGCGGTAGCTAAAAATTTACTACCACCGCCACCGCCTTTAATCAATGGAGTGATGTGCTGTTTGATAATTTGAGTTGCATCTATCCCTTTTTCAGCTACCAAATCTTCTGCAATACTAATGGCAATAGCTGCTTTCCCGGCCACGTTTGCCGCTAGTACAACTAGCTGTGCATTGTCTTGCAATTCGTGGGCAAGTTTTTTTAGTCCATCTGCATTACCCACTTCAATTTCGGCACCAATAAACAAACTACCATTAATAGAAGTAGCGGTTGTTAGTAGTTGTTGTTTGATAACAGCTAGTTGTTTTGCTTCTAATCCTTCTATTTTCTTTTTTAATTCTTTGTTTTCGGCAAGGGCAAATTGAATGGTTTTCAATAATTCTTTTGGATTGTTAAAAGCAGCTTTAGCCTCTGCCAAAAGTTGCAATTGCTGGTTAATAAACCCTTCTGCTGCTGCGCCACTTACCGCCTCAATTCTGCGTACACCCGCAGCCACTGCACTTTCGTGTTTGATTTTAAAACTACCCAACTGCCCTGTACTGCCAACGTGGGTACCGCCACACAATTCGATAGAGTAATTAGGATCAATGATGACCACCCGCACTACATCGCCGTATTTTTCGCCAAACAATGCCATAGCACCTAAGGCTACTGCCGCATCTTTGTCCATTTCTTTGATAACTACGGGTATGTTTTCGCGTATTTTCTGGTTAACAATTGCTTCAATTTCTGCTATTTCGGTATCGGTTACTTTGGCAAAGTGTGAAAAATCGAAACGCAGTTGCTCGTGGTTGACCAAACTGCCTTTTTGAGCTACGTGCGTACCTAGCACATTACGCAAAGCAGCGTGTAACAAGTGGGTAGCCGAATGGTGTGCTGCTACCGACAATCTTTTTTGGGGAGCTACCTGTGCTATTACCGCCCCTTCAATGGCCAAAGGCAACACTTCTACAAAATGAATGATCAGGTTGTTTTCTTTTTTGGTATCTACCACCGTAATGGTTTCGTTGCCAAACAATAAGGTACCGGTATCGCCTACCTGTCCGCCACTTTCGGCATAAAAAGGCGTGTTTGCCAATACCAACTGATAGCCTTCTTTTCCTTTTGCAGTTACTTTACGGTATTTTACTACTTGTGTAGTAGTTTGCAACGTATCATAGCCTACAAATACACTTTCGGCATCAATAAGCGTTATCCAATCTTCGGTATCAATTGCAGCAGCAGCACGAGAGCGCGATTTTTGCTGTTGTAATTCTGCTTCAAAACCCACTTCATCTACCTGTAAAGCATTTTCAGACGCAATTAATCGTGTTAAATCAATTGGGAAACCAAATGTATCGTATAGTTCAAATGCTTCTTTTCCTTCAATGATTCCATTGGCAGGCGTGTTTGCAATAATGGCATCCATTTTTTTCAATCCCTTATCAAGGGTTCTTAAAAAAGCCTCTTCTTCTTCTTTCACCACTTTACTTACAAACGACTGTTGGGCCCACAGTTCAGGGAAAACGTGTTCAAACTGAACTGCCAATATAGGCACCAATTGGTGCAAAAGGGGTTGTTTGTAGTGCAAATAAGAATAATAATACCTAACCGCCCTGCGTAAAATGCGTCTAATAACGTATCCAGCACCGGTATTGCTCGGCAACTGACCATCCGCAATGGTAAATGAAATAGCCCGAATATGGTCGGCCAATACCCGAAAAGCGATTGCTTGTTTGGTATCGCTAAAATCGTATGTATTGCCTGTAATTTTGGCTACTTCTGCTATAGTACCCGTAAATACATCGGTATCGTAGTTGCTTTGTTTGTTTTGTATAACACGCACCAAACGTTCAAAGCCCATTCCGGTATCTACGTGTTTAGATGGCAATTCTTCTAGACTGCCATCTTTTTTTCGGTTGTATTGAATAAATACATTATTCCATATTTCTATTACTTGCGGATGGTCTTTGTTCACCAATTCTCTGCCGGGAATAAGTGCTTTTTCGGCTTCGGAGCGTAAATCCACATGTATTTCGGTACAAGGGCCGCAGGGACCGGTATCGCCCATTTCCCAAAAATTGTCTTTTTTATTACCATAAATAATACGGTCGTCGGCTACAATTTTTTGCCATTCTTGCAGTGCTACGGTAGATGGTGGAATACCTTCTTTAGCATCACCTTCAAAAACGGTTACATACAGCCAATCTTTGGGTATTTGGTACACTTCGGTTAGCAATTCCCAACTCCAAGCAATTGCTTCGGCTTTAAAGTAGTCGCCAAAACTCCAATTGCCCAACATTTCGAACATGGTGTGGTGATAGGTATCTACGCCTACCTCTTCCAAATCGTTGTGTTTACCACTTACGCGTAAGCATTTTTGGGTATCTGCAATACGGGTACTTTGTGGTTCGGCATTGCCCAAAAAGTAGTCTTTAAATTGGTTCATGCCGGCATTGGTAAACAACAAAGTGGGGTCGTTTTTAACCACAATAGGCGCTGATGGTACAATAGCATGTCCTTTACTTTTAAAAAAGTCTAAAAACTGTTGTCTAATTTGGGTACTCGTAAGCATATGGAATAAAATATAATTCAGTAGTTAAAAAAACAATAAGGCTGCAAAAGTAAGGTTTTGCGGCGTTAAGGCATACAGCTTAATAGCCTTGTATGCCGGCAAATTTGGCAAGTGCTTGCTACCACCGCTTTTATAGCTATTTTTGCCACCCCTAAAGGCAAATTTTATTTCACCACGCATTAAAATATAGCAATATGCCCGGCTTTGAATTTTTTGGCGAAGAAGAAAGAAAACACGTAAACGATGTACTACAAACAGGTATACTAGCCCGATATGGTTTTGACGGTGCCCGCAATGGTATTTGGAAAAGCAACGAATTGGAACAAGCTATTGTACGGGTATTTGGCAGTACCTATGCCCAATTGGTGAGTAGCGGTACTGCGGCACTTACCACCGCAATGAGTGCTTTGGGAATAGGTTATGGCCACGAAGTCATTATGCCAAGTTTTACATTTGTGGCAAGCTTTGAAGCCGTTTTGAGTGTAGGGGCTGTACCGGTATTGGTAGATGTAGACGAAACGCTAACCCTTGACCCGGCCGCAGTAGCCGCCGCTATTACACCCCAAACCAAATGTATTATGCCGGTACACATGTGCGGTAGCATGGCCAATTTGGATGCTTTATTGGCATTGTGTGCCAAGCACAATTTGGTACTCATTGAAGATGCCTGCCAAGCTATTGGCGGCAGCTACAAAGGGAAAAAATTAGGTACTATTGGCGATGCCGGTACGTTTTCGTTCGATTTTGTGAAAACCATTACTTGTGGCGAAGGCGGCGTAGTAATGACCAATAACGAAGACGTGTATGTAAAATGTGATGGCTTTTCGGATCATGGACACGACCATAAAGGAGTTGATAGAGGGGCCGACTTACATCCTTTTATTGGCTACAACTACCGCATCAGCGAGTTGCATGCTGCCGTTGGATTGGCGCAAATAGAAAAATTAGACAAAATTATTGCTACTCAAAAACACAACAACCAATTATTGCGCAGCTACTTAGAAGCTATTCCTGAAGTTAGTTTTAGGGAAGTGCCCGACCCTGCGGGCGATAATTTTTCGTTTTTGAGTTGGTTTTTACCCTCCGAACAACAAATGCGCAAAGCCATAGAGGCATTAAAAGCAGATGGTGCTTTTGCTGGTAGTTTTTATTGGTACGATAACAATTGGCATTATGTACGCAAATGGCAGCACTTGCACGATGCCGCCACCCTTAACCGCATAAGCGACGTACAAAAAGCTGCTTTGTTACAAGTAAAAACGCAAGATTTTTCTGCTAGCGATGCGGTAATGAGCCGTTGTGTATCTACCCTTATCAATTTAAGCTGGACAGAAGCACAAATACACGAAAAAGGCGAAAAAATGGCTGCGGCTATCAAAAAATCTTTGTTACCATAAGCAACTAACTTTGTTGTACTAATTATTCAGGCTACCTATGTTGGGTAGCCTGAATTGTTTTAAATGAAATTAGTATTGGTGTTCAGGTTAGGCAAAACTTTCTACAAAGGAATGCGCTGTAAATTCCTTATTAATTAATCCCGAGGAGAATGAGATGCCGTAAACGAACATTGCGAAGAGTAGGGAACAGGGATTGCAAATCCCATCTATCGGTTTAGGCTATATGCCCTGCGGAACATCTAGCCCAGCTGATTAAGGCTACCCACCATAGACAGCCTTAATTGTTTTTATGGAATAGTACCTAACGACCCCAATGATCTTGTGCAATCTCAATCAATAACGCTTTAGCAATATTTAGGTCTTCTATTTTTAGTTTACTTAAATCTTCGTTTAGATTTTTGATCAAGTTTTGGATTGGTTTAATAATTTCTTTCGTCATTTGTTTCTTTGCTTTTTCATCGGGCATGTTCAAATAATTTTCAATTTCTTCATTTTCTAAATTATTGAGAATATCAAAAAACGCTTCATTCAAATCATTATATCGCTCTTTTAAAAAATGAATGTACATGTCCAATGTATCGGTACTTAACTTGTTAATTTGGGTGCCTTGCTGATGTATCCACTGATTTTCAATGCGCAATAGGGTAATAAGGTCTTTTTGTTCGTATGCCAACGTTACTTTTTTCATCCACTCTTCTTTTTCTATTTTCAGGTGATGATCGGTTTCGGCATCGGGGTGCAATAGTTTTGCCAAGTTTATATAAATGCTCCGCAAACTTTTATGACGGGTTTCTTCAATCTGCTTTTTGGCGGCTTCGGCGGCTAATTGCTTTTGGCTTTTTTTTCTTTCTTTATATTCATTTTTCGAACTAAATGTACTTTCAAGTTCTTCAACTTTTGCTTGGAGGTCGGTCATGAATTGCGCCTTACCTGCTTCTGTTTTTTCATAATCCTGCATACTTATATTGATGCCGGCCATTTTTAAAGACATGTCCATCATCATGGCTTCATAATCGTGTAGTTGTTGCGCTTCTTCCTCAAAAGACACTTGGCTAAATTGATTGTAAAAAGCGATTTGTTCGTCTGTAGGTTCTACAGTGGCAAATGCAGAATTGCATAAATCCTTCATTAATTGAAATACCTTTTTTTTATTGGTTTTAGATAGTTTCACCTTGCCGGCTAGTTCTGCCATCTGTTGGGCCAATGCAATTTTTTGTTCACTTGCCTCTTTTTGGAACGGGAACACATTGGCATAGTAAAAATTATTTAAATCATCTATTTTGTTTTTTAGGGTGGCAATTTCTTGTTCTTTAATTGTTATTTTTTTTACAAGCAAATTAAACTGCTGTTCTTTTTTTGTTAATGGAGTAGCTGTTTTTTTAAAAACCAAATCGGTTACAGGATTGTTGTTCGGCATATTATTCAGTTAATGATTGTATTTAAATAGTGTTCTTTTTTTTATAAGGGTGTAAAAAATAGTAATCCGTTCATGTAAGCGCTTGGGGGGCAAGTTCTATCATCGGCGGCTCCATATTTTTTTTCAAAATTAGTTTTTAGGATTGAACGCTTAGCGGTTGACTAAAAAATACCCAACAAATCAACATTTGTTGGGTGGTTAGCGCCATTCTACAAGATTTGACAGCATTTTTTTAAGAAAAATTATTTACCGGTTTAGGTAGCTTGTACAGCACGTCTGTATAGCAATCGATGCCATTACTCCAAACCAAAGTTCCGTAGCTAATTAACGAAACTTGACTGAATAGATTTGGCTGCAACAAATCACTTATTGGTGAGGTACTTATGTTACCATCCCGAAAGTTCCAAACTTTCGGGATGGTACATTTTTAAACAGCCTCTTAAACCGAAGCGCCATTTCAACAAAATCCAACACTACTTTTTAGCATTATCGGCAGGAACTGTCAATTTTTTTGTTTTAGGCGGGTTTTCGGCAAGTAGGTTAACGCTTGCGATAAGTTGATTGATTTCAGCAATTAGTTTTTCGTAAGGGGCAACATCTGCACCATCCGCTTTTGCAGTTTTGTAGCGCCCTTCTATCAGGTCAATCAGTTCGTTATAGAGTGGAAGTACCGCTTTTTTCTGCTCTGTAAAACTAGCAACTTTATTGTTGCTGGTAGTATCGGTAATACGGGTATTGTAAGCTTGTGCAAATGCGGTGTTTACATTACCGAATGCGGTAATCCACAAACTGCCATGTATAGCAGCAAGGGCATTTTTACGCTCGTTGTTATTGGTAAATCCGTCAACAATTTGAGTAATAATGGTAGTTTCCGCTAGCATAGTTTGCTTGGCAATGTCTTTACCAAAACTGTGTACATAGTTAAGCAGTGGTTTTGCACTATCGGCTATTGCTGTATCGGGGTAGCTGCACATAGCCTGCAAAAACTGCCTAAAAGCAATAATCAACTCGTCGCGTTCGGCATCTAAGCGGTTTAAAGTTTGGGTTATTTGATTGCCCACTTCTTTATCTAAGGCTGCCTGCAAATTAGGAAAAGTACCTACCAAGGGATTAAGGGCGGTACCAAGCTTCAGTTTAGTAGCATCGTATTGGTTAATTAATGCCACTAATTGTTTTAAAAACTGAAAATACTCTGTGTGTTCTAGTTTTGAAAATTTTACGGTTGTTAGTTTCATAATTATATTTTTTATGAGATAAATATAGTATGTCTACCAATGTATTTAAAAATTAAATGCTGCTTTTTAACAAAAAGCTAATAAACTGACTAAAGCATACTTATACCTAATGTAATTAATTGAATGCGGGTTTTAACAAAAAAACTGCTTACTGCGTGTATGGAGGGGTTTAAAAATTTTGGTTTTAGCGTCAGCGAAAAAGTTGGGGCTTAAAAATTTTGGTTTTGGCGTCAGCGAAAAAGTTTGGGGCTTAAAATTTTGGTTTTATCGTCAGCGAAAAAGTTGGAGCTTAATAAATTTGGTTTTGGCGTCAGCGAAAAAGTTGGAGCTTAATAAATTTGGTTTTGGCGTCAGCGAAAAAGTTGGGGCTTAAAAATTTTGGTTTTGGCGTCAGCGAAAAAGTTTGGGGCTTAAAATTTTGGTTTTGGCGTCAGCGAAAAAGTTTGGGGCTTAAAAATTTTGGTTTTATCGTCAGCGAAAAAGTTGGGGCTTGAAAACATAAGTTTTGCTGTTTTTAAAGACCTTGAAGGTCTTCAAAACCTTCAAGGTCTGATGGAAGAAGGAATCGGTTCGAGGTGTGCTGGTTATTAGCTCGCTACTTCTACAGCATTACTACGCGAATGCGGAAATTGACGCAACTTGTTTTTCGCACCCATTATACAACGTTTCTGGGTCAATATCTATATCACCCTCCCACGCTATTGTGTCGAAACACACGCGCACTTTATTGAACATCAATAAGTCGTTCAATGGCTGAAAAATAGGTAGGCTCAAGTAAGGTTTCATATCAAAAATCCCTTCTTCTCCATTTTGAAATGTAAGTTGAAGCTGGTAATCTGTAAGTGGTAGAACTTTAATAACTGGTGGATACATGATTTTTATTTTAAAGGATCTATAGTAAATGGGTGCTGGCCATTTTGGCACAGCATCCAGTCTGCAAATAATTCTTCTTTATGAATTTCAACCCAAGCAACCACCAATCTTTGTTGTTTGGAGGGCAAATAACCCTCTAGTATTTCACATGATTGAATGTTCATGGTTGCAGTGTTCTCTTGGTAATAAATGTGAATGTGTGGCGGATTGTGTTCTTTGGGGCCAAAGTACATTCTAATAATAATCCCAAAAAAAGCCGAAATAGTTGGCATTTACTATGTTTTAAACATAAAAATACGACCTTTTAAAATAAAAACCCACCCAACAAATCATACGCTTGTAGGGTGGGTTTTACTATAATTTTGTGAATCCCTCAGTTATTAATGATAGCATCAGGAGATGCCTTTGATTTATACTTCTAGATGCCGAAAGCGAACATCTAGAAGAGTGGATTTATTTAAATTAGCATTGAAATACTGTAATCGAATCTATCGAAAATCAGTAATTTTAGGTAGTCCTGTTTTTGCTAATATTTCGTTAGCCCTTTTTAATTTTTCGGGAAACAAATTTTGGCCTTTAAAACGCTCAAGTTTTTTGTCAATCACAATAATTGGCACTTTCGATTTGTTGAGCTTTTCTATTGTTTGTTCTATGGTCATAATTTAATTTTTATTTTCTTTTTTTGTTAATAAGAATGCCTCATAGTCTTCTCCTACAACAAACTTTTCCCATTCTTCTCGTTTTGAGTATCCTAAAATTATAAAATCCTCTTCAATTTCTGTTAAATTATTCGTTATTCCCATTCTGTAAAGCCTTGTTCTAACAGAAGTACTTCCTGTTGCCAAAATCCAAGCATTGGGGTGTTTCTCTATAAAGGCATAAATTGTTGAAGCTACAGTTGCCAAAACTTTTTGGCTATCTCCGTTATTTGTTACACTCAAATCATTGATTCCGTTGGTGCTTTCGTTGTAGTCTCCAAAGCCCAAATTATATACATTTTCGGTTGTTGTTTCCGTATAAATAACCATCTTCTTTATTAAACCTTTTGGTCCTTCACTGATGAATTCGAAGAATTGTAAAGAGCTTTCCGACCGATAATTATATTTAGGATATTTCATTTAAGATTCTGAAAAAGTTAAAATTTTCGGGCAAACACTTCTTGTTAATTGAATGTTTCGCTATCGTAAAGCGGCTAACCTTCATTATAAATATTTAGCTATTGCTTTGTTTTTTGCATGGAGGCTTTGAAACTTTCTTGTTTTTGTAAGGCTGCTAATTAAGCCTTACGTTTACAAATAGCGGATACTTTTTAAACAAAATTTATAGCGCTGAGTATAGCCATTAATTCTTTGGCTTTTGCAGCAGATGCTACTTCCACAATCAGTGTTTCCATAGTTTTTATTTCAAAATTAGTTTTTAATGTTGAACTCTTAGCGTTTTATTACAATTTTGCGAATGCCGCTGTTACCAATGATGGCATCGGGAAATGCCTTTGATCAATACTTCGAGATGCCGCAAGCGAACGTCTGGAAGTATTGATAATAAGTTCGTTATTTCCTATTCCCTTTTACTAAAAACCAATCTACCCACGCATCTATTTGCAATATAGAACTCGGACGGAGAATAATTCGTCTTTTATTGTCTAAAAGATAAAAGGTAGGCGTACCATATACGTAATATTCTTTCACTATAGGGCTTTCCCATTTTTTAAAATCACAATAAGCAAAAAAAGGATATTTTTTTATATCATTTTTGAATGCAGTCGAATCAGTATCTAATGAGATGTATAAGACCTCAATACCTAAATTCCGCCATTTTACGTAAGCTTGTATCGCTCTCGGTAATTCTTCTGTACACCTTGTGCACCAACTTGCACCAAAAAAAACTATTGTATACGGGGTTTTAAAACTAGCAAGGTTGTTGAAACTGGTTTGTTGGAAACCATTTATATACGTGTTGCTGCTCAAATTAATTTCAGGAGCTATTTCTCCTTTTTTCATAGCACGATAGCTTTCTAATTGATTAGATACATTAGTATCTAAAATACACTGTTTATCGTTCAATAATTTCAGTGCTAAATATTCGGACGCCTGGAAAAAGCTATGTCGTTCTAATAAATTGAACAAATAATAAGTGACCTCATTAAGCAGTTTCTCGTTTCTTCTTAATGAACCCATTATACAATCAATTGAGGTTCTCATTAATACAAAAATAGAATCGCTATTTTTACCGCAATTTTCCAAAACCCAAAAATGGCTTTCAATAGCATCCTTTAGCAACCCACTTCTTTGTAAGCGAGAATCTGTAAAGTCAAGGCTTCTGATTGCTGCAATAGTTTCGGGTATCTCTTCAGTGCGATAGTGAACAATATTTGAAACAGAATTGATTAAATTCCTTAATGGTAAAAACCACCTTATATAGCTGTCATTAGGCAAGCTTAATAAAAAATTTGTACTCTCATTATTTAAGCGTATTTTCTCTCTACAAATTGCTTTTATTGTATTTGATTGAATAGCTAAAGTGGTGTCTTGGGTATATACTTTTTCTAAATACATCCAAGTATTAAGCAGTTGTTCTCTAAAGGGGTGTTGATTTGTATAGTTTTGAAATAAATAATTTTCCTTATTGCTACTAATTTTAGCACTATCTAAAGTTTTGCCCTTCAAATCTATATTTTGACCATTTAAGATAATAAACTTTGGTTTATTATTTTCTGAAATTAAATATCCAATGCCATAATTAGTTTTTGAAAAGACTAATTTAAAGTTGCCCTTGTCGTCCGAATGCGATGTGGATATGAGATATGTTTTCAAGCCTTCGTAACCGTAAAGCTTTATTTCTTTATTGGCGCTTAGTGATAAATTACCAAATATGGTTTGAGCGTATAAGGAATTAATCAAAAATGCATTAGAAATTACAAGTAAACTTTTTGAAAACATAGATACCATTAAAAATAAGTTTGATTAGTTCTTTATACACCTAACAGAAAATCCATATACACGATAACTTATATCATTCAAAAGTGCTCTGTCATTTTGAAAACCAAGATTACGAATCCAAGTTAGATTGTTAATAGCACTCAATTTAACTGTGCTCGACCAATAATTACCAACCGGTTCACCATTATTAAGCAACCCATTTGCGTCACGATAACCAGACATCGGCATTTTAAGTGGAGAATTAAACGCTCCGTCGGAAGTACTATAGCTCCAACTTGCGAGTTCTGCTTCTAATTCCCTTTCTGACGGTAATCTATATCCACTTGGGCACGGGTTATTTATTCCTGCTAATCCTTGCCATAAACTATCATTCGAAGGACTCCTCCAATCAAAAGTAGCGGACGCTATGAAACTACTGCTTTCTGCTTGATCCATACTGCTCAAAATATGAGTGTTTGGGGAATTTCTACATTGATGTCCATCTGAATTTCTACCCCATTGAAATAAATCTCCAAATGCAGCTGTATCAGCTTTACTTAAAGCAACGCGGCTTGCACCCAGATTTCTGTCCATCCATATTTTACCAGTTATTGGATTTATTACATCTACTACTTTGGTAGGTCCATTAGCACAAAAAACTGTACCCTTTGGATACAATGCGGCAATATTATCTGCTATAGATAAGGTTAAATTACAAGTTTTTCCACCAACGTTAAGTGCGAAAGTTGCTGTTCCACTACTTGTAGGGGTGCCTGTAATTATATAATTTAGAGTTCCCTTTCCATTAGCCAAGGTGCCAGCAGCTAATATTGCTGTTAAACTTTTAACACCTACTGAAGGAATCATTTGTGCGTTATAATTTTTGCCATTACCTCCTTCATATTCAATATTAACACTAACATTATTTGCAACAGACCCTACAGTTAGAGTGCCATTGATGGTAGCTCTGTTGCAATCAAGATTTGTGATTGTATCGTATGAAATTACTTTAGTGCCACATACCTCATTCCATCCATCACCAACAAAAAAATTCAAACAGTTTGATGAGATATTAAAAATCAATAATCCAACAGCTGGCGAAACAATTGCGTCACGTTGAACTTGTGTCATTCGTGGAGGTAGAAATCCTTGGTTAGTGGAGTTTATTTCTACTTTAGCAGATGTGTTAGGGTTGCCTGTCCCTATGCCAACACTGTTACCATTATTAAATATATTATTACTATTTACTACCCATTCATTACCATTCCAGAAAGGAGTATTGCCTTCAATATTACCATTTGGGAGTAAGCCCGTATCACCTTTATCGCCTTTTGGCCCAGGGATTCCGCCATTAGCTGCATACAAAGCATAAGGTACGCTCAATAACTCGCTTGAGCCAACAATGCTATAATTTGTACCACCATCGGGGTCCGTTTCTGTTTTTACATAATAATTACCTTTCGACCAATCAATCGTATTAAACGTACCCAAAAACGGACTGCCACCTCCAATTTGGATATTGATTAAGCCGTTATTGGTAGTGGTGGATTGGTGTGTTTCTGAGTAAACAACCAATCCTGCTACCGAGTCCTTAATGAGGCTTATCCGCAAGCCAACAGGCCGATTTTGAAGTAACTGATTGCTATTGTTGCGCAATACAGCTTGATAACTGAGTTTTTGTGGTGCTTGCGCTTGTGCTACATAGACTAGCAAAAAAAACAGGGGAAACAGATAGATTTTTTTCATGGATGCTATTAATTAATTTTTTATAATAGGTAATGTAATAGGTGTGCTTTGTGGTGCAATTGCTTTTAAGTAGTAAGCACCGGCGGCCAATTGGGCTATATTCCAAGTAATGCGGTTTTGCCCAACAATACAATTAATCATTTTGGTGAGTAGTATACGGCCATTTGCATCTTGCAGCAACAACTGATAAGTTTTGGAAATAGGTACTTGTAAATTGATTTGAAGATGTGTAGCTACAGGATTGGGGTAAATATTAAGCTTTACAAGTTCTTCAAAATGGAGTGTTACTATTGCCAAATTAGAATAATTTACTTTATTGCTAGCCTCTACTTGTTTAATTCGGTAATAATTGGCTCCGCTATTCGTATTGGAATCAATAAACTGATAATTGTTTACAGCAGTAGTTGTTGTTTTGGCATTGATACGACCAATAGAGCTAAAAATAGGTGTAGTAGCATGTTGTTTTTCTATATCAAAATACAATAATGTACTATTGTTATTAGCCTCCCACTTAAGCAAAGCATGGTGGTTTTGTAATTGGGCAGTAAGGTTTAACCAATGCAAGGGGAGAACCTCATTTATTTCATAAGGCTGAACAATGCCTGATATAGATTGAATGCTTCCGTTGCTGTAGCTATCTGTAAAGGTTTGTCCTATACTAAATGTGGTGGTTGCACTAGAACCATTCGCCGTACCGCCACCAGCGGACAAAGTATTTTGGGCAATAGTACTTGTACACCAAAACAAACCAATTAATATCAATAGTTTCATAGGGTAGTTGGTTGATAACTTAAAGAAATAATAAATAGTTGTTGGAAATGTATTTTCACGGATATTGATTTACATAAGGTGAAATTTAAATACAAAGGAATACAAAAAAAATGAAGCACTAGTGCGTTAAGTATGTTTTTTAGTTACTTTAGCGGAAACATTTGCACTATGAAGGTAGGTGAGAAAATAAAAAAAATAAGAGAGCTGAAAAACTACACGCAGCACTACATGGCCAATCAGTTAGACCTTAGCATTAGTGGGTATGGCAAAATTGAAAGAGATGAAACAGATTTGTCGCTAGGGAAACTTGAAAAAATAGCAACCGTGCTTGGCGTAGATATCAACAAAATTTTAAGTTTTGATGAAAAGCAAATTTTCAATTTTGATAATAGTCACAATGCGATGGTATCAATGGGAAATCAACATATTAATGGATTAGAATTAATTGAAAAATTTGCCAATCAATATCAGGAAGAAAATAAGTATCTAAAAGCATTGGTGAAAGAGTTAATGGAAAAACTAGCCAACAAGTAATTAAAACATTCCTCTTGGCAAGGTTTTTGCTAAATGGGCTTTTCTCACTAAAATTGCAGCAGCGGCAGCAGTGGAATAAATGCTGCCCATTGTGTTTTTTATTGATAAATTTACCAGCCCTCTAACGTTGTTACTTGCTATTGGTTGGCAACTATTGCTTTCAAAGTACGGAATAACTAAGGGTGGAGGAACTGCGTGAGGGATAGCAGTGGATAGCCCACAGCACCTGTAAGGTGCGCGGACTAGGAACGAATAGCCCGACCCGCCCAAGCGGGGCACGCCCTACTTCTTGTAAATAAGCATGGGTAAATGGTACCTACTTTAACACTTTTAGGATTATGAGTTTAAGCCAGTCGTTACAGCAAAAATTGTTGCAAAAATTATCGCCTCAACAAATTCAGTTGATGAAATTGTTGCAAATACCTACCGCCAATTTGGAAGAACGGATTAAGGAGGAATTGGAAGAAAATCCGGCACTAGAAATGGAGTCGGAGGGCAACGACAATGACGGCGACGAACTAAAAGATGAGTTTGAAAGCACCGACGACAACGAATTTGAAACAGAAGGCAGTGATGAAGAATACGCCGATGTGGATGTTAGCGAATACATAGTGGACGATGATGGTGAAATTGCCGACTACAAAATGAAGGACGACAACTATCCGGAAATGGACGACAAGCAAACCTTGCCCATGAAGTTGGAAAGCAGCTTTTACGATGTACTGATAGACCAACTAGGTATGTTAGACTTAGATGAACGCTTGTTTAAAGTAGCCGAACAAATTGTGGGTAGCCTAGACGACGACGGCTATTTGCGCAGGGAACTGAGCTCTATTGCCGACGATCTTGCCTTTAGACAAAACATTATTGCCGATGAAAAAGAAATAGAACGATTAGTACAACAAATACAACAGTTTGACCCTCCAGGAATTGGTGCGCGCGACTTGCAAGAGTGCTTGCTACTGCAATTGCAACGCAAACAGCAAGAAGGCATTGGCGTTCAGCTAGCTATACAAATACTGAGCAAATACTACGAGGCATTTATTAAAAAACACTACGACAAAATTCAGGCGGCACTCAACATTACCGACGACCAATTGAAAGAGGCTATTGGCCAAATCATTAAGTTGAACCCTAAGCCAGGAGGCAATGTAGGAAGCATTAACAAAGCGGAAACCTATATTGTACCGGATTTTTATATTGTGAACAACAACGGTATTTTGGAGCTGTCGCTCAATGCCCGCAACGCCCCCGACCTGCGTATTAGCGAGGGCTATAAAACCATGATGCAGGAGTACGACCGAGGTGCTAAAAAAGACAAGCGACAAAAAGAAGCAGTGCTGTTTATTAAGCAAAAAATAGATAGCGCCAAGTGGTTTATAGAAATGATTCAGCAGCGGCAACATACCCTACTGAGTACCATGAATGCCATTATGCGGCATCAGTACGATTTTTTTACTACGGGCGATGTTACGGCCATGAAACCCATGATACTGAAAGATGTTGCCGAACGCACCGGACTTGATATTAGTACCGTAAGCCGTGTGGCCAACAGCAAATTTGTACAAACGGAATTTGGTACTTACCGACTAAAATTCTTCTTTAGCGAAAGCCTTAGTACCGATAGTGGGGAAGAGGTGAGTACGCGCGAAGTGAAAAAGATTTTGACCGACCTAATTGAGGCAGAAGACAAGCGCAAACCGCTGAGCGACGAATTTTTGACCGACCAACTGAACGAAAAAGGGTATAACATTGCACGCCGAACGGTGGCAAAATACCGCGAACAATTGAACATTCCGGTTGCGCGGTTACGCAAAGCTTTGTAATTCATATTATCAAACATATTCTTGTACATGTTGAACCAAACGGCCCATTCACCCACACCTCTCGCTAGCAAATTGTGGCGCATAGGTGCGCAAGTGGTATCGTATGTATGGCATCCGCTATTTATACCTACCTACCTTTTTTTGTTTTTGATGTACCAATTTCCGTACGAGTTTGCAGGCATTACCGAATGGCAATTGAAAATGAAACTGTTTGGTACCTTTTGGCTTACGGCTTTTTTTCCGGCCTTTGCGGTGTTTTTGTTGTGGCGATTAAAATTTAGCGACAGCATTTTTTTGCGTACACAAAAAGAACGTATCATACCGTATGCCATTACCATGTTTTTTTATTGGTGGATGTATTATTTGAGCAGAAGCTTTACCGATCAACCGGCAGCATTAAAGTTTTTTTACTTTGGCATATTTACGGCTACTATTATTGGGAGTGTTATCAACAACTTCATTAAAATTAGTTTGCACGGTATTGCAATGGGTGGTGCCGTAGCTGCCATGTTGTTGATTGCTTTTTATTATCATACTGCTTTGGGTATCCCTATTTCTATTACCGTAGTTCTTGCCGGCCTTGTTTGTAGCAGCCGATTAATTGTAAGCAACCATACCACTACTGAAATTTATAGTGGGTTGGTAGTGGGCATTGTGAGTCAGTTGATAGGCTATTGGTTTGTATAATATATGGTATAACCTATACAAATATCCAAAAGAAGGTTTCCATATATGCCGAGCACTTTTTTGCCGTGTAAATAGTTGGAAACAATTGGCAGTATTTGACTGCTAGGTGGTTCGAAGTACCTGAATTGCCATTTGAAGCACCCCTAACCGTATTTTGTTCGTTCAAAAGTGGAGTCCATTGGCTTAAAACGTAGTTTTATATAGTTTAATGGGGTTTTGTTTAGTCAAAACGATGTTTTCAGCAATGGAATCGTGGTTTTATCTATCAAAAAGGCAAATTAAGCTACCAATGAAACCTTTAAAAGTGCCAACCAATCAGCGTTAAGGCGCGCCTTTTGCAACCGCACTTTGCTTCACTGTTTTGTTTAATGTACTGCTGTAGCGGGGTGTTGTATTTTTTATCAGCGATACCGCTTAATAATTCTTTTCTTTGCAGCCTCATTATTTACATTATTTCAAACAATAATAAGGATGTGGTATCGTTTAGGACAGTTTATTTTAAAAAAGCGTCTTCCTATATTGGCCGTATTAATAGCGTTGAACGTACTAGCAGTTTTTGTAGCATCGAAAGTAAAACTAGGTTACGATTTTACCCGGGCCATTCCTACCGACAACCAAAAATACATTGACTACCAATTATTTAAAAAACGTTTTGGCGACGATGGCAACACCGTTGTAATTGGTATTGAAAGCAAAGATTTTTATACACCCAAGGTGTTTAATGCCGTAACCCAATTGGGGGTGCAACTGAAAAAAGTACAAGACGTACTAGATGTATTGAGCCCCGCCGATATTGTAAATCTTGTAAACGACACGGCTCAACAAAAGTTTACTACCCAAAAAATATTTCACCCACCCTACCACAATCAAGCGGCATTGGATAGTGCAAGGGCATTGTTTCAAACGCTCCCATTTTACAAAGGTTTGTTGTACAACCAAGAAACCAATAGCTTTTTATTGGGTGTATCGGTAAATAAAGACACCATTAACAGCAAAAGCAGAACCCGCTTAATTGATGCTATTTTGGCACCGGTATCGGCCTTTGAACAAAGTACCGGTATTAGTACCCATATTAGCGGCTTACCCTATTTACGCACCATTATTGGCAACCGCATCAAATCCGAAATGAATTTGTTTCTGTTGGCTTCTTTTGTCCTTTCGGCCATTACCCTATTTGTGTTTTTTCGCAGTATCAGTGCAGTAATCATGAGTTTGTTGGTGGTTGGCATGGGCGTTGTTTGGAGCTTGGCTACGATGGTATGTTTTGGCTACAACATTACCTTACTTACGGCATTGATTCCCGTTTTGGTGGTGGTAATTGGTATCCCTAACTGCATTTATTTTTTAAATAAATACCATACCGCTTACAAAGATACCGGCAACAAAGAAAAAGCATTGATCACCATGGTAGGCCGTATGGGCATTGTTACCTTGTTTTGTAATATAGCCGCAGCTATTGGTTTTGCTGTGTTTGCCCTAACCAAAAGTGCCTTG
>Ga0209398_1000637_pt1 | contig 20844 bp, 15 predicted proteins | sample AshMeaBigSpring_FD_184125 | JGI IMG/M metagenome (GOLD analysis project Ga0209398, IMG submission 184125) | Groundwater microbial communities from Big Spring, Nevada to study Microbial Dark Matter (Phase II) - Ash Meadows Big Spring (SPAdes)... | ecosystem: Environmental > Aquatic > Deep... | reverse complement strand
CCAGAAATCCTGTGCGGGCGGGCTTCGGTCCGCATCTTACTAAAAGTCACGCGGCCGAAGCTCGCCCGTGCCTCACGAAAAATTCCATAGATCGCCAAGGCCGGACTCCGTCCGGCACATGCCTCGTTGTCGTTGACGCTATTTTTTGCTTGGGAGGTGGTGCCAATCAGCCTATTATGTCAGCACTGCTGACCTATCGGCCGAGCCGAGCAGGAGCGTCCGCATGCCCAAGCGCGCGATGAGCCTCAGCGACAAGTTCGACCTCGCCGAGCCGCACCAGATCCTGACCGGCACGCAGGCCATCGTCCGTCTGACGCTGATGCAGAAGGCGCGCGACCGCGCAGCCGGCCACGCCACGGCGGGCTACGTCAGCGGTTACCGCGGATCGCCGATCGCCGGCATCGAGGCGGCCTTCCAGCGCGCGCATGCGATCACCGCGGCGCACGACATCGTCATGCACCCGGGGCTCAACGAGGACCTCGCCGCGACCGCGATCTGGGGCACGCAGCAGGCGGAGCTCAGGGGGGAAGGCAGGTACGACGGCGTGTTCGCCGTCTGGTACGGCAAGGGCCCGGGCGTCGATCGCACCGGCGACGTGTTCCGCCACGCCAACCACGCCGGCACCTCCAGGCTCGGCGGCGTCATCGCGCTGATGGGCGACGACCACACCTGCGAAAGCTCGACCTCCGCCCATCAGTCCGAGTTCGCGATGGTCGACTTCATGATCCCGGTGCTCAATCCGGCGGGCGTGCAGGAGATCCTCGACTACGGACTGCACGGCTTCGCGCTGTCGCGGTTCGCGGGCGTGTGGGTCGGGCTCAAGTGTGTCAAGGACAACATCGAGTCGACGTCGATCGTCGACGGCCGCGTCGACCGCGTCCGCGTCCAGATCCCCGCCGACTTCCAGATGCCGCCCGGCGGCCTCAACATCCGCCTGCATGACAGTGCGCTCGAGAAGGAGGCACGGCTGCACGACTACAAGCGCGGCGCGATCCTCGCCTACGCCCGCGCCAACGGCCTCGACCGCACCATCACCAGCGGCGGCGCCAATGCGAAGATCGGCATCATCACCACCGGCAAGAGCTACCTCGACGTGCGCCAGGCGCTCGACGAGCTCGGCATCGACGAGGTGGCGGCCAACACCCTCGGCATCCGCCTCTACAAGGTCGCGATGCCCTGGCCGCTCGAGCCACAGGGCGTTGCCCGCTTCGCCGCCGGGCTCGATCTCGTCATGGTGATCGAGGAGAAACGCTCGCTGATCGAGACCCAGGTCAAGGAGCAGCTGTTCGATAGGCCGAACCGCCCGCGCGTCATCGGCAAGAAGGACGAGCACGGCAACTGGCTGTTCCCGGCCAAGGGCGCGCTCGAGCCGACCGACATTGCGATCGCCATCGGCGAGCGGCTGATCGGAGCGGGCGCCAGCGACGCCGCCAAGGCCCGCCTCGCCGAGCTCAAGCGCATCGAGGGCAATGCACCTAAGATCGCCGACCTCTTCACCCGCACGCCCTACTTCTGCGCCGGCTGCCCGCACAACACCTCGACCGTCGTCCCCGACGGCATGCGCGCCTACGCCGGCATCGGCTGCCACTACATGGCGCAGTGGATGGACCGCAACACCGAAGGCTTCACCCAGATGGGCGGCGAGGGCGCCAACTGGATCGGCGAGGCGCCGTTCTCCAAACGCGCGCACGTCTTCCAGAACCTCGGCGACGGCACCTACCTGCACTCGGGCTCGCTCGCGATCCGCGCCGCGGTGGCGGCGAAGGTCAACGTCACCTTCAAGCTGCTCTACAACGACGCGGTTGCGATGACCGGCGGGCAGAAGCTCGACGGCGGCGCGACGCCGCAGCAGATGGCGTCGCAGATACGGGCCGAGGGCGTCGACATGATTGCGCTGGTCACCGACCAGCCGGAGAAGTACGACGCGACGGCTGGCCTGCCGCCGGGCGTCCGTGTCCACCATCGCCGCGACCTCGAAACGGTGCAGCGCGAGCTCGCCGCGATCCCCGGCGTGACCGCCCTCGTCTACGACCAGACCTGCGCGGCCGAGAAGCGCCGCCGGAGAAAGCGCGGCGAGTTCCCCGATCCCGACCAGCGGGTCTTCATCAACCCGGCAGTCTGCGAGGGTTGCGGCGACTGCGGCAAGAAATCCAACTGTGTCGCGGTGCTTCCGCTCGAGACCGAGCTCGGCCGCAAGCGCCAGATCGACCAGTCGACGTGCAACAAGGACTTCTCCTGCATCGAGGGCTTCTGCCCGAGCTTCGTCACGGTGCACGGCGCCAAGGTGCGCAAGGCGAAGGGAAGTGTCGAAGCGGGTGCGATCGCCACCTTGCTCGCGAGCCTGCCCGAGCCCAGACTGCCCGACATCGCCAAGCCCTTCGCGATGATCGTGACCGGCGTCGGCGGCACCGGTGTCGTGACCGTCAGCGCCGTGCTCGGCCAGGCCGCCCACCTCGCCGGCATCGGCTTCGGCGCGATCGACATGACCGGCCTCGCGCAGAAGGGTGGCGCCGTCGCCTGCCACATGCAATTCGCTGGCCGGCCCGAGGACATCCACGCCATCCGCGTCGGCGTCGGCAATGCCGACGTCATCCTCGGCGGCGATCTCGTCGTCACTGCCTCCCACAAGATTCTGGAGACCGTGCGCCCCGACGCGACCGGCATCGTCGTCTCGACCTACGAGATGACCACGGGCGACTTCACCCGCAACCCGCGCCTCGTGCTGCCGGGCCGCGAGCTGCTTGCCGCCATCCGCGATCGCGTCCGCGGCGGCCGGCTCGAGGCGCTGGACGCCCACACCTACGCGGAACGGTTGTTCGGCGATTCGATCGCCGCCAACATGTTCCTGCTCGGCGTCGGATTCCAGCTCGGCCTGGTGCCGGTCGCCGCCGAGCACATCGAGGCCGCGATCGCGCTCAACGGTGCCGCGGTCGAGATGAACCGCAACGCGTTCCGCTTCGGCCGGCTCGCCGCGCACGACCGCGCCGCCCTCGACCGGCTCGCGCCGCAGGCCCATGCGACCGAGCAGCCGCGCACAGGCGAGGAGGCGCTCGCGTTCCGCGCCGCGCAGATCGAGGCCTATCAGGATCGCGCGCTCGCCGACCGCTACCGCGCCAAGGTCGCCTGGATCGCTAAGATCGAGCAGGAGCGCTGCCCGGGGAGCACCGCGCTCGCGGATGCGGTCATGCGCGCCTACCACAGGCTCATCGCCTACAAGGACGAGTACGAGGTCGGCCGGCTCTACTCCGCGCCCGAGTTCCGGGCCGCCCTCGACGCCCAGTTCGAGGCGCACGGGGCGCTCGAGTTCCACATGGCGCCGCCGCTCATCGCGCGCCGCAACAAGGCGACCGGCGAGCCGCGCAAGATGCGCTTCGGGGCCTGGATGCTGCCGCTGCTCGGCCTGCTCGCGAAGGGCAAACGCCTGCGCGGCACGCGCTTCGACATGTTCGGCTATACCGCCGAGCGCCGGCTCGAGCGGCAGATGATCGCCGACTACGAGCGGCTCCTCGACGAGATCGCCGGCAGGCTCTCGCGCGCGACCCACGCGACGGCGGTGGCGCTCGCGCGATTGCCGGAGGACATCAAGGGCTTCGGCCACGTCAAGCTCGCGGCCTACGCGGCCGCCAAGCAGCGCGAGGCGCAGTTGCTCGCGGACCTGCGCGCGCCGGCGCCGTCGCTCCGCGCCGCGGAGTAGCCCCATCCCGCAACCGGACCTTAACGAAGCGTTGCTAGGCTCGATCGCATTCGAGGCAATCCGGCAACGAGCCGTTAGGAGTTCGCGATGCGCGTGCCCACCCGCGAGAACCGCTATTTCCTGTCGCCCGCCCAAGGTCCGAGCTTTGGTCGCCGCGACGAGCGCGTGCCGTCGCTGGCGACGGCGGCTAAGACCGCACGCGCCAAGCGCGAGCTCGCGGAGGCCTATGCCGAGATCCGGCGCGACGATGCGCGCGAGCGCGAGCGCGACCAGACCGCGACGGTCCGCATTGTCGATGGCGCGCCCGTCTCGGCCGGCTTCGCGAGCCTGCTGCAGGAGGTCCTCTGGAGCCGCGTGCTCAAGAAGCACGGCCTCGACGACGAGGCGTAGGCCCACCCGGCGAGCCGCGACCGCCGAGTGCCATCGCGGCGCGGGTCGTGGTAGACGGACCGTCGTCCATGCCGGAGCCGGAGGTGCACTTGCGCTTTCTCGTCGACGCCGATGCCTGCCCGGTCAAGGCCGAGGTCGTGCGAGTGGCGGAGCGCCACGGCATCGACGTGCACTTCGTGTCGAATGCCTGGATGCGCCTGCCCGACGGGCCACTGGTCCATCGCGTCGTCGTGGAGGCCGGGCCGGATGCGGCCGACGACTGGATCGCGGAGCGCGCCGGGCCCGGCGATGTCGTCGTCACGCAGGATATTCCCCTCGCCGCCCGCGCCTTGAAGCAGGGCGCCAAAGCGCTCGGTGGCGGCGGAAAGCCGTTCACGGACGCTTCGATCGGCATGGCGCTCGCCCTGCGCGAGCTGTCCGCCCACCTGCGCGAGACGGGCATGAGCCAGGGCAACAATCCCCTGTTCGACCGCAAGGACCGCTCGCGGTTTCTCGAGCAGCTCGAGCAGATGGTGCAGGCGGAGAAGCGCGGCGCTTGACGGACGCGCCGAATACCGTCACGAACAAAACATGACCGACCGCCTCGTCACGGGCGCGAAAAAGGAGACGGATGCCTTCGAGGCAACGATCCGTCCGCAGTCGCTCGACGACTTCACCGGCCAGGAGCAGGCGCGGGCGAACCTGCGGGTTTTCATCCAAGCGGCGCGAGCCCGCGGCGACGCGCTCGACCACGTGCTGTTTGCGGGTCCCCCCGGCCTCGGCAAGACGACGCTTGCGCAGATCATGGCCAAGGAGATGGGCGTCGGCTTCCGGGCGACGTCGGGGCCGGTCATCGCCAAGTCGGGCGACCTCGCCGCGCTGCTGACCAACCTCGAGGAGCGCGACGTCCTCTTCATCGACGAGATCCACCGGCTGAACCCGGCGATCGAGGAGATCCTCTATCCGGCGATGGAGGACTTCCAGCTCGATCTCATCATCGGCGAGGGTCCGGCGGCGCGCTCGGTCAAGATCGACCTCGCCAGGTTCACGCTCGTCGGAGCGACGACGCGCGCAGGCCTCCTCACCAACCCGCTGCGCGATCGCTTCGGCATCCCGATCCGGCTCAATTTCTACACCGATGCCGAGCTCGAGCAGATCGTCACCCGCGGCGCCCGCGTGCTGGGGGTGTCGATGGCCAGGGACGGCGCCCTGGAGATCGCCCGGCGCTCGCGCGGGACGCCGCGCATTGCCGGTCGGCTGCTCCGGCGCGTGCGCGATTTCGCGACGGTCGAAGGCGCCGGCACCATCGACGCCGCGGTCGCCGACCGCGGGCTGCGCATGCTCGAGGTCGACGGCGAGGGCCTCGATGCGCTCGACCACCGCTATCTCAACTGCATCGCCAGGAGCTACGACGGCGGCCCGGTCGGCATCGAGACGATCTCGGCTGCGCTCTCCGAGCCGCGCGATGCGCTCGAGGAGATCGTCGAGCCCTACCTGCTCCAGCAGGGCTTCATCGGGCGGACGCCGCGCGGGCGCATCGTCACGCTCAAGACCTACAAGCACCTCGGCATGACCGGGCCGGCGCGTGCGAGCGCGGCGCAGTTCGGCCTGTTCAACCAGGAGGACGTGACCGAGGAGGCCGAGGAGGGCGGCAGCGGCCGTTCAGGCGCCGCTTAACCAGCGCGCGAGACAGCCGCGATCTCCGCCACAATTGCAGGCTACATTGCTGGTTTCATCATCCCGCCCGATCAACCCGAGCCTCGACACCCTTGATAACGCGCCGGCGATTCTTGCAGGGACTCGGCGCGTTCGCAGGCGGCAGCGCGCTGCTCGGCGGCTACGCGTTCGGCGTCGAGCCCGCATGGCGGCTCGTCGTGACGACCTACCGGGTGCGGCCCGCCGGATGGCCTCCGGCGCTGAAGCTCAGGATTGCGGTCATCACCGACGTGCACGCCGGCGAGCCCTACATGTCGGCCGAGCGCATCGCCGGCATCGCCGCCCGCACCAACGCTCTCGCGCCGGACCTCACCGTCCTGCTCGGCGACTTCTCCGCCGGCCACCGCTGGATCACGCGGCATGTGCCGGCCGAGGCCTGGGCCGAGGCGCTCGCCACTCTGCGCGCCCCGCTCGGCGTGCACACCGTGCTCGGCAACCACGACTGGTGGGACGACTTCGAGGCCCAGCGCACGCGCAAGGGGCCCGTCTTCGGCCGACGCGTGCTCGAGCGCCGCGGCATGCCGGTCTACGAGAACGATGCCGTGCGACTGATGCACAAGGGCCAGCCGTTCTGGCTCGCCGGCCTCGCCGATCAGCTCGCACTGCGCATTCCACGGCGGCTCGACATCGTCGACCCGGTCGTTGTCGCCGGCGCCGGGACCCGCCGCAGACCGCAGTTCATCGGCGTCGACGACCTGCCGGGCACCCTCGCGAAGGTCACCGATGACGCGCCGGTGATCCTGCTCGCGCACGAGCCCGACATTTTTCCCGCGGTGCCCGGTCGCGTGGCGCTGACGCTTTCGGGTCATACGCACGGCGGCCAGGTGCGGCTGCTCGGCTACTCGCCGATCGTGCCGTCGCGCTATCGCAATCGCTACGCCTATGGCCACATCGTCGAGGGCGGGCGCCATCTCATCGTCTCGGGCGGGCTCGGCTGCTCGTTTCTGCCGGTGCGGCTCGGCTGCCCGCCGGAGATCGTGCTCGTGGAGGTCGGATGATCGACCGCGCCGCCCAGCCCTGGCCCGACCTCTCCGGACGGATGATCAGCGACGCCGGCGGCCGCCGCCACGTGCTGCCCGTGCGGGTCTACTTCGAGGACACGGACTTTTCCGGCCTCGTCTATCACGGCTCCTACGTGCGCTGGTGCGAGCGCGGCCGCTCGGATTTCCTGCGTCTCCTCGGCAACGACCACAAGGCGCTGATCGAGGGCTCCGGCGGGCGCGAGCCGGCGGCGTTCGTCGTGCGGCGCATGCGCCTCGAGTTCCGCAAGCCCGCGCGCATCGACGAGGTGCTCGAGGTCACCACCCGCGTCAAGGAGACGGGCGCGGCAACGCTCACGCTCGACCAGCGCATCCGGCGCGGCGCGGCCGAGCTGTTCGAGGCCGAGGTGATGGTCGTGCTGGTCTCCGTTTCAGGCAAGCCGATGCGGCTCGGCGAGTTGCTGCGCAGATCGATGGCGGGCTGAGCGCAAAGTTGTTGCCAGCGGCCGACCGGCGCCGCAGATTGTGGCCCGGTGCAACGACAACAGTCCTCAGAGGGTCAGATGCCGCGGCGCGGTTCTCCCCACTTCCCCCTTCGGCATCGCTCGGCCGGCCGATGAGCAAGCCGAGCAGCCGGATCCCGTCGGTCGACGAGGTGCTGCGGGGCGAGATCGGCCGAACCGCGGCCGCACGGTTCGGTCATGCCGCGGCAACGGCAGCGATCCGCGACGAGCTCGGCAAGCTGCGCGGGGTCGCTCGCGACCGCCCGCTCGATGTTGCCGGCGCGGACCTCGCGACGACTGTCGCCATGCGCGCGCTCGACGCCTTGCAGGCGGCTGACGCGCCAGGCCTCGCCCGTGTCTTCAATCTGACCGGCACCGTGCTGCACACCAATCTCGGCCGCGCGCTCTATGCCGACGTTGCGATTGCTGCAGCCACGACCGCCATGCGCCACCCCTCGGCGCTCGAGTACGATCTCGCGACGGGCGAGCGGGGCGAGCGCGACGACCACGTTCGCGCGCTCACCTGCGAGCTGACCGGCGCGGAGGACGCCTGCCTCGTCAACAACAACGCCGCCGCCGTGCTGCTGGTTCTCGCCGCGCTCGCCGCCGGGCGCGACACCATTGTCTCCCGTGGCGAGCTGATCGAGATCGGCGGGTCGTTTCGCATGCCGGCCATCATGGCGAGCGCGGGCACGCGCCTCGTCGAGGTCGGCACCACCAACCGCACGCACCTCGCCGACTATGCCGCCGCGATCGGCCCCGCGACCGCGCTTCTGATGAAGGTGCACACCTCGAACTACCGCATCGAGGGCTTCACGAGAGAGGTCACCGCGGCCGAGCTCGCTCCCCTCGCCCGTGCGCGCAGTGTGCCGCTCGTCGACGATCTCGGTTCCGGCACATTGATCGACCTCGCCCGCTTCGGCCTGAAGCGCGAGCGCACCGGGCAGGAGGCGCTCTCCGACGGCGCCGACCTCGTCACGTTCTCCGGCGACAAGCTGCTCGGCGGACCCCAGGCGGGGTTCATCGTCGGCCGCCGCGACCTCGTGCGGGCCTGCGCCAGGCACCCGATCAAGCGTGCGATGCGGCTCGACAAGGTGCGGCTCGCCGCGCTCGAGGCGACACTCAAGCTCTACCGGGACCCCGATCGTCTTGCCGAGCGGCTGCCGGCGCTCGCCGCACTGTCGCGCCCGAAGGCCGACATCGATGCCGCCACGCAGCGGCTGGCGCCGGCACTCGCGACTGCGCTCGGCGCCGGTTTCCGAGTGGCCGTGGTCGAGACCGCGAGCCAGATCGGCTCGGGCGCGTTGCCGCTCGACACGATCCCGAGCCGTGCCATCTCGATGTCGCCGGCCGCTCGGCAGGGCTCGGGGCGGCGGATCGAGCAACTGGCCGCAGCGTTCAGGGCCCTGCCCATCCCGGTGATCGGCCGCACGCACAAGGGCGCGCTGATGCTCGATCTCCGCTGCCTCGACGACGAGGCGGCATTCCTCGCCCAGCTCCCCAGGCTCGCGGTGTCGAAAGCGAGCCCGGCATGATCGTCGGCACCGCAGGCCACATCGACCACGGCAAGACCAGCCTCGTGAAGGCCTTGACCGGCGTCGACACCGACCGGCTGAAGGAGGAGAAGGCGCGCGGCATCACTATCGAGCTCGGCTTCGCCTATCTGCCGCGGCCCGACGGCGACATCATCGGCTTCGTCGACGTGCCGGGTCACGAGCGCCTCGTCCACACGATGCTCGCGGGCGCGACCGGGATCGATCTCGTCGTGCTGGTGGTCGCGGCCGACGACGGCGTGATGCCGCAGACGCGCGAGCACCTCGCGATCGCCGACCTGCTCGGGCTCCGCGGCGGAATTGTCGCGATGACCAAGTGCGATCTCGCCGACACCGCCCGCCGTGCGGAGGTCGAGAGCCAGATCCGCGCGACGCTGGCCGGCACTGCGCTTGCCGATGCGGCGATCCTGCCGGTCTCCGTCACCACGGGTGAAGGTATCTCGGCGCTGCTCGGCCGCCTCGATGCGGCGCGGGCGAAACTTCCGCTACGCAGCGCCGACGGCCGCTTCCGCCTCGCCATCGACCGCGTGTTCACTCTGGCGGGTGCCGGCACGGTCGTCACCGGCACGGTCATGTCGGGCACGGTCGCGGTCGGTGATCCGGTGATGGTCTCTCCCGCCGGGATCGCAGCCCGCGTGCGCTCGATCCACGCCCAGGGCCGCGCAGCCACGGCGGGCCGCGCCGGCGAGCGCTGCGCCGTCGCAATCGCCGGTTCGGACGTCTCGACCTCGACGGTCGCCCGCGGCGCGATGCTGCTGGATCCCGCGCTGCATGCGCCGACGCGGCAGATCGACGTGCGCCTTTCCGTGGTCGGCAGCGAGCCGAGGCCGATCGGCCAGAGGATGTCGGTTCATTTCCACCAAGCGGCGGCCGAGACCGGCGCGCGCGTGGCCCCCCTCATGGAACGCGGCATTGCGCCGGGTGCCACAGCCTATGCGCGGCTCGTGCTCGAGGCGCCGCTGGCGCTCGCCGCGGGCGACCGCTTCGTGCTGCGCGACGCCGCCGCGAGCCGCACCATCGGCGGCGGCCGCATCGTCGATCTCCACCCCCCCGAGCGGCGCCGGCGCACGCCCGAGCGGCACGCCGAGCTCGATGCGTTGAGCGCGGCCGATGATGCGTGTGCGCTTGCGGCCTATCTCGCCGGGCCACGCGGCTGGTGCGACGCCGGCACATTCTTCCGCGACCGGGCATCGTCCGCCGCCGCCGCCGACCGCACCTGTAAAGCGCTCGGCCTCGTCATGCTCGACGCCGGATCGGTGCGCGTCGCCATGCTGCCGGCAACCTGGAACGCCTACGCCACGGCGCTCGAGTCGACGCTCGCTGCCGCCCACGCCGAGCATCCCGACCGGTCGGGGCTGGGCCAGGAGCAACTGCGCCTCGCACTCGCGCCGCGGCTGCCGGCGGCGAACTTTGCCGCGGCGCTGCGGCAGATTCAAGCCGCCGGGCGCATCCGGCTCGATCGGTCGTGGGCGCGGCTGCCCGGCCACGAGGTGCGGTTCTCCGAGAGCGAGGAACGCCTCCTCGCGCGCATCCGTCCGCTGCTCGCCGGAGCCGCCCGCTTCCGGCCGCCGCGCGTGCGCGACATCGCCAGGTCCGAGCGGGTCGACGAGGCGGCGGTGCGTCGGTTGTTCAAGATGGCGGCGAGGCGCGGCGACCTCGACGAGATCGCGCCGGATCACTTTTTCCCTGCCGCGACGGTGATTGAGATGGCTGATATCGCGCGGGCGCTCGCCGAGGCGGGCGACGGCGCGTTCACGGTCACCGCCTTCCGTGACCGGCTCGACAACGGCCGCAAGGTCGCGCTCCAGATCCTCGAGTTCTTCGACCGGCAGGGTCTCACGATGCGGCGCGGCGATGTGCGCCGCATCAACCCGCACAGGGCGGAGATGTTTTCTGCCCCACCGCGCACCGGATCGGTTAAATACACCGGCTAGGAGGAGAACCGTCCCCGGTGGGGCGTCCGGACTTCAAATCCGGGAGGGGCCGCGAGACGGCCTCTGGTGGGTTCGACTCCTGCCTCCTCCGCCAATGCCCCCTTGCGACCGCAGCCGCCGATCGGCATGCCACAACCGCAATTGCGCCATTGGACAGACCGCACCAGGACGGCCATAACGCGATGCCGCGACCAGACCGCTGGTGAGGATGGATTGAACATGCGCGCTTCCCAAGGCAGCCGAGCCGACGCCTGGCAACACGACGTCTACCGCGTGCTCAAGGATGCCGGGGTGAAGCACATCGTCTACGTGCCCGACGCCGGCCACTCGGTCGCGATCCGCATGGCCGAGAGCGACCCCGGCGTGCAATCCGTGGTGCTGACGACGGGGTGCGCTTCTGATGCAGTCGAGCGGGGTCGGCAACTGCATCAATACCCTTGCGCTCGCCGCCTGCGCACGCTTCCCGCTGCTGATGGTCGTGACGATGCGCGGCGACTGGGCCGAGTTCAATGGCTGGCAGAACCCCATGGGCCAGGCGACCGAACCGGCGCTCCGCCTGATGGGTGTCATGACGTGGCGCGCCGACGATCCTGAGGACGTGGCACCGCTGCTGCACGGCGCGGCCTCGATGGCGTTCAACGGCGATGCCGCGTGCGCGCTCCTGCTCGGACAGCGGCTGATCGGAGAGAAGAAATGGGTCAAGTAGCAGCTTCGGGCACGCTCGATCGCCGGGCCGTGGTCAAGGCCCTGCTCGCGGATCGCAAGGACCTGCTCGTCGTGACGGGCCTCGGCTCGGCGTCCTACGACGTGATGGCGGCAGGCGATCACGACCGCAACTACTATCTCTGGGCCGCGATGGGCAGTGCCGCCATGGTCGGGCTCGGTCTCGCGAGCGCGCAGCCGAGGAAGCCGGTGCTTGTCCTAACCGGCGACGGCGAGATGCTGATGGGCCTCGGCTCGCTCGCGACGATCGCGCTCAGGAAACCGACGAACCTGACGATCGCGGTCCTCGACAACGGTCATTTCGGCGAGACCGGCATGCAGGCGAGCCACGCCGGCCGCGGCATCGCGCTCGAACGCGTCGCCGAGGCATGCGGCTTCAGCTGGTCGGGCGCGGTCGAGGACATGGCCGGCGTCGGGGCGCTGCGCAAGCGCATCGAGGACCGCGGCGGGCTCGCCTTCGCCGCGATCAAGATCACAGCGGAGAACCCGCCGCGCGTGCTTCCCCCGCGCGACGGCGTCTACGTCAAGAACCGGTTCCGCGCCGCGCTGGGCCACGCACCGATCTGAGGCCGATCCATGCAATTGACGGCAGGTGGCGATTTCCAGGAGATGCGCGAGCAGCTCCGTGCGCTCTGCGCCGGGTTCCCGGCCGAGTATCATCGCAAGATCGATGCCGCGCGCGGCTATCCGGAAGCCTTCGTCGACGCATTGACAAAAGCGGGCTGGATGGCGGCGCTGATCCCCGAGCAGTACGGCGGCTCGGGGCTCGGGCTGACCGAGGCCTCGGTCATCATGGAGGAGATCAACCGTGCCGGCGGCAACTCAGGCGCCTGCCACGGGCAGATGTACAATATGAGCACGCTCATCCGGCACGGCTCGGAGGCGCAGCGCAACAGGTACTTGCCGAAGATCGCGACCGGCGAGCTCAGGCTCCAGTCGATGGGCGTCACCGAGCCGACGACCGGCACGGACACGACGCGCATCAAGACCACGGCGGTGCGCAAGGGCGACCGCTACGTGATCAACGGCCAGAAGGTGTGGATCTCGCGCATCCAGCACTCCGACCTGATGATTCTTCTCGCCCGCACGACCCCGCTCGAGAAGGTGGCGAAGAAGTCGGAGGGCATGTCGATCTTCATCGTCGACCTGAAGGCGGCGATGGCCAAGGGCCTGACCGTGCGCCCGATCCCCAACATGGTCAATCACGAGACCAACGAGCTCTTCTTCGACAATCTCGAGATCCCGGCCGAGAATTTGATCGGCAAGGAAGGCCAGGGCTTCAAGTACATCCTGACCGGCCTCAACGCCGAGCGCACGCTGATCGCCGCTGAGTGCATCGGCGACGGCTACTGGTTCGTCGACAAGGTGACGGCCTATGCCAAGGAGCGGATCGTCTTCGGCCGGCCGATCGGCCAGAACCAGGGCGTGCAGTTCCCGATCGCGGAGAGCTTCATCGAGATCGAGGCGGCGAACCTCATGCGCTTCGAGGCGTGCCGGCTCTTCGACGCGATGCAACCGTGCGGCGCGCAAGCGAACATGGCGAAGTACCTCGCGGCGAAGGCCTCATGGGAGGCGGCGAACGCCTGCATCCAGTTCCACGGCGGCTTCGGGTTCGCCTGCGAGTACGACGTCGAGCGCAAGTTCCGGGAGACCCGCCTCTATCAGGTCGCGCCGATCTCGACGAACCTGATCCTGAGCTACGTCGCCGAGCACGTGCTCGGCCTGCCGCGGTCGTTCTGACTTCCGCGCATCAGACAACGAGGTCACCGGCCAGGAAGTGGCGAAGCGTCCCAGGTTCTATTTCGTGCGGGCGATGCACCCGTCCAAGCACCACACGCGCCGGGCGTGGCGCTTGCCTCGCTCTGGCTACTCCGCCAGAATAATCATTCCTTTCAAGTCCGCCGGTAAGGCTACCCCTTTCGAGTAGGCGGTATTTGGCCCGACGAGGTGATCGAATGACCTCGGCCTCACAGTGCCACGCGCGGAAAGCCGAGCGCCGCGGCGGCGGCCGCGAGCCGCTCGTCGTAGGTCACAACCTCGATCGACTGGCCATGGGCCCGCAGGAAATCCATCGTCGCGAGGTGGAGCGCATCGAGCGTGCGGACACGCATCGGAAATGTCTCCCGAGCCCGGGCAAGGATGCCGACCGAGAGATCCAACAGCTGCACGGAGGCGATCAGCGCGCCGGCAGCAGCCGTCACCTCGGGCCCCAGTCCTGCGCTATTGAGGCGATTCAACACCTCGTATTCCATGAGCCTGCTCGAGACGGTCTCGTTCGACCAGAATTCATCGACGGGACTTCGAGTCTCAGAAAGCAGGTGGGCAAGCGCGACCGAGCTGTCGACGTAGATCACACACGGTCTTCCCGATCGGCATCGATCTCTTTCATCAACTCTTCCAGGGTCATCATCGGGAAGCGCCTGGGCGGCTTCCAATTCGCCGGCCGCTTCGCAGGCGTAACCACGCCCTGCCGGACCAGCTCGGCCCATTGCCGCTCAGCATCGGTCATGGCGGCCTCGTGCTCCGACCTGCCCTTCGGCGGCACGATCTCGGCGACGACCTTGCCGCGGTCGGTGACGCGCAAGGTCTCTCCGGCAGCCACAGCCTTGAGGTATTGGCTGAGCTTGTTTTTCAGGACCTTGATGCCGACGGACCGCATAATGTTATAAGTAGCTACCAGTAGCCACTTTGTCAATGACCGGAGCAATCCCGAGCCGACGAGGGGAAGCGAATGATCGACCGTCGCGATATCATCCTTGGGCGGCAATGCGTAGGTTGGGATAGGGCGGCCCGGATGTTCGTTTTGGCGCGAGACCGACAATCCGCCCGTAACTCAACATCCCAATGCACGCGCCGAAGTGTCGGGTTACGCGCGGCCTTCGTCGAGCCCATCGGAGGGCCCATGCAGCGCAAGGCACTTGGTGATCCATCCGAGCCATCCGGGCAAACGGCGGCCCCATGTTTCGACCGCAATGCCCACATGACCAAGCCGTGCCGGCGTGAGGCGGTGGCGCTGCTCGCAGCCGCGGCTGCATGCGCTGCTGCACCCGCAGCCGCGCAGTTGACGCGGCGCCTGCCCGTTGTGGCGCTGATACTCAGCTCGCCGAGCCCGGCCGAGATGGCGGGTGAGAACCCTTCGTTCTTAGTGGCGCGCGAGTTCCTGCACGGACTGCGCGATCTCGGCTGGATCGATGGGCGCAATGTCATCGTCGAGCGCCGCACGATGGAGAGGCAGCCCGCGCGCGCGCCGGCGATATTGGCGGACCTGATCGCGCGCGGCGTCGACGTCATCTTCGTCGGTGCGACCGATTGGCTGCGCGACGCCGCCTTGGCGGCCACCCGCACGATCCCGATCGTGGCTGTGTTCCCCGAGGATCCAGTGGAGACCGGCCACGTCGCCAGCCTCGCCCGGCCTGGCGGCAACCTGACCGGCGGGACCACCTCGACCGGTCGCGAGATGTACGACAAGCGCTTCGAGCTCCTGAAAGAGATCGCACCGCAGAGTTCGCGCGTGGTCTTCCTCGGCCGGCAATCGGCCTGGTCCGCCTATCGCAGTGGCGCCGACGTCTCCGCATCGGCCAGCACCTTCGTGCCAGCCGAGCGTCCGGAGGATCTTGATCAGGCCTTCGCGACGGTGGCGCGCGCCCGGGCCGATGCGCTGATGGTCTCCCTCGGGCCGTTCCTGTTTGACGAGGCCCCTCGCATTGCCAGGTTCGCTCTCGAGCATCGGCTGCCGGCCGTGTTCCCATGGCGGCGTGCAGTCGAGGCGGGCGGCCTGTTGTCCTACGGCCCCGATGTCGGGCAGCTGTTTCGCCAGCTCGCGGCCTACGTCGACAAGATTCTCAAGGGGGCCAAACCTGCTGAGCTGCCTATCGAGCAGCCGACGGTGTTCGAGCTGGTCCTCAACGCCAAGACCGCCCGCGCCCTTGGCCTCACCATTCCGCCCGCGATCCTGCTCCGCGCCGACGAGGTGATCGAATGATGGATCGGCGCGCGGACATCACCTTGGCCGGCCGCGCGGCGTTCGCGCGCAACGGGGCAGGATCCCGGATCGGACCGCCGTGCTGGCGCACGCCGGCCCGTCCGTGAAACCAGAACGGTTCCCCGGACGGCGGATCGCGCGGGAGCGCGAGCCGCCGATCCGGGGCCTTGACCGATCCGAAGGGAGCAGGCCCTCGGCCTCGCCATCCCCCCGCGATTATGCTCCGCGCCGACGAGGTGATCGAGTGATGGATCGGCACGCGGTCATCACCTTGGCAGGCAGCGCGGCGTTCGCGCGCAACGGGGCAGGATCCCGGATCGGACCGCCGTGCTGGCGCACGCCGGCCCGTCCGGGAAACCAGAACGGGGACATAGCCGGGGGCGACGCAGAGCCTCGCCCCCGGCTATGCCGATCCAGGCGGTTCCCCGGACAGCGGATCGCGCGGGAGCGCGAGCCGCCGATCCGGGGCCTTGACCGGTCCGAAGGGGGCAGGCCCTCGGCCTCGCCATTCCGCCCGCGATCCTGCTCCGCGCCGACGAGGTGATCGAGTGACGCCATGGTTCCGGCGGGAACAGCCTGATTCGCAAGCAAGGTCCACAAGGCTGGGATTGCTGCGATCTGCGACGGGTTGGCATCAACCCAACCGGACAAAGCTGTCCCCCCTCCTTGCGGGCGCTGTAGACTGGGCTCCGAAGGCTGACGCGAAGCAATCATGGTGACCGATACCGACCGTTCTCTCCGACTGCCGTCACGGCTCGCCGCCGGCCTCGGACGGCTGTTGCCGGCAGCGTTCGGCCCGCAGGGCCGGCTGTTCCGCAAGTACGCCGCGCTGCTGCTGGCGCTGGTCGGGGGCGCGCTGATCGTCAACTCGACGGTCGAGGCGATCTACTCCTACCGCGAGCACCGCGACGCGCTGGTGGCCGTTCAACGCGAGAAGGCGCGCGGCGCCGCCTCTGTGATCGAGCAGTTCGTCAAGGAGATCGAAGGCCAGCTCGGATGGACCACCCATTCGGGCCTGATGCCCGGCCAGGCGGGGCTCGACCAGCGCCGCTTCGACTACCTGCGCCTGCTGCGGCAGGCACCCGCCGTCACGGAGATCGCCTTCCTCGATCCGCAGGGCCGCGAGCAGGTCAAGGCCTCGCGGCTGGCCATGGATGTCATCGGCTCGGGCGTCGACCGGTCGGCGGAGGAGGCGACGCGCATCGCGCGCGAGAAGCGGCGCTACCTGGGACCGGTCTATTTCCGCAAGGAGAGCGAGCCCTACATGACGATGGCGATCGCGGGCGGCGGCCGGCAGAGCGGCATCGCGGTCGCGGAGGTGAACCTCAAGTTCATCTGGGACGTGATCTCACGCATCCAGGCCGGACGGGCCGGCATCGCCTACGCCGTCGACGAGCGCGGCCTGCTCATCGCCCACCCCGACATCGGCCTCGTGCTGCGCAAGACCGATCTGTCGGGACTCGCGCAAGTGAAGGCGGCGCTTGCCGCTCCGGCAAATGCCGCCTTCGCGACCGACATCCCCTACCTCGCGACCGACCGCAACGGCCGTGACGTCTTGACGGCGCACGCGAGCGTCCAGGGGCTCGGCTGGCAGGTCTTCGTCGAGCAGCCGCGCGCGGAAGCGCTGGCGCCGGTCTACGACGCCATCAAGCGCACGCTCCTCGTGTTGCTGACCGCGCTTGTGCTGGCGGGCCTCGCCGGCCTCTGGCTCGCGCGGCGCATGGTGGTCCCGATCCAGGCGCTGACGGCGGGAGCCGCGCGGATCGGCGCCGGCGATCTCGATCACCGGATCGAGGTCAAGACCGGCGACGAGGTGGAGGCGCTCGCCGACAGCTTCAACGCCATGGGCGGGCAACTCAAATCCTACTACGCCGGCCTCGAGAAGAAGGTCGAGGAGCGGACCAAGGAGCTGGCCCAATCGCTCGAGCAGCAAACGGCGACGGCCCAGGTGCTGGAGGCCATCTCCCGCTCGCCGAACCAGCTGCAGCCCGTGCTCGACACGGTAGTGTCGACAGCGGCGCGGCTCTGCAATGCGCCGTTGGTGGCGATCCATGTGCGCACGCACGATGAGCTGCCAGCCCGGGCTCGGATCGGCTTCACGCCGGAGATGGTCGAAGGCTTGACGCGACTGAAGCAGGTTTACGGGCGCGGCTCGGTCACGGGCCGTGTCGCGCTCGAAGGCCGGGCGGTCCACATTCCCGATGTCGAGCTGGACGAGGAGTACACGTTCCACGAGCTCACCCGCATCACCGGCGCCCGCAGCATTCTCGGCGTGCCAATGGCGAGTGGAGGTGAGTCGCGCGGCATCCTTCTGCTCTATCGGACGGTGGCGAGCCCGTTCACCGAGCGGCAGATCGCATTGCTCGAGACCTTTGCCGACCAGGCCGTCATCGCGATCGAGAACGCGCGCCTGTTCGAGGCCGAGCAGACGCGAACGAAGGAGCTGCAGGAGAGCCTCGAATACCAGACGGCGACATCGACCGTACTCAACGTCATCAGCCAGTCGCCGACCGAAGTGGCGCCCGTGTTTGCCGCGATCGTCGAGAGTGCGGCGGAGCTGTGTGGTGCGGCCTTCAGCAACATCCAGCTCTTCGATGGTGAAATGCTGAATGTTGCCGCAACACATAACTTCACGCACGATGCGGACGTGACACTCCGATCTATGTTCCCGATGCGGCCCGACAAGCGTCTTTCGGGAGGCCGTGCAATTCTCACGCGCGCGATCTGCCATTTGCCTGATGTCGCCAGCGATGCCGACTATCCGAAGGACCTGGCGAATACCGGAAAGTGGAGGGCTCTGCTCTCCGTCCCCATGCTGCGCGACAACCGCCCGGTCGGTGTCATCACGGTCGCCCAGCCGTATCCGGGTCCGTTTTCGGATCGGCAGATCCACCTGCTCGAAACTTTCGCCGACCAGGCCGTCATCGCGATCAACAACGTCGGGCTGTTTGAAGCCGAGCAGGCTCGCTCGAAGGAACTCGCAGAAAGTCTCGAATACCAGACCGCGACCTCCGAGGTGCTCAGCGTCATCTCCAAGTCGCCAGACAGGCTGCAGCCGGTGCTCGACGCGATCGCCGAGACCGCCAGCAGCCTTTGTCAGTCCCAATACGCGCTGATCCTCAAGCTGGGTGCGGACGGGCGCTACCACCTTGCCGCCAGCACCAATGCCGATGGCGCTTTTCTCGACTGGCTCAAGTCGCATCCCGTTGCCAAGGGAGACGGTTCGGCCGTCGGGATCGTTGCCGTCGAGGGTCGCACTTTGCACATGCCGGACGCGCTCGCCGACCAGCGCTTCACGGATTTAAAGCGCCAGCAGCAGTCGAAGGCGCGCACCATGCTCACCGTGCCGCTGATGAAGGCGGGCGAAGTCATCGGCGTCATATTCCTGGCGCGCAACGAGGTGAAACCATTTACCGACCAACAGGTCGATCTCGTCACCACCTTCGCCGACCAGGCCGTCATCGCAATCAACAACGTGCGGCTGTTCGAGGAGGTGCAGGCGCGCACGAAGGAGCTGCAGGAGAGCCTCGAATACCAGACGGCGACATCGGAGGTGCTCTCCGTCATCTCGCGCTCGCCGAACGAATTGCAGCCGGTGCTCGACGCGATCGTCACCACGGCCGGCCAGCTCTGCGGCTCGGAGCGGGCCAACATCATGCTGCGGCGTGCCGACGGCGGTTTCTATCTCTCGGCATCGTACAATCCCGATCCCGCGATGGTCGAGTTCATGCGCGCGAACCCGGTTCACCCCGGCCGCAACTCCATCACCGGCCGGATCGCGCTCGAGCGGCGGACCATCCACATCGAGGACGCGCAGGCCGATCCCGAATTCGTCTACCAGCCGGACGGCACCGCAAAGCCGCGCCGCACCATGCTCGGCGTGCCGCTGACGAAGTCGGGTGAGCTGATCGGCACGATCGTGCTGACGCAGACGGTGGTGCGGCCCTTCACCGAGCGCCAGATCGGCCTCGTCGAGACCTTCGCCGACCAGGCCGTGATCGCGATCCACAACGTCGGCCTGTTCGAGGAGGTGCAGGCGCGGACCCGCGAGCTGACCCGCTCGGTGGCGGAAATGAAAGCGCTGGGCGAAGTCGGGCAGGCGGTCTCCTCGTCGCTCGACCCGAAGGTGGTGCTCGGCACGATCCTGCGTCACGCCTGCGAGATCTCCGGCACCGGCGGCGGCGCCATCTATGTGCTCGATCCGGAGAAAGAAGTGCTGGTCCTGGAAGCCGGCCACAACATGAGCGAGGCGCTCCTGGCGGCCGTGCGCGACCACCCGGTCGGATTGGGCGACACCATCGTCGGCCGCTGCGCACGCGCAGGCGAGCCGGTTCAGGCGGCCGATATCACCGAGATCGAGACGTCGCACCCGGTCTATTTCGCTCTGCGCCACAGCGGCATCCGCGCCATCCTCGCCGTGCCGCTGATCCGCCAGGGCCGCACCATCGGCGTGCTGCTCGTGCGCCGCGTGATGCCGGGTGAGTTCCAGCCCGAGACGGTGCGCCTGCTCGAATCCTTCGCGACCCAGTCGGCGATCGCCATCCACAACGCGCGCCTCTTCCGCGAGATCGAGGACAAGAGCCGCCAGCTCAAGGTCGCGAGCCTGCACAAGTCGCAGTTCCTGGCCAACATGAGTCACGAGCTCAGAACGCCGCTGAACGCGATCCTCGGCTACACCGAGCTGATCCAGGACGGCATCTACGGCGAGCCATCGGAGAAGACGAAGGGCGTGCTCCAGCGCGTGCAGTCGAACGGCCGGCATCTCCTCGGGCTGATCAACGACGTGCTCGACCTTTCCAAGATCGAGGCCGGCCAGCTCATCCTCAAGCTCGAGGACTATGCGCTGTCGGATGTCATCCAGACGGTCGTCTCGGCGACCGAGTCGCTCGCCGCCGCCAAGAGCCTGCGCCTGCTGGCCGACATACCGCGCAAGCTGCCGGCCGGCCGCGGCGACGACCGGCGCATCGCACAGGTGCTGCTGAACCTCGTCGGCAACGCGATCAAGTTCACCGATGCCGGCGAAGTGAGGATCACGGCGCGCGTCAAGTCGGCGAGGTTCATCGTCAAGGTGATCGATACCGGCCCCGGCATCCCGGAAAGCGAGCACCAGCGCATCTTCGAGGAATTCCACCAGGTCGACAGCTCGAACACCAAGAAGAAGGGCGGGACCGGGCTCGGCCTCGCGATCACCAAGCGCATCGTCGAGCTGCACGGCGGAAAGATCAGGGTCGATTCGAGGCCGGGTGAGGGCGCCACGTTCCGCGTCGCACTGCCGGTCCGCGTCGAGCGACAGAGGGGACTGCAATGAGCAAGCGCATTCTCGTCATCGAGGATCAGGAGGACAACCGGGCGATCCTCCGCGATCTGCTCGCTGCGGCGGGCTACGAGTA
>Ga0209398_1000634_pt1 | contig 20875 bp, 16 predicted proteins | sample AshMeaBigSpring_FD_184125 | JGI IMG/M metagenome (GOLD analysis project Ga0209398, IMG submission 184125) | Groundwater microbial communities from Big Spring, Nevada to study Microbial Dark Matter (Phase II) - Ash Meadows Big Spring (SPAdes)... | ecosystem: Environmental > Aquatic > Deep... | reverse complement strand
CGCCGCTGCCGAGGAAGGTAAGCTCGACCCGGTTGTCGGGCGCCAGGCCGAAATCGAGCGCGTGATCCAGATTCTGAGCCGGCGCACCAAGAACAACCCGGCGTTGATCGGCGAGCCGGGCGTCGGCAAGACAGCCATCGTCGAAGGGCTGGCGCAGCGCATCATCGACGGCGACGTGCCGGAACCGCTGCTCAACAAGCGGCTGCTGATGCTCGACGTAGGCAGTCTGGTCGCCGGCACCATGTATCGCGGCCAATTCGAGGAGCGCTTGAAGAAAGTCATTGAAGAGGTGATTACTTCGCAGTCGATTCTCTTCATCGACGAAGTTCACATGCTCGTCGGCGCTGGCGCGGCGGGGAGCAGCGTCGACGCCGCCAACATCCTCAAGCCCGCGCTCAGTCGCGGCGAGTTGCAGGTGATCGGCGCCACCACGCTCGACGAGTATCGCAAATATATCGAGAGCGACGCCGCGCTCGAACGCCGCTTCCAGCCGATCCTGGTGGATGAACCCTCCATCGAGGAGACCATCGAGATTTTGCGCGGCGTCCGTTCCCGCTACGAAGATCATCACAAGCTGATCATCACCGACGAGGCGCTGCATTCGGCCGCGCATCTGGCCGCGCGCTACGTGCCGGATCGCTTCATGCCCGACAAGGCCATCGACCTGATCGATGAGGCGGGCAGCCGCGTGCGCATGTACAAGGCGCCTTATGCCGCCAACCTGCGCGAGACCTTTATGAGCCTCAAGAAGCTCCAAAAGGAGAAAGAGCAGGCGCTCGACACGCAGCGCTTCGACGACGCCATCGATCTGCGCTATCGCGAGGTCGAGTTGGAGTCACGCCTCAGCGAACTGCGCGAGGGCTGGAATGAGGCTTCCAACCAGCCCAAAGTCACCGCCGAGGACATTGCCGAAGTGGTAGCGATGTGGACAGGCGTGCCGGTCAGCCGCATCGCCGGCGAGGAACGTGAGCGGCTGCTGGAGATGGAGCGCGTGATGCATCAGCGCATCATCGGCCAGGACGAGCCGATCAAGGCGATTGCCAAAGCGGTGCGCCGCGCCCGCGCTGGCCTCAAGGATCCGAAGCGCCCGATCGGCAGCTTCATGTTTCTTGGCCCGACCGGTATTGGCAAGACGCTGCTCGCCAAGACGCTGGCCGAATTCATGTTCGGCAGCGAAGAGGCGCTGATCAAGCTCGATATGAGCGAGTTCATGGAGCGCCACAATGTCAGCCGGCTGGTCGGCGCGCCCCCTGGCTACGTCGGCTATGAAGAGGGCGGCCAGCTCACCGAGGCCGTGCGCCGGCGCCCGTACAGCGTGGTGCTGCTCGACGAAATCGAGAAGGCGCACCCGGAGGCGTTCAACATGCTGCTTCAGATCATGGAGGATGGTTATCTGTCGGACGCCAAAGGCCGTCGCGTCGATTTCCGCAACACACTGCTGTTGATGACGAGCAACATCGGCGCCAAGTTGATCCAGGGGGCCAAGGGGCTAGGCTTCGTCATCTCGCAGGACGAAGACAACGAGCGCCGCGAAAGCGAATACGAAAAGATGAAAACGAAGGTCATGGACGCGCTCAAAAAGACCTTCCGCCCCGAATTCATCAACCGCCTTGACGGGATCATGGTCTTCCGCAGCCTGAGCAAAGAGGAGATCGCGCAGATCGTCGAGCTGGAATTGCGCCCGCTGCGGTTGCAGATGGCCGAGCAGGAGATGACCCTCAAGCTGACCGACGCCGCCCGTCTCGCCATCGCCGACGCCGGCTATGATCCCGAATACGGCGCCCGCCCGCTGCGCCGCGTGATCCAGAATCAGATTCAGGACCCGCTCAGCGAGGGGATGCTCTCCGAGAAATATACGCCGGGTGACACGATCACGGTCGATTACCGCGAGGTTGCCAACGAAAATGGCAGCCTAGTCAAAGAATTCGTCTTCGACATCACCGAGCACAAGGAAGTCGAGCCAGCGCAAATGGTCGCCGACGAGTTTGCGGCGCTGCTTCAGTAACACGATTTCTATCCTTCAGCATCACTCCACACCCGGCGCTGTCAGCGATGAAAGGCCGGGTGTATTGTTTTCCGGCGCGGCGTTTGTTACAATCCAGCGGGAAAGGAGAAACGGCCATGTCGATCGCTCAGCTTGACGCACCGTTACTGGAACAGCTTATCAACTCGCCGCGCTTGCCGGCCGTGGTGCAACGCCTCCACGACCTGCTAGATGACGAAGCGCAGCGCCGCGCCGATTTCATCGAGGCCGTGGCGGAATCCGAGAAGGCTGAATTTATCAACGGAGAAAAAGTCGTGCATTCCCCTGTAAAACTACGTCACAATGCAGTCACCAAACGCCTGCTCGTTTTGCTCGACGCTCATGTTACCAGACACGGTCTTGGCTATGTTGGATATGAGAAGATCATGATCTCGCTCACGCGCAACGACTACGAGCCGGACATCTGCTTTTTCGATGCTGACGCCGCCGCTGCATTTCATCCCGACCAGACGCGCTTCCCGGCGCCAGATTTTGTCGTGGAAGTGCTTTCTGTCTTGACGGCGGCCATCGACCGCGGCGTCAAGTTCGAGGATTACGCCGCGCATAGCGTTCGTGAATACTGGATCATTGATCCGGACACCGAGACGGTCGAGCAATATCGGCTGACCAGCGACTGCTACGAGCTGGCGATCAAGGCGCAGACAGGCGAACTGCGTAGCCAGGCCGTGCCGGGGTTTGTGATTCCGGTGCGCGCAATCTTTGATGAACAGATCAACCAGGCAACGCTGCGGCAGTTGCTCAGCGCGTAGGTCAAGGAAGGCACTATGTCCGAACGCATCGGTTTTATCGGCCTCGGCATCATGGGGCAAGGGATGGCCGCCAACCTGCTCAAGGCTGGCTTCGAGTTGACAGTCTGGAACCGCACCGTCACGCGGATGCAAGACCTGGTGGCACAGGGCGCACACGCAGGCGCCAGCCCGGCTGACATCGCCGCGCGCAGCGATATCATCGTCACCTGCGTCAGCGACACACCCGACGTGGAAGCCGTGATCCTGGGCGAGCACGGCATCGTTCACAGCGCCCGCCCCGGCGCGCTGGTCATCGATTGCAGCACGATCAGCCCGCAGGCCACGCGCGCGATGGCGGCAGCATTGATCGAAAAGGCTGTCTTTATGCTCGATGCACCCGTCAGCGGCGGTAGCGAAGGCGCGGCCAAAGGCACGCTCAGCATCATGGTTGGCGGCGACGGCGACCAATTTGCGCGTGCGCTCCCCATCTTCCAGGCGATGGGCAAGACGATCACGCACGTTGGCGGGCACGGCGCCGGACAAACAGTGAAATTGGTCAATCAGGTGTTGGTCGTCGGCAACGCCATCGCCATGTGCGAGGCGCTGATGTTTGCCCAGGCGGGTGGCGTCGATCTGCAAAAGACCTACAACGCCATCAGCCAGGGTGCGGCCGGCAGTTGGATGTTTACCAACCGTGCGCCGCAGATCATGGCGCGCGATTGGCGGCCTGGTTTCACCATCGACTTGCAGCAAAAAGACCTTCGCCTTGTGCTGGAGGCCGCCGATGAACTGGGCGTCCCCATCCCCGTCACCAGCTTAGTCTTCCAACTCTATCGCACCCTCCAGGCGCAGGGCGCCGGCAGCGAAGGCAACCACGCGCTCGTCAAGGCGCTGGAGCATCTTGCCGGCTTCGAGATTACCCCGCAAATCTGATGATCCGGCGCCGCGCCCCGGCTCGCTGCGACGACAGTAACGGTCAATGGTGACTGTCGCCCATTCGTCCACCCGATTTCCTTGCAAACTTACTGTCACACCAACGCAACTCTAATACAATACTAACCGTACAGTCAGTGAAGCTTGTGCTATGATTCACAAGATACGACTTAGTCATGCCTTTGATTGGACAGATTTATGAAACGATTTCTACTTGTCTTCATTGTGGTGGCGACGGTGGCGGTAGGTGGTTGGCTCGCCTATGACCACTATCTGGCGCCGATCCAGGCGCAGAGTGATGAACCTGCCTTCGAAACGATCACGGTGACACGCGGCGCCATTGCCAGCACGGTTAGCGCCACCGGCAGTATTGAGCCGGAAGCTGAGGTCTCTCTCCTCTTTCGCAGCGTCGGCACGGTGAACGATGTCCTGGTCAAAGTCGGTCAGCGCGTACAGGCGGGGCAACTGCTGGCGCAGCTTGATACGACCGACCTGACGTTGGCGCTCGCTAACACCAGGGTTGCCCAGGAGATCGCCGCCGCACAGCTTGCCAAGCTCGAAGCGCCGCCCGACTCGATGGACGTGGCCGCCGCACAAGCCGCTGTCGAGGTGGCGCAGGCGGGCGTCGCCAGCGCCGAGGCTGCGTTGACAAGCGCACAAGCCAGCTACAATAACCTTTTCGCCGGGCCAACCGACGCCCAGCAGGTCATCAATGAAGCGCAGTTGCGGCAGGCCGAGATCGCGCTCAGCCAGGCGCAGCAGGCGTACAACAAGATCAAGGATCAGGCCGATGCCGGTATGTTCCCACAGGCGCAGCAGCTGGAGCAGGCGACCGTGAACTACGAAGTTGCCAAGGCGCAGGTCAATAAGACGGTGGAGCCGGTCAACGCGGCGCAGCAGGCGCAGGGGCTGAATCAGATCGCACAGGCGCAGTCGGCGCTGCGCCAGGCGCAGGCGCAGGTCGTCAACGCCCGTAACAATCTGGACAACCTGCTCGAAGGCCCGAAAGCGGAAGACCTGATCATCGCCCGCGCCCAGGTCAAACAGGCGCAGTTGAATCAGCTTCAGGCCGAGAATACGCTGGCGAACACCCGCCTGGTGGCGCCCATCGACGCGGTGGTGAGCCAAGTCAACATCAAGCCCGGCGAGATTGCCAGCAGCGCTCGCCCGGCTGCCGTGCTCACCGACTTGAGCCAGTTTAAGATGAAGGTGCTCGTCGATGAGATCGACGTGCGTCAGATCGAGGTCGGCCAGATGGTGCGGCTCAGTGTCGATGCGCTGCCCGGCGCCGAGATCACGGGCAAAGTCACCGAGATTTCGCCAACGGCCTCGAACGTGAACGGCGTCGTCGCCTACGAAGTGACTGTTGTCCCGGATGCCACCGACCAGCCGCTGCGCGTCGGCATGAGCGCCACCGCCATCATCACCACCGCCGAAGTTGATGATGTTGTCCTGGTGTCGAACCGCTTCATTACCGTTGACCGCGACACTGGCGATGCCTATGTCTACAAGCTAGTCGACGGTCAGCCAGTGCAGCAGCAGATCGAGCTGGGGCTGCGCAACGAACGCGAGAGCCAGATTCTGGCCGGCGTGCAGGATGGCGACATCCTGGCCTTTGTGACGCAGAGCAGCGAGGAGCAACTGCGCGGCGCCCTCTTTGGCGGGAACTAGTCGCAGCGAGTCGAATGACAAGCCAGGTTTCTTCAAGAAGCCTGGTTTGTGGATGGCGCAAACGGAACCAAAACGCATGGCTGCAAGCAACAACGGCGATATACCAGTCGTATCGCTGCGTGAAATCAAGAAAATCTACCAAATGGGCGATGTTGAGGTGCGCGCTTTGCGCGGCGTCGATATCGACATCCATGCCGGCGAGATGGTCGCCATCATGGGGCCGAGCGGCAGCGGCAAATCGACGCTGATGAATATCATCGGCTGTCTCGATGTGCCGAGTGAAGGCTGGTATGAGATCGACGGCAAGGATGTCAGCCGGCTCAAGGACGACCAACTGGCGGCGATCCGCAATCACAAGATCGGCTTCGTCTTTCAGAGCTTCAACCTGTTGCCGCGTACGACCGCGCTGGCGAACGTCGAACTGCCGCTGATCTACGGCGGCGTCGGCGGGCGGCAGCGGCGCAAGCGTGCCGAGGAGGCGCTGCGGCTGGTGGGGCTGGGCGACCGCCTCGACCACAAGCCGAATGAACTTTCCGGCGGGCAGCAGCAGCGCGTGGCGATTGCCCGTGCGCTGGTCAACGACCCATCGATGATCCTGGCTGACGAGCCGACCGGCAATCTCGACACCAGAACCAGCATCGAGATCATGGAGCTTTTTCAGCGGCTGAATCAGGAGCGCGGCATCACCATTGTCTTTGTGACGCACAACCCAGAGACGGCCGAATACTGCCACCGCGTGGTGCGCGTGCGCGACGGGCTGGTCGAGTCGGACATCACGCAGCAAGCCAGTGCTGGCATCTATGTCAACGGTGCGCAACAGTCGGGCACGGCGCAGGAGAAGGGGCTATGAAAGTCATCGAAGCGATCCGCATTGCCATGCGCGCGCTGGCGGCTAATAAGCTGCGCAGTATCCTCACGATGTTGGGCATCATCATCGGCGTCGGCGCCGTGATTGCGCTGATGTCGATCGGGCGCGGCGTTGAAAAATATGTCACCGATCAGTTCGCCGGGCTGGGCAGCAACCTGCTCTTTATCGCACCGGGGCAAATCTCGGAAGGTCCGCCCGCCCTGCGCGCCAACCCGGTCAAGTCGCTGACGCTGGCCGATATGAACGCCATCGGTGACCGCAGCCTGGTGCCGCATGTGTCACAGGTGGCCGCCGATTTCCAAACGCGCGCCACGGTCGAACGCAACGGCAAAAGCGTGTCGGCGCAGGCCAGCGCCACCACCCCCAGCTATCCCAACGTGCGCAGTTGGGCGACGACGGCGGGCGCCTACTTCTCCGAGTTGGACGCCGAGGAGCGTCAGCGCGTCGTCCTGCTTGGTTCGGATACCTACGAAGAACTCTTTCCCAACGGCGAATACCCGATCGACCAGATTGTCCAGGTCAACGGGATGAACTTCCGTGTGATTGGGGTCATGGAGAGTAAGGGCGGTGGGCCGGGTGGCAACCTCGACAAATCGATCTTCCTTCCCTTGACGACCGGCCAGGATCGCCTTTTCAAGCAGAAAAACCCTAACGGCGAATATAAGGTGACGGTTGTCTACGCCTCCATCGACGACGCCGACAATATTCCACTGGCGCAGGAGGAGATCACGCAGTTGATGCGCGAACGTCGCGGCATCCAATATCTCGACCAGGATGATTTCAGCATCATCAGCCAGAATGACCTGATCGCCGTCTTTGGCGACATCCTGGGGGCGCTGACGATCTTTCTAGGCGCCATTGCCGCCATTAGCCTGCTCGTCGGCGGCATCGGCATCATGAACATCATGCTTGTCAGCGTGACCGAGCGCACGCGCGAGATTGGGCTGCGCAAGGCGGTGGGCGCCAAGCGCGCCGACGTGTTGATCCAATTCTTGATCGAGGCAATGGCGTTGGCTGCTGCGGGCGGCGTCATCGGCGTGACGCTGGGCTGGGGATTAGCGCGCGCTGTGAGCACCTTCTTCGGTGAGTTTCAGGCGGTCGTCGGCGCCGATGCGATCATCATTTCGCTGGTCGTGGCGACAGCCGTTGGCCTGTTCTTCGGCATCTTCCCTGCCTATCGCGCCAGCCGGCTCAACCCGATCGATGCGCTGCGCTATGAGTAAAGAGGGGCGAGTTGCGAGGGGCGGATCGAAGCGACTGCGCGATTGTGAGATTGTGAGATTGATGTTTATGGGCAGATGCAGCTTTTGGATGGGAACGATGGTAGTGCTGGCGGTGATGCTCGCAGGGTGCGGCGGCAGCGCGACCCAGGGGACGCCGACGCCGATCCCAGCAAGTGTGGTGCGGCCAGTGCAGCCAACGCCTATCTATCCGGATCGCGCCGATGTGTTCACGCTGGCGACGCCAATCGCAACGCCGGTCTTGATCGCGCCGACGTTGGCGCCGCCGCCCGCAGCCGCATTGAGCGCCGTGGATAGTGGCCCAACTGGCTGGCAGGCGTTGCTGGCGATCCAGCAACCGCCTTCCGCCATCGGCATCGCCACTGGTGGCGCCGTCATCTATGATGCACCCGGTGGGCGCGTGCTCAAAAGCGTGCCCGCAACGGGCGTGCTCAACGTGACGGGGATTTCCGAGGATGGCCGCTGGCTGTCGGTGTACGACGAGGATGCTGCTTTCGGCTGGACGCCGGTCGGGCAGTTGGTGCTCTACGGCGCCGATGATCTGACCGTCGTGAGCGAGGCCGTCGATCCGGCAATCGTCGCCACCCTGATCGCCGACGTGATGCAGCCAGTGAGCGTGCTCGATGACCTGATGGCGACGCTGGAGCCGTAAATAGACAAGGAGAGGGGGAGAGACGGAGACTCCATCATTCACAATTGAGGATTCACAAATTCAGACTTGAGAGTTCGTTTTTGTCTCCCTCTCTCACACCTTCAGCCCGCTCAGCGTCGGTAGATAGTGCGTCAGGAAGCGCAGGAAGGTGCGCGTGACCGGCGCAAAGAAGGCGTGTTGATTCCACACGAGTTTGAGCGTGCGCTGCAGCGGTTTCTCCGCCACTGGCAACGCTCGCAATAATCTCATTTCCAACTCGCTGCGCACCGCGTACTCTGGCAGGATCGTGATGTCCTTGCCTTTAGCGACGGCACGCTTGATTGACTCCACGTTGTCGAATTCGGCGGCGACCTGCACGGTCACGCCGGCGCGTTGCAACTCACCGTCGAGCCAGATGCGCGTTTGGCTGTTGCGCTGGCGCATCACCAGGTTTTGCCCGGTCAGTTCGTCCAGCCGCACGCTGGTGCGCGCCCACCACGGATGCTTGATCCCGACGATCACGAATTGCTCGTTGACCTCCAACTCCAGCACGCCGACGCCTTCGCGTTCGCTGCCATCTTCTAACTCGCCTTCGATCATACCGATGTCCAGCTTACCTCTGCGCAGTCCAGCGATGATCTCTGGCGTCGTGCCGGTCTGCACCGTCACCGACAGGTTGGGGTGCTGCTGTCGGAAGCTTTGTATCCAGTCGGGCAGCAGATAGACGCCAACGCCAGGGGTGGCCGCCACCGTCACCTGCCCGCTAGCAAGGTGCTGGACATCAGTCACGGCGTTCTCGGCTTCGGCCAGCAGGCGCAGAATCTCGCGGGTGTAGGTGTGGAGCGTTTCGCCTGCGGGCGTCAGGCTCACGCCTCGGCGCCCGCGCTGAAACAACCTGGCGCCGAGGCTGGCTTCCAGGTCATGGATGTGCTGGCTGATGGCGGGCTGCGTCAGTAACAGGCGGTCGGCGGCGGCGCTAAAGCTGCCGGTCTGCACGACGATAGCAAAAATCTCGAGCTTGTAGAGGTTTAGCATAAGTATTACTTTATAGTAATCATAAGCAAGTGCGCAGCGCTCGGCAAATCTTGCCTGGTATAGAGTAGAGCATAGCGAAACTTGAACGCTCACAAAAGGAGACTTGTGCATGAGCTTTTTAAATCGACTGTTTGGTGGGCCTGGCGCCGCCGGCCATCAACTGGTGCAGCCGGCGGAATACAAAGCGCGCTACATGGACGACGCCATGCCGCACACCCTGGTGGATGTGCGCACGCCGGAGGAGTTCAGCGGCGGCTATATCCCTGGCGCCATCAACATCAACCTGCAGGAGTTGCAGCAAAAGCTGAGCCGCATCCCGACCGACAAGCCGGTAGTCGTCTACTGTCGCAGCGGCAACCGCAGCGCGTTTGCAGCGAACATTCTGAAACAGGCAGGCTACACCGAGGTGTACGACCTGGGCGGCATCATCGACTGGGCACGGCAGGGTCTGCCGATCACACGCTGAAAGAGGAGATATATCATGCTTCTTCGCTACTTCTACGATGAAAAACTGGCGCAGGCCAGTTATTTGGTCGGCTGTGTCGCCACCGGCGAGGCGTTGGTGGTGGATCCGATGCGTAATGTCACGCCCTATCTGCGCGCCGCCGAGAAGGAAGGGCTGCGCATTACCCACGTCACCGAGACGCACATCCACGCCGACTTTGTCAGCGGCAGCCGCGAACTGGCCGCCGCCACCGGCGCCACCATCTATCTGAGCGACATGGGCGACGCCGACTGGAAATACGCCTACGCCGACGACGCCAATGTGCTGCTGGTGCGCGATGGCGATAGCTGGAAGGTCGGCAACATCAAGGTCGATGTGATGCATACGCCCGGTCACACGCCCGAACACATTAGCTTCATGATCACTGACACCGCCGGCGCCGACAAGCCGATGGGCGTCTTCACCGGCGATTTCCTCTTTGTAGGCGACGTGGGGCGCCCCGATCTGCTGGAAGAAGCGGCGGGCTACAAGGGCACCAAGGAAGTAGGCGCCCGCCAGCAATTCCAGAGCGTGACGCGCTTCAAGGCGCTGCCCGACTATCTGCAAATCTGGCCCGGACACGGTGCGGGCAGCGCGTGCGGTAAGGCGCTGGGCGCCATTCCTTCGACGACGCTGGGCTACGAAAAGCTCTTCAACCCGGCCTTTGCCATCGATGACGAAGGTGCGTTTGTGGCGTGGCTGCTTGACGGCCAGCCCGAAGCGCCCAAGTACTTTGCGCAGATGAAGAAGGTCAACAAACTCGGCCCGCCGCTGACCAGCGCGCTGCCGACGCCGGTGAACTTCGACCGTGCCACGCTCGACGCCGTGATCGAAGATGGCGGCCAGGTCTTCGATCTGCGCAATCGCGGCCAGTTTGCCTTTGCGCACGTGCCGGGCACCATCAATGTGCCGACGGGCAACAACACCTACATCACCTACCTGGGCTGGCTGGTGGATTACGACCGTCCGGTCTACATCCTGCTGCCGTCGGTCGACGCTGAGCGCGAGATGCTGGCCGACCTGCGCTCGATCGGCATCGACTATGTGCCCGGCTACTTCAGCCCGGAGGTGCTCACACATCGCACGCAGGCGTTGCCCGTCGTGACGGCGCGCGAGCTGGCGAAGCGACTGCCGCACAACGGCATCGTCCTCGTCGATGTGCGCGGCAAGAGCGAGTACGCCGAGCGGCACATCGTCGGCGCCCGCCATATCCCACTCGGCTACCTGGCCGACCGGCTGGCGACGCTGCCGAAGGAGAGCACCATTGTGACGCTCTGCGCCAGTGGCTACCGCTCGCAGATCGCCGCCAGCCTGTTGCAGGCTGCCGGCTTTGAGAATGTGGTGGCGCTCAACGAGGGCACGGAGTGCTGGTCGAAATTCCTGCCCACCGAGAGCGGTGTGGTGATGGAAGCGGTGATGGCGTAACAAGTCAATCGCTCAATCTCACAATCGCCGAAATCTCAGGTTCCACTGCGATTAGGAGATTATGAGATTGGGCGATTTTTTGAAGGCGGTGCACTGTGCCGGTTCAAATTGGCATTGACATCCTATTAGGTTTTGTGATCGGGCTGTCGCTCGGCATGTTGGGCGGCGGCGGGTCGATCCTGACCGTGCCGGCGCTAGTCTATGTCGTTGGGCAATCGCCGCAGGCCGCCGTGACCGCCTCGCTGGTGATCGTCGGCGCTAACAGCGCGATGGGCGCATTCACGCACCGCTCGCAGGGTACGCTCAACTGGAAGGTGGCGCTGGTCTTTGGCGGCGTCGGCATGGCGGCGGCCTATGTGGCGGCGGGCTGGTCGAAGCTGCTGCCGCCCACCGCGCTGATGACTTTGTTTGCGCTGCTGATGCTGGTGGTCGGGCTGTTTATGATCTTCAAGCCACAGCCCACCGCCTCGGATGGTGGACGCGGCTGGTTGGTGACGATTGTCAGCGGCTTGGGCGTCGGCGTGATGACCGGCTTTCTGGGCGTGGGCGGCGGCTTCCTGATCGTGCCGGCGCTGGTGATGCTCGTCGGGCTGCCGATTCGTCAGGCGGTGGGCACGTCGCTGGTCGTGATTGCGATGAACAGTCTGGCCGGGTTTCTGGGTCACCTGGATGGCCCGCCGATCGACTTGCAGGTGGTGGCGATCTTTGTTGCTTCTGGGCTGGCCGGCGCGCTGGTAGGGGCGCGGCTGACGCGCCTCGTCCACCCGGATCATCTGCGTAAGGGCTTTGCCGTGTTCGTCATCTTGCTGGCAGTTTTTCTGTTGGTGGACAATGCTGGCAAAATGGGTTGGATATAAATCGAGCAAGCAAGTGGAGGTTCTATGCCATTATATGAGTACATCTGTGGACAGTGCGGCGCGGCCTTTGAGCAGTGGGTGCGCAGCGCTTCATCTAAAGAGGCGATCGTCTGCCCTCAGTGCCAGAGCGTCGAGGTCAGCAAGCAGTTTTCGACCTTTGGTGTGAAAGGCAGCGCCAGCGCCGGCAGCAGTGTATCTAGCGGCGACAACTGCGCCACCGGCGGTGGTTGAGGCATCCGCTGGAAAAGCTGACCGTGCGTCGGCATACACGCGCAACGGCTCCGGGTTCATCCCTGGAGCCGTTGCTTTTTTGTGGGCGTCGCTGTCGCCTGGCAATGCCCTCGATTACAACGCGATCTTGGCGCCGAGCACTGTGAGGAACTGTGCAATCCAGGCGGGGTGAGCGGGCCAAGCGGGCGCTGAGACCAGGTTTCCATCCGTCATCGCCTGATCTGCCGGAAGCGCCACAAACTCGGCGCCGGCGTTGGTGACATCCGGCCCGACAGCCGGGTAGGCGGTGGCCCTGCGCCCTTGTAACACACCCGCCGCCGCCAGCACCTGCGGCCCGTGACAGATTACCGCCACCGGCTTGTTGGTGGCGAAAAAGTGCCGCACGATCTCCAGCACACGCGGCGTCAGGCGGATATACTCCGGCGCGCGTCCGCCAGGGATCACTAATGCCGTGTATTCAGCCTCGTCGATGGTGTCGAAATCTTGATTTAGGGCAAAATTGTGGCCGCGCTTCTCGCTGTAGGTCTGGTCGCCCTCGAAGTCATGCACCGAGGTGCGCACCACATCGCCGGCAGACTTGCCTGGGCAGGCCGCCGCCACAGCGTAGCCCACGGCGGCCAACGCCTGATATGGCACCATCACTTCATAATCTTCGACATAGTCGCCCACCAGAAACAGAATTTTCTTCGCCATCGTAATTTCTCTCCTGTTGGAAGCGGATAAGTGACAAAATACCAATCATCTGGTATTACCAACATCATACACTAACGACAGCGATTGTTCACGCTGCATCGAAAGCCAAATTTTATGCCAATCTTTGACCATTTTGACTTGCTTGCCCCGCTCTACGAAACGTTCATCCCCCCCAAAGACCCGCAGGAAATCTGGGCATTGGCGGAGCTGCCAGCTGCGGGTGCGCTGCTCGACGCCGGCGGCGGCACCGGACGCGTCGCCCAGTACATGACCGGCAAGGCGCACCCTGTCGTTGTCGCTGACTTGTCGCTCAAGATGTTGGGTGAGGCGCAGCAAAAGGAGGGTCTGCACTCGACCGCTGCCCACACCGAGCGTCTACCCTTTGCTGATGGCGCCTTTGCGCGCATCATCATGGTGGACGCGCTGCACCACGTCATTGACCAGCCCGCCACCGCCGCCGAACTATGGCGCACCCTCCAACCGGGCGGACGCATCGTCATCGAGGAGCCGGACCTGCGCACTCTCGTTGTGAAACTGCTGGCCGTGGCCGAGAAGCTGGCGCTGATGCGCAGCCATTTCCTTGCCCCGCTGCAGATCGCCGCCTTATTCCACCATCCCAACGCCCGCGTCCGCATCGAAGCAGGCGGCTTCAATGCATGGGTGGTGATCGAAAAAATTCAAACCGAACAGGAGCTTTGATATGCGAATCGCCATTACTTCCGACAGCAATCACGGATTGGAGAGCGCAGTCGCCCAACATTTCGGGCACGCGCCTTACTTCACCCTCGTCGATGTGGATGCCGGCGCCGTGATCGCCGTCCAGAGCGTCGCCAATCCTTTCGCACACGGTCATGCGCCGGGCGATGTCCCCAGCTTCATCCACCAACAGGGCGCACAGGTGATGTTGAGCGGCGGCATGGGTGGGCGCGCCATCCAGTTGTTTGCGCAACTGGGGATACAGGCGGCGACCGGTGCGCAAGGTACGGTGCGGCAAGCGCTGACGCACTACCTGGGGGGAGCGTTGCAGGAAGCTGCGCCCTGCGCCGAGAGTGTCGCTCACGGCCACGCCTGACAAACCAGAGCGTATTTCAGGAGCCAACAGCATGACTGACGACTTGCTGCAACCATTCGCCCTGGATAGCCTGGCGTTGCCCAATCGAGTGGTGATGACCGCAGTGAAACTGGGCTGCGCCACACAAGCCGGCGAGGTCACTGACCAGCACCTCGCCTTCTATGTGCGTCGCGCCCAGGCTGGGGTGGGGCTGATCGTCACCGAGCCGATGTACGTGCAACTCAACGGGCGCGAACTGCCCACCCAGCTTGGCATCCACACCGACGACCATGTGGCTGGTCTGCGCCGCTTGACGGCGGCTATGCATGCTGTCGGCGGACGCATCTCGGCGCACATCAACCACGCCGGGCGCGTGGCGAATCCGATGTGACGCCAGCCGAGGCGCGCGTCTCTGCCTTGGCGGTGCTTTGCCCGGCCAACCAGGTTACGCCGCGTCCGTTGACGCTGGCCGAAATTGATGATGTCGTGACGGCATTTGGCGCCGCCGCGCAGCGGGCGCAGGCGGCTGGCTTCGATGCGCTCGAAGTGCCCTTCAGCCACGGCTATCTCATCCACCAGTTTCTCTCACCGCACACCAACTGGCGCACTGACGAATATGGCGGCGCGCTCGAAAACCGGCTGCGTTTTGGCTGCGCCGTACTGACCGCCGTGCGCGCCGCCGTCGGATCGGAATTCCCGCTGGTCGTGCGGCTCAACGCGCGCGATTACATTGAGGGTGGGCTGGAGTTGGCGGATGCGCTCGTCATCGCGCGTGAGCTGGCGACGTGGGGTGTTGTAGACGGCCTTGGCATCACCTCGGGGACGATGTGCGAGTCGGTGCCCTACTGCATGTATCCCACCGGCACGCCCAAAGCCAATCTACTGCCGATGGCGGCGCAGATTCGTACTGCGTCGGGCTGCCCGTGCTTGTGGCTGGGCGCATCCGCACCCCGGCGGTGGCGCACGCTGCGCTGGCGGACGGGCAGGTCGATCTCATCGGGCTGAGGCGTCCTTTTCTAGCCGACCCCGACTGGGTGCGCAAGGTGGAAGCTGGTTAGGAGGATGCAATTTTGTTTGCGTGAAATCGAAACGCTGGATGGTCTAGCCCATGCGGTTATGCAGAGTATGACACATGCGCGACCTAACCTGGATTTCGCACTTTAAAGATCAAATCAAGAGAGTAAAATAGTGCTGTGTTGGAGCATGCTCGGTGCATTACCTGGCAGCATGGTGACGCACTGTCCGCTACCGAAGCGAACCGGCTCAACATCCTTAAAGGTCCGGCTACCGACGTGCATAACCACAAGTTCAAGCAACGCCAGGAGGTCAAGGTCGTCAGGCGTCAGACGCCAAGTGAGGAGCCATCCCGGCAGGTGGTCTCGATGATGGTGAGTAGATCGATCGAGTTCAGGCTAACTGACGCTCGTTCACCGCGATCCGCACATGGCGGCAATCCCTCATCCCAACTTCCACCAGAGGACTCCGCCCGACGAATACTGACTGTCTTCGGTGTTGGTGCTCATCTTCCAGGAAGCGCCAAGGCTTCCTGGAAGATTGCGATGCAATTCCCCATGTCTGGCGGAGGGCGCCAGGCATGGGGAAACGCCGGTGTCAGCGGCTGATGCTTGGGAGATAGAGACGAACTTGTGTCACGCCGATGGTCCAGTCGGAGAAGTCATCGACGCCGATGCGCGTGACCGTGCCGGCCGCCGCATCGAAGCTGGCGGCAGCGCACGCCCACGCCTGACCGGTGTCGCGGCAGAGCAGGCGATTGGCGTCCGGCGTCGTCGCCACCGGCAGCGTCAAGTTGACTTGGAATTTGTCGCCGCCAGCGGTGTCGCAGCCGTCTTGGGTGATCGTCCAGAAGCGATCCTCGACGATCTGGCTGGTGGCGCGCGGGTGACGGCTTTCCGTCCGCCGCACGGCGATGCTTTCCAGACAGCCGCCGGTGTTGAGCACTTCGATCACCGCACCGGTGGCGCCGAACTCGTAGACGCCGGCCTGCGCAATCGCACGCGTGGCCGCCGTCGTGTTTGCCACCTCCACCTGCACCTGCGCCGTGGACGCCTGGCTGTCGCTGTCCGTGACGTGGAGAGTGATAGTGTGGATGCCCGGCGTCAGCGTGGCGACTGCCAGCGTGCTGCCCGTGCCCAACGCACCGTCACGATCCGACGACCACGCAAAGCGATCGGCGGTCAGCGCGCCATCCTCGAAGTCGTAGGCGCTGCCCACGAAGGTGATCGTCGCACCGAGACCGAAGAGTTGGCCGGCGGTCTGCGGCGCCTCGATGTGGACGATCGGCGCTTTCTTACTCAGCGTGAACGGTCCAATCTGATCCACTGCCGTTTGGAGGTTGGCGCTGGCGCGCACCTCCAGGATCGCCTGGCTGGTGCCCTGCAGGTAGCTGGTCGGCACCGGCGCGCTGAGCTGCGTCGTCGCCGGCGTGAGCGTCTGCCAGGTCGCGCCGTTGTCCGGCGAGAAGCGCACCAGATAGGTTGCGCCGGGCGTGCCGATCCATGTCAGCGTATAGGTGGCAGCCCCTGCGTCGGGCGCAGCCGAGGTGATTTGCACCGTTGGCGCAGCGCCCACCGTCTTCTCATCGAGGATAATGTTGTTGCGATAGAGCCGCACCGCCTTCAGATCGCTCTGCGTGGGCAGCACGTAGGCGAAGGCGCGCGGCGCATCGCCGAGGTCATGGCTGAACTCGCCAGCCTCGAACGGGAAGGTGAAGCTCTCCTCACCCGACGCCAGCACGAAGCTGATGCGATAGTCGCCGCCTTCGGACGCGTCTGGCGTCGTCGCCGCCAGCAGCGTCATCGTGTCGATGCTGCCGCTCAGCCCATCGGCGCTGATCTGCCCGCTGACGAGCAGCCCATCCTGCGTCACGGCCAGGGTTCGCACCGCCGGCGCCGGATTCTGCACCAGCCAGGTGTGGAGGGCCAGGTAGGTGTAGTCCGATATCCAGCGCGGGTAGCAGTAGGACATGAAGTCGCGGTGGTTGGCTGGCAGCAATTGGTTGGTGACGTAGTTCCAGCCGGTGTTGCCCAACAGACCATTTGGATACGGGAAATTCGCATCCGTATCGCTGGCGGCGCGTTCGCACGCAACGTGCTGCCGGCCGGCGTTGTGACCGATCTCATGCCAGGCGGTGGTTTCGAGCAGCGCCGTGCCCACTGCCACCTTGCCCGGCATATAGCCGACGCCAGCGTAGGGGCTTTTCACGCCGTTGGCGATGATGCCGAAGTAGAGCACATGGGCGGCGGGCTTCTCCGCAACGCGCAGCTTGCGCACCGCCGTGATCATCGCGTTCCAGTCCCCGCTGGCGGCCAGTTCGTTTTGCAAGGCCGGGCGATAGTCGATCGGCGCGTGCAGCGCCAGCTTGAGATCGGCAATCGGGTAGGTCTGGCGCAGTGGCTCCAGCGTGTTGTAGATCTGGGCGACGCTTGGTTCGGCGACCGTCTCGTCCGGCCAGATCAACCGGATCGGCACGATCACGACCTGCAGGCGATTTTCAGGCAGGAAGTTGAGCGTCTGGAAGCCGGTCGCCGGGAAGCGATTGTTGCTCTCGTTCCCCTCGCTCACGCGGTTCTGTGGGTCGATCTCGGCGTAGACCTGCACTTCGCCGCTCAGCCACGTTGCCGGGAGGCGGAAGTGGAGCAGATCGGTGGCCAGGTCGCGATTGGGATTGGTACGCGCCGTGATCGCACCGTTCTCAGCCGTCAGCGGCGAGCCGGGCAACGGCTGGCCGTTGCGGAGGCCGTGCAGCACTGCCGTCGTGTTGGAGACCGTTGTCGAACCGGCGCCGATGCCGAGCGTCAGTCGCGCCAACAGCGGGCGATTGGCGATCAGCGGCATGACATTGGCGGGGTTCTGGATCGCCTGCGTAAATTCCAGGTTGACGCCGAAGAGGTCCACCGACGGCGCCGGCTGCTGCACAGTCACACACGCATCGGCGCTGGTTGGGTAACTCGCCACGTTGCCGGCGCCGTCCGTAGCGCGTGAACGGAAGCAGTAGGTGTTGCCGAACTGGGCGCCGTTCAGGGGCGCCGTCGTCGCCTGCACGCCGCTCTGGAAGCTCTCCCAGGCGCCGCCGTTGACCTGGCGCTGTACATCGAAGGAATTGACGCCGCTGACGTTATCGACGCCCGTCCAGGTGACGGTCAGCGCCTGCGTCGCTGCCACACCTGCCGGCGCCACCACCTTGCTGTCGGGCGGCAGCAGATCGAGCGTCGCCGCATCGCCGAAGAGTTCGCTGGTTGCGTTGGCAGCATCGCGCAGTTGGGCGAAGACGCTGACCAACGCGCCATCGCCAGCGGCGACGGTCAGGTTCTTGCTCGGTGCGAAGGCCTCCCACGCCGTGTACTGCCCGCCGACGAAGAAACGCATCTGTGTGGGCTGTGTGCGACAGGCGCTGCTGCTCTGCACCGTCAGTGCCAGCGCAAGATTGTTGCTGGCGACGTAGGCGGTGCTGTTCACCTTCTGGATGGCGAGCGCTCCGCTGGGGCCGGTGGCGCCGTCAACGGCGAGCAGCGCCTGCGTGCGGTTATTGTTCTCGTTTGCCTCCGCCACCACGTTCTGCGCATCGGCCACCGCTTTGAGATAGCGCGTGCCCGAAATCGCCGTTGTGAAGTTTAGCGTAACGACCTGGCTGGCATTGGCGGCCAGACCGGCGACCTGTGCACTCTGCACCAGGTTGCTGGCGCCCGCTGGCGTTGCGTCATCGTAGAGATTCAGCGCAAACGCCCCCACCGCCGCGCCGGAGAGATTCGCCACCAACACTTCGACCGGGACGTTTGTATTGAGACAGGGCTGGAGCTCGCCCGGCGTCACGCTGCTGACGGCAATGTCACCGAACGACGCCTCGTACGCACCCATATCGCAGCGCGCATCGCGGCGCTGGCCACGCTGGTCAGTCGTTGTGCAGTCGCCTGCCTGCCCTGTGTTGATCGCCGGGCTACCGCTCAGCAAGGCATGCGTCCACGTGGCGCCGCCGTTATCCTGCAAGAGGCCAAGCAGCGGATCGCCGGTCAGATCGCCCGCCGCCGGCAGACCGGTGGCGAAGATACATGACCCATCTTCGACCAGGTTGCCGCCGCGATCGGTGAAGGTGCCTGTGCTCACGCAGTCGCCGCCGGTTGCGTTGGCGACGATGCTGTTGCCAATCGCCAGCTTGCCGATGTTGTATAGATTGCCGCCCTCACGCGCCTGGTTGCCGCTCAGGGTCACGTGCGTCAAGTGCGCCTGGCTGGGCGCGTCCACATACAGACCGCCGCCTTGCTCCACCGCACTGTTGCCGCTGATCGTGCTGTTGACGATATTTGCTGCCCGGTTGGCCCCCGTCGCGCCCAGGACGCTGACGCCGCCGCCATACCCCGTCACCAGCGTGCTCTGGTCGGCGCGGTTGTTGTAGACCGCGCTGTCGATGAGCTGGAAGACGCCGCCTTCCACCAGAATGCCGCCGCCGGAAAGGTTGGCGCGGTTATTGGTAATCGTCGAGCTGAGGATGGTCGTGGCGCTGCCATTGGCGTAGATGCCGCCGCCCAGACTGAAGACCTCGCCCAGCGCCTGGTTGTCGCGGATGGTGCTATTGGTCACGGTGAGGAAGCCGACGTTGTAGATGCCGGCGCCCTGGCCGACCAGATCGCCGTCGTGCGACACGCTGTCGCGGACGGTGCTGCGATCCAGCGTCAGGTGTGCTCCCGGATTGACCGTGACGCCGCCGCCCAGCCCCAACGTACCGTTGCCTTTTTCGATGGTCAGGTTGCGTAGCGTAACCTGACCGCCCAGGATCGAGAAGACCGGCACATCCGGCGCGCCATCGTTGTTGGTGTCACCGCTGACGCTGATGGTGTGTCCGGCGCCGTCGATGACAAGCGTCTTGTTGATTTCTAACTCTGAGGCAAGACGGATTGTCTGCCCGCTGACGCTCACGGCAAAGACAATCTGGTCACAGGTCACGCTGGCGTTGATCACAGCCTGGCGTAGCGTGCCCGGCCCGCTGTCGGCAGCGCTCGTCACCTGTAGCGGGCAGCCGGACACCGGCGTGGCGGTGGCTGTTGGTGTGTCCGTTGGTGGGACGCTCGTCGCCGTTGGCGTGTGGGTCGCCGTCGGTGTGCTCGTCGGTGGGACGCTCGTCGCCGTTGGCGTGTGGGTCGTCGTCGGTGTGGCCGTTGGTGGGACGCTCGTCGCCGTTGGCGTGTGGGTCGCCGTCGGTGTGGCCGTTGGTGGGACGCTCGTCGCCGTGGGGGTGTGGGTCGCCGTCGGTGTGCTCGTCGGTGGGACGCTTGTCGCCGTTGGCGTGTGGGTGGCCGTCGGTGGCACAGGTGTATTCGTTGGCGTGGGCGCGGTGTAGGGCGATTCGTCGAAGCCGATGTCGAAGCCGCCGCCCTGTGGCCGGCCTTCACCGTCGAAGTCGGTCGCCACGCCGAAGTCGGCGCCAACGTCGATGGCGGCGCTGCTCGATGATAGATGATAGTCGTCGGTAGCCGGAGCGAAGAAGGCCGCCGCGCCGGTCACACTATTCCCGCCACTGATGACCGCACCGGAATAATTGGTCGTGACGCTGGAGAAGAGGTTGTAATCCTCCTGAAGCGGGCCAGGCCCATCTTTGAACATGCCGGTAGCCTGGTTGTCGATGATGGTGTTGCGAACACTCATGCTGCTGCCGCTCGTCCAGCCGTCAAGCGAAATGCCGTAGCCGGGGACTTGCGCCAGTGCGCCGACAGTGACGTGCGTGATCGAGATGGCGCCGTTCGAGGCGATGGCATTGCCCACATTGGCTCGATTGTCGGCGAAGAGGCTGTTCGTAATCACGCCCCGCCGCGCCTCAAAGATATTCACGTGGCTTACGCCGCCGCCGCCGCCGGTCGCTGTGTTGGAGATGAGGCGGCTGTTGGTCAGCGCCAGGTCGCCAAAGGCGTACATACCGCCGCCGCTGCCGCCGGTGGCGCGATTGTGCTGGAAGTATGCGTTTGTGACCGTGA
>Ga0209398_1000632_pt1 | contig 20887 bp, 17 predicted proteins | sample AshMeaBigSpring_FD_184125 | JGI IMG/M metagenome (GOLD analysis project Ga0209398, IMG submission 184125) | Groundwater microbial communities from Big Spring, Nevada to study Microbial Dark Matter (Phase II) - Ash Meadows Big Spring (SPAdes)... | ecosystem: Environmental > Aquatic > Deep... | reverse complement strand
GGTTATAAATATAACAAAGGTGATTTTGGATTCAATTCTATAGCAAACATGTCTTATAACCACAATGAAATTTTGGATTTAGGAAATAACGGTGCAAAGATATGGAACGAAAACGGTTATTCTTTCCTACAAGAAGGTTATCCAATTAACGCATATGGCGGTTACGAATCTATAGGCCTCTTCAAAGATCCAAACGATTTAAAAAATAGTGCAGTGATTAATCGTAGCAGAGCAGGTCTGGGTGATTTAAAATATAAGAATCAAAACAATGACGATAAAATAGATGGAGACGACCGAGTTTATTTAGGTAGCTATGCACCTAAATTCGTATTTGGGCTGTCACTAGACTTCACTTGGAGAGAGTTTGATCTTAGCATGCAGTTTAATGGTGCAGCAGGTGTAAAGGGATATGTAAAGAATGAAATGGTTGGGCGTTTAAATGGAAATACCTCCAAACCAACCACGATGTTCGAAGACTGCTGGGATGCTACAACCAATCCAAATGGAAAATTCCCTCGCCCTTTATCTTCATGGTATCAAAATGATTCCGAATCAACCCCTTCATCCTTCTGGATCATCAATGCCTCTTATCTTCGCATGAAGAACTTCCAGGTGGGCTATACGTTCCCTCAAAAAGTATGCAAATTCCTTACTGTATCTAAAGTACGTGTATATTACAGCGGACAAAATCTGTTGACATTAAGTGGATTCTCGAAAGGATTCGATCCTGAAGCTCCAGCAGGTGCAAGAGCATACTATCCACAAGTAAAGGTAAATACTTTAGGTTTAAGTGTAACTTTCTAAAAACTGACAAATATGAAAAAATATACTATATTAGGTTTAGTCCTTTTATTAATGACATCATGCTCTGATTTTTTGGATCGATTTCCTTTGGGCACCGAGTCGAATGATACATACTGGAAAACAGAATCTCAAGCGAATGCAGCATTAGTTGGATGTTACAACGATTGGTACAGTATGGAAAATATTATTTATTTCGATTGTACATCCGATAATGCATATAATCCATTTTCTTGGGAAGGATGGCAGATTGCGGCTACCGGTGCAGCAACTCCTAGTGAATCAGGAAGAGACTTTTTTAGCTATACCACAATCACCCGTTGCAATACGTTTATTGCAAACATTGACCGTGTAACAACTTTAAGTGAGGTCAAACGCAATCAAATGAAAGCAGAAGCCCGTTTCTTGAGAGCGTTCAACTACTTTATGAAAGTAACATTATACGGTGGTGTGCCATTGGTTACTGAACCAGCAGCGATGAATGCCGACCAGCCACGCGATAGCAAAGAAAAGATTATTGATTTTGTTATTTCTGAAACCAAAGAGATTGCTCCTCTATTGGCTGGCACTGGCAAAGGACACGCTTCTACAGGTGCAGCTTATGCCCTGAAAGCACGCATGGAAATATTCGCAGGGAAATATGCCGAAGCCGCCGCTTCTTGTCAAGAAGTGATGAAGCTAGGATATGCCTTATTGCCTGACTATAAAAGCATCTTCTTCCCTGAAAACGAAAATAGCAAAGAAGTCATTTTAAATGTTGAATATGAAGAGACCAGCTACAGTGACGATATATTAGGAGTGATGCCACCTGCTTCAAGCGGAGGTTGGTCTTCCATCAACCCTACACAATCGCTAGTTGATAACTATGAGTGCGTTGATGGTAAACCAATCAATGAATCAAGTTTATACAATGCTAAAGATCCCTATAAAAACAGAGACGCCCGTTTAGCTGCTACAATCGTTTATCCTGGTGCAATGTATAACGGAGCGTACTTGAATTCAATTGAGAAAAGTGACCCAACAGGTGATTATTATGCACCTTACGGACGATCAAAGACAGGCTATTATCCTCGCAAATACGTAGACAATCCCAAAATATATGCAGATATTTGGAAAAATGGAATGAATGGTATTGTAATCCGCTATGCTGAAGTTTTATTAACTTATGCAGAAGCTAAAATAGAACTGAATCAGATTGATCAGTCTGTTTATGATGCAATAAACTTAGTAAGAGTGAGAGCAGGATTGCCAATAGTTGATAAAACAATATACAACAGCCAGACTAAAATGCGTGAATTGATCCGTCGTGAACGACGCTCTGAGCTAGCCATGGAAGGCATACGTTGGTTCGATATTTGTCGCTGGAAGATCGGAGAAGAAATGATGAACGGTAAGGTTTACGGTGCACTATTGGGAACTGTGAACGCAACAAACGGTAATTTGAATTTAACGAACGAACGTATAGAAGTTGAAACACGTATCTTTGAAGCGAACAAACATTATGTTTGGCCAATCCCTCAAAAATACATTGATGCAACTCCTTCCATCAAGCAAAACCCCAACTATTAAAACTTTTTATTGAGTAACATAGGACGACACCTTTGCTTTAACCCAAAGCGCGCACCTATGTTACTCTCTCTTTTATCTTCTAAAATCTAATATATGGAACTTAATAGTAATTGTTGCATTTTTTATAATTGAAGTTACTTTCAATTTAAGTCATTCAAATACCATATCTCAAAATCAAAACTTTGTTTGAAGGAAGGAAAATTAGTCAACATATAGCAACTAATAACGCAGAGTTGAAAACTAATTCATTGTCATTGTAAATCAATTCAGTTTACTTTATTTAGATTCAATAATTGATCTATATTTATTAAAAAAATCATAAAAGTACAACAAATGATTCTCTAAGTAGCATCAAGCAATTGTTTTTATTAAGCATCAAGCAATTATCCTTATCAAGTATCAAGCAATAACGATCAAAGTATCATTCTTTTTAAAAAATGCAGTACAACTGTTCAGCATCAATTTAGTACAACTGATCAATATCACTTCAGCATTGGGATCAATTCAGAACAGGATCACTTCAAAGCTTTTTTGACAACAGGGCAGACTAGATCGACATACCTCACAAAACCTAAATCAGTAAAATGTATTCCATCGACCGTAGCCTCAGCATCATCCCCCAACATCTTTTTGGAAGAAATCAGATAAATATGCTTCTCCCCTTCCTGCTTGAGTTGCTTGAAAATGCTACGTATGGTTTCATTCTTCCGTTCAACTTCCCGAGCAATGCGCTGGTCATAATAAGTATGAGTAAAGATCGGATCTTCAATAAAAATGATCGGAGCATAAGGTCTTCTCTCACGAAGAATGCGATAGAAAGTCACCGCTCGCTCATTCATCTGGTCGACAGATGCATTGGGCAGAAAGTCGAGTACATAAGCTCCGGCATCAATAGCAGCCATGCAATGTGCCACTTCCAGATCGAGCAAACCATTTCCGCTAAAACCATAATTGATGGTCTGTCTATTCAAACGACGAGATATGATATTCGCTGAAGCCATACCTGGTCGTGAAGCACATCCACCTTGAAGGATACTTGTCCCGTAAAGCACAACCGGCTTTTCCCGTTGAATCAACTCTTTCTTAGGAGAAGAGATCTGCGATAAAGAATCCACTCCAATAGCTAGTGAAGTTATACCATCGTACAAAGGCAGATATAATAAGTACTCCCGTTCATGGGGAATCATGTTTGACACAATAGTAAATTGATTGACTTTACCGGACGGACGACCGCTATTGACAAAGCGCCATTTGCCATTCTCCCAGCAATAAAGGTCGAGCCCTTTGATACCTGTTGGAGTCATGTGATTCATGACATTATCAAACCGTGCAGTCCATCTTGCTGCAATCGTAGTGGAGTTAGAAGAAAAGCGAATAGCCATTCCTGCAGTGTTCAGACTAAGTTGCCAAAGCGGTGCACGGACAACTGACTTCAGAGAATCTGGCAAGCGGTCGTAACGTGTTGCTGTTGCTTCCACTCCCCGACCGAGAAGTGGAAAGTTATCTGCATTGTGATAACATATTTGTGCTTTTGCATAATTTCCTCCTAAAAGGATGAAAGCAAAAAGCACAAGCAAGATTTGAGATTGTTTCATCATTTTTGTTTTTATGGCAAATATTGTTGATCTATTACAATCTATGACAAAGGTTCTTGTTTTATGGCAAAGATTGTCAATTCATTGAAAACAATATTGCCAGTTTATCACTAAGATTGTCAGCCTATCACTAAGATTCTCGTTTTATGGAGCAATATTGTTGGCCTATGACAATCTATGACACAGGTTCTTGTTTTATGGAGCAATATCGTTGGCTTATGGCAAATATTCTTGATTTTTATGGCAAACATTCTTGTTTATAGCGCAAATATAACGATTTATTTGAAACCAACAGCCGTAACCACCGGTCGTTGTTTGCCATCTGATCCTTTGATAGTTTCCTGACCGTTGACCAACATACAACTAGAACCGTAATCCCGTATAATATATAGCATAGTAATAAAAAAAGCCGCTCTCGCTGAGAACGGCTTTTTGTTTAAATCATGGGGATTGATTACATCATTCCACCCATTCCTCCCATTCCGGGAGCGCCCATTGGCATTTCAGGTTTATCTTCTTTCTTTTCTACGATTACACATTCAGTAGTAAGGAACATTCCAGCAATAGAAGCTGCGTTTTCCAAAGCTACACGAGTAACTTTAGCAGGATCAACTACACCGGCAGCATGCAAGTTTTCGTAAATATCCAGACGAGCATTGTAACCGAAGTCACCTTTACCCTCACGTACTTTCTGAACAACAACTGCACCTTCTTTTCCGGCATTTGCTACGATCTGACGAAGAGGTTCTTCGATCGCACGTTTGATGATTTCAACACCGGTAGTTTCGTCAGCATTTTCGCCTTTCATACCTTCCAATGTATCAATTGCACGGATGTAAGTCACACCACCACCAGGAACGATACCTTCTTCAATAGCAGCACGAGTTGCACGCAAAGCATCATCTACGCGGTCTTTCTTTTCTTTCATCTCTACTTCAGAAGCAGCACCTACATAAAGAACAGCAACACCACCAGACAATTTAGCCAAACGTTCTTGCAATTTCTCACGATCATAGTCAGATTTAGTAGAAGCAATCTGTGCTTTGATCTGGTCGCAACGTTCTTTGATGTTTTCTTTTACACCGGCACCGTTTACGATAGTTGTATTATCTTTAGAAACAGTGATCTTATCAGCAGTACCCAACATTTCGATCGTTGCTTGTTCCAGTTTCAGACCTTTTTCTTCGCTGATAACAACACCACCGGTTAAGATAGCGATATCTTCAAGCATTTCTTTACGACGGTCACCAAATCCAGGAGCTTTTACTGCACAGATCTTCAATTGAGAGCGTAGACGATTGACAACCAAAGTAGTCAAAGCTTCGCTATCAACATCTTCAGCGATCACCAACAATGGACGTCCGCTTTGTACAGCTGGTTCAAGGATAGGCAAGAAATCTTTCAAGTTAGAGATCTTCTTATCATAAATCAGGATGTAAGGTTTCTCCATCTCACATTCCATCTTTTCTGTATTTGTAACGAAGTAAGCCGACAAGTATCCACGGTCGAACTGCATACCTTCTACTACACCGATAGTAGTATCAGTACCTTTTGCTTCCTCGATAGTGATCACACCATCTTTAGAAACTTTACGCATTGCATCAGCAATCAACTTACCGATCACCGGATCATTGTTGGCAGAAACAGTAGCAACTTGTTCAATCTTATCGTAGTTGTCACCCACTTTCTCAGCTTGATGTTTGATTGATTCTACAACCTTAGCAACCGCTTTGTCCATACCACGTTTGATATCCATTGGGCTAGCACCAGCAGTCACGTTTTTCAAACCTTCAGCAACGATAGCCTGAGCTAGAACAGTTGCAGTAGTAGTACCATCACCGGCATCATCACCTGTTTTAGAAGCTACCTCTTTTACAAGTTGAGCACCTGTATTTTGATAAGCATCCGACAACTCAATCTCTTTAGCAACTGTCACACCATCTTTTGTGATATGAGGTGCACCAAATTTCTTTTCAATGATAACGTTACGTCCTTTAGGGCCTAGAGTCACTTTTACTGCGTTAGCCAAAGCATCAACACCTTTTTTCAATTGATCACGAGCGTCGATATTGAACAATATTTCTTTTGCCATAATTCTGTTTACTTTTAAATTTTACAATACTATTAATTAACCCAAAATAGCGAGAACATCACTTTGACGCATGATAAGGTACTTAGCACCTTCCACTTCAAGTTCTGTTCCGGCATATTTGCCATAAAGAACGGTATCACCAACTTTCAATACCATCTCTTCATCTTTTGTTCCGTGACCAACCGCCACAACTTCACCTTTCAAAGGCTTCTCTTTTGCCGTATCAGGAATAATGATACCACCAATCGTTTTTTCTTCTGCAGGTGCAGGGAGTATGAGCACTCTGTCTGCTAATGGTTTAACGTTCATAATTGTTTCTAATTTTTATATGTTATACATTTTTTATTTATAATTGTTCCCCTTTACGGGGCAGCAAATAAAATACGAAAAGCGTGCCAAAATTTAAACGATGATTGTTTGGCATGCTCAAACTGACAAAATGACCGAACGAATGTTAATTATACACCAAATTTCAATTTTAGCGACCTTAAGATAAACAAAATCAGTTAGTATATCCTTATTATATGCACCATTCCATGAAGCAAACAAGATTAAAAATGCAAACGAGGATACGTATGAGTACAATAAGAATCATATATATGCTGTTTATTCTATTCATTATTTATTCATGTACAGAAAGCACAGCAAATAGAAAAGTAATAAATCAGCCACATACTGATTCACTTTTTGTAAAGGGACTACTTACTGATCCGAGCAAAACACCTATAGTGAAAAGATTAAGTGAACAACAGATATCAGTTCTAAAAAATCTGATATACGATCAGTACACTCTCAATGACACATTCCCTTATAAAGATACTTTTCGCATTTTTCAATGGGATAAAATAAAAAAAAGATTAGCACTTCTCGAGAATTTACAAAAATACACTAAGAAATGGTTAGTTTTACAAAACTATAAAAACAGAAATGGTGAGGCACCATTAGTAAAAGTATATAAAAGGAATAACTATCAAAGAATTACTGATACTTTAGGTATCGAGCGTTATCAATCAATACCTCTATATGCTCTCAACGATACATTAACCCCTGAGCTATATGCTCACGATGGAGAATTAGCCGAATACGTGGAAGAATCAGAAAAATTTATGAAGGTTAAACCTGTATACACAAGAAAGAAATGGTGGGTACCCAAAAGGTATATAAAGCAAATCAGTGACACAGTCGTTTTCAAAAAGGCAATATTTGTTGATCGTACTAATCAAAATATAGCAACCCTCGAAAGAATAGCCGAAGGTCAATGGCTTATTAGAAGTATGAATCCTGCAACAACAGGTCGTCACGCTCCTCCCTATGCACAAGAAACTCCTCTTGGAATATTTGTTCTCCAAGATAAAAAGATAAAAATGGTTTTTCTTAAAGATGGCTCACAAGAGACCGGAGGCTATGCTCCTTATGCAAGCAGATTTACTGATGGTGCTTACATTCATGGAGTACCTGTCAATGTCCCAAGAACAGAAATTATAGAATATAGTCGTTCATTAGGAACAACTCCACGTTCACATATGTGCGTACGAAATGCTAGTTCTCACGCAAAATTCATCTTTGAATGGGCACCAATTCATGCCACAATCATTTTTGTGCTCGAATAAATAAACTTTTATCATTAACTAAACCTCTGTTAATATATCCATATATTCCTTTAAAAATAAGAGAGTTATATAAAAAAATAGGCAACTAGTAATTATATTTGCACCATTATTTTTATATATTGATTAAGCATATGTTCAAAACTACTTTATCACTATTATTTTTACTAATTCCTTTAAATAATAGCTTCACCGTCACAGCAACAAAAAATAGTTCTGACAATCTGCCAGCTTCTGAACTTGCCATAGGAGAACAGCTTTTTGAAGAGATGAAGTTAGCAGGCGTTGTTAACTTTATAGCTTTTCGTCAAGCCGTAGCCGGTTATAACAAGATCCTTCAAAAGAAAAAGTCGATCATGACCTTGATTGACTTCTCGAAACCATCGACAGAAAAAAGACTTTTCATCTTTGATATGAAAGCCAAAAAGCTACTTTACTCTTCTGTTGTGTCGCATGGCAGAAACAGTGGTGAAAACTATGCGATCCATTTTTCGAACGAATACGGATCGTATAAAAGCTCTCTAGGTTTTTATCTCACAGAAAATACTTATCAGGGTAAAAACGGTTATTCGCTGATTTTAAACGGTTTAGAAAAAGGAATAAACGATCGGGCTAAGGAGAGAGCAATTGTGGTACACGGTGCGCCCTATGCCAATCCGTCTGTTGCGACTTCTTCAGGACGTTTAGGTAGAAGTTTCGGATGCCCTGCATTGCCACCCTCACTCACTAAACCTATTATTAATACGATCAAGGATGGAAGTGTTTTGTTTATTTATGCCAACAATAAAGATTATCTGGCACAAAGTTCATTTCTAACCAATCAAAGCAAAGCTGAAGCCACCTTGTAGTTTCCACACTCATGGTCGAACGAATGGGCATGGATGAACGAACGAATGGATGGATGGATGGATAAATAAACGAATATTATTTCGTGCGAAACATAACATTCTCCACCCTATTGGCGTATTTTTTGGTAGAACAAACTAACGAACTTCCAATATACAGCAAAAATAATAAACCAATAATGATCATAAGCGCACCAATAAGTGCATAACGATTTCTCTCTTGTAACATTTCATTTTTCATATCCAAATCTCCTCTCTTTAACTCATTAATATAACAAAAATAAAGAGGAAATATTGCATGAAAGTTATGCGAATATGACAATTCAAATAATTATTAAGTTTCTTTAACCAGCCACGTATGACTCACAATCTTTCGTCTGAACGAAATAAAAAAAACATGTTTGTAACTAAATGAAATACAATCCTTCACATTTTACATAATACTTTGATTTTTTTACTTTTTTTCATGCGGCATGTTTAAATATTCGTTTTTCAACAAACATATCATTATCTTTGCAGCCCCTAATAACTCTTTATATACAATATGGCATTTACGAATAATATTATGATTGTCCGGCATAAGTTGCTGGCTGACCTTGTGAGACTTTGGAAAGAAGAAGCATTAACAGAAAAGATCGACCGGCTACCTATCGAACTAAGCCCTCGTAAGTCCAAACATCCGGGTCGCTGTTGCGTCCACAAAGAACGTGCTGTATGGAAATATAAATCATTCCCCTTATTGGGATTTGATATGACCGACGAGCAAGACGAGCTCACTCCTTTGTCCGACTACGCACGTAAAGCTTTAGAACGTGAAGAAAGAAATAAGGAAAATTTATTATGCGTTATCGATGAAGCATGCTCCTCTTGCGTGCAAATCAATTATGAAGTCAGCAACCTATGTAGAGGTTGTGTAGCTCGTAGTTGCTACATGAACTGCCCTAAAGGAGCCGTAAGATTCAAGAAGAACGGTCAGGCTATGATCGATCACGACACTTGTATCAGTTGTGGTATTTGTCATAAAAGTTGTCCGTATCATGCCATTGTTTATATACCGGTACCTTGCGAAGAAGCATGTCCTGTAAAAGCAATCACCAAGAATGAGAATGGTATCGAGCACATCGACGAAAGCAAATGTATCTACTGTGGTAAATGCATCAATTCATGTCCTTTCGGTGCAATCTTTGAGATATCGCAGACTTTCGATGTATTGCAAACGATCCGTAAAGGAGAAAAAGTGGTAGCGATCATCGCCCCTGCTATCCTGGGACAGTTCAAGACAACAATCGATCATGTTTACGGTGCTTTCAAAGCAATCGGATTTACCGATGTGATTGAAGTTGCCGAAGGTGCCATGATGACAACCAGCAATGAAGCGCACGAACTATTAGAGAAACTAGAAGAAGGTCAGCCTTTTATGACCACTTCTTGTTGTCCGTCGTATATCGAACTGGTAGAAAAACATATTCCCGATATGAAGCCGTATGTATCTTCTACAGGTTCACCCATGTATTATACCGCTCGTCTGGCAAAAGAAAAGCATCCCGATGCTAAGATCGTGTTCGTCGGTCCTTGCGTAGCTAAACGTAAAGAAGCCAGAAAAGACGAAGCGGTAGATTTCATCCTAACATTCGAAGAAGTAGGATCTATTCTCGATGGACTAGACATCCAACTGGAACAAACCGATTCATTCTCGGTTCTACACACCTCTGTCCGCGAAGCCCATGGTTTTGCTCAAGCAGGTGGAGTGATGGGAGCTGTAAAAGCTTACTTAAAAGAAGAAGCCGATAAGATCAATGCAATTCAGATCTCCGATATAAACAAAAAGAATATCGCTTTACTTCGTGCATGTGCTAAAACAAAAAAGGCATCCGGAGAGTTTATAGAAGTGATGGCTTGCGAAGGAGGATGTATTACCGGTCCATGTACCTATAATGATATTGTATCCGGTCGTCGCCAATTGGCACAAGCTTTAATTAAAGTAAAGGAAACGTATGAAAATATGGGTTGATAAACTCAGAAAAGAACATTTCTTGCGCCCGGATGAATACCGGGCGCTACTCATGCATTACGATGAAGAGACCTTGAACTACATCAATGCTCAGGCTCGGGAAGTCAGTTTGCAGCAATTCGGTAACAAAATTTACATTCGTGGACTGGTAGAGGTCAGCAACTGCTGCCGAAACAATTGTTACTATTGTGGCATTCGTAAAGGAAATGTTCATATTGAGCGTTATCGCCTGACATTAGAAAGTATCTTAAGCAGTTGTGAGAACGGCTATCGATTAGGCTTCCGCACCTTCGTTCTGCAAGGAGGTGAAGACCCAGTGATGACTGACGAACGAATAGAAGAGATCGTCGCCTCTATCCGACAACGTTTCCCCGACTGTGCCATCACCCTCTCACTAGGAGAAAAGACGAAAGAGGCATACCAACGTTTCTATTCAGCTGGAGCCAACCGCTATCTGCTCCGTCACGAAACGTTCGACCGTTCCCATTATTACCAATTACACCCTTCGGAGATGTCGCACGAAAGGCGGATGCAATGCTTACGCGATTTAAAAGAGATCGGCTTTCAGACAGGAACAGGAATCATGGTAGGAAGTCCCGGACAAACCATCGAACATCTACTTCAAGATATACTTTTCATTCAGGAATTTAAACCCGAAATGATCGGTATCGGCCCGTTCCTTCCTCATAAAGAGACCCCTTTTGCAAAGGAACCCAGTGGCACCATGGAACAAACCTTACTCTTATTATCGATCTTCCGATTGATGCACCCCTCGGCCTTAATACCGTCGACAACAGCTTTAGCTACGCTTGCCCCCAATGGTAGGGAACGGGGTATATTGGCAGGAGCTAATGTGGTGATGCCCAATCTTTCCCCGTGCGAAGAGCGCAAAAAGTACGAATTGTATAACAATAAAGCCTCTCTAGGAGCCGAGTCGGCCGAAGGTCTGCTGTCTTTACAAAAACAACTTCAGACCATCGGATACGAGATCTCGAAAGAAAGAGGCGACTACTCTAAATAACAGATTATGACTTATCAAGCTAATTCACCCCAAGCAGAAGAATTCATTCATCATGAAGAAATTCTCGCCACATTAGATTATGCAAAAGCAAACAAGAGCAATCGCGAACTGATTGAACAGTTGATTGAAAAAGCTAAATCTTGCAAAGGACTGACCCATAGAGAGGCTGCTGTGTTATTAGAATGTGATCAAGACGATCTGGTTGAGCGCATCTTTCATCTGGCCAAAGAGATTAAACAAAAGTTTTATGGCAACCGAATTGTCATGTTTGCCCCCTTATACCTATCCAACTACTGCGTGAATGGTTGCGTATATTGTCCGTATCATCTGAAGAATAAAACGATCACACGCAAGAAGCTGACTCAGGAAGAGATTCGGAAGGAAGTGATTGCTTTACAAGATATGGGACACAAACGACTTGCTCTGGAAGCAGGAGAAGATCCGTTGCGTAACCCCATCGAGTATATCTTGGAGTCGATCCAAACTATTTATAGCATCAAACATAAGAATGGAGCCATCCGACGGGTAAACGTGAACATCGCCGCTACTTCCGTAGAAAACTATAAACGACTCAAAGATGCGGGAATAGGAACGTATATCTTATTTCAAGAAACCTACCATAAGGAGAATTATCAACAGCTTCATCCCACGGGACCGAAAAGCAATTACGAATATCACACAGAAGCGATGGACCGCGCTATGGAAGCAGGTATCGACGATGTAGGAATCGGAGTACTGTTTGGCCTCAACACGTATAAATACGATTTTGCCGGACTCCTCATGCATGCCGAACATCTGGAAGCACGTTTTGGAGTCGGTCCTCATACCATCAGTGTACCACGAATCTGTCCGGCTGAGGATATCAGTACGGAAGATTTCCCCAATGTCATCCCCGACGATATCTTCGCACGCATCGTGGCGATCATCCGAATATCGGTTCCTTATACCGGGATGATCATTTCTACAAGAGAATCGGCAGAGTCACGTGCTAAAGTGCTGGAACTCGGTGTCTCGCAAATCAGTGGTGGCTCGTGTACCAGCGTAGGCGGTTATTCGGAACACGAAAAGGCTGAGAATAACTCCGCACAGTTCGATATCAGCGACACCCGTACGCTGGATGAGATTGTCAATTGGCTGCTCGACTTGGGCTATATTCCCAGTTTCTGCACAGCATGTTACCGCGAAGGTCGTACCGGCGATCGGTTCATGTCGTTAGTGAAATCGGGACAAATAGCCAACTGCTGCGGTCCGAATGCATTGATGACCTTGAAAGAGTATCTGGAAGATTATGCTTCGGAAGACACCAAAAAGAAAGGTAGCGAACTGATCAATCGGGGAGCTGCCTGCATACCCAATGCCAAAATCAGAGAGATCACCCTCCGCAACATCGAAGAGATCGTGAAAGGAAAAAGAGATTTTCGGATTTAATGAAGTACGTAATACGCAAGTAGAACTATGAGTCTGACAAATACCCCATCGGCCAACCGCCTGCATATTGCTTTGTATGGCAGAAGTAACAGCGGCAAATCATCGCTTATCAACGCACTGACGGGACAAGACACCTCTCTTGTTTCCGACACACCGGGCACAACGACCGATCCGGTGAGTAAAGCAATGGAGATTCAAGGCATTGGACCTTGTGTTTTCATCGATACTCCTGGCTTTGATGACGAAAGTGAATTAGGTGAAAAGCGAGTGGAGCGGACTCAAAGATCATTAGAACGAACAGACGTTGCCCTCTTATTGTTTGGAGGCGACGGAACAGAAGAAAAGCCGGATTTGCAGGAAGAGTTCAATTGGTGGAAGCGCCTCAAAGCATTGAACATCCCGACAGTTCTGCTTATCAATAAAGCAGATGTACGAAGCAATATCAAAGATCTGAGCGAAGAGATACGCACCGTTTGTAAGCAAGCCCCTATTGCCGTAAGTGCCATCAACCAGACCGGAATCGAACAGATACGCGAAGCTATATTAGGAAAGATCCCCGAAGATTTCGGTCAGCAGACCATCACCGGATCGCTTGTATCTGAAGGAGATCTGGTCCTATTAGTCATGCCCCAAGATATCCAAGCACCCAAAGGACGGTTAATCTTGCCTCAAGTACAAACCCTCCGCGAACTGCTCGACAAGAAATGTCTGGTGATGAGTTGTACCACCGATAAGTTGGCAGAAACCCTTCAAGCACTTGCCTATCCTCCCAAACTGATCATCACCGATTCGCAAGTGTTCGATACCGTCTATCGCCAGAAACCCGAAAGTAGTTTGCTAACCTCCTTTTCCGTCTTATTTGCAGCCTATAAGGGAGATATTAATTATTACATCGCGAGTGCTTCCGTCATTCCAACGCTCAACGAATCCTCACGAATTTTAATAGCAGAAGCCTGTACACATGTCCCCCTAAACGAGGATATTGGGAGGGTCAAACTTCCCCGACTTCTTCGTAAACGAATCGGAGAAAACGTTCAGATCGATCTTGTAGCCGGGAACGACTTTCCACACGACTTATCCCCGTATGATCTTATCATTCAATGCGGTGCCTGCATGTTCAACCGTAAATATGTATTAAGTCGCATTGAACGTGCTAAAACTCAGAAAGTTCCGATGACCAATTATGGAATCGCACTCGCTTATCTGAGCGGCATACTCGAATATATAGAATTTTAAAAACAAGAACCGATTTCATTGGATTCTTAAATCATTTATATTACATTTGCCGAATAATCAACATTTTATTAATCTAACACGCAGACACATGAAAAAGAAAACAATGGCATTGGCCATCTTTCTAGCCGTTTGTGCAACCACCCAGGCTCAGGACAGAGCCAAACAATACAAAGTAAGAGATGCGATCACTGTTCGTACCCCCATCATGAACGACAGTATTAATCCTACCGGACAAAAACACAACTTAAAAGATATACTTCAAACTCCGGTTGTGTTCAATCTTGAAGGAGCACCCACACAAATATTATCAACAGATTCCGAAGGCTTTATCAAGTTCAATAAAGCAGAAAAAGACAACAAGCTCTATCTGGTAAGCACCAATATACGTGCCGAACGCTTTATCAAAGGAAAGCTAAAGATTACCTCTCCGGTGCGTTGGGAACTCTTTGTTGACGGAGCTTCACGCATGGTAAAAGATGCGGCAGAAGACAGCATCAGTTCGGGATCATCCAGAGAGATCACATTAACACTCGAACCCGAGAAAGATTACGAGATCACGATCAAGATCTTATCCAACTCCAAAGATAAATCAGCTCCTACCATCAAATGTGAACTCATCAAAGACAGCAAGTTCGAAAAGATAGCTTGCACCCTTTCACCGGAGATGAAAAAACGTTTTGCCATGGACAATACCGTTTACGGTAGTAAAGTAAACGGAGTGTCTGTTTCACCGAGTGGCAAATATCTGCTCACCCGTACTTGGAACAACCTGGCTGAGAACCGTTCGAATACCGTATGTCAGTTGATCGACATTAAAACGGGAAAAGTTATCTTATCCAATGTGAAAGACGGAGTACGCTGGATGCCTAAAAGTGATAAGCTATACTACACCACCGTTGCAGCAGTTGGCAATGATGTCGTGACATTAGATCCTGCAACACTCCGTGAAGAAACCATCTTAAGAGGAATACCCGAACAAGGATTCACCTGGTCGCCCAACGAAGACTATCTGATCTATTATCCCAAAGAACAGATCGTAAACGAGCAAGGTCCCCTTCGTCGCATTGCGAGTCCCGTCGACCGTATACCCGGTTCACGCGAACGCAGTTTCTTGGCAAAATATAATTTATCGAACGGCACAACCGAAAGATTAACTTACGGATTCCAAAGCACTAGTCTGCGAGATATCTCTCCCGATGGCAAATATTTGCTCTACAGCTCTTCAAAAGAGAATATCACCAAACGTCCATTCTCTCTCTCTTCACTTTATCAAGTAAATATGGAGACGTTGGCTGTTGACACACTTTTCTATGATGATCCTTTTGTAGGCGGAGCCAACTACTCACCGGATGGTAAGCAGCTTCTACTCACAGCCAGTCCCGAAGCATTTGGAGGCATAGGCAAGAATGCAGGCAATCACCCTATCGCTAATGATTTCGACAGTCAAGCGTTCATTTATGATTTGTCGACCCGTAAGATCACCCCAATCACCAAAGATTTCAACCCGACGGTCAACTTCCTGCAATGGAACCGTGGAGATGGCTGTATCTACTTTAATACAGCCGATGGCGATTGCAAAAATATCTATCGCTACTCACCGAAGAGTCAGAAGTTCGAAAAGCTCAATTTAGAAACCGAGGTAACTTCTTCCTTCAGTCTTTCGGAGAACAATCCGTCGATAGCAGCATACATCGGACAAAGCGACAACTATACAGGTGCAGCTTATCTATTCGATATGAAAAAGAAAACCTCTAAGATGATCGCCGATCCGATGAAACCGATCCTAGAGAATATTGAGTTCGGCAAGACCGAAACTTGGAAGTTCACAGCATCCGATGGAACCGTGATTGATGGCAAGATCTGCTTACCTCCTAACTTCGATCCAAATAAGAAATACCCACTCATCGTATATTATTATGGTGGAACAACTCCTACCGAACGTGGGATTAGCAGTCCTTATTGTGCACAACTCTTCGCTTCGCGCGATTACGTAGTTTATGTCATCCAACCCAGCGGAACCATTGGTTATGGCCAGGAGTTCTCAGCACGTCACGTCAACGCATGGGGTAAACGTACAGCCAGTGAGATCATCGAAGGAACGAAGTTGTTCTGCAAATCACATTCGTTTGTAGATAGCAAAAAGATCGGATGTATCGGAGCATCTTACGGCGGCTTCATGACTCAGTACTTGCAGACGCAGACAGACATTTTCGCTGCAGCAGTATCGCACGCAGGAATCAGTGATGTGACAAGCTATTGGGGCGAAGGTTATTGGGGATACTCATACAACAGCGTAGCAGCAGCAGATAGCTATCCTTGGACCAATCCAGAATTGTTCACCCAACAAGGCTCTCTGTTCAATGCAGATAAGATCAAAACACCGTTGTTATTACTTCACGGAACAGTGGATACCAATGTGCCTATTGGCGAAAGTATTCAAATCTTCAATGCTTTGAAGATATTGGGTAAGACAGTGGAGTTCATTACGGTAGAAGGTGAAAACCACTTCGTGATGGATTATAACAAACGTGTAAAATGGAACAACTCCATCATGGCATGGTTCTCTCGTTGGTTGCAAGATAGCCCCGAATGGTGGAACGAATTATACCCCGAACGCAATCTGTAATATTTCTTCTGCTCCTAGATAAAGTCAGAAGAATCTAAATTCAAAGCAAAACATAAATAGCTGCTATTAAAAACTGATTGGTCAGTTGTTAATAGCAGCTATGGTTTTAATATAAGAAAATCACTTTAGCTGATTTATAGTGTATTTTGCGATCTGCACACGATACAGTTTTGCAACAATTAATCATTTTAAAATCATATTTCGATATATTGTTTTGGAAAACAAGATAGGGAATGGATAAGCAACAAACGGACTACTTTGTACTGCTTTATCTTTCATTTAAAAATTTAAACAAATTCAAAAAAAACAGTATTTTTATCCAAAAATATTTCATTCTCATATCTGTAAGTTTGAAGTATATTATCTATATTTGCTTAAGTAAGTATTAATAAATTGTTATTCCAGCCATGAAAACAAAATTCAAAGAACTTCTGAAAGGTATTTTCTTGACATCCGTTGCATCTTTGGTTTCATCAAATGAAGCTAATGCTATATCTTATGATCTTTCTAAAATAAGTTATGACAACGACAATCAAATGGAGCAGGGAACTAAGAACGATCTTTCTCAAAAGTATATACTTAAAATACATAATGATAATTCATACCTGATTGCAGGTCATAGAAGTCACCGCTCGCACTCTTCGCATCGCTCACATTCTTCACATAGATCAAGCAGCTATGGAAGTTACAATGGGGCTTATACTTCAACAAGCTCAAGCACTTCAACAAGCTCTAATGCCTCAACATATAAAACAAATACCACAACTTCTACAAAAACAGCCTACTCATTAGGAGAAAGAAGTATTTGTAATGGCGTTTCAGGTAAAGACGTCGCTGAGCTAGCGTATAAATTGCTTAAAATGAAATATATAATAGAATCGGATATAGAAAAGGACTATTTAGGAGATGTCACCTATTCTACCAAATTGGAGTCTGCTATTAAAAAATTCCAAAAAGATCACAATGAAATTGTCGATGGTATTGTCGGACATAAAACAATTGAAGCTATTAATAAACGTATAGAACAAATCAATTATAATAATGTAAATGTTACTTCACATAAATACAATTTAGGCGATCGAGTACTTAAAAAGCAAATGAAAGGACATGATGTAACACAACTCAAAAACATCTTAATTGACAAAGGCTATATATCTGGAAATCTGTTCAAAGGTGATTCTTTTTTCGATGATGAGACAGAAAAAGCTGTAATCAAATTTCAAAAATCCATCGGAATAGATTCCGATGGGATTGTGGAAACTCAAACTGTTTATTTTTTAAAAAAATGAAATTAAATTATGATTAATGCCGAATTAAAGTCAAATAATGCATTTTGTTTTACAATAAACACATCTATATTTAACGAAAATGTAATAACAAAAGCATTGTATTGGTATACAGAATTCTTTAATATTTATTGGAATAAAAAAAGCGAAAGTGTAAGTGTAATAATTTTAAAAGTTAAGCCTAATACAAACAAAACATACACTTTTGAAGATGTAGCTAGTAAATTCAATCAAGACTTAATTGATTACAAGAATAGGGATTTGATTATACATGAAACTAAAGACATTCGTAATATCTTATATGTAAAAGCTTTTGCAAACAATGATGATTTTGAAGATTTTAATCTAGCATCAGAATGATAAATAGCTATTATTTATTACCCTTCCGATTTGAAAAAATCGGAGGACAAGAGTTACTTGTCAATGAATTGGGTGATTATATTTTTGTCCCAATAGGAACAATAAATAGAATTGTCAATCATCAACTTAATAAAAAAGAAGATGTCTACAAGGATTTAATCTCTAATTTTTTTATTTCAGAAAGTCCTATACCTGAATTAATTGACAATATGGCAACAAGGCTTAGAACTAAAAAAGCTTTTCTTGATTCATTCACCTCATTACATATTTTTGTCTTAACCTTAAGATGTAATCAAAATTGCATTTATTGCCAAGCCTCTAGTAAAGATAGTAGCGAAGCTCTATATGATATGAATGAAGAGCATCTATTTAAAGCTATAAATTTAATGTTTCAAAGTCCATCAGAATCCATCACGATGGAATTTCAAGGAGGAGAACCCTCTTTGCCCTTTCATCTACTTCAAAAAGCAGTAGAAAGAGCTGCAGAACTAAATGAAAAGTACAAAAAGCAGATAACATATGTTCTATGTACAAACTCTATAAACTTAACGGAAAAAATATTATGCCTATGTAAAAAGTATAATATTCTTATTTCAACATCTTTAGATGGCCCAGCTTTTATACACAATCACAACAGAGGAAAAAATGATAGTTATAATCGTTCAATAGAAGGCATTAGTAAAGCTAGAAATTATTTAGGAACTGATAGAGTATCTGCATTAATGACTACATCAGAGTTATCAATGAATTATCCCAAAGATATTATTGACAATTATTTATCAAATGGTTTCAATAATATATTTCTTCGCCCTTTAAACCCTTATGGCCTAGCACTAAATAATACCGATTGGAATAAATATCTTGATAAATTCATAACTTTCTATAAATCGGCATTAAACTATATTATTGATATCAATATCCGAGGAAACTTTTTTGTAGAAGAATTTACGGCAATACTACTTCGTAAAATGCTCACCCCTTTCACTACTGGATTTGTTGATTTGCAATCTCCTACTGGAATAATAAATAGCGTTGTCGTTTATAATTATGATGGTTATGTGTATGCGTCTGACGAATCAAGAATGATAGCAGAGTATCATGATTACACATTTAGGCTTGGGCATGTTACAGATAAGTATGAAAGTCTATTTTATGGTAAAAAAGCTCAGCAAATAATCTTAATTGGAGGAACCGAATTTATTGCAGGGTGTGCCGATTGTGCTTTTCAATCTTATTGTGGTGCTGATCCTGTACGAAATCACTCTACCCAAAATGATATGTATGGTTTACGTCCTACTTCTTCTTTTTGTAAAAAACATAAAGCTATTATTTCTTACCTATTCTATTTAATTCATAATGAACACGATAGGGTTATGCCAATATTTAAACAATGGATTAATAAAAATGAAAATGAATTTTGATATAAACTCTAACGACAATTCATTATTTGTTACCTCTCAATGTAACAACAGATGTTTAATGTGTGCACAGCCACCATTGACTAGAGATGATATAGATTTCTTTTTTGAAAAGAATATAAAACTTATTGATAATGGCCCTAATAATTTAACGAATATTGGAATTACTGGTGGAGAACCAACTTTACTGCAAGAAAGATTAATTCATTTAATCAAATACATTGAACTCCGTTATCCAGATAGCTTAATACATATACTGACTAATGGAAGAGCATTTGCGGATATTCGATACACAAGGAAGTTTATTGGATCTTCTAACCTCTTGTTTGGTATTCCGTTGCATTCTGACTTTCCAGAAGATCATGATGCAATAACTCAAATAAAAGGTTCATATATAGAAACAATGAAAGGGTTATACAACCTTGCAAATATAGGCGCAGATATAGAACTACGAGTTGTTATAAATAAAATGAACTACCAAAGACTCCCACAGTTGTCTGAGTTTATATGGAGGAACTTACCATTTGTTGCATATATATCATTTATGGGGCTTGAAGATACTGGATATTCCATTAAAAATCATGATAAAATTTGGATTGATCCTATTGACTATCAGATGAAACTTGAAGAAGCTGTTTCTAATTTAGCAGGGTGGAAACTGGATGTTTCGATTTTTAACATACCTTTCTGTCTCCTAAGATCATCAATGTACAAATTCGCGAAGCAATCTATTTCCGACTGGAAAGTCACATATGTAGATGCTTGTACAAAATGCTCTAAAAAGAACGAATGTTGTGGTCTATTTTCAACATCAAAGACACAAAGTTCTAATATCAAAGCTATATAAACATTTTGAGCATGGAAAACTTTCTATCAACAATAATGGCAGCTTCATTTGGATGTTTCATATCGATTATCACTTCAATTATTAATAATAGGCACTTTCTCTCTTTAGAAAATAAAAAGTATAAGAAAGAATTGAATTTACTACA
>Ga0209398_1000630_pt1 | contig 20908 bp, 15 predicted proteins | sample AshMeaBigSpring_FD_184125 | JGI IMG/M metagenome (GOLD analysis project Ga0209398, IMG submission 184125) | Groundwater microbial communities from Big Spring, Nevada to study Microbial Dark Matter (Phase II) - Ash Meadows Big Spring (SPAdes)... | ecosystem: Environmental > Aquatic > Deep... | reverse complement strand
TGAATCGAAAAAGTTGAGCATCTAAGCGTTTATCGTAAAAACGCAGATAGCACAACTTTATTGAAACAAAACAATAATTTAGATGCGTTTGCCCTGTAGAAAAGAGGATTAATAAAGAATAAAAAATTATTGTTTGGTAACTTTAAATTTACCTGTTAAAAACTCTATATCCAATTTATAAGTACCACTTGCTGATGGACCAGGAAAATTATCGCTTAAATTGTAACCAAAATCGCCACCGGCATTCAGTCCACTTAAGGATTTATCGGCTACTGAATATTTATTTGACCAAGAACCATTCACCGGAAGTAATAAATACTCCTGACCACCTGTAAAGGCTAATGTAATGGTAAAACTAGTTGAAGTTAAGCGCGTAAGTTGCTGACTAGCCGGTACAGGATTTCCCCATCCACCGGGTGTGGCACTACCTACAATAAATAAATCGGACGGCAAAGTGCTTGTGTAAGGTGTTACCGTGAATTTACCTTTTTGAAAGTCTACCATTAGCTTATACCAACCTGCGGTTTTTGGACCTGGAAAGTTATCGTTAAGCCCAAATCCAAAATCGCCTCCATCACTTAAGCCGGCTAAACCTTTATCGGCAACGGAAAACTTGGCATCCCAATTACCGTTTTCGGACAATAAAAGAAATTCTTGGCCTGCATTAAAATTAAAAATGCCACCCCATGTTGTTTCATCAAGTCTTGTTAGTTCTTGGGAAGGTGTGGGAACCGGATTGTTCCAACCCCCTTGCGTAGCAGACCCTACAATGAAAAGTTTTTCGGTAGTAGGCAACGCTATTTTAGGAGGAACTTTATAGGGCGTCATTTTTATGATGATGGGACTAGTTACATACAACTCATTGTTGTTTCCATAAGAAGAAGTAACACGTACATCAATATCGTAAGGGGTATTAAAAGCATAATCAAAACCTAGCAAAATAGTATTCAATTCTTTTGCTAAAAAACTAACACTTCTTCTACCATCGGTATAAGTAAATGTTACCGACTTGCTGAAATTGGTACCTTGAGCACCAAATTCGACAATGTATTTTTGGCTTGCTGAGTCAACTGCATAGTTTGGATTTGTCCAATTTAACGTTAACACAGTGTTGTTAGAATCTGCAGGGGCTGGGGCGATTGTAGTAACTGATGCGCTAAGTGTAGGCGCTTTTCCAGCAGCATAGTATGGCAAATCCCCAACTTTTTTGTCGCATGAGGCAATAAAAGTGCCCATTGCAAGCATTAGTACGATTGATTTGAATATTTTTTTCATAATTGTCTTTTTAAATTTTTACTACTGTGAATTTGCCTCTTTGGAAGTCGACAGTTATTCTGTATTTGCCGGCAACTGCAGGTGCAGGAATATCTTTAGCCTTTTCTTTACCAAAATCGCCACCGTCGGCCAAACCCGATACAGTATCGTCTGCAACACAATATTTACTCCATGAACCATTGGTGGGTAACAATAAATAGGCTCCACCACCTACCAAATCCAATTCAATTTGATACAATGTTTCTGACAATTTTGTAAACTTTTGTGTAGGCACCGGAACGGGATTGCTCCATCCACCCGGAGTGGCACTTCCTACAATATATAGTTCGCCGGTAGCGGGCACTTCTACTTTAGGAGGAATGGCATAGGGCGTTGCTTTTGCTTTATATACTTCTTTTGAAGTAAGTGCAACGGTATTGTTTGTAAGCAACGAAATAACTCTAAACTCAATATCATATTGTTTTCCAACAGATAGTAATAATGAATTAAGTAAAATATCGTTGAGCTCTTTACTTGTAAAGTCTTTACTTAAATCTTTACTAACACCAACTACTTTTTTATTGGGTGATGAAAAATTGGCTCCGGCTGTATCAATTTCAATTTGATATGATACGTTCTGCGAACTCACACCCGTGGTAAATCGGTAGTTGGGATTCGTCCATCTTAAAGTCAATACGTTTGTGGTGCTTTCATTGGTGTAACTAAGCGGCACAACTGCGTCATTGGACAAAGAAGCACTAAGTACTGGATTTGTGCCTCCTTCAAAATATATTTTCTTTTCATCTTTTGTGCATGAGGCAGCAAATAGAACCAGAAAAAAGAGAAAAGCGCTATATAGTTGATTCGTTTTCATATGTTAATGATTTAATTTTAATAACCAGGATTTTGCTTGAGGTTTAGATTAACATTAAGGTCGCTTGCAGGGATAGGGTACAAAGCACGATAAGCATCTATTGATTGTCCGGTAGCTACTCCACCTTTCCAAGGCCATACGTAAGTGCCACCTGTAAACTTCCCAAATCTGATTAAATCGGTTCTTCTATGTCCTTCCCAATGTAGTTCTCTGGCTCTTTCATCTAATATTAAATCCAAATCCAATATTGCCACATCGCCCGCATTGCTTTGATAAGCTCGGCGTCTGAGGGAGTTAAAGTAGTTTAAAGCTAATGTACCATCGCCATTACCGCCGCGCAATTTTGCTTCGGCATATATTAAATACATTTCGGCTAACCTAAACAAAGGGAAATCGGTATCCACATAAAGCCCCGTGTTATCTGAACCTTTTGTACCATCGGATTTGAGGTTTCGGAATTTAATGATTGATACACCTCCACCATTTGCATAGTCGCTATAATTAGACACGGTAGTATTGCTGCCACCAGTAAAAGAGGCTCTTTTATCGGGGCTATTTGATAAAGCTGAAGGAAATAGTTGTACAATTTTACTGGTTGTTTTAAACCCAGCCCATGCACCAATAACACCTAAACTATCCGTAGCAACGGAACTGTTGTTGGTACAACCGTGAGATAAAATAGTAGATGCGCCATAGCTTTGGGTTTTGATACCATCGTAATTAGCTGTTAATATAAATTCGGATTTACCTGTAATGTTATTATCTGCCAAAAACAGGTTTCTGTAAGTGGTTGCTAACGTGTAGCCTGCATCAATCACTTTTTTAGAATAAACGACTGCTTCGTCATATTTTTTCTCGCTTGTGTACACTTCGGCATTTAAATACATTCTTGCAAACAAAGCCCAAACAGCGCCTTTGTCTACTCTGCCGTATTCGTTAGTACGAGGTTCGGCCAAGTTGCTTGAAGTACTTTCTAAAGCTTTTAATTCACTTTCGATAAACTTAAACAAATCGGCTCTTTTAATTTGACTAGGCGGAGTAGAACTAACCTCGAGCGAAAAAGGAAGATTTCCGTACAAATCCATTCCTGCCCAATATTGATAGGCTCTAATAAATCTTACTTCATCTCTGTAGCGCTTAATGTTGGTAGCATCGGCACCGGAAATGCCTCTTGCAGCCAATTTGGCATCGGTACATTGCGATAAAAAGTCGTTACACAAGGTAATGGTGAATAAAATTCGGTAGTATAGACCTTTGGTTAACACATTTTGGCTATCCCAAGCGTAGCTTCTCAATGCCGGAACGCCTTCGTCGTTGGTCCAAAAAATGAGTGCTTCGTCGGTTACTAACTCTTGTAAGTACCAAAACATACGGGTAAACTCACTAGTTCCTGCATCAACGCCTTCAATATCAGATTTATCTGTTCCAACGCTACTTGTAGTGCTAAAACCTCCGTAAATTTTTGCCATTGCCATTTTGTAGCCAGCGGCATTGGCATAAACCGTTTCGCTAGTAACATCGTTTAAGGGATATCGATTTAAATCTTTGGTACAGCCAATCAACGAACCCGATACGATGGCTACCATCCCAATTATTTTAAAAAATCTTCTTTTCATTATAGTATATTTTAATAAATTAAAAATCAACGTTCACACTGAACACAAAAATTCTTGGTCTTGGGTACAATCTTTTGTCTATACCGCCAGCAATTTCCGGATCGATACCTTTGTATTTTGTAATAACAAATACATTTTGAACATTTCCGCTCAACCGTAAGTTTGCTTTATTATTCATCACTTTTCCAACGGTGTAGCCAATATTAAAGTTGTCCATTCTTAAAAAAGAAGCATTTTGTACATAATAATCGCTTAGTAATTGACGACTAGAGAAGTTTGTATACAAAACATTGGAAGAAGTATTGTTGATAACATCGGTTCTAGAAAGCGCATTGTTAACTGTTCCGGTATTGCTCCATACATTGTTATACATGTAGTTTCCAAAATTTCCTCTCATTACAAATCCTGCACTCCATTTTTTGTAACTAACATTAGAAGTAAAACCTAACAAAACTGTGGGCTCAGGACGTTTATAAATATATCTGTCTTTCTCGTTAATTTGACCGTCGCGATTTAAATCTTCGTATAAGCCTTCAATTGGTTTATTGGTGCTTTTATCGTATACTTGTTTGTACACATAAAATGCACTTGGCCAGGCTCCTACCGATTGAATTTGTATATTCCCACCTGTACCGCCATCAATTCCACCTACTAAATTACCCACAAAATTGGGATCGTTGACATTGGTTAGTTTGGTCAGTTTGGTATCGTACATGGTTAAATTCACACCCGCTTCCCATGAAAAATTATTGTTTTGTATAGGTATTGTATTGATATTTATTTCAAAACCTTTGTTTTCCATATTTCCAACATTGCTCAGTAAACGATTACTAAAATTGGTTGCAGCAGGAACATCCACCGTACTCAACAAATCACTGGTTTTTTTGAAATACACATCTACAGTACCTGTAATTCTGTTTTTGAAAAATGCAAAATCTAAACCAGCATTGTAGGTTTCAGCAGACTCCCATCTTCTTTTTGGATCATAAGCACCCGGCTTATACATATGGTAGAATGAATCGCCCAATTGATACGTAAAATTATTGCCACTTAAATTATAATATGAAAGATATGAGTATCGCTCACCCACATTTTCCTGACCTGTTTGGCCATAGCCAACGCGCAATTTCAAATCTGTTAATACTTTATTGCCTTTTAGGAAAGCTTCGTCAGATATTCTCCACGCCAATGAAGCGGCCGAAAAGGTACCCCATCTGTTTTCTGGAGCAAATCTACTTGTACCATCTCTTCTTACCGAAGCCGTTAAATAATATCTGCCATTAAAAATATAATTCAAACGTCCGTAGAATGAGAGAAGTGTATTTTGTGGTTTATCGTACGGAAATTGCGGTGGTAACGAACCGGAACGGGGTTGTCCATTTGCTTGAAACGATTGGAAATTGTATTTGGTTATCAAAAAGTCCTGATACGAATGTCCAACCATTACATCAAACCTACTCTTTAAGCTTTTTACTTCTTTAACATAGTTAAGATAAAAATCACCCAACAAGTTACGTTGTGCCTCTTTGTACTTATTGCTTGTTCCCGAATCGGTATAATATTGGGCTGAAATAGCAGGAGCAAAATCAGTACCACTACCTTCCGCAATGTCGTAACCTAAATTTACGTTAACGCGTAAATCAGGTAAAAAATGTACTTTATAATCAAGTTGTACATTTCCTATACTTCTATTAACCTGACTTTTGTTATCTCTGTTCATTAACTGTCCAAGTGGATTTCTTGGAGCTAGTTTATTTGGGTTTGTACCATCTAACCATTCGTAGTAACCGCCAAATTTACTTCCATTAAATACCGGCTGAGTGGGGTCGAAAGACATAGCACTTCCTATTGCGCCCTCCTCGGCAAACTTACTTTGCGTATTGATGCCTTTCAAATTCACATCTATCTTAAGGTGATTATTCCAAACGGTTGGAGAGAGATTGATTCCTACACTTACCCTATCAAATTTTCCCGTTTTTAATACCCCAGTTTGGTTAAGATAACCTAAAGAAAACCTATAAGGTACTTTTTTAAAACTACCCGAAGCACTTAAGTTGTTATCTACGTTTATGGAAGTTTGATAAATTTGTTTTTGCCAATCGGTGTTTGCTGTACCCAACAATGCTTTCTGAGCACTATTTCCATGGGTATTTACAAAGGTTCTATATTGGGCTGCCGAAAGAACATCTACCGTTTTTGCAACTTCTGATATTTGTACTTGCGAACTAAAAGCATAAACTGGTTTCCCTTTTTTTCCTTTTTTGGTTGTAATAATTATAACACCATTGCTAGCTCTGTTACCATAAATAGCGGCGGCTGACGCATCCTTTAAAATATTGAAACTTTCAATATCGTTGGGATTAATCATATTTAGTGGATTGGCAGAACCCGAAATACCGTCGCTTGTAATAGGCACTCCATCAATTACAATTAAGGGGTCGTTATTAGCAGACAAAGAGGCAGCCCCTCTAATTCTTATTCTACTACCAGCACCGGGAGCCCCACCATTAGAGGTAATGGAAACACCCGCTACCTTTCCTGCAATCAGTTGGTCAGGGGTTGTAATTGCGCCTTTCACAAAATCTTTAGCTCCTATAGTTGTTATAGAGCCTGTTACATCTTTTTTCTTTGCAGTACCATAACCAATTACTACTACATCGCTTAACGATGCAGCAACTGAGGTTAACTTAATTAGTGACGCTGCATCGGCACTAACTTCAATAGATGCGTAATTAACCGAACTAAACACCAATACAGCACCGGCATTCACTTTAATTTTAAATACACCTTCGGCATTGGTTTGTGTAGCGTTTTTTGTACCTTTTTGCATTACCGAAATACCTTGTAGGGCACTTCCATCCTTAGCATCCGTTACCTTTCCGGTAACCATTTTGTCCTGAGCCTGAGCAAAACTGCAAATTGCCAAAAGCGGCAAAAGCATCAATGCTAGCAATCGTTTACAATTCATAGTTGTTAGTTTACTGGTTTAAGTAATTTTTTGTCATTCAATAAAATTGGGTGATAAAAAAGCGCATCAAACCGGAGGGGCGGTTAATGCGTAGTGTAGGCAAAAAAACTTTACACAACGTGTATTAAATACACATTTGCGTATAAAAAAGTTTATAGAGAAAGCAATTTGTAGAAGAAATTTACTTTTCATGGCTTAGCGTAATGCAATCGTTATTCTAAAACTAAGAATAATTTCTAATCGCTACACAAATATGTGTACTTTTTACACAATGGCGAAATTTTTTTTAACGTAAATTTATTTTAGCGAAAAAAGGAATTGATTTTCAATAAAAAAGGGATACACTACCATGAGTATATCCCTTTTTTAAGTGAAGCATTTAATCAAAAAACTACAACTTTAACCTTACACCTCCATACCACATTCTACCGGTGATAGGCCCCCACACCATTGATGCATCAAAATACTGCCCAAAAGGGTTTTCGGCAGCTACAATAACAGACTTTTGAAAGTAGTTGGTGAGGTTTTCGCCGCCAACATACAGCGTAAATGGAATTGTCTTCGCCACATTTATCGTTTTGCTTATTTGCGCATTCATTAACCAAAAACTAGGCGAAAAGGACTTTTGTTGCCACGGCAAAGGATTGTCTTGCGTATTGGGCAATCGTTTACTACCCGTAAATGTTAGCGTATAATCTAGCTGAAAACCCAAAACCTCATAACCCACATTACAAAAAGCTTTGTGCTGTGCCAAAAGTGGTTTTTGCAACAATTGATTGCCGTAGGTAGTTTGTACATCGTAAAAGCGATAGGCCAAGCGTGTATTTAGCTTACGCAAGGGCGTTGTTACCAATTCTATTTGCACACTATTGGAATAAGATTTGCCTTGCAAATTGTACATTTTTACGGAACGGGCATCTTCTACATCTACAATGACTTGATTGGTAAAATCGTTACGAAAATAATCGATACTTAGTGTTGCTGAACGGTGAAACAAAACCAGCTTTTGATCGATTGATATCCCCTTGTTCCACGATACTTCGGGCAATAAACCGTAAGCCCCTATTGGTATATTGCCCGTTATTTGTAATTGGCGGGCGCTTACCCAAACAGAAGTATTCTCGGCAAAAATATTGGCAGTTCGCTGCCCACGACCTGCACTCAGCCGAACAGTGGTAGCAGCAGCAGGCTGGTATTTTATGTGCAGCCGTGGCGTAACAAACCAACCATAAAGGTTGTTGCGATCAACTCTTAAGCCTGCAATTATGGAAAACGACTCCTTGGGCACATAGCTATATTCGCTAAATGCACCTACTACAGTTTCAGTTCTGCCATAGGGCTGCTGTGCCCATGTTTCGGCATAAACATCCGACTGTACGCTTGTTCCCATTTTATACTTGTGTTGGGTGTTGCCAATTATGGACTGATAAATGAAATTACCATACCAACTTTTCTGCAAGCCCGAATATGCAGATGTGCCGAAATATGCCTCTTGACTATGCTGTGTCCACGCTAATTGTAAGCCTAGGCTTTTGTATTTTTTTTGTTCAAACACATATCCCAACTTTGAAAATGCACCGTAACGCTTTGTAGCAATCCCTAACCCATAATGATGGGTACCCAACTTGTCTGTTGCCGGATTAAACGCTACTTCTCCTCCCGTTTTTGTATCGTGGAGTGCCTGTAAACCTAATTGCCATATCCATCCTTTATTGCTATAGGTAAAACGATTGAGTACACTCGATTGATTTCCTGTAGGTACATCTCTGAAACCGTCTTTGTTAAAATCTACATTTGCATTGTTTAAAAAATCGTGGTGAACCATTACACCTGCTTTCCAATGTTTGCTGATGGATGTAAAAACATTCAAGTTCAAATCGGTTTTACCAAAGTCGTTGTAATACATATTGGCAAACAAATGTTCATTACCTTCCGGTTTTTTGAGAGCAACATTTATCTGCCCGGCCATACTCTCAAATCCATTCACTACCGAACCAATTCCTTTTGTTAGTTGTATGGCCTCTATCCATGCCCCTGAAATACTGTTTAGCCCCCACGGCGTAGCAATTCCTCTTGGACCGGGTAAATTATCTATCGTTAATTGTGTATAATTGCCACTGAGGCCTAGCATTTGTATTTGTTTTGAACCTGTTACGGCGTCGTTGTAAAGTACATCAACAGATGGGTTGGTTTCAAAGCTTTCACTCAAGTTGCAACATGCGGCTTTAAACAATTCTTTTTCAGTAACTATTTGTGTTCTGATAGTAGCAATAGTGGATACATGCATGGTACTTGGCTGATTTTGTACCGTTACTTCGTACAGCTTTTGTTGGCTCCGCAATACAATGGCAAGTGTGTCGGTGGTTGCTTGCACTGCCAGGGTATCGGTAAAATAACCAGCATAGCCAACCACCAAAGATGGTTTTGCAATACTGCTAGTCATGGGCAGTTCAAAAAAACCATGCCCATCAGTAAGCACACCTACATGAGTACCTTGCCACACAATACTTGCGCCTATTAGTTCCGTTAACTGTCCGTTTTGTGCATAAGCCAGTACTTTTCCTTTGATACTTTTGGGAGATAGTTCAGTGGTAACATGCGCATTTTCGGGTACTTCATCTCGGTATTTACAACAATCTGGCAAAGCCATATACTTATTTAACGGCGCTTTTGCCTGCCCAACATCATGTCCGGTCAAGAGTAACTTAGCCACAATAGCCTCTTTGCTAGCAGTTCCACCTGCCGCTGTAATGGTAAGTAATTTCGTTGCCGCATCCCACCGTGCGACTGTTACACCTGCAATCTTCGACACTTTTTCGATGCGCTTTTTACATTGGGAACAATTGCCCGATACAGAAAGGGTAAAGGAGGTATCGGTATCAACTGCTGCATGCAATGGCAAATGTGCAGCAGCTGAAAATATTATTAATAGTAAGTATTTCATAATAAAATTGAAATTAATTTGAAATTAACCGCAACAAAATGCAACAAGGTATAGTAAGAACACACCTATCCACTTACCTATAACCCCATCAAAAACCGTTGCAGCTTGCACAATACACACCTATTTCAAGATGTGAAGGTTTTTTTTAAAAACATGGCACAACAATATCCTTAGCAAATAATACTATTTGCTCATTAACATGTTTACCATATATAGGAGGACGGCTAATGCGTTTTGGCTATTTTTTTGCGTTCGTATTGACAGCATTCGGGCAATTTTAAATAGGCAGCTTTACTAGCCGTGGCCTTTTCGGTATCGTGTCCGGCAGCAGCAATAGCCAATTGAATTTGCGCATTCGTAACCTTAGCAGGCGCATAGGTTACAACTAAATTTTTGGTAGTTTCGTTCCAATTGGCAGCAATAACGCCCACCGATAATGCCGTTTTTTCAATCCTTTTTTTACAGCTTTCGCATTCGCCATTAACAGTTATAGTATCCGTTTGTAACGATGTTTGCGCCACAACAGATTGACTGGCAAGCAATAAAATAATAATACAAAAAATAAAATGAGACAGTTTCATAATAAATATTTTCAAATTGATAATAATCCCAAAAGGGAATTGATAAATTAGGGCGTTCCCCTACGGGTCGGGCTTTTGTTGCAACTCCGCAGGCAGAAGGAATATTTTTCTAATAAAAAAGGGTTGCATTAGACTGCCTTGCGGGGTTTCCACGGCAATCCCTAACGCAAAAAGCACTACAAGCCTACTACTAAGCCCTGAACTATGCGAAGGATTTACAATGAAGTAATTCATCTGCAACTACAACACTGCTAGCTAAAAAAGTAAGGGGTATCAAATTCTATAAACGCAATACTGCACGTATAACTGCGTATGCGAAAGAGGGGGAGAAACATAACAACTAGGCGCTGTATTTCTTGCAATATGAGTAGCCTCTGTATAGGTGTAAAAGGCAATTGTAGGTACAATTGCGACCTCTTTGGGTATAGGGCAAGGAGCCGATTTTTCTGCGGCTTGGTGCTTATCCGATAATTTAACAACAGTTTGTTGGGTTTTGCAACAAGTCTTGGTTTTCTTTTTGCATTCACACAATTGGGATGCTACCAAGGCAACATCTACCGATTTTATTTTGCCTTTACAATAATGCACATTTAATACAAAGCCACTGCTCATGGCAAAGTACAAAAAGGCTAATATGCATACTAGTAAACGTTTCATGTGCGTTGTAAAGTTACAACATTATTCAACGGCCAACCTACATTTTAACATTCGGGTATCATTCTTTGATAAATGAAAATAGCCACAAAGAACTACATGCAACTAGGCCACTTTCTGCCGCCCGATAGGTTCATCAATTAATAAAAGTCCACCAAATGCCCATTCTAAACCACATACCCTGCATAGGATAGTTTTGAGCAGTAAAATTGTAGGTATTACCGCCCGTTATATTAAAGGTATTGATGTTTTCTAGGCGAATAAATGTTTTAAAGGTTTTGATTCGAAAGTTGAAAAACAAGTTGATATCCGGTCTGTTGCTCACCGTATATTGATTTTGATAAAAAAATTGACCACTAAAAGGCGAATAGCCATCGGCTTTATACCGAGTATAATAACGCGCTTCAATGCCTGCCGAAAGGTACAAATTGGTGTAAAAATTACCTTCAAACGCTAGTCTATTAATGCTTAATAAATGTGGCAAATTAACCGGTGCCCCTCCGGTAGTTTGTTGAAAATGTAGTTCTGTGTACCAATTCCAATATTTACTGAGCTGGAATATTTTTTGTGCACTTAAGTGCAATACATTAAACAAAGTAGCTTCTTGTTTGGCAGTAAAAAAGCTATCCATATAGGCATAATTGCTTACCAAGTAGTAAGATCCATTAACAATGAATGCTTTTTTGGGATTTTGATAAGTAGCAAACAGCTTTACTGTGTTTTCCTTAATAAAAGGCTGCGTTGTTTTTACCGGAAAATTACTCCGACTATCAAATACAAACGATGGCGTACGATTTACATTGTGCAAACCAATTTGTAAACTACCTATGCGTTTACTCAATTGACGCTGCAAACTTACATACGCATCGTAGTCGGCAGTATTCCAGCCATTTAAGTATAACTGTGCTTTGGCCAATACATCCCAGACATTGTTTCGGGTTCTATTTCTATATTCGCCCAATGCAATAACATTGTACCCGGTAAACGATTGTGCGGCGTCTTCGCCAAAACTACCCTGCAAGTTTTGCAATACAATTCCCGCCTTCACATATTGGTTTTGGTTCTTCTTTTCCGGATAGGAAATAACACTAAATTCATTACTTATTTGCTGCCAAGCATCTTTAAAGGCAACGGTATCGGCACTTTTGGGCAATAAATAATTAAAGTATTTACCATACAAAGTAGAGTCTGCATTTACATCTTTATACAAATAACTATTGCTTTGCCATTGTATTCGGTGCTGAAGCCTTAAACGAGGATAAAACAAATGTATGGTAACAGTATCTTTTACTATAGAATCGCGCTGCCCAAAATCGTAATGATGTTGGTACATTCCAATGGTTTCCTTATACGTATTTCCTGTTTTAACGGTGGTGTTGAACGGATTTCGGGTAAATGCCGATGCACTTCCCAATCGTGTATCTACTTCGTAAGGATCGCCAAGTGCCAAACTATCTATTTGCGAAGCGCTGCGTACGCCCCCATTTTCGGAAACACTGTGTTTATTGGTGATAAATACAAAAAAGGATTCGTATCGCTTTTTTTCCGATACATAATGTGCCGTTATGTTTAAGTTGTTATGGCTTGCATTTTGTGTGCGGTATAGCCCCGGCATATTGCTAAACCGATAGTTCAAGGCTACGTTAAAATTGGGCTTGCGATTTTGCGTATGCGTAAGTCCTATTAATTGCTCCGCATTGCTGCCAAGCAAATACGTAATTTCCGAGTAAGGCCGTGTGGTTTGATAAAATCGGGCATTGTTCCACGTATGCTTGTACACATCAAACTGGTGAAAACCGGCATCAAAACCAGCTTGCAGTTTGGGTGTAAACAACAAGCTTCTATCGGCAGCACCGTAAGTTCCCATATTAATGTGTGTAAACAGCATGGGAAACCGAGCAGTAATATCGGTAATGCTACTATCTAAAGTGTGCGTACCCAACGAATCGATATGCCTATAGAAAATGGTAATCGAATCTGCATTTATATCGCGCGCTTGCAAGGAGTCTTTTTTGGCAGCTTTCATGGGAATGCCTTGCCGGTTGTATTGTACAGCCCCCCTATCAACAACATCTTGCGCAAATGTGGACAATGACCAAAACAAACTACTGTATATAAGCCATACAAATAATACCCTCATTTCATCTTGCATAAATCAATAAAAAAATAGAAACAGCGTAGCAAAAGTGCTATAACTTTTACTATTCTGTTTCTATTTGTCTCTTTTTGCCAAAAAAATTATAACTGCTGCACCAATTCTTTAAAAATCAATGTCAACTTGGGCTCTGCTTCTTTTGCAGCTTGCAATACCTCTTCGTGTGTAATCACATTTTCGTCTTCTCTAATGCCAATATCTGTTACCACACTAATGGCAAATACTTTCAACCCACAATGTACAGCCGCTATGGTTTCTTGTACCGTACTCATGCCTACAACATGACCGCCTACCGCTTTAATGAGTCGATACTCGGCTTTGGTTTCAAATGTAGGACCGGTAACCGCTACATATACTCCTTGGTGAATATCAATATTGTTATCGCGTGCAATGGTTAAGGCCTTTTCAATAATCGCCTTACTATAAGGCTCAGTCATATCCGGAAAACGCGTACCTATTGTTTCTTCATTTTTACCAATCAATGGATTTTCTGTAAAGAAGCTAATATGATCGTTAATAATCATCAAATCGCCTACTTTGTAATCGGGATGTACCGATCCGGCAGCATTGGATAGTAGTAACGTTTCTACCCCTAACCATTTCATCAATCGTACCGGAAATACCACTTGCTGCGCCGAATACCCTTCATAAAAGTGAAATCTGCCACTCATTACAATGGCTTTTACTCCATTTAAAGTTCCCAAAATCAGTTTACCGCCATGTCCTTTTACGGTACTTACGGGAAAATGTGGAATATCTGCATACGGAATTGCTTGTTCTATTACAATTTCCTCTGTTAAATTTCCTAAGCCGCTACCTAGTACAATACCCACTTTTGCCGCACGACTGCCAAATTTCGATTCTACAAACTGTGCAGTTTCTTCCAATTGCTTTAATAAACCCATAAAATTTAATTTAATTTACTATTTGTTTTACAATCTACCACTTTTTTACTTTCTAACCCAATTGTCACGTCCCCCAATTCACCAAAACACACTTTCGGAATCAACATTTTCGGCTACATGGTAGCCGATGTTATTCTTTGTGTGAGCCAAGGGGCGGTACTACTATTGAGCAACATGGGCGTTGGCACCATTCATCTGTACCAATACAATGAATCAGATATTTACAATACTTATAACCACTTTGGGGGTACAGAAAACGATTATCACACACCTATTTAAGACACAATGTGTAGCACCATTGGTTTTGCAAACACATCGAATGTAACAAACTCGGCGCATTTTAACCAATAAAAAAGGGTTGCATCAATTAATTGATGCAACCCTTTGCAATAGATTGTAATGTATATTAGGCTATACGTTTTACATTAACCGCATTCAAGCCTTTACGGCCTTCCTGTACGTCAAACTCTACTTTGTCATTAGCTTCAATTTGATCGATAAGACCATTAGCATGTACAAAAGTTTCTTTGCTAGAATCATCATGCTTAATGAAACCAAATCCTTTTTCTTCGTTGAAGAACTTTACAGTTCCTGTTGTTTTTGTGCTCATGTGTGTGTTGTAAAAAATAAATAATGAACGGCAAACATACACCTTATTGTTGGTCATTCCTAATTAAATAAATGCAAGTTGTTATAATTGCGTTAATCAAACAAGTTATTTAACGGCAAGTTCCCCCTATAATGTTATCAATACTTTCTTTCAAATGCATATACATAACTCGTTTGCCATCGCCTAAAATATTTTTTACAAAAAATATGCACGCATACCCCCTACAATAATCAATGTAAGGCCAAGTACCAAACAATCCTGGTGAACTTACTACTGTAGCTATACCTTTATCATCGGAGGTTTGTATCCAAGCACCTAACCCATATTGAAAACCTTTGGCTACATCGGGACTGAACATTTTCACCGTTTGGGGCACTTGATTGGTATGCATTTCGGCAATTGCAGCTTCGCTCAATACTTGTTTTCCGTTATACATCCCTTTATTGAGTAACATGGCTAAAAAATTCATATAATCCGCTGCGGTACTGATAGCACCGCCCGAAGGACTTACGGCTTTTTCACTTTCAAAGCTAGTCCCCTTCATACCGCAGGGGCGCAAAATACGTTCCGCCATTAATTGGTTGAACGATTTTCGGGCAATTACTTCGCATACCCTGCCGGCTATATCTAACCCAATATTACTGTATCTAAACAGTTGTCCCGGATTGGTTTCTATTTCGTGTTTACTAGCAAAAGCATTTACCTCGTCCTCCAATGTTTCGTATTTTCTACGCTCCAAAATGCCGCCCATGATTCCGCCTGGTGCATCCACCCCTGTTTGATGACTCAAACAATGCCTGATGGTAATGTATTTTTTTCCATAAGTGCTAAATATGGGTAAATAATCGCTCACTTTATCGTCCAAGCGCAATTTGCCTTCATCTACAAAAGTCATTACCATAGCCGCTGTAAGCCATTTGCTACAACTTGCTATTGGTGCTTGGGTTTTGCTAGTAAAGTCTTCCCCTATTTCTTTTTTGTACACTACCTTCCCATCTTTAAAAATGAGGGCTACTACATTGTTGCCCAACAATTTACTTCTATTAGCTAGTGCCGCATCTACACTGCTAAAGTCGTATTGTGCATAGCTAACCTGCAAAAATTGCAGAAAAAAAAGAAGGATTGTGCCTTTCAGGCAGAAAACATTAAATTTAGGTGACATATTTTCTGTTTTTTGAATTTGGATAAGTATTTGCAACTCACAGATATAAGGCGCATAAAAAACGCTGCACGGTTTTCGGGCTCTAACAAAGCCTTCACATTTATCTTTAAAATGGAACATCATGAATCTGAACAACTATACCATCAAAGCGCAAGAAACCATTCAGGCAGCACAGCAATTGGCGTATACTGCCAAAAATCCCAACATTGAAACGAGCCACTTGCTAAAAGCAATGTTGTCGGACACGGATAGTGCCATTGATTATTTACTCAAAAAAAACAACATCAATACGGCATTTGTTGCCTCCAAAACCAACGACTCCATCAATAAACTGCCCATAGTACACAGTGGCGAACCTGCACAAGCTATTGGACGCGATTTAAGCAATGCTTTATTAAAAGCCACCACCGGCATTAAAACCTTTAACGATGAATTTGTAAGTGTAGAACATTTACTGCTTGGCTTATTACAAACCAACGACGACACTGGAAAGCTATTAAAAGATTCTGGACTTACCGAAAAAGGTTTGGTGATGGCCATTAAAGAACTTAGGCAAGGTAGCACCGTTAACTCACAAACACAAACCGCCCAATTTAACGCTTTGCAAAAATATGCCCGGAACCTAAACGATATGGCGCGCCAAGGCAAGCTAGACCCCGTTATTGGACGTGATGAAGAAATTAGAAGAACACTGCACATACTCACCCGGCGCAGCAAAAACAACCCCATTTTGGTAGGCGAACCCGGTGTTGGTAAAACGGCTATTGCCGAAGGGCTAGCCATGCGCATTGTTAATGGCGACGTTCCTGATAACTTACGCTCCAAAATAGTTTTTGCCTTAGATATGGGACAACTGATAGCGGGAGCTAAATACAAGGGCGAGTTTGAAGAACGATTAAAGGCAGTAGTAAAGGAAGTGGCTGACAGCGACGGAGAAATTATTTTGTTTATTGATGAAATACATACCCTAGTAGGTGCAGGTGGCGGCGAAGGTGCAATGGATGCAGCCAATATTTTAAAACCGGCATTGGCTCGTGGCGAACTACGCGCAATTGGTGCTACCACCCTTAGCGAATACCAAAAATATTTTGAAAAAGACAAAGCGCTGGAACGCCGATTTCAAAAAGTACTGATAGACGAACCTTCGGTTGAAGATGCCGTGAGTATTTTGCGTGGCATTAAAGACAAATACGAAACCCACCACCACGTTCGCATTAAAGACGAGGCCATTATTGCCGCTGTAGAACTGAGCCATCGCTATATTTCGGACCGTTTTTTGCCCGACAAAGCCATTGATTTAATTGACGAAAGTGCCGCCAAACTTCGTTTGGAAATGAATAGCATGCCCGAAGAATTGGACAAATTGGAACGCCAAATACGACAATTAGAAATAGAACGAGAAGCCATTAAGCGCGAAGACGATCAGGAAAAATTGAAAGAATTGGCACAAGATATTTCGTTGCTGACAGTACAACGCGATACCTTGATGGCTAAATGGAAACAAGAAAAAGCCATTGTTGAAAAAATTCAACAGGCCAAAACCGCTACCGAAACACTCAAAGCGGAGGCAGAAAAAGCAGAACGCGATGGCAACTTTGGCCTTGTAGCAGAAATTAGATACGGAAAAATTAAAGAGCAAGAACAAATTATTCAAGCTGCTTTGACCGAACTAGACAATAGTACCGAAAAAAGATTATTGAAGGAAGAAGTAGATGCCGAAGACATTGCTGCCGCTATTGCCAAAGCTACCGGCATTCCATTAAGCAAAATGCTGCAAAGCGAACGCGAAAAACTACTGCTTTTGGAAGACGAATTGCACCAAAGAGTAGTAGGGCAAGAAGAGGCAATTACTGCCGTTGCCGATGCTATTCGCCGAAGTAGGGCTGGCTTACAAGATCCTAAAAAACCAATTGGTTCTTTCATTTTTTTGGGCACTACCGGTGTAGGCAAAACAGAATTGGCCAAAGCATTGGCGGAATACTTGTTTGATGATGAAAACATGATGACGCGTATAGACATGAGCGAATACCAGGAAAAACATGCCGTTAGTCGCTTAGTGGGTGCCCCTCCCGGCTATGTTGGCTACGATGAGGGTGGACAACTCACCGAAGCGGTACGCCGAAAACCCTATAGTGTGGTACTGCTCGACGAAATTGAAAAAGCCCATCCCGATGTGTTCAACATACTACTACAAGTACTAGACGATGGTAGATTAACAGACAACAAAGGCCGATTGGTCAATTTTAAAAATACCATTATTATCATGACAAGTAATATGGGTAGTCACCTTATTCAAGACGCTTTTGAAAATGTTTCGGAAAAAAACCTGAACGAAGTGGTCAATAAAACAAGAATAGAGGTATTGGCTTTGCTGAAACAAGCCATTCGCCCGGAATTTTTGAATCGCATCGACGAAATCATTATGTTTCAACCGCTTCTGCGCAACCAAATTAAAGGTATCATCCATATTCAATTACTGCAATTGCAACAATTGGTTACCAAAAGCGGTATCGATTTAGCTTTTAGCGAATACCTATTGGACTATTTGGCCGAAAATGGCTACGACCCACAATTAGGGGCTCGTCCGCTAAAAAGACTGATTCAAAAAGAAATTATCAACGGACTGAGCAAAAAAATATTGGCAGGCAATATCGATAAATCGAAAAAAATACTCGTTGATGTTTTTGATGGCGTAGTGGTTTTTAGGAACGATTAAAAAAAAAAGAGGCTGTTTCTAAATTAGAAACAGCCTCTTTTGGGTTAAATAGGAATTATTTATTCTTTAGTGAAAATAGTCGTTTTTAACGCACCAAAGCTATCTTTTACACGTATAAAATAAACACCGTTTTGAAAATCCGAAACAGGAACAGCAATTGATGAAGACGCATTGCACTGCTTGAACAATTTAGTTTTACCAATTGCATCAATTACAGAATACTCAATAATATTATTACCTCTTATTTGTAAAATAGTTTTTACAGGATTAGGAAATATTTGAAGAGCATATTTTAGTGTATTGTCTCCTACTTTTACTGTTTTACTGTATGCAAAACTTCCATCGCTATCAACTAACTTGAGTCTAAATATTCGATATTTATTTGTTTCCGGCAATGTATATAAATAGGCTTTTGCACCAGTAGCCGCAACTGTAGCAATTGCTACAAAGTCAGTTCCGTTTTCACTTCCTTCAATTTGATATGCTTTTGCATTTACTTCTGTAGCTTGCCATTTTACGGTTATTTCACCATTAAACAATGTAGCAGTAAAACTAATAATCTCAATTGGCAAAATATCTCCGCCTTTGTTGTTGTTTTGCTGAAAGCCCTGACTTAATGAAAGTCCACTAGCGGAAAGCGTTCTATAAGCAGGTTCACCAATAGTAAATGACCAATTAATCCCCGTTGCTGTAAGCACACCACCACCACTACTTACTACCGTAGGCGTGAATTTTTGTGCAAATAAATTACAAGCCATTAATAATGCCGGCAATAATAGAAATTGTATTTTCTTCATAATGTCTGTTTTAAATGATTAGAAGACATTAAGATTAATACTTAATGATATAGTTTACATATACATTCTTGGGGCGTGTTTCTGTAGATTCACCATTATTCATGACCAAATCAGTTGTCGTCCAAGTAGGTGAAACCTTACCAGTAGCTCCGGTTGCATGAGCAGCTCTTGCACCTCCGTTTATAGGTTCTGCCTCTAATTTCATATTTGCATCATGTTTATGAATCTTGAAAGCATCAGCTTGAATACTCCCCACACCGGTCGCCTTCCCTCCTGTGCTGTTAGCGGGTACGGCACGGCTGCTTGTGTCAGGGTCGTTGCCGCTGCTGCCACTTACTCCCCTCAAAAACATTCCCCTTAAATCGGGTATATTAAAGGTGGTAGTGCCATTGCCGTTGCCGTATATGCGGCCTATCACTGCAAAAAGGTTTTTATAGGTAAATTGGTTGTAGGCACTACCGTCGCATAACAACCAACCAGGAGGAAGTGTAGAAGTGTTGCCCATATAAGACACTACTGTACCAACAGGTACTCCATCATAACTACTGAGGGCATAAGGCACGCTCAACAATTGCTGCGAGCCAATTGTAACATAGGTCGTGCCGCCTGTAGTGTCCACTTTTACCACCAAAAACTTGCTACTACTCTGCCAATTGATGTAGGTGAAAGGCGTTGGACTAACCCCTGTGGCTGTACCTTGCCCCACATTGGCCGAAAACAGGCCTAAAGCATTGGTGGTAGCCGTTTGCGTTTCTTGATAGAGCAGAGTTCCAGTTGCCGAACTGTTCCTGATTTCAAATTGTAGCCCAATGGTTTTGTTGGCAATAATATTGCCTGCATTGTTGCGTACTACTGCTTGATAAGGAATTGCCTGAGGTGCTTGTGCCTCGGCATGAACTCCCAAAAACAAAGCAACAATTAATGTCAAATAAATGGTAACACTTTTTTTCATAAATGATTAGTTTAAAAATTTGCTTACTCTATATCAGTTTTCAGCATCCCTGCTTATTTTGTTCACTTTTTTGATTAAATATTTACATTTCAAAATTCTATATGTTTTTTGAGAATTTAAAATTTTAACATAACCAATTTGCTACTTTAATGGTTTTTTTGCTACTTTTATAACATGAGTAATATTGGAGACAACATTAAAAAGTTTCGGGAACTAAAAAACCTAACCCGTGAGCAAATAGCAGCAGAACTCAACATGAGTTTAAGTAATTACAGCAAAATTGAAAGAGGCGAAATCGACTTGACTATTTCTCGTATTTATGACATAGCCAAAGTAATTGGTATAGATGTATCGCAAATTCTGAACTTTGATGCTACTCAAATATTTAATGTATCTAATAATCAAGGCGTAGTAGGTAAAAATGAAACTCTAACTATTCACAATGATGATTACAAAGAGAAATACATAAAGCTACTTGAAATTGAAAATGCTCGATTAAACCAACTAATCAACTCTTTACAAAAAGAAAATAGTTAGCTACTTAAATAACACATCAAATTTCATATAGCATTACAAGAAAAAGGCTTGGCAGGTTGATAAAAATCATCTTTCCATGACCGCACCCACTTACCTTTGCAGCGCTTATTCATCACATCTATTACATACAAATTAAAAATCATGGAATACCGTATTGAAAAAGATACCATGGGCGAGGTAAAT
>Ga0209398_1000629_pt1 | contig 20952 bp, 12 predicted proteins | sample AshMeaBigSpring_FD_184125 | JGI IMG/M metagenome (GOLD analysis project Ga0209398, IMG submission 184125) | Groundwater microbial communities from Big Spring, Nevada to study Microbial Dark Matter (Phase II) - Ash Meadows Big Spring (SPAdes)... | ecosystem: Environmental > Aquatic > Deep... | reverse complement strand
CTCTAATGTTAGTGCTGTTTACTTACGTAGTACATGCACAACAAAACACACAATTAAAAGGTATTGTAAAAGGAAGCAAAAACGAAGTTTTAGCAGGTGCAACTGTATTATATGTTGCTGGTGGAAAAGCTGTTTCTACCGACGATGCTGGTAATTTTACTTTAAATGCATTGCCTTTACAAAAAGTAACGATTCAAGTTTCTTACACAGGATTTACAACCCTTTCACAAGAAGTAGATTTATCTAAAGGTGCTGTAAGCGATATAGTGTTTACTTTAAAAGCCGATCCGCTTTCTTTAAATGAAGTAGTAGTAACGGGTACAAGTGGTTCTAGAACAAAATTGGCATCTAGTGTATCTGTAAGTACTTTGAAATATGATGATGCAACAAAATCTGCACCTCGTACAACTGCTGAAATTTTCCGTTCAATTCCTGGTATTAAATCTGAAGCTTCTGCTGGTGATGGTAATACCAATATTACGGTACGTGGTATTCCTATTTCTGCTGGTGGTTCTAAATACTTACAATTACAAGAAGATGGATTACCCGTTTTACAATTTGGTGATATTGCCTTTGGTACAGCAGATATCTTTTTAAGAGCCGATCAATCTATTGGAAGAATTGAAGCAATACGTGGTGGTTCAGCTTCTACTTTGGCTACCAATTCACCTGCTGGTATTATTAACTTTATTAGCAAAACTGGAAATACAGAAGGTGGTGCAGTTGCTTTAACTTCTGGTTTAGACTACAACACTACTCGTACCGATTTTAACTATGGTGCTGCTATTGGTGAAGGATTAAATTTTCATGTGGGTGGATTTTATCGTTTAGGTGAAGGCCCTCGTACAGCTGGTTATAATGCTAATAATGGTGGTCAATTAAAAATGAATTTTACCAAAACGTTTAAATCTGGTTATGCAAGATTGTATTTAAAGTATTTGAATGATAGAGCAGCAGCTTATATGCCAATGCCAATTCAAGTTACTGGTACAAATGCAAACCCAACTTACACATCTTTACCTGGTTTTGATGCAAAATATGGTACCATGCATTCTCCTTATTTACAACAAAACTTAGGTTTAGGAGTAAATGGAGAATTGAGAAGAGCCGATGTTGCAGATGGAATGCATCCTGTTTCTAAATCAGTTGGAGCAGAGTTTGTATTTGATTTAGGTAATAATTGGAGTGTTGAAAATAGAGCTAGATTTTCAGCGAATAATGGTCGTTTTATTGCTCCTTTTCCTGCACAAGTTGGGTCAAGAGCTAGTATATTGGCAGCAGTTGCAAGTGCTACAGGTGCTAACCTTACCAATGCAAGTTTAAGAGATGCTGTTACAGGTGCTGCTTATACAGGTACTAATGCAATGATTGTTCACATGTTTGATACAGAGTTGAATAATTTTAACAATACTGTTAACGATTTAAAGTTGAAGAAGAAATTCAAAAACGGAAATTTATTATTAGGCTATTATCGTTCATTTCAAAACGTAAGCATGTCTTGGTTATGGAATTCTTATGTTACCGATGTTAATGGAAATGGAAGTAAACCATTAAATGTGGTAACTGCTGCTAACCAAGTAATTAGCCAAAATGGTTTGTTTGCTTATGGTGTACCTGTTTGGGGAAATTGCTGCCAACGCAACTACGATTTAAAATATGATATTGCTGCACCTTATGCTGCTATTAATTTAGATGCATCTGATAAATTAAATATAGAAGCAAGTGTACGTTGGGATATGGGAAATGTTAGAGGTAATTATGCAGGATCGGTTCAAAGATCTTTTGATGTAAATAATGATGGAACTATTTCTGCAAATGAACAAAGTGTTTCAGCAGTAGATCATGCTAACGCAAAGCCAGTTAATTATGATTACGATTATCTATCTTACTCAATTGGTGCAAACTACAAATTTGATAATACTCAAGCGGTATTTGCTCGTTTTAGTACAGGTGCTGTTGCAAAAGCAGATCGTTTATTGTTTACACCAAATGTATTTGCTGATGGTTCTGCAAGAGGTGTGAAAGATGATATTACACAATTAGAAATTGGTTATAAAAGCAATTTTAAAAGAGGAGCTATTTTCGTGACAGGTTTCTATGCTAATATTAATGAAGCAGGTAGCTACGAAGCAACTACACAACGTGTTATTGAAAACAAATACAAATCTTTAGGTATTGAATTAGAAGCGTATTACAGTTTTACCAATCAATTCAGTGTAAGAGGTAGTGCTACTTATACAAAAGCAGAATTAACTGATGGTGCAAATAAAGGTAAAAAACCAAGAAGACAAGCTCCATTTATTTATACTTTAATGCCAACTTACAACACTGGTAAATTAAGTACAGGTATTAGTTTAATTGGTACAACAGGTTCTTATGCACAAGACGATAACCAGTTGAAATTTAAAGGATATGTAATGGTAAATCCATTTGTAACTATGCGATTTACAAAAGCTTTAACTGCAACAATTAATGCCAATAATTTATTGAATACTTTAGGAATTACAGAATCTGAAGAAGGTGCTATTGTAAACAATACAACCAATATAATTAGAGCAAGATCAATTACTGGAAGAACAGTTTCTGCTACTATTGCATTCTCATTTTAAGATATATACAAATAGTTTGTCGTAAGTGCTAGTAAAATACTTACGACAAACTTTATTTTTTTTCATTTATTTTTTATGGCAACTGCTACTACCAATAACGCATTACAAGTTTTACAAGCAATTGCAGCCGATGGTTACTTAAAAGCTTCTGCTGAATTATCTGATAATTATAATAGAGTTTGGGCAAGAGATGCTGCTGTAGGTATTATAACAATTGTAGTAGCAGATCAAAAAAAATTATACGATAGTGCTATAAAAAGTCTGTTGTTATTGCAACAAGCGGCAAATGAAAATGGACAAATTCCATCGAATGTTGCAATAGACGAGTCTGGAAAAATGAGCACTGTTAGTTTTGGTGGACCCGTTGGTAGAACAGACGCTAACTTTTGGTGGATTATTGCTACCCTTATTTTGTTAGGTAAAGAAAAAAATGCAGCACTACAAGCTGTTGCAGAAAATCAAATACATCGAATATTTACATTGGCAGAATCATGGGAGTTTAATGGAAAGCATTTGATGTATGTACCCATGAGTAGCAATTGGGCCGATGAATACATTACCAATGGATACGTTTTATACGATCAAATTTTAAGATATTGGTCGTTAGAATTGGCAGCACATTTTTATCAAAACGAAGCTTGGAAGCAAAAAGCTAGCCAAGTAAAATTGGCCATTAAACAACATTTTTTGGTAGAAACAGAATTAGACAATAGTTTATTTACACACCAACAAAGACAATATTTACAACATTTTGATATTGAAAAACAGTTTATCGCTTCTTTTTCTCCAGGCGAAATGATTCATCGATATGATGGATGGTCAATTGCTTTATTGTTGTTATTAGATATTCCAAGCAAAGCCACCAAACAAAAATTATGCTCTGTTATTCACCAAGTATTTCAACAAAACAATCAACTTGGAGTGCCTGCATTTTGGCCATTTATACAAAAAAATGATGCCGATTTTCAGCGATTACAATTCAATCATCATTATCGATTTAAAAATGAACCAGGTCATTTTCACAATGGTGGAATTTGGCCGGTTGTAAATGGTTATTTAATTGCTGCTTTGGCTTTACAACAACAATCTGCAACTGCAAATGAATTATTTGAAGCATTGATTTTTAATTTACAAAAAGCAGATTATACGCTTCCTTTTGCAGAATATTTTGATGCATTTACGGGAACAGCAAATGGTGTGAAAAATTTATGCTATTCAGCCGCTGGGTTCATTTTTTCGGAACAAGCTTTACAACAAGGCACAGCAATGAAGCAAACATTAATGCCTTATCAAATTGCTCAATCTACCATTTATGAAAGCGTTTTATCTACAGCTAATCAACTGCTTCAACAGATAGTATTATCGAAAAATAAATTACAGGTATTGTCTGTTGCAGGCGAATCAGGAAGCGGTAAAACAACAATGGGCAAGGCCATTAAACAATTGTTAGAAGAAAAAGGTTTTTCAGTGTTGTTGTTGCATCAAGATGATTATTTTAAGTTGCCGCCACAAAAAAATCACCAAGCAAGGTTGGCTAATTTTAATCATATTGGTACTTCTGAAGTGAAGTTAGATTTGATAGATGAACAGATAAAAAGTATTAAAACCAAGCAAAGCAAAACGATTCAAATACCCGTAATGAATTGGAAAACAGACAGTGAAGAAGCTGTAGATGTAAATGTTGAAAATATAAATGTAGTGGTGGTAGAGGGAACTTATACTACTTTATTAAACGAAGTAGAAACCAAAATATTTATCACATCAACCTATCAACAAACTAAAAAAAATAGGCTAGAACGAAATAGAGAAATAGTAACCGATTTTATTGAGAAGGTATTGGCAAAAGAAAGTGCTATCATTCAATCACATGCTGTAAAGGCCAACTTTTGGATTGATGAAAACTTGCAACTGCATACACATTTTCCATATTAATTTTTACCCCTAGTTGAATATGAGTTTTTAGGGCCATGTTAAATTCGTTTATAAACTTTTAAACACTTGTTGTATGACATTTAAAAAACCAAATCTTACATTTTGGCAAATCATCAATATGAATTTTGGCTTTTTTGGTTTGCAATACAGTTTTGGTTTGCAACAAGCCAACATGAGCCCTATATACTCTTACTTAGGAGCAGAAGAAAGTAAGTTACCTTACTTGTGGTTAGCAGGTCCAATTACAGGTTTAATTATTCAACCCATAGTTGGTGCAATGAGCGATAAAACCATTACAAAATGGGGAAGAAGAACGCCTTATTTTTTAATTGGAGCTATTTTTTGTAGTCTATGTTTATTTGCAATGCCTTATAGCAGTAGCGTTTGGATGGCTGCAAGTATTCTATGGATTTTAGACGCTGCTAACAATATTACACAAGAACCATACAGGGCTTTTGTAAGCGACAAACTAAATAGTAAACAACACTCTTTGGGTTTTCTTTCTCAAAGTGCATTTACAGGATTAGGGCAAACACTTTCTTACTTAACGCCTACATTATTAATATTTTTTGGTGTAAGTAAAACGGCAGAAAATGCACATCATATTCCAATTACAACTGTTATTGCATTTATTATTGGTGCTGTAGTTTCTATTGGTTCTATTTTGTATACACTTAAAACAACAAAAGAAATTCCATTAACAGAAGAAGAAAAAAATGCCATTCGTTCTTCACCAATTGGTATTTCAACAACGTTTAAAGAAATAGCTGAAGCTTTTGTTCACATGCCGAAAGCCATGAAGCAAATGATACCAATGATGTTTTTTAGTTGGTATTCTATGTTTATTTATTGGATTTACATTGCTAAATGTTTATCAAAATCTATTTATCAAACCACAGAAGTTGGTAATACAGGTTTTAGAAATGCCGAGTTATTAGCAGGTCAGTTGGGTGCTTATTATAATTTTATTGCATTTGCTTCGGCATTTGTATTGGCAAAATTGGCTGTAAAATTTGGAGCTAAACAAGTACATTCAATATGTTTATTACTTGCTGGAATTGGATTATTGGTTTTACCGAATATACACAGTGAATGGATGATATTTATACCCATTACAGGTTTAGGTTTATGTTGGGCAAGCATGATGGGTAATCCTTATGTAATGTTAGCAGGTAGTATTCCACCAGAACGTACAGGCGTGTACATGGGAATATTCAATATGTTTATTGTAATACCAATGTTAATACAAAATGTTACGATGCCTTTGTATTACGAATCTTGGTTAAATAATAGTCCTGTAAATGCCATTATGTTAGCTGGTGGATTATTAATTTTTGCAGCAGTTTCTGTTTTATTTATCCAAACCAAATCAAGTGAAGTGGCAGACTAATTCATCATTTTAACAGTTCTTAGCTCTAATAAATTCAATCCATTTGCATAAAAACCACTAATATTTTTTTGTACCAAATGTATCACTTCATCGTACCAAATCGGTATTACAGGAGCATCATTAATAACTATCTGATCCATTTGTCTATACAAAGTATAACGTATGCTATCATTTGTTTCTTGTAAAGATTTTTCATACAACAAATCAAATTCTTTATTACTGTATCTTGTATAGTTTGGTGGAGCCGGATTTTTACTATAAAACATAGCCATATAATTTTCAGCATCTGGATAATCAGCTATCCAACTACCTCTAAAAAATAAAGCTTCACTTTTTGCAGTTTGTTCTAGCAACAAACTTTTTTGTATCGTTTCTACTTCTACATTTATTCCTACATCTTCACATTGTTTGGCAATAAAACTAGCAATATCGGCATAAGTAGCAATGGTTAGTAATTTAATGGCGGGTGTTTTTTTGCCGTTGCCAAAACCTACGCTTTTTAATAAATCCCTTGCTTTTTCAGGATTGTATGTGTAACCTTTTACAAACTGTGTATTTTTCGATGGAAGTCCACCAGGTACAAATCCTGCTTCTGCTGCAATACCAATGCTGTTACGCATATACATCATCAATTGTGGTCTATTAATCGCATAGTTAATAGCTTGCCTAATGGCTTTCATTTTTACAGGCGATTGCTTTACCAAAGCATTGTTTTCATCTACCAAAATGCCTAAGTATTCAGTGTTTAAATATGCATGTTTTTGCAACACTATTTTATTGCTCCAAGCAGTTCTTAGTAAACCTGTTTTGGTTAAAATTTCGTCTTTAAACGATGCATCAATATCATTAATAAAACTTAGTTTCTGTTGTCTAAATTGTAAAAACTCTGTTCCTTTATTATCGTAAAAAGTTACTTTTACTGCATCTAAATAGGGTAGTTGTTTGCCGCTACTATCTTGCTCCCAATATTGCTCATTTTTGTGTAAAACCAAGGCTTGTCCTTCATCCCAAGATACAAACTTAAAAGGCCCAGTACCACAAGGGTTTCGTCTAAAATCTTTACCATATTTTTCTACCACTTCTTTAGGTACAATGCTACAATATTGTGTGCTTAAAATTCCCAAAATAGGTTGAAAAGGCTTTTGTAGTTTCACAATAACCACACTATCGTTTAAGGCCATAAATGGTTGAATGCTATCCACTCTATTATTAAAAATCCAAGCACCACTACTTGCAGTTTGTTTGTCAATAATTCTATTAAAACTATACACCACATCTGTAGCAACTAAACGCCTTCCTTTACCATTTTTAAAAGCAATATTGTCATGAAAAAAAATATTATTTCTCAAGTAAAAAGTATAGGTAAGTCTATCCTTACTAATTTCCCATCGTTTAGCAAGTGAAGGTTTTATTTGTAATCCCGTATCAATCTCTACCAATGTGCTATACAGTTGATGCACCGCCCACATAATCGATTGATTTTTTGCAAATGCAGGGTCTAATGTAGCAATACCGGTACTTTCATTATAGGTAAACACGTTTTTATTGCCTTGTTTTTCTTGATTACACCCCATCAGGATATAACCAATAAACAAATACAAGTAAATGCAGTATTTGTAAAATTGTGCTTTCATTTCCTCGAATATCTTACTTTTAAAACATGATTACAAAATCCTTTTTTTATGTAACCAGCTGTAGTGCTGCTATTGGGCTTTTGTTGCGTCGCACTCTTCAAGGTTCTGTTCTTTATGCAGCAAATAAGCAAACACGTTATTTTTTTCTTTTCACATTTCTATGTATTAGTTACGGCAAATCGCTTCAAGCACAATTGTTAAAAACACAACATAAATTTACAAAAGCAGATACTTTAAGAGGTTCTTTAAATGCTAATAGAACGTGGTGGAATGTATTGCATTACAACATTGAAGTAAAACCCCATTTTACAACAAAAGAAATTGAAGGTAGGGTAGACATTCGTATAATAGCTGTAAAAGCAGGAAAACAACTACAAATAGATTTACAACAACCCTTACAAATAGATAGCATTATTGATTACGAAAACAAGACAAAACTTTTATATCAACAAACAGAAAATACTACAATTGTAATATTGCCAAAATTCTATGTTGCAAATAGTAAGCATACACTACAAATTTATTATCATGGAAAACCAAGAGAAGCCAAAAGAGCTCCATGGGATGGCGGTTGGATTTGGAAAACCGATGCCAAAGGAAGACCTTGGATGAGTGTTGCTGTTCAAGGATTAGGTGCAAGTGCTTGGTATCCTTGTAAAGACCATCAAAGCGATGAACCTGATAGTGGTGCAACCTTAACGATGATTGTTCCAGATACTTTAATGGCAGTAGCAAATGGTAAATTAATTCAAACACAAAAGTTAGCTTCTTCTAATTTACAATCATTTACATGGCGTGTAAAAAATCCAATTAATAATTATTGTATTGTTCCATACATTGGTGCTTATACCCATTTTTCTGATACACTTCATGGCGAGAAAGGCATACTACAGTTAAATTATTATGTGCTAGATTATAATTTAGAAAAAGCAAAGACACAATTTACACAAGCAAAAACCATGTTACATTGTTTTGAATATTGGTTTGGTGCTTATCCTTTTTATGAAGACGATTACAAGCTAGTAGAATCTCCACATTTAGGCATGGAACATCAAAGTGCAATTGCCTATGGAAATGGGTTTAAAAATGGCTACTTAGGTAGAGATTTAAGTGGTACAGGTTGGGGCTTAAAATGGGATTTTATTATTGTTCATGAAAGTGGTCATGAATGGTTTGCCAATAATATTACTACCAATGATATTGCCGATATGTGGGTACATGAAGGGTTTACCAATTATTCTGAAACGCTGTACACAGAATGGTTATACGGTAAGGAAGCTGGTTACGATTATTGTGCAGGCATTCGAAAAAATATTCGTAACGATGAGCCAATTATTGGTACGTATGGAGTAAACAAAGAGGGTAGTGGCGATATGTATTATAAAGCGGCCAACATGATTCATAATATTAGAAACGTACTTTCTAACGATGTTTTGTTTAGAAAAATTTTACGAGGATTGAACGCTCGTTTTTACCATAAAACAACAACAACTACGGAAGTTGAAAATTATATTTCACAGCAAACTGGCATTTCTTTTCAGCAAACATTTAACCAATATTTACGTACAACACAAATTCCAGAATTACAGTATTTTATTGATACAACTAATCAAAAATTAACCATAAAATGGGCCAATTGTATTCCTCAATTCAATATGCCCATAACAATATCATCCACTAAAAAACGCATAGATGTTACTACAACATTTACAACGTTTCAATTAAATAATGCAGAGTTTGCTTGGTTTAATAAAAAAAATATAGAACGAAATTATTACCTGCAAACTAAACCATTATCTTCCCAACCTCAATAAAAATAAGTTTTACTGTTTTACAGTAAATAATAATATGTCTACCATTCGTAAACAAGCCATTACATCAGGTATATTACTCTATGCAGGTTTTGCCATAGGAGCTTTAAACATTTATCTGTATACCAAAAATGGTGGATTTGGCGAAGGTGAATTTGGCTTAACAAGAGTATTCTTCGATTTTGGACAAAACATTTTTTCGTTTGCAAGCTTAGGTACAATAGCGGTATTGTATAAATTTTATCCGTATTACAAAGACAATTTGCCAAAAAAAGAAAACGATCTGCTTACTTGGGTTTTTTGTGCATCAGCCATTGGCTTTGTTTTGGTTTTAATAACAGGATTGATTTTTCAACCCTTTATGATTGACTATTTTGGAAAATCTCAGGGTAGGCAATTGTTGGCAGAATATTATTTATGGGTTTTCCCTTTTGGTTTAGGTATGCTCCTATTTGCCATTTTAGAAGGCTTTTCTTGGGTGCTTCAAAAAACGGTGATGCCTAATTTTTTAAAAGAAACAGGTCTTCGTTTATTCACTACATTACTCATTGCCTTGTATTATTTTAAGGTAATCGATTTTACAATATTCATTTACCTATTCTCTTTTTTATTCTTTGCAATTGCTGCTATTTTATTGGTTTATCTCATTCGTTTAGGTGCCTTTAATATTACTTTTAAAATAAGTAGGGTAACCAAAAAGTTTTGGAAAAAAATGGTTTGGATGCAACTATTAATGTTTAGTGGAACCATTATTGGTGCTGTTGGGCAAACCATTGATGGAATTTTAATTGCAGGAATAAAAGGTTTAGTGGCAGTTGAAATTTTTACATTGGCTCAGTATTTGGCCAATTTAGTACAAGTGCCACAACGTAGTTTACAATCGATAAGTGTTGGTGTGTTGGTACAAGCTTGGAAAGATAAAGACGAAAAAGAAGTATTTAGAGTGTATAAACGTAGCTGCATAAACATGCTTATTATGAGTTTGTTTATTTATGGAAATGTGGTACTAAATGCAGCTGATGCAATTGTGGTTTTTGGCTTGAAACAAAATTTGTTATTGGGTATTGATGCCATGATTATTTTAGGATTGGTAAGAATTATAGATGCAGGAACTGGTGTAAATGGTATGGTAATTTTAACGAGTAAATATTGGCGATTCGATTTTTACAGCAATATTGTAATGATTGTTTTAATTATTCCATGCAATTATTTTTTAATTAAGCAAGTAGGCATTATTGGTTCAGCTTATGCACAGCTTATTTCTTTTTTGGTGTTCAACTATATTCGATTCGAGTTTATTCGTAGAAAGTTTAACATGCAACCGTTTGATAGTAAAACCGTTTTGGCTCTTTTTTTAACAATTGTAAGTTTTGCCATTGCCTATTTTACCGGTAAGCTACTAGATGGCTGGTTGGCAATTTTTGTGAAAGCAATTATTTTTTCTTTGGTAATGATTATTGGTGTTTTTGCCTTAAAGCTTACGCCAGATGCATGGCAATTATGGGAGAAATGGAGTGCTAAGTGGTTTAAAAAGGTAAAATAATTACCATTCTTCCTATTTTATACATTAAAATCTCTTCCATATATCTGTTTACAATAATTTCGCCGCACCAAACTATTAATCTGTGATTATGTGGCGTTTTTCAGTTTTCATTTTATTTATTTTCAGTTTTCATATATCATTTACACAAACAAAATCTTTACAAGCGTTTAAACTTTCTGCTGCTCCAAAAATTGATGGACTTTTAACCGATACCGTTTGGCAAAATGTACCTGTTGCAACAAATTTTATTGTAAATCAACCAGCTTTTGGAAACCCTGCTGCTCAAAAAACAAATGTTAAAATTGCTTACGATGATGAGGCTTTGTACGTAGCTGCTTTTTTGTACGATAAACCAACAGAAATAAGAAAACAATTAACGGCTAGAGATGGAGAAAGTAGGCAAGATGTAGATGTGTTTGGAATTGTAGTAGATACTTATAACGATAAACAAAACGCTTTTCAATTTTTGGTTACACCTGCCAATGTACAAAGCGATATTCGTATTTCATCTACAAGTGGTAGTGATGGCAATGATGGCTACGATGTAAATTGGGATGCCGTTTGGGATAGCAAAGTTGTTATTACCGATAGCGGTTGGAATGTGGAAATGAAAATTCCTTACATGAGTTTACGCTTCGCTAAAAAAGATATACAAGATTGGGGTTTAAACTTGTATCGTTTCATTAGAAGATTGAATGAAAATAGTTATTGGAATCCTATTAATCCTCAAACATCAGGCTATGTAAACCAATTTGGATTGTTAAAAGGGCTGCAGAATTTACAGCCACCTTTACGTTTGTCGTTTCTGCCTTATGTTTCTTCAGGTTACAGTACAGTACCTACAAATAATGGAACGATTAATACTTTTTTGAGAAATGGAGGAATGGATGTGAAATACGGTATTAATCAAAGCTTTACAATGGATATGACTTTGATTCCAGATTTTGGTCAGGTTCAAAGCGATAATGTTATTCTAAATTTAAGTCCATTCGAAATTCAGTTCAATGAAAACCGTCCATTTTTTACTGAAGGAACAGAGTTGTTTAATAAAGCAGGTATTTTCTATTCAAGAAGAATTGGAGGAACACCAAGAGGATATTATACAGCAAGAAAATTGGCTGCAGATAGTAATTATACCATTCAAAAAAATCCGTCAACAACACAATTATACAATGCCACAAAATTTAGTGGAAGAACCAATAAAAATTTAGGAATTGGTGTATTTAATGCAGTTACGGCACCTATGACAGCAACTTTTACCAACGATAAAGGAGAATCTATTAGTATACAAACAGAATCGTTAACCAATTACAATATTGTTGTGTTAGACCAAGCACTTAAAAATAGAAGTAGCATTGCTTTTACCAATGCCAATGTTTGGCGAAAAGATAAAAGCCGACAAGCAAATGTTACAGCTTTAGATATTAGTTTATTCGACAAGGCTAATCAGTATAATTTTATTGCAAAAGGAAGATTTAGCAGTATTACTGGAGTTGAAAAATACACTGGTTTTAAATCTGAAATTGGTTTTCAAAAAGTAAGTGGTGTTTGGCAATGGAGTATCAATAACAATATTGAAAGCGATAAATACGATCCTAACGATTTAGGTTATTTGCAAGCTCCAAACGAAGTAAGTACAGCAGCAAATATTTCGTTCAATCAATTTACACCCAATAAACATTTCAATTATCGCAATTATAGTTTTGGAATTACCTATCGTAGTTTATACAAGCCTTTTACGTATACCGGTGTTTCTTATGGAGCTAATTTTTTACATGTATTTAAGAATTTTTGGGACATCAGTCTGTCATTAGATGGAAACCCTTTTTGGCAACACGATTATTTTGAATTGAGAACAGAAAACAGAATGATGCGTAAAGTGCCTTGGTGGTTCGCTGGCATTTTTGGTAGCACCGATAGTAGAAAAAAATTGTTTGTAAGCTATGGTTTAGGATATTCTAATTTATATACAGGAAATAATTTTCCATTTTACTTATATCGTTGGAGCGTTCGATACAGATTTAATACCAAGTTAAGTTTGCAATTGAATAGTGAAACACAAACCGATGAAGGCGAATATGGTTTTAGCCATTTTGATGCAAATGGAGAACCTATTGTTGGTAGAAGATTTGCCGTACGAGTAAATAATATTTTAAGCGGTGCTTACAACTTTAAAGCAAGAATGAACCTAACAATAAGAGCAAGACATTATTGGAGTAAAGTAAATTACAAACAGTTATACAATATAGATAACAATGGTTTTTGGGAACAATATCCATTACCATTTTCTAGTGCTTACGATAGAAATTTTAACGCATTTAATATTGATGCATTTTTTACATGGGATTTTCGTTTAGGTAGCCGTTTAATTGTTGCTTGGAAAAATGCATTAGGACCAGACGTTGCAATTGATGGTTTTGAAAATAGAAAATATGGACAAAACCTTTCTCGTACACTTTCTGCCGTTCACAGCAACGAAGTAAGCATGAAGCTAGTGTATTTTGTAGACTATAATCAGTTGAAAAGAAAAAAGCATACAGCTCTTTAACCGTAAATATCTACTGCCGTTCTAAAGGTGTTACAATGGGCTTCAACAATGGTTCTAACATCAGGACTGTAACCTCCACCCATAGCAACCGTAACTGGAATTTTTCTTTTTTTCAATGTAGAAAAAACAAATTCATCTCTTTGCTTGCAGCCTTCTAAAGTAACTTTTAGTTTGCCAAACTTGTCGGTTTCTAAAATATCTACACCGCTTAAAAAGAAAGCAAAATCTGGTTGAAAATTGTCTAATATTTCGGTTAAATGTTGTTGTAATAATTGTAAATACATGTTGGTATCGCAACCATCTATTAATCCAATATCTACATTGCTTTTTTCTTTGTGAAAAGGATAGTTATGTGCACCATGCATGCTAAATGTAAATACTTGTTCATTGTGCTCAAATAATTTTGCAGTGCCATTTCCTTGATGTACATCTAAATCAATAATTACAATTTTACGAGCCAATTTTTGAAGTAGTAAATAATTAGCTGCAACAGCCATATCATTCAACAAACAAAATCCTTCACCTCTATCTGCAAAAGCATGGTGTGTGCCACCTGCTACATTTAAAGCAACACCATCTTGCATAGCAAATAGGCAACAATCGATAGTGCCTTGTGTAATCATCAACTCTCTTTCTATCAATTCAGGTGATTGTGGAAATCCAATTTTTCTTTGTTCAGATGCAGATAATTGTTGCTGTAGTAATTTGTTTACATACAATGCATCATGAGTTAATAAAATGGTGTTTAAATCGCATTTTTCTGGGGTAAATAAATTTTCATTTTTTATGCTTCCTTCATGCAGTAATTGCTGAGGAATAAGCTCGTATTTTAACATCGGAAACCGATGTCCTTCTGGTAAAGGATGTGCATATATTGGATCGAAAGCAATTTTAATTGCAGACATAATTTATAGTTAATTAGAAAAATAAAATGGTATAACTACGGCAACAACTCAATAAGTAAATAGTTGGAATAATTGGCTTATTTCAAATGTATTTGTTACAGTTGTTTATACATTTTTCCTGGTAAACCTATAATTAAGTTTTGAAGCTCTAGGTTAAGTATGGCTGCAGCAACAGAACTGCTACTTAGTCCTGCATGAAGAAAAATTTCATCAATATGTGTAGTATCTTTTACAGCTAGAATATTCATAATTATTTGTTCATCATTCGTTAGTTCTACAAACAACTCTTGTTGTTTTTTGGGTTTTAATTTTTTGCTTTGCCATCCCATGTTTTCGGCAAACTGTTGTATATCGGTAAATACAACCGCTTTATTTTGATGAATTAATTTTAGGCATCCTGCACTTTTAGCATCGGTAATTTTTCCAGGAACAGCAAACAAATCTCTGTTATAATTATAAGCAAGTTCTGCTGTAATCATGCTTCCGCCTCTTGCTGCTGTTTCTACAACAATAGTAGCATCTGCCATGCCTGCTACAATTCTATTTCTTCGAGGAAAATTGTGTTTATCTGCAACAATATTTTTTCCAAATTCAGTTAATAATCCACCATTCAACAACATTTCTTTAGCTAAATTTTTATGTTGTGATGGATAAATTGTTTGTAATCCATGGGCTAAAACACCTACTGTAGGCAGCGACATTTGAACGCTAGTTTTATGAGCAATAGCATCTATGCCAAATGCTAAGCCGCTAACTATTAATGTTTGAAAAGGTTCTAATGCACTCACAATCGTTTCAGTAATTTGCTTTCCATAATCTGTATGGTTTCTAGTGCCAATAATACTTACAACTTTGGTATTGTTGAGGTTGGCATTTCCCCTGTAATACAATACAGTTGGTGCATCGTAACAATGTAATAGTCGTTGAGGATAATTAGGATTGGTTATAAATAAATGTTGAATGTGGTGTTTTTCGCAAAAAAGTAATTCTTCTTCAGCCAATTGAAATTGGTCGAAATCTTTAATGGCCTTTGCCTTTATTTCTCCAATACCATGTATATTACTTAATTGTTTTTTTGAGGCTTTAAAAATGGCAGTAGCATCTCCTTCAAAATAATCTAATAACTGCTTTGCTTGCACAGCACCAATGCCATGTATATGTGTAAGTGCAATTTGATGAATGGGATTGTTTGAAGTATGTGTTAGATTGTTATGCATTCTTTTACAACAAATATTTTTTAATCAATGCTAAATAAATCTAAGACATTGTTTTTTGTTTTTTGAGATTATATAAAATTATGTTTATAAAAAATTTGGTATAAATTTTTTTTTATTTATCATTGTGAACAAACTAAAAAAATTCTGTTTATGAAAAAACTCTTATCTGCATTTTTGATTGCTACAAGTTTTATTTTATTAACCTCTGCTGTTCCAGCTGTAAAGCTAGAAAATTCAACGTTTGCTAAAACTGAAAAGTCAATCGAAACGAAATCAACTAAAATGACTGTCGGAGACATGGTTAAAATGTCGAGTAAAGAATTTTCAGTTTTAAAGGGAAGTAAAATAACTTTTAAGGAAAAATTGGTATTGAAAATTACGCAGCGTCAGTTGAAAAAAGAAATAAAAGCAGGTCGACTTTCTAAAGACAAAGAGTTAGATGTAAAATCTTACATGGATAATGAAATGCCAAAATTTAATATTGGAGGTTTTTTATTAGGTTTATTATTAGGATTGATTGGCGTTGGTTTAGCTCATATCTTTAGTAATAGTAAAAGTTTTAGAAGATCTTCTTGGTACGGATTTGGTGCATTACTTATTATAGTTTTAATCACAGCATTATAGTTCTTCTTTTCTAGTAAAAAGCTCAGGTTTTTTTAAGAATACCTGAGCTTTTTTATTATTCGGATATAATAGAGTACACCTAAAATAATTTTATATTAGTGATTATCAAGACTGATAACACTATGTATTACAGACCAATAATCACAAATTCTGTTCTTCTATTTGCTGCTTTGCCTGCTTCTGTTTGGTTGTCAGCTATTGGTGTACTCGATCCTAATCCTTTATAGGTTAATCTATTTATGGCTATTCCTTTTTCAATTAAATAGCTAACAATAGATTTTGCTCGTTTGGTGGAAAGAATAATATTTTTTTCTTCGTCACCTGTGTTGTCTGTATGGCCAATAATTTCAATTCGTAGGTTGGGATTTTCCAATAACAACTGTGCAAGTTCATTTAACTCTACATTGTTTGTATCTTTTAATTGGAAAGAATTTATTTCAAATAAAACGTTTTTGAAAACAATACTTTTTTTAATGGCTAGAGGTTCTAGAAAAATGTCTTGTTTATAAGTGCTATCTGCTTGCTTATTACTGAATGCATAAGTTTTGTTGTAGTAAACATAACCTTTTCTATTTACCACAAAGGTGTAGTCTTTATTGGTGGGTAAAGTGGTAAAGTAAAATCCAGTTTCATCTGTTTGCAATTGCATCGTTGGTTTTCCTGTAGCATTATCAATTAATTCAATGCCACTTGGTAATCCTTTTTTGGTTTGATTATCATATATAAATCCCTTTACGTACAAGGTTTTAAATGGTCTAATTTGTTCTGGTAATTCAAAACTGTATAAGTCTAAACCGCCTCTACTATCACTTCTGTCACTAGCATAAAATGCATGAATTCCATCGGCAGAAACAGCAAGGCTTCCTTCATTTTCAATTGTATTAATCGGGTAACCTAAGTTTTCAGGAACACTCCAACTATTGAATGGTCCTTTTCTACAAACAAACATATCGCTACCACCATATCCAGCTAAACCATTGGATGTAAAATATAAAGTTTGGTTATCTGCATGAATATAAGGTGCAGTTTCATCACCCATTGTATTGATTTGTTCACCCAGATTAATAGGTTTGCTCCATCTTCCTTTTTCATCTCTATAACAAACATAAATGTCCGATCCACCAAAACCATTCGGTCTGTTACTAGCAAAATACAATGCTTTTTTATCTGGACTTAAACAAGGTGCACTTTCCCAATAACCTGTATTGATAGGTTCTCCTAAATTTATCGGATCGCTCCAGCCATTTGGTGTATTGTAGGAAATATATAAATCGTAGCTACCAAAATTTTTACCTGCCAGTTCACCGGCAAATACCATCCATTCAGCATCAGCAGAAATACTTAATGCACCTTTAAAAGGTTCTTCATTAATATCACCTTTTACAAGTTGGGCCTTTGAATATTTTTGTTGATGAATATTGGATTGATAAAAATATTCTCCACCCTGGGTTCCTCTTCTTGAAAATACCAATAAACTATCGTCTACAGTTAATGAAGGAAGATATTCTGATTGTGGACTATTTACGCTATCGCCTAAATTAATCGGCTTAAATTGATAGGGTTGATAAAGCTTTTTCTGTTCGTATTGAATAGCAAATTCGTAGCATTTTTTTCTGTAAGCAGCACTTTTTAAACTTTTTTCACTCAAATTAGATATTGATAAAAACGTTTCTATGGCATTTGCAGCTTGCTTCCATTTTCCCAAACCTGCTAAATTGATAGAATAGGGAAGATGATATATTTTAAAGTATAAACTATCTTTTAATTTGGCCATTTCATAATATTTGATAGCCAACTCATAGTTTTTTAATTCGCCATAAACACCAGCTAACGATAAGTATGCATCTACATAATTGGGGTCTTGTTGAATACTTTTTTCGAGTAAAGGAATGGCATTTTTTACAGATCCATCGGCTAATAAAACCATGGCTTTTTCATAGCTAGTAATGGCTTTGGGCAAAACCTTATCTGGTTGATATTGTTGTGAAAATGCATGGTGCATTATTCCCATAAAACTTAAAACAATCAGTGCTTTCATATTTATACCTAAGTAAGCAATTTCTGAAAAAAATAATTTCTCACTTGTTAAAGTTTAAGGTACCTGAATATATTTATGAATCTGCAAACTTAATTGCCACTGAGGATGTGTTTTAATATAATCTACAATTAATGGAGTAACTTTTGCAGCTTTATCCCATTCTGGTTGTAAATACAACTTGCAATTAGGTTTTACAAGAGCAGCATATTGTTCTGCCCAAATAAAATCTGATGGATGAAATATCACCACTTTTAGTTCATTAGCAAATGGAATGACCTCACTTAAAGGTGCTTTAAATTTTTTAGGCGATAAGCAAATCCAATCCCAACTACCACTTAATGGTGAAGAGCCAGATGTTTCTATGTTTGTTTTAAAGCCTTTTGCTTGCAATGCTTTTGTAAGTTCGGTTAAATTGTGCATTAACGGTTCACCACCTGTTATTACTACAATTACTGAAGATGGATGTGCAGGCAAACATTCTGCAATAGCTTGTTCGACAATGGCTTCGATACTTTTTTGAGGATGTTTTGAGGCATCCCAACTATCTTTTACATCGCACCAAACACAGCCAACATCACAACCTCCTAATCTAATAAAGTAGGCTGCTTTTCCCTGATAAAATCCTTCACCCTGTAAGGTGTAGAAAGATTCCATAACAGGTAACAGTATATTCTCTTGAGCAATCAATATCTTATTTTTAAAATGGAATGCAACTATTATTTTGTATTGGTTTTGTAGGCCAATAATGTATTTTTTAAAAGTCCAGCTATGGTCATTAAACCTACTCCACCTGGAACAGGTGTAATAGCAGATGATTTTACCGATACTTCATCAAATTTTACATCTCCTTTTATTCTAAACCCTTTTTTAGCAGTTGCATCATTTACTCTTGTAATTCCTACATCAATTATCACAGCACCATTTTTTACCATATCGGCAGTTACAAATTCTGGTTTTCCCAAAGCTGCAACAACAATATCGGCATCAGCACATTTTGCTGCCAAATCTGGTGTGTGAGAATGGCAAAGTGTAACGGTACAATTTCCATAAGGCAAATTACTACTTAGTAAAATACTCATTGGTCGGCCTACAATATTACTTCTACCAATAATTACGGCATGTTTTCCTTTTGTTTCAATATTATAATGCTCTAGTAAAAGCATGATTCCATAAGGGGTTGCGGGAATAAACGTAGGTAATCCTTGTACTAATTTGCCTACACTTATCGGATGAAAACCGTCTACATCTTTTTCAGGAGTGATGGCTTCTATAATTTTAGCTTCACTAATGTGTTTCGGTAAAGGAAGTTGCACTAAAATGCCATCAACAGATGTATCATTGTTCAGCTCATCTATTTTTTGAAGTATGATGGCTTCTGTTGTATCTACATCAAAACGAATAAGTGTAGAACGAAACCCAACTTCTTCGCAGTTTTTTACTTTACTAGCTACATACGTTTCACTAGCACCATTATTACCAATAAGAATGGCTACTAGGTGTGGTGCTCTTTTTCCTGTTGCAACAATAGAGGCAACTTCTTTTTGTAGGGTTTCTTTTACTGCTTGTGAGGCAATTTTACCGTCTAAAATTATCATGCGGCAAAGGTAAAGGAATGTGAAATGTACTTACACTAATATGAATACTATTTAAAAAGTTCTTCTAGTTATCGTATTTTTTCATTCAAATTAATAATGTTCTTACAATAAATTTAGCTATTAATCATTTTTATCATTATTGACTTTTTTTGATAAAATAAATCAAATAATTTTAACAAATTTTAACTTTTTTTACAACTTTTAAGAATATTTTTCATAACTTTATTCTGTATATAAGTAATTGTTACTTGTTTACGATTCATTTCAATCATTTAACCTAAACTAGCAACACAATGAGAAAAAAACTGCTGATTAGTTTTTGTGCATTTTTATTCGTTTTAATAACGGGTATAGCACAAACTACTACGATTGTAGGAAAAGTAGTAGATGACAAAGGAAATCCATTAGCTGGAGCCACTATATTAGAAAAAGGCACTAGAAATGGTGTAAGTGCAGATGCAAATGGATCTTTTTCCATTAAGGTAAAAACAGGAGCCAAATTAGTAGTTTCTGAAATTGGTTACGAAAGTCAAGAAGTTGTAGCTAAATCATCTAACCTATTAATCAAACTATTAAACGATACCCAGGCATTAACGGAAGTGGTAGTTACGGGGGTTGGAGTAGCAACAAGTAAGAAAAAGTTAGCAATAGCAGTAGAAGCGATTACTGCTGATAAGATTCCATCTGTACCAACTGCTGATATTGGTAGTGCCCTTGTTGGTAAAATTGCAGGAGCACAAATTAGCACCACAAACGGAAGTCCTGGTTCTCCTACTCAAATTTTATTAAGAGGTATTAATTCTATAAATGGGTCAACTGCTCCTATGATACTTTTAGATGGGATTCAAATAGCTTCTACTGGATTAGAAAATTTGGATTTAAATGGTATAGAGAGAGTGGAAGTTGTACAAGGACCTGCAGCAAGTACACTTTATGGTGCTCAAGGTGCAAATGGTGTTATACAATTGTTCTCTAAAAAAGGTAAAGTAGGTAAAGTAAGTATTAATATAGCCTCAAACTATATTAATAGCGAATTATTAAATATAGGTAATGTAAATAAATCTAAGTTTCATTCATTTAATGTAAATTCTGCTGGTGAAGTTGTA
>Ga0209398_1000626_pt1 | contig 20971 bp, 12 predicted proteins | sample AshMeaBigSpring_FD_184125 | JGI IMG/M metagenome (GOLD analysis project Ga0209398, IMG submission 184125) | Groundwater microbial communities from Big Spring, Nevada to study Microbial Dark Matter (Phase II) - Ash Meadows Big Spring (SPAdes)... | ecosystem: Environmental > Aquatic > Deep... | reverse complement strand
TTGATTTTTTTGAGGAACGAGAAAAAGCAATGTGCCAAATGTGCGAGGATTGCAAAAAGTGTGACAGAAAAAAACAACAGCAGGGTTGATTGTGCGGAGACAGGCAAAAAGACTGTGCAAACCCAGAGGTACGAGGGGTGAGGATTTTTGCCTGCCGGGGATTTTGTCCTGGCGGAACTGCCCGTAATGAACTTTCAGGCGAAGCCTGACCGCTTCCTGCCGGCCTTTTAAAAACAACATCAGGTTGCGGAGTTGCGGTTGCGGTGAGTGTAACGTTTTTGTATTGAGCGTTTTTATATAGATTTAGCCGCAACTAATTTTACTTTTCTTTCCATACAATAGATTTGCAAATTTCCTGCAGCTCTGATATCGCACTATCAACATCAGGAAGTGCATCTTCACTTAAATGACTTTTTAGACTTCCGTTCCATGCTTGCTTTACTTTTCTGATTTGTTCAGTTTCAAAAAAATCAGAATAATCAGTAAATTCAACTTTTTTATAATTAGCTTTTTGAAAGAAAGTGGGTATTATTTCTTCCCAGTCAATTAACTCTTTCTGTTGTAACAAATACCATAAATCGTAATAATCGCGTGGTGCCGGATAACTCCTTTGCAATAATGCCCTGAACTTTTCTGAGACAACTTCCAGAATAGAATAACAGGGTATTAATGTGTTTTCAAAAAGGGCTGCATCGGAATATCCACTAAATAATGGTCTGTTTATTGGTGGATTTACCATTAACTCGTACGTCACTATCTCTATTTTAATGGATGTCTGCCATCTGTCGGCAGCAGGTGGTTGTTGATTCTTTCTGTGATTAGCTCCCCAGAAACGAATGTGCGTTGTATAACCTACCTGTTTATCTTCCCAGCGAATCGGTTCAATTTTTACTTTTGAGAATTGAATTCCTATGCTCTTTGTAATCTGATCACAAATTGATTGCAAAAGTCTATTTGTTACCACAAAATCCGGATTTACGAGTGTGAAGTCTAAATCCTCCGAGAACCTATAATTTTCGAAATAGCATTTTTTGAGACATGTGCCGCCTTTAAATACCAGAAATTCTTTCGCCCATGAAGTTTTGTAAAGCTCATTCAGGAAATGACCTAATACCCAGTTTTTATCAATTGTATCTGGTGGAACTCCCACTTCTTCGGCTTTTCTTATTATTTCGCTCTGTAAAATCATTAGTACATTTTGTTGATTATTGTCAATAGGTTTTCTTGTGGAATATTTACCCTTATCTTCCATTTAGAATTAAATGATCCAAGGTTGGCTCCCAAAGGGTCTAGCAGTGTATATCTCTTATTTATAAGTTTTAAAATCTCAGACCTGAATTTTGACAAGTTTCTCATTTCGAACAACTCAGATAAAAAAGCTATCCGCTTCAAAACAGATAAATTGTCCAGCTGCATGCCGTAAGCAATTAGTTTCGAGCAATTTATTTTAGCATTATACATCGCCCTGATTAATTCTTCGTATCCTCCTGAATGTTGTGGTTGATCAAAACAATCTAATAAGGTTTTTTCGACATCTGTTATTTTAAATATCTCATTACCATATCCCATATTGGAAATACCGGTGAATTTTGCCTGCTTTATTGTAACAAATTTATAACGAACATTGAAGGCTTTGGTGTCCTTTTTTTGTATCACAGACTGAGAATAGATAACATTGGGAATTTGTTCAGTCAGTTGGTGTAAATTTAATGCTGACCAATAGGCGATAACGCTTTCGGGAAGTAAGTTATTGGCAATAACATACGGATTTCTGAAATTGCGAACACAATAAAGTCCTTTTTCTATGCGTGATAGCTGTTCATTAGCAACTAACTTCTTTAAAATTGGCTTTAAGTCAACATACTGCTTTCCTGACAATGATACCAAGGTTTCAATATTGAATACAGACAGCTCATTATCAGCAATTAGATTCATAATTAATGAATCTAAATTGGGTGAATTATTTTGAGAAGAGAGCTTTGTATTCATTACATCTTATATAGAAATAGGTTGCAAATATAGCACTTTTCTACATGCAAAATGTAATATTAGGAAATAATTTATAAAAAGTTGACAGAAAAGAAACTAATCTGACTCCATATCGTAGAGTTTGAAAATGTCATCGCCGATGTTGGCGGTGAAGAAGAAGTTTTGAACGTCGGTTTCGAATTCGTAGATTTCGTTTATTAGTTCGACAAATGCTGGTATTGCTGGTTCTTTAATGAGGGTAATGGTATTACCTCCAAAACCACAGCCTGTCATGCGCATTCCTAAAACGCCGTCTGTCTTTTCTGCTTCTGCTATTATAAGCTCAATTTCGGGTGTAACTATGTTAAGTTGTTCGCGAAACAAAATATGATTCCGAGTGAGTAATTGGCCTAATTCAGCTGCATTTCGTTGCTCTATGGCCTTTAATGCTTTTTCTGTCAGTTCGTTTTCTAATGGTAAATAATTTTCAATTAGTTTGCTATTTTCTTTGAATAACGTTACAAGGGGCGAATTACTAACCATGTGTGGTGTGTGGGTATTCGAAATCAGCAGTTTGTATCCTGAATCTAATTTTGATTGTATTTCTGCCTGTGCTGAATTGCAATTTAGGTTTAATTGTTCTGAAAGTACGCAGGCTGCAAGGGCTTCTATATGATTTCCCGCCTCTTCTGTTACCGATAAATTACCCCAAACAAGTATGTCAAAGCCACACGGAATATCGACACCCTGGTTTACAAGTTGTGCATAGATATTCAGGACAGATTTTATCCAGGATTGTTCTTTGTTACGATTCAATTGCTTTTTCTCAAAATACGTTGGTCTGTGTTGGCTAAATGACCAAAAACCATAACGCTCATCGTCGTTCTTAGATATCAACAGATAAACTCCATGTGATAAAACATAAGCATCAGTGGTTTGAAAAAGCGATTTTACATTATCACCAATCAGGCTAAACTTTTCCGGTTTAAAATAAGCGGTGCCAACCTCCTTATTAAACTTATATTTAAATGCGTCTTTTAGATCAATAATGGTCATGGAAATAAATTAAATTATGAATGGGATTATATTTTTTAAGTTTTCTTTTTGTAACAAAAAGAAAGAATGTCTGACTCAATATTCAATGCAAACATTCTTACCGACCTTAAAAAACTAATTGAGAAAGTATAGTGAACGTGAACTTTTAAATAATAAGGTATATTTATTCTTCGATAACATACACTTCTAACAATGTGCGTTCGAATATTTAATCCACGAATTGATGTTTTTTGGAATTGAAGAATTTATCTTCCAATTGATTGCTTCTGGTTCTTTTAATGACCAGAACTTAAAACAATTTTCGTTATTTTTACAATGCAAGAGATATATTCCAGAACTTAAAGCGGATTGCAAATCAACATTTTCAATTACGGCAATGTGTTCTCCAATTAAGCTTATACGACATAGAACAAAGTAAAACAGCATTTGCTTTTTGGTGGTACGCATAAACAAATGCTGCTTTAAGTTCTGTAATTGTCATCTATATGATAAAGTCAATAAATATGCAAAGAAATTTATTACCGCCAAACTACCACCCCAGCTGGTTGTAATTCTTTTTCACCAATAATAATCTGTGCATTTGCAGGAATATTGATGGTGTTATTTATTGAGGCATAGTTTATTGCGACCCAAAAACCATCGCGCCAATTGACCATTACGCCTTCGGGCTGCTCGTTGGTAGCAACCCCTGCGGTTTCATATATTTTTTTCAAGACTTCTTTTTCGAGTTGTGCATTTTCGGTATCAACGCCAATGTAGGTAACTGAACCTTTGTTTATTTTTCGATGAATCACCGATGGCTTGCCTGCATAGAACTGATCTGAATAGGTAGCCCATGTTTCGGTGCCGGTAAATGGCTCTAAAATATCGCCCCAAACATTCCAAACGTAGTTTTTACCGTTGAAATTTACGTTCGCTTTTGTTTCAGAATTAAGAATGTCATAGATAGGTATTTTTGCCCCAATTAGCTCTGTGATTGCATCAGCCCATTGTGCTTGCGGAAAATGTCCGTTGCGGTCTTTCAGCCCTGTGCGGCAAGTCAAAATCAAATGACCACCGTTTTCTACATATTTTTTCCATTTGTCAATCAGCATTTTATCCAGCATTTGATATGCGGGTGCGATGGCAAACGGGTAGGATGCTAAATCACGGTCTTCACCCACAATATCCACTGGAACGCAAAGTGTTTTTATTGCGGAATAATATTTGGTGATGTGATTCATTTCATTCCATTGATAGGTTTGTTTTTGAACCTCCGTTTCCCACACGTTGTCGGGATTGAAAAGTAGCGCAGTTTTGCGAGCCGCATATTCCTTTGGCATTTTTGCATCGGGTTTATAGAGTTTGCGAAGTTCTCTAATTTCACCCATAAACTGACTGTATTGCTTACCTCCCGAAAGTTCAGAAACTCCATCTGTACCTACCATGCCATAATGAAACTGCTCGCCACCAAACAACGGCTGGCGGAAACGATACGAACAAATCAAGTCTAAGCCGCCGGCAAAAGAGTTCCACAGCCATGCTCTCACTACTCCAGGGTAGAGTTGTGGATTGTATGAGCCCCAGTTAACTTGTCCTGGTTGCAATTCCATTACGCCTGTTACACCTTTGATTGGTCTGTAAAAATCGTTTGCCCACGAAATCCGCCAAGGGTCTCCCATTCTGAAACCCTGACTGCCAATTCCTTTGGAGTAGCCTCCAACAGGATACATTGTGTAGGTAGGAAAATCAATATCTTTGTTTCTCCAAGGATCCACTTCGGTGTGTATGTGCATGAAATTTGTAGTAATAAATTGAGATTTCGGCACATATTCGCGCAAAGTATTGTATTGCATCGAAATAAAAGAGGCACATTCGTCGGCACTAAATCTTTTAAAATCAACAATTGAAATAGGACTGGCTATACCTGAAAATAACCTTGAAGTGTTGGGAATTTCTATCTGACCAAAATCGGCATATACACCTGACCAGAAAGCTGTTCCCCATGCTTCGTTTAGTTTATCGATGGTTGTGTATTTCTTTTGAAGCCACACTTTGAAGTTGGCCTGTGCGGCCGGACTGTAATCATAAGTGCCATAATGTGAAGGCTCATTGTCTATTTGCCAACCCCATATTCGATTGTCATTCCCATAATGCTTTGCCATAGCCGTTACCACGTTGGTGGTAAGTTCACGGAATTTCTCGTTCGACCACGAACAGTGTTGACGTGTGCCGTGTTGTCCTTTTTGTCCATTAGGCATTTCAACTAATACGTCAGGGTGTTTACGCACTAACCATACAGGTGGTGTGGCAGATGGCGTACACATAATCACCTTCAACTTGTGCTTAGCCGCAAGTTCTACGGCTTTATCCAACCATTTAAAATCGAAGGTGCCTTCGGTGGGTTCCATTTGTGCCCAAGCAAATTCGGCAAAGTGAGTAAATTCAAAACCCATGTCAGCCATTTTCTTAAAATCCCTGTCCCATTGATCAGGATTCCAAGCTTCGGGGTAATAATACACTCCTGTTTCAACCATTTTTTCGGGGGTGAAAAAATTTTTCTGAGCATGGCTTAGTAATACATGCATAAAAGCAAAACACGTTAATAGAATAATTCTCATGGTGATTTTTTGTTTTTCAATCTATGTACTAATGATATTTGAAAGTTTAACTTGGGTTCTTGAAAAATACAGTATTAAATGTATTTCTAAGAATCAATCCTTTTAAATGGTTCGTTATTAAAACTATTCGTCAATTGAACAATTCCTTCGCCTGGCCCTGCTGGTGGATTCGATTCTAATGCCAACGAAATTTCGTTATCTAGTGGAATCCACTCAATACGTGGTGCTTTGTATTTTTTCTTTTCCATGGTATTTATTAATTTGCCCCTAACCCCTAAAGGGGAACTGGATTAGCTCCGAATGGTCTTACTCCCCTTTAGGGGCTGGGGGCGATATTTTTTTATTTTACGACTACTCTTGTTGACTGATTATTCACTTTTACCACATAAACGCCTGCGGCATGTTTGAAGTTTGAAGTTTGATTGATTGACGTAATTCTACCGTTTTCAATTAGCTGTCCTACTGCATTGTAAATGCTGAACATCGCTTTTTCGGGAGCAATAATTGTGATTTGATTTGCTGCGTTTACAAATACCCGAACATCTTGATTTTCGCGGTTTTCAATTCCTGTTGTTGCGCCTTTCGATTTGAAAATCAGACTAAAGCGATTTTCGTTGTTGATTGTCGAAGCTGTAGTATTAAATGTATATTCTGTTGCAGAAAGTAGTTCGGTTTGCGAATTTTGTTCTTTATCCAACAAATATACTTTCGTACCACTTTCGAAGTTGTTGAGTTCGGAAACTTTTAGTTTTAATCCATTGGTAGCTGCTTTTAACGTAAAACCAAGTGGCATTTCCATATCGTTATTCAATTCGTTAAGTCCATTAATAGCCAATCGTTCAGTACCAATAGTTGTGTACAAGTCGGGCTGAGTGGCACTATTATTCATCATTTTTGGTGAATCGTAATTATCGAAAGTATTTGCAGCTGCTGCATCGAAGTATATCAGGGTTTCGTCGGACTGATTTCCATTTTCTAATTGCAAACGTATCAGTTTGCGCTGTTCGTTTTTTGGTGCTTTAAATTTATTATTATCTCCAATACCATGAAAACGCATATTGTTTTTGAATTTTAACACCACATTATGTGTTGTTACTGTTGCATTTGGGTTAACACGAATCCAAAATGCTTGCATAGGAGGAATGTACTCGTTAAGTGCATTATTATTTAAAGTTGTGCCCCCTACTACCGTATGGCTTGTACCATTATAGGTTGTAAATACATATGCATCAGAACTATTTTTGGTACGATACCAAAAGCTGGTACTTATACTATCGTTGGTAGCATCAGCTAAAAAGCCGTTTTCGCCAGTGCCCCATTTCAGATACGATGGATATGGATTACCAACCAAATTGAAACCACGACTTGTTCCCGATTCGGTACGACTTACGGTAATAGCCACATCGCCCGAATTGGTAGTTCCGTTTACATCTACAGTGCCGGTAGTTCCGGTTGTAGTTGGTGTAGTTGTAGCAACCTGAACATAGCCTTTACCTCTTACCAAATTACCCGAAGTTACGGGAACCCACGCTTTGGTTGCTTCGTCCCAGCCCTGAACACTTGTACCACGATTCAACCATCCAAATGGGGCTGCCGAAACAGGTGAACTCAAATACCAGTTACGACCAGCAGTTACATGTTGTTTTACTGTTGCATTAATGGTTGGCTCGGTATAACTATCTATTAAAGTAGCTGTGCTTGCGGCATCGCTTTGGAGAGTGATACCGTTGGTAACGTTGATAGCTGCATTGATAGTTAGTTTTGAACCTGGTGTAACAGTAATTGAGCGTACGGTTGTAACATCTCCTGCTGTTAATTCCGCATTATTGCTAACAGTAATGTCTGTGCCTGCTAATTCGGCTGCATTTCCCAAACTGCCCGGAGCAGAAAAGCTTGTTGCAATTGGATTTACTGTCAGGGTTTGTTGCACATTCGCCGCAGCAGCATAGGTTCCATTTCCAGCTTGCGAAGCAGTGATGGTTGTAGTTCCGACTCCAGTGATATGAATCTGTCCATTTACAATTGTTGCTACATCTGAATTGGAGCTTTCATACGTAATTGGATTTATTCCGGAAGTGGCCGATGTGGCTCCTGGCGAAAAATCGGCATCACCATAGGTTTTAGTGCTTAATGCACCAAATGTTATTGTTTGACTTAGCAAAGTGTAGCTAAATGTTAAGTCATCAATATATACATTCTTATTTTGAGCACTCAATTGGAATGTAAAATTCTGAATATCAACCTGTAAGTTGGGCGTAACATTTGTTTTCATGGTTAAATTTGTACCAGTGAATGAATAAGTCTGCCATGAAGATGTTAAAGGTTGAGTGCTAATATTTTTCAACAAAGTCCAGTCATCTGCTGTTCGTCCATCATAGCCGTTTGTTGCAGTCTCAACAAATCCAAAAGACATCACAGTAGGAATAGCAGTTGACTTTGCTTTGAATGAAACAGTGTAGGTGACACCATAAGGAATTTTGAAATCTGCAAAAGCTGCTTTTTCATCCACAGGTGTAGCAGCGTTAGATACTGAAACATTGGCAGCAACATGCCATGTATACCAAGTTGGCGTATAACTATTTGCAATAGAGTAAACCATGCAAGAGTCACCAGTGAGACCACTGAACCCTACCTGTTTTGATAAACGACCAGTTTTATACGTACTTCCACCTTCTACAAAAAAGCCATTAGGTCTTAATGCAGTAAGACCATAACTTGCTGTTGATCCCCAGTTTTTCCAATTATTAAAGTTATACACTTTGGTAACTGTTTCCTGAGCAGGTAGAAATGTCAAACATGACAACAGTAAAAATAAAAGTAAAATTTTTGTTTTCATAACTTATGTATTTCGTATTAGTAATTTTAAAAAGTCAGGAGCAAAATTACTATATAGCTAATACAAAGGATGGTATCATTTGTCCAAAAAGATGGCAATAAATATCCAAAAACAAAAATTCTACTTTATTTATTCCGTTTTACCTCCGACGGCAACATAAGAAAAGCCTTTTTAAATAATTTACTGAAATATTTCGGATTGGAAAATCCTACGGCATAAGCAACTTCTGAAATATTTAATTCATTATTTTCTTCAAACATCTTTTTTGCAGCATTTAATCTTACCGACAAAATAAAATCGTTTGGTGTCAGTCCGGTTAATTCTTTTACAATGAGATAAAATTTACTTCTTCCAATTCCTACTTCTTTTACAATATGTTCCACACTCAAATCTTCATTTTCCAAATTTTCAGTAATGAAATTGATAATTTGAGTCAACAACTTGTTTTGACGCGAAGGCTTAAGGTTTTTGTACGTTGGATTTGGAAGCGACTCATAAAATTTCTTTCTTAACTCAATTACATTCTGGCATTTGGCAAGCAAAATGTCGATATGAAATGGCTTAATAATATAATCATCAGCACCGTACAGTAAACCTTCAATATTTGACTCGTGAGAAGTTTCGGCAGTAAGTAAAATAATGGGGATATTTGAATATTCATTATCAGTTTTAATCCTTTTGCATAATTGAATTCCATCCATCACGGGCATTCTTACATCGCTCACAATTAAATCGGGAAATTCATTTCTTATCTTCAGAAGTGCATCCTCTCCATTTATTGCCGATGTAACATTGTAGTCAGCATCAAAAACACTTTCAAGAAAATCCAATAATTCCACGTTATCATCAACAATTAAAATGGTGGGTTTATCGGGCGAGTATGCATAAAATGACTGATTATCCTTCAATTCCAATTGATTAGCTGAACTAATCAATTTGGTTATTTCCCAATTGATTTGCTCATTCGATTTATCTTTTTCAATTTCCGACAAATGCTCGCCACCTTTTGGCAATTTTATGGTAAAAGTAGTGCCTTCATTTATTTTGCTATCCACCTTAATTTCACCGTGATGCAATTCAACAATAGATTTGCAAATTGCCATCCCAATTCCAGAACCTACCGTGTAAAAATGGCTTTCGTGGTCTGCCTGATAGAATCGCTCAAAAATATAGGGTAAATGTTCCTCCGCAATCCCATAGCCATTGTCCGAAACTACAATTTGGATGTTATTATCTTCTTCGGTTATTGTTAATTCTATTTTCCCCCCTTCAGGAGTAAATTTAAATGCATTTGAAATTAAATTGATAATTGCTTTTTGTAACTGAATAGGGTCGAACCAGATATTAATTGCTTGAGTGGGTTTTATTAATTGAAAATCGATATTCTTAATTTTCGCTTCTTCGGCAAATACTTCAACAATTTCGGTACAATAATTTACAATATCGTTACTTACCATTCTAAGCTTGAAACTACCTTGCTCTTGCTTTCTGAAGTCGAGTAATTCGGTAACAAGCGCCCAAAGTCTTTTTGCATTGTTCAGCAATGGCGTAAGCGAATTGTTGATTTTTAACGACGGGTCATCTTTCAAAAGTTGCTCAATATGTCCAATAATTAGCGTAAGAGGAGTTCTGAATTCGTGCGAGATATTGGTAAAAAACCGAAGTTTATATTGATTGATTTCGATGATACGATCTTTATCCTTTTTTTCAAATTCCAAAGCATGTTTGAATTTTGTTTGCTCCACAAAATACCTGAATATCAAATAGATTGCTCCTGCCAAAAGCAAAATATAGATAATAATTGCTAAGTTAGAAGCATAAAAAGGAGGAGTAACAATTATTTCTAACTTGGCATCGTTAGAAATATTATCACTTTTGTTGGCGTTTTTTACTCTAAAAATCAAATTGTAACTACCATGCGGAAGGTTTGTATATATTATTTTGTTATGCGTTGAGGTAGCGTCTCTCCACAACTTGTCGTAACCATCTAACATATACTCAAATTGCATATTAAATGTATTTGTTATATTATCCGACACAAATTCAATGGTAATATTATTCTGATTGTGTTTTAGCTTGATGGTTTGTGTTTGCGAAAGCGATTTTTCTAAAATCCCGGAGTCGTCACCCGGTATAATTCTTTTTTCAGAAATATACAATTGGTCAAAGCTGATTTTTTGATCTTTGTTGTAGGTGTGAAATTGCTGTTCGTAGATGCGAATCATGCCGCCAATACCGGTTAAAAGCAGCTCGCCATCTTTGGTGTACAAAATTCTGTTGCCATGATAAAAACCCGTGTAAGGCACATCGTTTGAGGCTGGAAAGAATTCGCATGAATTAGTTTTAAAATTGAAAAATGAAAATCCATGACTGTGTAAAACAACCAGATAGCCGTAGTATGAAAACTTTACATCGTAACAGAAATTACTTGGCAGGCTACTGTTTTTTGTGGTATATGATTTGAAATTATCAGTTTTTTCATTAAAAACATAAATACCCGAACCGGCAGTTGCAAAAACGAGTTCACCGGTTTCGGTCTCGCACATAGATACAACTCGCTGGTGTCCAATGCTTCCTGTTTTTCCCGATTCATATTTAAATATTTCATATTTTTCAGTTTTCAAATCGATACATATTGCTCCTCCAGCAGATAAAGTTAACCATAATCGTTCTTTTTTATCGATATATAAATACTCGAAAAATGAAGGTGTACTTACTAATTGGCTTAATTTTTGGCTTTTAAATGGAGCATAACACAAATTGTTTGACAAATTCATCTTTGATAAACCTTTGTCGGTAAGCACAAAAAGAAAATTTTTATACGATTGGAATTTTGTAATGGTGTTCGATATAATACACTGTTTGCTATCGTTATTTTGAAGAAATTGTTTTTGTTTTGAGGCGAGATCATACACCACCATGCCACCAACATGCGAGCCGATATAAAGTTTATTTGTATTATCATCAAGCCATATATCTTTTAAATTCTGAAGGTTAATGTTTGGGTTGTCGGTTAACGAAACTTTGCTAATTTTGTCGTTAGTGCGATCAAAATAATTCAGTCCACCACCTTCGGTACAGATAAAAATGTTGCCTTTTTTATCTTCGGTTAATGCCCCAATAAACTTGGAGCTCAGAAAATTATCTCTGTTCGTATTGGCACCATAAAATCGAAAAAACTTCAATTGTGGGTTGAAATAGTTTATACCACCAAAGTAAGTTCCTACCCAAATAATCCCCTTTTTGTCTTTGTAAAGTCCATAAATTGAGGAGTGGCTAACGGAATATGGCACATCTTCCAACGGAAAATACTGCGACCATTTATTGTAATACTTCGAGTAGCTAAATAAACCATTGAATGTACCAAACCACAATTGTCCGTAATTATCTTCTACAATTGACCGCACCTGAGTTTTTTGCATAATTTCAGGTGTGTTTTTTGGTAGCGGAATTTCATTTCCACTCAAATCGATATGATACAAGCCTTTACCTTTTGAGCCAAGCCATAAGGTTTTTTTTGAGTCGAGTAGTAAGTACGAAAAGTTTATGCCTTGCAAGTAATGTTTAACCGTGTTTTTGGTGTACACAAAAAGCCCATTAGTTGTACAAAAATAAACAACTCCATTATAGATTAATAACTTGTTTACTTGTGTGCTTTTCAGGAACTCAAGTTTGTCGTAAAGCTTTGATGTGTTGTTTTTTAAATTGTATGCTTTTAAAACATGATTTGACACCATCCATAAAGAGCTACTATTAAAGCAAATAGACTCGATGTTTTTTTCGGGGAAGGTGTTGAATTTTTCAGTACTTTTATCAAATACTACTAATTTATTTCGGGCATTGATATACAGAGAACCATTATACTCCCCATAAATCTCTGTCAGGTAATTTTCGGGTAATCCGGATGCTTCGTCAGCATAATAGTTGATAGCAGAGCTTCCGTTGAATCTGGTCAATCCTTCGGTAGAAGCATACCACATTACGCCTGTAGAATCCTGATAAATTGAAAAAATTCCAATTTGCGGCAATCCAATTTTATTATCTAATCTATTGAAAAATATTTCGTTAGATTGAATAGAATAGCTTGATTTCAAGAAAACAAATATAAACAGTAAACATAGTTGTAGTTTATGCAAACCAAAACTATTTCTAAAGTTCTGTGCGATATTTGTTACCATAAGTATTGATAGATAGAAGATTTACAAACAAAAGTAATGAAATATATTGTATCAATAGTATGGAAATTAGAAATATATTTTCAATAAGAGTATGTCGAACGAATTATTTTATTTAACAATATTGTATAATAACAAAAACCGAATAGAATTTATCAGTTTCAAAGGTTGTTCTTCGAATGATTAATTCTATCCAGTTGTAGCACAAATAAGTACAATTAAATCCAATTAACTTGTTCAGATTTCACTCTCAATTGAAGTTTAGTATGCAGTTTTAATCAACAATAAGTTTATAAGTGTATTGCACTTTTTCATTGTTAAGTGTAATCAAATAAACTCCGGATTGAGACACCATAATTTTATGAATACCATCTGTCACATTAATTGAATTTACTATTTTTCCTGAAATTGAAGTTATAGAAACTTCACCGGCAACTGATTCAAAAGTAATGGATTTGTTATTGATGCTTGTAATTTTAAACATCTTTTGAATATTAACTTTTGGTGTTGAAGTGTATGACTGTAAGGTATACTCCTTGGTGCCAAATTGCAAATCCAAATCATCGATATAACAAGTCTTTTTTTGATAATCTAAACCATCGTTTCTAAGTTGAATATTAAATTTGTTTTGATCGGCGTTAGATGCAGTGCCTGCTGCAAGATTAGTAGCGAGGGTGCTTCCTTCTACAGGCTGACATACACCGCCAAAACCAAAATGTTTCCATTCATCCTCAATTATGAATTTTGGCATTGAATTCCAAGCAGGGCCATAAAGGTTTTCAAAACCCATGTAAATAAATACATTTGTCATCCCTACCGGTTTTTTTGCCCAAAAAGTAAAATAGTATTCATCTGCTTGAAACAATTTTACATTCTGAAAATATGGACTTAACGGATCAGAAATTGTATACGTTGAATAATGCCACGTCGACCATCTGTAAGGGCTGTTTGGCCAATCGTATTTCATGCAAAAATCACCTGTTTTTCCCGAAATTCCTGGCCAAGAAGGGCTTAGCCAGCCAGATTTATCTTGATAATAGGATTTAGTCCACCCGATTGGTGTGGATAAACGCACTGAATCAACGCCAATTACAATGGGGAATGACATCCCATCTGCGTTTGGTTCAATAACATTTCCTTTGTTGTCGACCCACGAGTTGAAGTTACCAGGGTACTTCATAAGATTGAAACCTGTTTGTGCATAACTAAGCAATGATAGGCTTACAAATGCGAATAAAAAAGTAATTGTTTTCATAAAATTGAATTTTTAATTAATTGTTTGATAAATGTAGATTTTTATTTAATAATGAAAGGATTAATTTTTTCAGAAAGAACTCTCTTTTTTGTTTAGTTTGCGAAATCGATTTAATGCTTCTAAAAAATAATAATCGGCATATACCAATGGTACATCAATTTCGTTACCATGCGGATAACTACCTACACAATGCTTGATTATAAAATTGCCATTAGTGCCCGGACTTGCCAAATAATCAGAGCTCGTCAACGAACTGAGTATTTTGTTTGCTGCCATTTTATATTTCTCACCATTTTTTACGAAAGTAGAAAGCTCGTAAAAAGCCGAACAAACAATTGCTGCCGCTGAAGCATCTCTGGGAATTGTATTAGATACTGGATTATATTTCCAATCAGGGACAAAACCTGACTGCTCTACATTAAAATCCCAGTAAGGAATACCATCAGCTGGCATATTTTTATTGTTGAGCCAATACGAAGAAACATTTTCTGCCATTTTAAGGAATCGCTCATTACCGGTTTCTCTGTAAACCATGGTGTAACCGTAAATAGCCCATGCCTGTCCGCGCGCCCAGGTAGAATTGTCGGCATAACCCTGACAAGTTTGTTTGTGGATTGGAGCTCCGGTAATAGTATCATAATCAACCACATGATAGCTGCTAAAATCCGCACGGAAATGATTTTTCATAGTTGTTTCGGCATGTGCAGTTGCAACTTTGGCGTATATTGGATTTCCAGTTAATTTTGAAGCAAAATACAGAAGTTCGAGATTCATCATATTGTCAATAATCACCGGATAATTCCAAAAATTACCATTCCATGCCTCTCTACTGTCCCACGACTCAATGGCTCCAATTTTAGAATTAAACCGCTTACAAAGTGAATTGGCTGATTGAATAAGAATTTCTTCATATTTTTTATCTCCGGTAAGACGATAGGCATTTCCAAAACTACAATACATAATAAATCCAATATCATGATTGTGGGTCATGTACTTTAACGGTTCAAGTTTTTCAGTCCATTTAATTGCAGCAGTTTTAATTTGGTTATTTCCATTTGCCTCATACAGATACCATAAACAACCAGGAAAAAATCCTTCCGTCCAATCGTTCATGGGTGTAGCATATACTTTGTTTTTTTTATCAAGAGTACGTGGATAAACACCAGGTGTGGGAAAATCAGTAAGCTGTTGCTTAATCTGTATTTCGGCAATTTCTATACCTGACTTAATTTTATTGCCAATAGATTTGTTGCTGCATGCGCTAACTGTTGTAAGTAAAAGAAGCGCTAATAAATGATGTTTCATAAATATATATTGGTTGATATTAATTGTCATTATTTTATACTGAAATTCAAAAATTTGATGAAAATGTAAAGCTACAATTGAGGTAGACATTCATGTCAAATTTTATGGTACAAAAATATATTAAAGCATTATTTTCAAAGTAATCAATTTGTCCGATTGAGGTATAAAATTATACGAATGGACAAATTTATTACCGTTATCGGACGAAATTGCTATCTGGAAAATTTCAATATAGTCTATCTTTGCCGTATAAAATTATCGACGAATAATAAGTTGTTGAATAATTGGGCATAACATCTACATTTAAGCTCCAAACAATTTTAAAAACAATTATTTAAATATGAAAAAACACAGTTTTATTATTTTATTTAGCTTATTCGTAAGCACAATATTACTTGGTCAAAACAATATCCAAATTACAGGTATTGTTAAAGATGTAAAGGGAGAGTCGCTGACAGGGGTGTCAATTAAAATTAAAAATTCAACTCAAGGTACAGTTACAGATTTAAACGGACAATTTAGTTTAAAAGTACCTGATGAAAAAAGTGAAATTGTTTTGACCTATATAGGTTTCAATTCCAAAGTTGAATTGGTCGGAAATAGAAGATATTTTAATATCCAAATGACCGAAACAGCTAATGATCTTGATGAAGTGGTAGTGGTAGCTTATGGAACTCAGAAAAAAGCCACAGTTACCGGTGCAATTAGCACAATGAAGTCAACAGAGCTTCTTAAAAACCCCGTTGCAAATGTTACTAATTCATTAACAGGGTCAATTCCAGGTCTTGTAACTGTTCAGCAGAGCGGTCGTCCGGGAGCTGATGATGCACAGATATATATTCGCGGTGTTAGTTCATGGGTTAATACGCAACCATTAATTATTGTAGATGGTGTGGAGCAACCTTCATTTTCGCAAATCGACCCCAATGAAATTGAAAGTCTTTCGGTATTGAAAGATGCCTCATCTACAGCAGTATATGGTATTAGAGGTGCAAATGGTGTAATTTTGATTTCAACAAAAAGAGGTGCCTCAGGCAAACCAAAGGTTAATTTGTCGGCGAACTGGGGGCTTCAAAAACCAACGAATGTACCTAAATTCTTAAGCTCTTACGAACAGTTATTGCTCAAAAAAATTGCATATACTAACGATGGAATTGATCCAACTTCCATCGAACCCACGTTTTTTACGCCAGAAGCATTAGAAGCATACCGTACCGGCTCAGATCCATACCGTTACCCTGATGTAAATTGGTATAGTGAAATGGTGAAACAAGAAGGTGCTCCACAACAACAATACAATGTAAATATTTCAGGTGGAACACAAGCTGTTAAATATTTTGTTTCGTTGGGTTATCTTAAACAAGATGGTCTTTTGAATGGAGCAGAGCTTCAAAAACTGTATGATCCAAGTGTTTATTTTCAGCGTTTTAACTTCCGTTCGAATATTGATCTTACTATCAACAAGTATCAAACACTGTCAACGTCAATCACAGGTAGAAGCGAAAAAAGAAATGGTAATCAAGATGATAAATTATTTTATGGTTATCTGGGATATCAACCCTATTCGATACCAATATATAATCCGGATGGCAGTTTTGCAGCAATGTCCCGAAGTTTTAATCCCCTGGCGGGTTTTGCTTTCGGTGGCACATCCATTGCCAAAACAAATAACTATAATTTGCAAGCTACACTCCGCAATGATTTGAGTTTCATGCTTAAAGGGTTGAACTTAGATTTTACTTATAGTTTTGATAATACTTTTGGATCAACCAAAACATACTCTGACGAAATAGATACTTATTTTCTGAATCCTCAAACCAATGTTTATACCATAATCACCAACGATAATCCCTATTCATACACGGGTGAAAGTTTTGGCAATCCGGTAAAACGTATGGCATTTCAAACAAGACTTGCTTATGCTGAGAAATTTAAGAAACATGATGTAAGGGCTACTTTGGTTTATAACCAGCAACAAATTATTAGAGGAGCTGAAATTCCTTTTGTGTTAATGGGCTATGCTGCACGTGGAGAATATGCTTATGCAGACAAATATCTTGCTGAAGTTAGCTTGGGTTATAACGGCTCCGAGAACTTTTCGGCAGGTAATCGTTTCGGCTTTTTTCCTTCCATGTCAATAGGATATGTACTTACAGAAGAGCTGTTTATGGAATCGTTAAAAAATAAGTGGATTCCATTCCTGAAATTCAGAGGGTCTATTGGTTTGGTTGGAAGTGATCAGGGTCAGGATCGTTTTTTATATATGGCTAAATATTCTACATCTAACAATATGGATTCCGGATTTTTATTCGGCACAACAGTTCCTACTACAAATGGTGGTATAAAAGAAGACAGAGCTTCAAATCCACTATTGACATGGGAAACAGCTTTGAAAAGGAATATCGGTTTTGAGGCTCGCTTATTTGATAAAAATAAATTGAGTATAAATGTTGACATTTTTGATCAAGATCGTAAAGATATTTTGATGCAAGGTAGAAGTACACTCGTTTCATCAGGCATACAGAGTCCTTACCTGAACCTTGGACAGGTTTATAGCAGTGGTATTGAAAGCCAAATTACGCATCGAAATAAAATTGGTAAAGTTGAATACTCACTTACAGGAATTGTAACGTATGCAAAAAACGTTGTGAAATTTAAAGATGATCCTTATGGAATGCCTGCATATCAGAAAGATGCCGGTTATCCAATTGGACAATTCCGTGGCTATCAGGTATTAGGTTTTTTTCAGAACCAACAAGAAATTAACGATGCTCCATCACAATTAACCCTGGGTGGCTTAATTATTCCGGGCGATTTGCGTTATCAAGATACCGATGAGGATGGCATAATTACTGAACGTGATCAAGTTGCCATAGGTAGATCATCGACACCTGAGCTAACCTACTCAATTACTCCCGGAATATCGCTTTATGGTTTCGATTTGAGTATTATGTTTCAAGGAGCGGGTTTAAATTCAATAGCTTTCTCAGGGCCTGCAGGTTTCGAGTTTTCTGATGGTTCAAGCGCCGGACAAGTTACCGAAATTCAAAAAGGTTACTGGACACCCGAAAATCCTATCAATTCAACTTATCCATCGTTACACATCAATTCTAAACATAGCAATAAAAACATCAATTCGTTCTTTTTGAAAGATGGTGATTACTTACGAATAAGACAAGCTCAATTAAGCTATAAATTAGCTCCAAAAATTTGTCGTCAATTGGGGGTTGAGGAACTTCGTATGTATGTAAATGGCAGCAACTTATTTACATGGTCGAAAATAAATAATTTCGACCCCGAAATGGTGAAAAGTACAGGCGATGTATATCCGCAACAAAGTGTTTATAATTTCGGAGTAAATGTTAACTTTTAATTTAATATAATATGAAAACGATAAAGTATACTATCATAGCTTTAAGCATAATGCTTGTTTTTACAAGGTGTGAGTTGTTCGACCCTGCTATGTTGAACCAGCAACCGCCAATGGATATTACCGAGGAGAAGATATTTTCTGATTACAATCTTTTTAAACAGTATTCTGATCAGGCTTATTCGTATATACCGGGACATTTAGCAAGAATGTGGTCGGTGATGGTTCCAAATTTTGGTGATGAAATGAGAACTATGACTGGTGGTTATCCTTTTAATACCGGCGGTTGGAATGGGAGCAATGCCCTTGTTGCGCCCGAAATAGCTACAATATGGACAAACTCGTATGCCGGAATTCGTAAATGTAACCAAATTCTTGAACGCATTGATCAAGTTCCGATACCCACTACGGCTCTAAAAAACCGTCATATAGGCGAAGCCCTTTTTATTCGTGCTTTTTTATATCACGAGTTGACGAAACGCTGGGGAGATGTGCCTTATATCGATTATACACAAAATCCACAGGTTGACGATATAGACATTGCCCGTACGCCCTACGATACGATTGTAGCGCGTCAAGTTGCCGATTTAGACAGAATTAGTGCTGAAAATTTGCTTTTAGTTGACCTGCCAGATCAAGATAATGGCAGGGCATCTATAGGAGCAGCCCGAGCATTAAAATCGAGAATTTTGCTGTATGCGGCGCGCCCACTTCATAACCCTACCAACGATATTAAAAAATGGGAAGCTGCTGCAAATGCTGCTTTTGAAGTAATCAACATGAACAAATACGCTTTGTATTCCGATTATAAGAACCTGTTTTTTCAAACAACATGTTCGGAAATTATTATGAACCGACCTCGAAAAAGCTTTAATAGCGAAGGAGGTCACAACGACTTTTTAACTAGCAGTGGTGGAAAAAGTTTATGGGCAAGATTTTTTGCATCGGAAGGCTTTGGTGGCTGGCAGGGGTTAGCAGTTACTCAAAACTGTGTAGATAGATTTGAAGATGCAAACGGATTTCCATTGGCTGATTCATTGTTGAGCAGATCGGTTGACCCTACTAAAGCCTATAACTCAAAAGATCCATACACAAATAGAGACCCCCGATTTAAAGCGTCAATACTATATAATGGTAGAACTTTTGCTAACCGAACGTTAGATTATACCATTCCATATCCTGGTCAAGCAGGTGTCAATGGAGCCGACAGAGGTGTTAAGTTAGTGAATCTGTTTAGTTACAATTTAGCCAAATATTGGCCAGAAAGCATGGCAGGGCGTTGGAGTGGCACCTCCACTTATCTGAATTATATATTTTTCAGATATGGCGAAATTCTTTTAAACTATGCCGAAGCTCAGAATGAAGTTGGAGGTCCCGAAAGCAGTGTTGCAGGCGGTCCATCGGTTAGGCAAGTATTAACTGAATTGCGTGCGAGGGTAGGTCAACCGGAAATACCTGTTCAAATATCGGGGGATAAAAACACTATGCGTGAACGAATATGGAACGAATTCGCAGTAGAGTTGTGTTTTGAAGAGCATTGGTGGTACGACGTGCTTTCATGGAAAGCTGGAGAGCGATTTTTCAACACAATGATATATAGAACAGATGTTTACAAAAAAATTACCGGGTCAAATGTTACATTAATTTATAATACGAAAATACCTTTTGAACAAGCAGTATTTAAACCTTATATGCATCTTTATCCAATCCCCGATAACGAAATATTCAAAAGTAAAAATTTGATTAATAATCCAGGCTGGTAAAAACAGAGGCACTATAAATAATAAAAAAATATTGATACACATGAAAAACATAAAATTCATATCTATTATACTAATCGGACTTTTTTGCATTGTCGACATGTTTGCTGCTGCGCCAAAAACAGTACAAGTGGCGGGGAAAGTGCTTGATGAAAAAGGAAACCCACTCTCTGGCATCACGGTTTCGTTGCAAGAGAAAAGCATCCAGGCTAAAACAAATGCAGAAGGTTTGTTTGAGATAAACGCAACGAATAATGATATTCTTATTATTAACGAAGCCGGTTATTTTGTTGTTGCAGAAAAGGTTGCAAACTCATTGACTCCTGTGTTGAAATTATTTAAAATGAAATATAAGGAGGACAAAATACTGAATTGGGGATTTGGCAATACCTACGAAAGAGCCACTTCAAGTAGTATATCTCAGATTGATGAAGCCACCATTACGAGCAATTCTGTAACTTCGTTGGAGCAAGCAATGAATGGAACATTATCAGGACTTTATTCCACAAAAAATGGGGGTGAAAAGTTTGGTGTTCGGAATTTCAATTTTCTGATAAGGGGAATGGCTACTACTGCCAACAGTGCGCCAATAATCATTATCGACAATATGGAAAGTGCGCTGGACATGATCGATTTTAATGAGATT
>Ga0209398_1000625_pt1 | contig 20998 bp, 17 predicted proteins | sample AshMeaBigSpring_FD_184125 | JGI IMG/M metagenome (GOLD analysis project Ga0209398, IMG submission 184125) | Groundwater microbial communities from Big Spring, Nevada to study Microbial Dark Matter (Phase II) - Ash Meadows Big Spring (SPAdes)... | ecosystem: Environmental > Aquatic > Deep... | reverse complement strand
AGGTTCATCTTTAGCATATTATGATTATTTCAAAAAAATGTTGGCAAGAGGTTATCATATTGGTCCATCAATAGATCATGATAATCACAATACTACTTTTGGAAGAACAGCTTATTCAAGATTGGCAGTTAATAGTACTGATCTATCTAGCAATTCTTTTTTATCTGCATTAAAATCTAGAAATTTTTATGCTACAGAAGATTGTGACACCAAGGTAATTTTTACCATTAATAATCAACCTATGGGTAGCATTTTCAGTGGAACCACAACACCAGCCATTAGTGTATATGCAACTGACCCTACGAATACAACAGCTATTCCTCAAATAAAAATCATGTATGGTATTCCAGGCAGCAGTGTTTATCCTGTAACAATAGACTCTGCATCAGGTTTTACACATGCTTTTACCGATTTTAATTTACCCAACACCACAACTGCTTATTATTATGCAGAAATTACCATTGCAGGTAACAAAATTATTTCAGCCCCAATTTGGTACACGTACAACAATGGAAACACTTTACCTGTAGAGCTTATTCATTTTAAGGCAAAGCCAACTGCACAAAAAACTGTTTTAATTGAATGGAATACTGTATCAGAAACGAATAATAAATATTTTATAGTTGAAAAATCAACTAATGGAACACACTTTTCTGCCATTGACACGATTATAGGCAAAGGAAATACAACCGTAAAACAATATTATAATACAACTGACGTACAACCAATAATGGGTAAAAACTATTACCGATTGGTTCAAGTAAATGTAGATGGAAGTAAAAGCTATTCTGCCATAATTACTGCAGTAATACAAAGTAATCAACTCCATTTTTATTCGTTGGTAAATAATCCTGTATTGCATCAAAAATTACAATTGAATATTCATGCAGGATATAATCAATTGGCAAAAGTTACTATTACAGATTTAAGTGGAAAAACGGTTGGCACACAAACAATCACACTACAAAAAGGTCATCAATTGATACAAATACCAACAACTACGCTTTCAAAAGGAACATATAGTGTTTCTCTACATTTTGGAAATACGATTAGCAGTAAATTATTTATTCAACAATAAACATCATTCATAAATGCATAGTGGTATTAAACTATCTGGGTTTACCACTATGTATTTATCGATACTAACAATTAACTTTTTAGAGATACAAATTGTAAACTTGCCTTACGTGAAGGAATAAAGGCTGCCACAAAAGCAATACCCAAAACGGTTAAAAAAACCAATAGATAATCTGTAAACAACAGTTTAACAGGATAATAATCAATTAAAAAACTACCCCCTTGTAGGGCAATTAAATGAAATTTTATTTGTAGCCAACAAATAAAAGTAGATAGGATAATTCCAATAAAAGCACCTAACAACGCTAAAAAAACACCCGTACTTAAAAAGATATTTTGCACCAATTTACGGCTTGCACCCATAGCAGTAAGTACTGCAATATCTTTTTGTTTTTCTAATACCAACATGGTTAATGCACCAATAATATTGAATGCTGCAATGGCAAGAATTAAACAAGTAACACCGTAAATCACCCATTTTTCTATTTGCATGGCAGTGTACAAACTTTTATTTTGTTGGTATCTTGTTTCAATTGCATATGCTTTACCCAACATTTTTTCTAATTTATTTACAACTTGCTCCGATGCTGATTCGTTCTTTAATTGTATGTCACAATAAGAATAATCATTGGGTTTAAAATCAAGCATGTAGCGTAAAAAATCGATATTGGTAAACACATACTTATTATCGAATTCAGGCTGCACCATAAACGCTCCAACAGTTGGTAGATTATAGGTAAACATGCCATCGACACTATTTAATTGAGCTGATTTCTTATTGGGCAAATACATGGTAATGGGGTACAAACTTCTGGCTGCATCTATGTTTAATGCACTTTCTATACCAACACCAATTACCAAATTTGGAGCAGCAGTACTACCAAGATTGTAAGTGCCGTTTACAATATGATTGCTAATATTATTTACCAAAACTTGATTGCTATCTACACCTTTTATATAAACAATCGTTTGGTTTTCATCGTTTTGAAGACTTGCTTTTTCTTCAATACTAAAACTAGCTGCAGCAATATTTTCTATAGATTGAATTTGCTTTTTTTGTTCAGGTGTTAGTGTTATAATTTTTCCTGTTGTGGCTTTTATTTGAATATCGGCATAAAAATCAGCATACAAACCTTTTACCAAATCTTCGAAGCCATTGAATACACTAAAAACAATAATTAGTGCCGATGTTACCACTGCAATAGCCAATACACTTATCCAAGAAATAATATTGATGGCATTGGTCGTTTTTTTTGACTTAAAATATCGCCACGCAAATAAAAAATTCATATTTCTATAGATAAATTTTCAGCAGAAATAGTAACTGTATGTATAAAATTTTATATCGAATTATGCAAGATTCGTATCGCTATCGTCGCTGGTAGCAGTATTTATTTTTTGCTCGTTAATTTCTTTAAATAAATTCTCCATCTTAAATACGTGTTCTAAGGTATCATCGAAGTAATACTGAATCACTGGAATTCTACGTAATTGATGTTTTACTTTATCGGCTAATAATTTTTTAATTTCCCAAGCTTTTGCCTCAATTTGCTTCATTGCTTGAGTTGGATTTTCTACCTGAAACATACTTATGTAAACCCTTGCTTCTAACAAATCTGGCGTTACTTTTACAGCTGCAATAGAAACCATACCATTATCTATCATAGTTAAAGATAGTTTCATAAAAATATCATTCATCTCTGCCTGTAATACAGATGCTACTTGTTTTTGACGCTTTCCTTCTTTCATATCACTTTCCAATTTATTTTGTAAAAGTAGCTGATTGTTGCCTATTTGTTTGTAAAAATGCAGCTGATGTATTTGAGCATCCATCTGTTTCAAAAATAGATGTATGTTTTTTGAAGAGAAAACTTTGGAAATAAGTAAATAATTTTATTGACAAATTTAATACATGCAAAAGGCTGCCTTAAAAGACAGCCTTTTGACTATAAATCAATTGATTAAAGCTTTATGGTGTTACAGCTAATTTTTTAGCAGCATCTGCCATATCAGGAATTTCGTCAACTTTATATGCACCTGCATCTAATTTAGCTTTGGTTTCGCTAAATGCATTTAATGTAATTTCAATATCCTCACTTGTATGTGCAGCAGATGGAATTAATCTGTAAATAATATGCCCTTTCGGAATTACAGGATACACCACAATACTTGCAAATACTTTATAATTTTCTCTCAAATCCATACACATAGCTGTTGCTTCTTCTACTCCACCTTTCATATATACAGGTGTTACAGGTGTATTGGTGTTTCCAATATCAAAACCACGAGCTTTTAAACCAGCTTGTAACTGCATTGCATTTGACCATAATTTTTCTTTCAATTCTGGCATTGTACGCAACATATCTAAACGCTTTAAGTTACCAATAACAATTGGCATGGGTAAACTCTTAGCAAATATTTGAGAACGAATATTGTAACGAATAAAATCGATAATAATTTTTGGTCCAGCTAAAAATGCTCCAATGCTAGCCATAGATTTTGCAAATGTGCTGAAATACAAATCGATTCCATCTTGGCAACCTTGCTCTTCACCTGCACCTGCACCAGTTTTTCCTAAAGTACCAAAACCATGTGCATCATCTACCAACAAACGGAAATCATATTTCTCTTTTAATGCAACAATTTCCTTCAATTTTCCTTGATCACCTGCCATTCCAAAAACGCCTTCGGTAATTACCAAAATTCCACCAGCTTTTTGTTTTTCAATTAAAGCGGTAGCTCTTTCCATTTGCTTTTCAAAATCTTCTAAATCGTTGTGTTTAAATACATAACGATGTCCAGGATGCAAACGCAAACCGTCAATAATACAAGCATGACTTTCTGCATCGTACACAATTACATCATGTCTTCCACAAATGGCATCAATTGTACTCATAATACCTTGATATCCAAAGTTGAGTAAAATAGCATCTTCCTTACTTTCAAAAGCAGCTAATTCAGCTTCTAATTGCTCGTGATTATTACTATTTCCACTCATCATTCTTGCTCCCATCGGATAAGCCAATCCATACTGTTCTGATGCATCTGCATCTATTTTTCTAATTGCAGGATGATTAGCCAACCCTAAATAATTGTTCAAACTCCAAACAATTACTTCTTTTCCTCTAAAAATCATTCTACTACTAATAGGTCCTTCTAACTTTGGAAATGCAAAATAACCATGAGCTCTTTCTCTGTGCTTACCAATAGGGCCATAATTCTTCACTAACTTTTCAAAAATATCTGCCATATCATTTCTTTTTTATAATTAACAACACAAAACTGCAACTTTTTTACTAGCCACATCATTTTGCAAAAATAAGGTTCTACAGCTTAGCAGCAAGGCTATTTATTAACGCATGTGTAGTTCATCATTCTTTAATGCCATCAATACACATCAACCTGTACATTTGCCTAAATAACTGAATACCAATGAAACACATTTCATTATTTGCATGTATATGCCTATTAACACTTCAACTATTTGCACAAACTACTGTAAAAAAAACGCCACAAAAGGCAATGAATGGTGTAGAACGTCCTAAACTAATTGTAGGAATTGTGGTAGATCAAATGCGTTGGGATTTTTTGTATAGATATAGTAATCGTTATTCAAACAATGGTTTTAAGAGATTATTACAAGAAGGATTTACTTGTGAAAATGCATTTATTCCTTATACACCCACTGTTACAGCAGCTGGTCATGCTTGTATTTATACAGGTTCGGTTCCTGCAATTAATGGTATTGTAGGCAATGCTTGGTGGGATAAATTCCAAAAAAAGAGTGTGTATTGTAGTGAAGATCCATCGGTAAAAAGTGTTGGTAGCAATAATTCGAACAATGGAAAAATGAGTCCGAAAAACATGTTGGTTACCACTATTGGCGATGAACTAAGACTAGCAACAAATTTCAGAAGCAAAGTAATTGGTGTAGCATTAAAAGATAGAGGTTCTATTTTGCCAGCAGGACATAGTGCAAATGCTGCTTATTGGTACGATGTAAACAGTGGTAATTGGATTACGAGTACTTATTATATGCAAGAATTGCCTAAATGGGTAACCGATTTTAATGCTAGTAAAATTGTAGATAAATACTATGAAAATGGATGGAATACTTTATACCCAATAGAAACGTACACTCAAAGTACTGCCGATGAAAAAGCCTACGAAAACAAGCCATTTGGTGTAGACCAAACGAAATTTCCTTATCAGTTAAAAAAGTTTCAGGGAAATATTTATAGTTCAATTGCCACCACTCCTTTTGGAAACAGCATGACGTTTGACATAGCGAAAGCAGCATTAGACAACGAACAATTAGGAAAAGGAACAGAAACCGATATGCTGTGTATAAGCCTTTCTTCTACCGATTATGTTGGACATAGTTTTGGCCCAAATTCTATTGAAACAGAAGATACGTATTTACGTTTAGACAAAGATTTAGGTGATTTTTTAAATTATTTAGATGCAAAAGTTGGTAAAGGGCAATACACTGTTTTTTTATCTGCCGATCATGGTGTGGCTCATGTTCCAGGATTTATGCAAGAAAATAAATTACCCGGTGGCTTATTTAACGATACCGAAATGCAAAAACAATTAAATGCTTTAACCAAAGAAAAATTTAATGTAGATAAATTAATTGTAAGCATGTACAACTACCAAGTGCATTTAAACAATCCACTTATAGATTCTTTAAAACTTGATAAAGAAGCGATTATTAAAACTTGTATTCAACATTTAGAAAAACAAGAAGCAATGGCTCAGGTTTTTGAAATTAGTGAAATGATGGAAACGCCATTGCCTGTAAAAGTAAAAAATATGATGGCAAATGGCTTTTTCCCTTCTAGAAATGGAGAAATTCAAATGGTTTTAAAACCCGGTTATATTGATGGTAATAAAACAGGAACTACTCATGGCTTATGGGCTCCTTACGATGCACATATTCCCATGGTATTTTATGGTTGGGGAATTAAACATGGCAAAACGAATAAAGAAACTTATATGATGGATATTGCTCCAACCATTACTGCACTTTTAAAAATTCAAATGCCAAGTGGTAGTATAGGAAATGTGGTAGAAGAAGTAATGAAATAATTGGTTTTAAAAACGTATTACAAAATCCTTTCTAAACAGTTTGTATAGAAAGGATTTTTTATGTGGTGAATGAATGAAATGAAATTTTAAACAACTTATTTCATTGATATAATTAGGTTTGCATTAGTAAACAGATGCTTTTGCATGAAACAAAATACACCAAACTACACAACAGAAATAAATGATGATATTGAAAAAGCCATACAATTGTTGTGCAACAATGAAATAGTGGCTATTCCTACTGAAACAGTATATGGTTTGGCTGGCAATGCATTATCGCCGGAAGCAATCACTAAAATTTATACGGCTAAAAAAAGACCATTTTTCAATCCATTAATATTACACACCCATGATATTAATGAAATTGCAAAATATGCAGATGTAAGTAATGCTGCTATGCATTTAATGCAACAATTTATGCCTGGCCCTTTTACAATTTTATTACCCAAAAAAAATATTGTACCCGATTTATTAACCGCAGGAAGCACAAAAGTTGCCGTAAGAATTCCTGCACATAAAATGGCAATTGAGTTATTACGTCAATTAGATTTTCCTTTAGCTGCACCAAGTGCTAATCCGTTTGGATATATTAGTCCTGTTACAGCAATGCATGTATATGAGCATTTACAAGGTGTAATTCCTTATGTTTTAGATGGAGGTACTTGTACTGTAGGTGTAGAATCTACCATTGTAGAAGTAACTACAGAACAAATCATTATTCATCGATTAGGAGGAATTGGAAAAGAAGCGATTGAAGCCGTTGCTACCTTGCCCGTTGTGTTACAACAAAAGCATGCACCTATAGCGACATCAGGGCAATTAAAAAGTCATTATGCACCAAGTACACCCTTATTAGTTGGTAATGTAGAAGAACTGATTAAACAACACATCAACCAAAAAATAGCCTTAATTAGCTTTAATACTACGTTTAATGGTGTAGATAATTTTGTATTATCTACCACAAGTTCTTTATCAGAAGCAGCAAGTAATTTATTTTCTACTTTACACACCATTGATGCAAAAGATTACGATGTAATTATTGCTGAAAAATTTCCTGAAGAAGGTATTGGTGCAGCTATTAATGATAGATTAGAAAGAGCTCAGTTTATGCATAAATAGAAGTAAGATTTGTTATTTTTTATTTCTGTAACCCTTAAAATACAATCATAGAAAACTTTTATTTTTCTTATTTTAGCAATGTGAAAAACAAAGTACAAATAGGTCTTGACTTTATTATTGACAAACTCACAAATTCAATTGAGAATGTACTAACAGGTGACAGCTTTGCAACTGACATTTCAATATTAACAAGTACAGACTTAAAAAAAGTAAATAAGAAAACTGGTTGGTTATTTAATTGGAAAGAAGAATATATAAAACCAGAAAGGGATGTATATAAACTGACAATCGTAAACAATTCAACAATTATTCAAGGATTAATTAGTTTAGAAATTAAATCCGATCATGTGTATATGCACTTAGTAGAGAGTGCCCCTTTTAATAAAGGAAAAAACAAAGTTTATTCTGGAGTTCCTGGAAACTTAGTTGCGTTTGCTTGTAAACTTTCTTTTCAACGTGGACATGAAGGAAATGTTTCTTTTCTCTCAAAAACGCAACTTATAGAACATTATGAGAAAACGCTAGATGCATTTCATTTTGGTGGACGAATCATGATTATTGAGACAAAAGCAGCATTGAAACTTATTAATAAATACTTTCAAAATAAATAAAATGAAAACTAAAAAATTAGAGTTAGAAGTTGATTGTATTGGTGAACAAAACGGACTAACAAAAACTGAGGAAAAAGCTCTAAGTAATTTTTTTAAACAAAAAAAATTAAAATCAACTTATTCTGGAATAAAACAAAAGAAGCGTTCTGAAAAAAGTGTAAAATCATATGCATAAAAGCAGTGGAGTTAAAAATATTAAAATAAAATTTGCTTACCTAACATGAGACTAACCAACTCGTTAAACTATTTGCAGAACTACAAAGTTTTAACCTTCATGTTTAGAAAGATCCTACATTTCAATCTGCTCCATAAAGATATATTGTACAAGTGTGCGACGCCACTCCAGCTGAAAAAAGTACTACAGTTGACTACATAAAAAAACTCCCGATACTGTAAGGTTATCGGGAGTTTTTTATTGCTTATTCTGCTAAGAATGGATAATGATATGTTGTTGGTGGTGTAAATGTTTCTTTAATGGTTCTTGCACTTAACCAACGATACAAATTTAACATGCTACCTGCTTTGTCGTTGGTGCCGCTTGCCCTTGCTCCACCAAAAGGTTGTTGACCAACAACGGCTCCTGTTGGTTTATCGTTGATATAAAAATTACCTGCTGAATGGCGTAATTTTTTAGTAGCCAACTCCACTGCATATCTATCTTGTGCAATAATAGCACCTGTTAATGCATATTTTGATGTGCCATCAACCAAGTCTAAAGTTTGCTCAAAAGCATCGGCATTGTACACATATAAAGTAAGTACAGGACCAAAAATTTCTTCGCACATGGTTACATACTTCGGATCTTTTGTTTCGATAACAGTTGGCTCTATGAAATAACCGACAGATTTATCGTAATTACCACCTGAAAGTATAGTAGCTTTTTTATCTTTTTTAGCTGCATCTATAAACTTGGTAATTTTATTAAACGCATTTTCATCAATAACAGCATTTACAAAATTGCTAAAATCTTCTACAGTACCCACCTTAACTGTTGCCAATGCTTGTACCAATTTTGCTTTTACTGCATCGGCAATATTACTTGGTATATAAGCCCTAGAAGCAGCACTACATTTTTGTCCTTGATATTCAAAGGCACCACGAATTAATGCAGCAACAACAACATCTACATCGGCACTTTTATGTACCATTACAAAATCTTTACCACCGGTTTCACCCACTATTCTTGGATAGCTTTTATACTTGCCTACATTTTCACCAATTACTTTCCACATATTGTTAAACACTTGTGTGCTACCTGTAAAATGTACACCTGCAAAATCTGGATGCGAAAAACAAACTTTTCCTAAAACAGGACCATCCACATAAATCATATTGATAACACCATCGGGCAAACCTGCTTCTTTTAAAATACGCATAAACAATTGGGCAGAATAAATTTGTGTATTAGCGGGTTTCCAAACAACCACATTGCCACACATTGCTGCACTTGCAGGTAAATTGGCACCAATAGCAGTAAAATTAAAAGGTGTAACTGCCAAAACAAAACCTTCTAAAGCACGCCATTCCATACGGTTATGCATGCCTGGAGAAGAAACTGGTTGTTGCTGATAAATTTCACTTAAAAAATGAACATTGTAACGTAAAAAATCTATTAATTCACAAGCACTATCAATCTCTGCTTGATAAGCATTTTTGCCTTGTCCAAGCATCGTTGCAGCATTCATTTGGTAACGATATTTTGTTGCTAACAAATCGGCAGCTTTTAAAAAGATATGAGCTCTATTTTCCCAACTCATATTTTCCCAATCTTGCTTGGCTTTAAGTGCAGCATCAATAGCTAATTGCACATGTTTTTGATCGCCCCAACTATAATATCCTAAAGTAAAAGCTTTTTCATGTGGTGGATGAATGGATACTTTGGTTGCTGTTTTTACCAATTTATTTCCAATATACATGGGTATATCAATTGGTTTTTTCTTTAAATCGGCAATTGCTTTTTTTAATGCTGCCCTTTCAGGGCTATTGGGTGCATATTGCTGAACTGGTTCGTTTATGGGTGTGGGATAAGAAAAAGTTCCGAACAACATAGATTTTAATTTTAGGGGCGAAAGGTACAACTATTGAAAGAAGATTATGTAGCTGTAGAATTTAGCTAGCAAATTATTATTATCATTGCAAGTATGTATTTTATTCGTTTTGTATGGATTATTTTTTCATTTGTTACTCGTTTATGGGTAAATAAATGCATGGCTCAAAAGCATGCTTCTAAATTACTGGCAGCACTTTCAGCCCAATATAAAGGCAATTTTGATGATTTTACGTATAAAAAAATTGTAAAAAGTCATAGCATTTATATCACTATTATTTGCGATGCCTTTGTTCGGTTACATGGAAGAAATACAACAAAAAAAGAGAAAACTAGAAGTATTTATTATTTCATTTGCAGTAGTTTATTCGATAATTTTTGGGATAATCATTCACATTCAATTGAAGAATTAAAAGAACTAAGTTTTAATTCAACTGATTACATTCCTAAAAACTTTGATGATGCCATTTTTAAATTTTCCCATGAATTTTTATTGCAAGAAGTAAATAACCTTAAAGATTACATTGCTGTTTTTCATTTGGTATTTAATGCTCAACAAGCATCTCTACAACAATTTGATGCTACGATTTCAAACGAAAAAATTCAAGAAATCACCTTTGCTAAAGGTGGCTATAGTGTTTTAATGTGTAAATTTTATGTAGATGTTGCAGCCTCAACCCAAGAAACGAATTGTTGGTATTTAATTGGCACACTTATTCAAATGGGCAACGATTTATTTGATATTTATAAAGATACTCAACAAAATATTCATACACTTGCTACTCGTTGTAAAAATGCTCATGAGTTGGAAAAAGTTTACAGAACACAAGTAACAGCTTTACAGCAAGAAATTAAAAAGCTACCACAAAGCAAGTATAAAAAAACAGAGTTCTCAGTATCATTAGCTGCTACTTACGCTTTAGGTTTGGTAGCCCTGCATCAACTAAAACAACTGCAAGGAAACCAATCTGAATTACCGAATTTTAAAACGGTTGCTCGTAAACTGTTAATAGTAGATATGCAGCGATTGAAAAATTTAATTCGTTGGATTACCTTTATTTATAAAGAAGCTAAATTGTAAATTATGGCTATTGTTTTATTTGATTCTACTAACAGAAATATATACAATCCGTTTACGCTTACTAGGGCAATTGCAGATTTAAAAGTGGGCATGCTAAGTTTTAAAGAACGTTGGGAAATTATAAGTAAAGCTCACAATTTTGTACATACAGACGCATATTTGCAGCCTTTATATGAAACCATTTCTACTGCTGAACATATTTGGATAAACGCTTCCATTTTTGCAACAGAATCGCTTTGGGAACAAATAGAAAATTTGAAATTAAATGAATGTATTGAAGATGAATACGGCTGTATTGCTATTCGCTTACATATAGATGCTAATCAATTTAATGAAGAATCGATTAACAATTGGATAACTAAAAGCACCAAAATTTCGAATGTGCAGCGTTTACATTTACCCCATGAAATGATTGCACTAAACGCTACAATTGCCTCAACCGATTTTAAGTTGGTTACACAAAAAAAACAATCTCAACCTATTGCAAACACCAACCAAGTTCCACAACAAGCAAACATTTTTATTGAAGAAGGAGCACAAGTAAATTATGCATTTTTAAATGCCACTTCAGGACCTATTTATATTGCAAAAAATGCAGTAATTCAAGAAGGAACATTTATTAGAGGACCATTTTATTTGGGCGAAAATAGTTTGGTAAAAATGGGAGCCAAAATTTATGGATCTTACATTGGCAACAATTGTGTAGTTGGTGGTGAAATAAAAAATATTATCATGCTTGGAAATAGTAACAAAGCACATGATGGATATTTAGGAGATAGCATTATTGGTGAATGGTGCAACTTTGGTGCAGGCACTAGTAATAGCAATGTAAAAAACACAGCTAGCATTGTAAAAATTTGGAATGAAGGATTGCATAAAATGGTAGATGCCTCACAAAAATGTGGGGTTTTAATGGGTGATTATACAAGAACAGCCATTAATTCAAGCATTAATACAGGCAGTTATATTGGTGTGTGTTGCAATGTTTTTGGCAATGGTTTACTCAATAAAAAAATTGCCAACTTTTCTTGGGGAAGCCATGATATGTATGAATTAGAAAAAGCCATTCATGATATTAAAAACTGGAAACAAATGAAACATCAAACGCTTTCTGAAAAAGAAGAGTCTGTGATACGGTTTTTATTTCCTTTTAAAATCTTTTAAAGCTTTTTGTAAAAAGCTAGATTTAGTTTTTGGAGAGCAATAAACTTTCAATCATTAATGTATAATTATAAGCGGCACAGTAATAATAAAATTTTCCAACACCTATTTTTTCTATCCAATCTTTAAATGGCTTTGGAGCCATACTAGCCATATTGGCAATAAAAAATGAAAAATTATTGTGTTCAATTGCAGCATTATCTTCAATTATAATAGTGTTGGTTGGTTTAACATTCCAACGTTGCAAAGCAGTTGTTAATAAAACTTGTTTTATCACGTTATTTGTTTTTGCCAACGCCTTTTTTGTCTCCATAATTAACTGCGACTTTAGTGCTTCTAAACTAGCAATTGGTTTTACTTGCATCAGTCTACTGATATGATACAGAATAATGCTCGTTTGTGCATAATGTGGTGATATAGAATGAGGAATGCTTACATGCTGCTTTTGGGTAATCACCTGTGTTATTAGTTGTAAACTTGCAGAATCTGCATGTGACCATCGTAAATTATTTTTTTGTACAAACAGTAGCACATTACTTAAAACACACAAGTCAAAATCTACTGGAAATTTTACACCAAACCAAGTAGAGTAAGCAGCACTATTTTTATATTCTGTCAGTGTGTTTTTAATTTGTTTCTTACTTTCATACAATGAATATAATTAGGAGTTAATGGAATAAAAACCAATTTAGTATTTGAAGAATTGAATAAATAAAGCAAATTAAAATTGTTCACAAGCACATTTACTGTTTTCTTTCTTTGAAAGATGAATGATTCCGATGAATTAGAATGATAATTGTAATATTTTCACCCTTTCAAAACTTAGTTTAAACTTAAAACAAATGCGTACACAAATTGCAGCAGCCAATTGGAAAATGAACTGCACACTTGAACAAGCCAACACACTTTTAGATGCTATTTTACAAGCAGAATTACATGTAAATGAAAATAGAATTGCAGTATTTGCAGTACCTGCACCTTATTTAATGTTTGCAAAAGAAAAATTAGCTGCACACCCATATTTATTTGTAGCTGCTCAAAACTGTTATAGTAAAAAATCAGGTGCTTACACAGGTGAAATTTCGGTAGAAATGTTACAATCTATTGGTATACAATATGTTGTTTTAGGACACTCAGAGCGTAGAGAATATTTTGGCGAAAGCAATCAATTGTTAGCAGAAAAAGTAAATATTGCATTAGAATTCGGAATTACGCCTATTTTTTGTTGTGGTGAACCTTTAGATATTCGTGAAGCCAACACCCAAAACGAATTTGTTGCCAAGCAATTAGAAGAAAGTTTATTTCATTTATCTGCTGAAGAATTACAAAAAATAGTAATTGCTTATGAACCTATTTGGGCTATTGGAACAGGGAAAACTGCTACAAGTGCACAAGCTCAAGAAATACAAGCATTTATACGTTTACAATTAGCCAATAAATATGGAGTTGAGGTAGCCAATTCTATCTCTATTTTATATGGAGGAAGCGTTAAAGCCAACAATGCAGTTGAATTGTTTGCACAGCCTGATGTAGATGGTGGCTTAGTAGGTGGTGCATCGTTAATTGCAGCAGAATTTATTCAAATTATCAATGCTTAATTCTTTTCAAAAAATAAAAAAGGATTGTTGAAACAAATCAACAATCCTTTTTTGTGGAGCTGAGCGGAGTCGAACCGCTGTCCAAACAAATTCGCCATAAGCCTTCTACATGCTTAGTTTGTTATTAATTGTAGAGAAATAACCGGAATCAAACAAACCAATTATTTCCTTAGCTGAATAGTCTTAAGCAACAGTCACAGCCTTCTGTTGCAGCATCCTGTATTTGTTTTGAGTCGGCGGCGGAACTTGGTAACAGAACAACCTGTTCGGCGGCCCGAATGACTAACTAATCACTGATTAGGCAGCCATGGCATACTGAGTATTGCCAGTTGAGTTTTGAATATTCAGATTAAAGTGCTAATTATCCAACGCACTGCATGCTTATACCTACAAAGAACTTTGCTGTCAAAACCAATACAGCCCCATTAAATGGATTGCAAATTTGAGCTTTTTTATTCATTAATCCGATTGTTTTTACAATTCTCTTCACAAACTCATTCAGTTTTATTTAATTTAAGATGTAAAAAATTGAACAATCTTTAATAAATCTGTATTATTGCAATTAACAACAATACTGTTATGCGTTTTTTATTACAAAACTTAGATTTTCTCGACCATCCTTGTTACTAATTCATCACTTTGTTGTGTTATTTTAGGTAGACCATTCTTTCTGCCTTTTCTTAATTTATTTTATTATTTTTTAATTCTGTTTTATGTTAACGCATACTCTTTCAGAGCGTAGCTCTTATTTTTTGCATTTAGAAGAACAATTTGGTGCTCATAATTATCATCCTTTACCTGTGGTTTTAGAAAAAGGCGAAGGTGTTTTTTTGTATGATGTAGATGGAAAAAGATACTTCGATTTTTTAAGTGGATACTCTGCTGTAAATCAAGGGCATTGTCATCCAAAAATTATTGCTGCTTTAACCCAACAAGCAAAAAAATTAACCCTTACCTCTAGGGCATTTCACAACAACTTATTAGGTGAATATTCAAAATTTATCACCTCATATTTTGGCTACAATAAAGTGTTACCAATGAACACAGGTGTTGAAGGTGGTGAAACGGCAATTAAGTTGGCAAGACGATGGGCTTACGATAAAAAAGGTGTTGAGGCTAATAAAGCCAAAATTGTATTTGCAGAAGGAAATTTTTGGGGAAGAACATTAGCAGCCATTTCATCTTCTACAGACCCTAGTAGCTACAAAGGTTTTGGCCCATATATGCCAGGTTTTGAAATTGTACCATATAACAACATTACTGCTTTAGAAGCTGCTTTTCAAGAAAAAAATGTTGCTGCATTTATGGTAGAACCTATTCAGGGCGAAGCTGGTGTGGTTTTACCTGATGAAGGATATTTACAAAAAGTAAGAGCTTTATGTACTGAATACAATGTATTGTTTATTGCAGATGAAATACAAACAGGTTTGTGTAGAACGGGTAAGCTTTTAGCTTGTGACCATGAGGAAGTAAAACCAGATATTTTAATTTTAGGAAAAGCATTAAGTGGTGGCACAATGCCTGTTGCTGCTGTATTAGCCAATGATGAAGTGATGATGAACATTCGTCCGGGAGAACATGGTAGCACTTATGGTGGAAATCCATTAGCCTGTGCAGTTGCAATAGCTTCGTTGCAAGTTTTGAAAGATGAAAACATGGCTGAAAATGCAACTGCAATGGGAATTATTTTACGTGAAGAATTGGCTAAACTGAACTCACCATTTATTGAAACCATTCGTGGAAAAGGATTATTAAATGCAATTGTAATTAAACACCAAAACCCTGATGCTTCTTGGGATTTATGTTTGGCTTTAAAAGAATTTGGCTTGCTTGCTAAACCTACTCATGGTGATAAAATACGTTTTGCTCCACCATTAACAATAACCAAAAATCAAATAATAGAAAGTGTTGGTATTATTGGTAAAGCTTTAGCAACATTAGCATAAAATAGATTGCATCAAAAAGCCTTCTTGAACTTATTCGAGAAGGCTTTTTTTATTTTATTTTGAAATACAAACTATTCAACCAAAGCCTTTACTGCCTTTACCAACTGTGCTTCTGGTAATTGTTGGTTATAAAATGCTCGATATTTTTTGGCATTGTTTACCATTAATGTAACAGGAATTGTGCCTTCCCATGTTTTATCAATTTTAGGGCAAAACATGTTTGCATCGGTTTCATTTAACCAAACTATGGTAGACTTGTAACCTTTTTTCTTTGCAAAATCAGCAATGCCTTTTGGATAATCTTCCGCAAAATCTAAACTTACCAATACTAACTTTACACCTTTCGATTGATAGTCTGCTACTACTTTTTCGAACCAAGGTAATTCTTGCACACAAGGCTTACACCAACTTGCCCAAAAATTAATAATTAGTGGACTAGTTGCTGTATCTGCCATTTTTATAACGTCGGTAATTTTTACTTTTTTAATGGTTTGTGCTTGAACCATTGTTACTAAAGCAACTGTACAAATTGTACTTACAATTATTTTTTTCATTATTAATTATTTTACCCAATATTATCCAAATTAAAACCCCATTGTTCTTTAAGCAAATTCATTTGTTCTACAGGCATTGTTGATTGTTGATAATGACCTGCTAAACGCTTTTGACGAAATGCTTCATAAATACTTACAGCACAAGCAACCGAAATGTTTAAACTCTGGATAACACCCATTTGTGGAATGATAAAATTACCATCTGCTAAGCTTCTTGCCTCTTCACTTACACCACTATGTTCATTTCCAAAAACAAGAGCAATACTTTCGGTAAAATTGATAGAATACAGGTCAACAGCATCAGATGAAAGATGTGTGGTAAATATTTGATTGTAATTGCTTCTTAAAACAGTAAAGCATTCTTCAATTGATGTGTATTGATGAATGGTTAGCCATTTGCCTGCACTACTACCACTTTTGTATCCAAACTTTTCAAAACGTGGCGTTTTGGTAGTGATAATGTAGATGTCTTGTATGCCTACTGACTCACAAGAACGCATTACGGCTGTAATATTTCTTGGGTCTTGAACATCTTCTAAAACAACCGTTAAATTGGGTTGTCGTTGATTTAAAACTTTTAAAAGTTTTTCGGTTCTTTCTTGTGTCATCAAACTTTTTATGCAAAATTTAAAATTGTAATGTCGGTTGAATTCCTAAGCCCACAGAGCCTTTTATAGCTATATTTCCAAAATCGTATTCAATTCCTGTAGCCAAATCTTCTGTTTGTAACAATGGTCCATCCATATCTACAAAATCTATTTGGGGTAAAAATTGTGCAATTGCAGCCGAACCAATGGTACACTCGTTCATGCTACCCATCATTATTTGCATATTTAGACTTCTAGCTTTTTCAATCATTCGAAGAGCTGGTGTAATTCCGCTACATTTTGTAAGCTTTATATTAATGCCATGAAAATGCTGGTAACATTTTTCTACATCTTGTTCAAAAACGCAACTTTCGTCGGCAAATAAAGGTAACGTAGACGCTTGAAACAATATTTTCATTTCATCCCAATTGTCTTTTGCTAATGGTTGTTCTACATATTCTACACCTAGTTCTTTCAATTTTGGAATTTTTTCTAAGGCTTCGGACAAAGTCCATCCTGCATTTGCATCTATTCTAAAACGAGCATCGGTATGTTTACGCAAAGCCTCTACAATTTCAATATCATTTTCTGTACCCAATTTTATCTTATAAATAGGCCAAGGTTTTGCTTTCATTTTTTCTACCATTACCTCAATTGTATCAATTCCAATGGTATAATCAGTTTGTGGTGTATTTTCCCATTTTGTGTTCCATAATTGATATAACAATTGACCTTTCATTTTACCAAACAAATCCCAACAAGCGATATCTAATGCACAAACTAAAAAAGGATTTTTAGGAAATAAATGGTGTAAATAATGCCAATAACGTGCAGGATCGGTTAAAGCAAATTTTTCTATGAATGGCTTTTTTTGTTCTATGTCTGCAATCATGTCTTCCACAGTAATGTTGTAATAGGTAATTGCAGGTGCTTCTCCAAAACCTATAAAATTTCCGATTTGTAATGCAACAACAAGTGTGGGTTGATGCGTTTTAGTTCGACCATTTGAAATGGTAAATGGATATTGAAATGGAAGTTCTTTTTTGGTATAAAATAATTTCATAGAACGAAATTAACTGATTGACAGAATGGATAGATGAAAAATTGTTGAGTTGAAAGCTGCATAGTAGTGATATAAAAAAATCGAAGCCAACGAATAAACTCGTGGCTTCGAATGTTGATGTATTGTTGAATAGCGAATAAACAGTACAAAAGTGCGACGCAACGGCGGCTGAATAGCATTACCGCTGCTGACTAAACAAAAAATTATTTTCTTCCACTCTTTTCAATCATTTCACTAAACTCGTTGTTAAAATCTGTATTGCTTAACAATTGTTCCAATGTAAGATGCATTCTATATTTCCAATAATTTTTAGGATTAGCAGGTACATTAATACGCTCATCATGTGGATTTTGGCGACGAATGATGCTATTGATTCCTAAAATATCTTGTAGTTGGAAAATGCTCCACATTGCTGGCGAATACAAATGTTGTGATACGACTGCTTTATTAATATCGTCGCTACAGAAAAATGGTGCTTCGCCCCAAATTCCTAAATCGTGGTTATAAAATTTTTGAATTTTAGATTTATCTTCTTCCCACCAACCACGTATGGTGCTCATATCATGTGTAGAAGGTGTTACAACGCTTAAGTAAGGTGCATCGTTTGGATGGAAGAAATCTTTTGTATTGTCTTTTGGCATTCTTTGAATTTCTAAGCTTAATAGCCCCAATTGCTTCATTACATCTGGTACACAATCTGGCACTAAACCTAAATCTTCGCCACAAACTAGCATATTGGTTACACGTTTTAAAGCCGGCAGTTTTTGCATGGCTTCTTGTTTCCAAAAATTATCTTGACGGCGGAAGAAATAGTTAATGTACAATTCGTTTAGCTGGTGTTTTGTACTAGCTTCTAAATATCTATAAGAAGAAGTATTTACCATGTTAAACCTAAAGTGAAATGCATCATGATTAGAATTGTCGGCAACAAATAAAATAACATTGCTAATTAAATCGAAAAGACCATATTTCATCTTGTCGTTAAAATTATTATGCTCTTGTTGAGCAAAATAAGCTTCTACTTTACGTTGTGTATCGAATTCTGGCTTTAAAGTGTAGTTGTTAAAACCATCGTAGTTTAAAAAGTTGTTTTTAACATAATCGTTGTCGTAACCAAACATTTCCCAAAGTACATTATCGGTAATAAATGGTTTGGTGTAACGATTGTAATCGAACCAAATTCCTTTTTCAATAAACTCGTTTCTATGAACAGGCAAAGCAGGAACAAAATACCCCATAATGCCTTCTACTGCATGCATTGGAATGCTCCAAATTCGGAAGAATCCTAAAATATGATCTATTCTAAAAGCATCGAAATAATAACTCATTTGCTCGAAACGTTGTTTCCACCAAGCAAAACCGTCTTGTTTCATTTGCTGCCAATTGTACGTTGGGAAACCCCAATTTTGACCTTTAATGGCAAATCCATCAGGTGGAGCACCTGCTTGCAAATGCATGTTGTATAAATTAGGTTGTTGCCAAGCATCGGCACCATATCGGTAAATTCCAATAGCTATATCACCTTTAACAACAACGCCATTTTGATGAGCATATTCAGTTGCTGCTTTTAATTGCAAATGCAAATGATATTGAATAAAATAGTGTAAAGCAACTTGTTCGTACACATCGCCTGTTTCGTCGATTAATGCTGCAATTTCTTCTTCTTTATACGTTTGACAAGTTGGCCATTGGTTAAAATCGGCTGTTTTATACATGTCTCTTAAATAACAGAAACAAGCATAAGGAACCAACCAATGTTTATTTTGATTGAAGTATTGTTTGTAAGCTGTTTGCTTAAATGTTTCTGTTTTTTGTAACGTATACAACTGTTTTACAATGGATAATTTTGCGTTCAAAACAGCTTCGTAAGATACGTCTGACAATGCATTAAGGCGTTCTTTTTCGCTATTAAATGCCTCTACAATGGATTGATTTTTAGCATTTGCTACTTTTCTTACATTTAAATATAAAGGATGCAGAGCAAAAGCAGAAATTGCTGCATACGGATAAGAATCTACCCATGTATGCGTTGCTATAGTATCGTTGATGGGTAAAATTTGAATTAACTTCAAGCCAACTTTTTTACTCCAATCTACCAACAAATGAATATCTGTAAATTCTCCAACTCCAAAACTATCATTGGTTTTTAAACTAAATACAGGTATTGCAACACCTGCACCTTTCCAAAATGTTGTAGGCAAATGAATAAATCCATCGTTTGCTACTAAAAGAATATCGGTATTATTATTGGTAAATAAAACTCTATTTGCTCCATCTTCAAATCGAACAAATCGTTTTTCTTCCACATTATAAACACCATATTTATATTCTACATGACCATCAACAGCAGATAAATCTAACTGAACATGATGGTAAACACTTGATTTATTTTTAGCCAAAAGAATACAATTTTCTTGTGACCAATTACCCAACAGTTGATGACTTCCTACCAAACAAACCGTTTCTCCTTTTGCTAATAAAGGTGCTTTTACCTTAAATGAATGTGTATATTTTAAAGGTGTTGGAACATCAATAAATGTTTCATTTTGCTTTAATAGCACTTCTTGAAACGGAACACTATAAAATGCATTTTCGTAATATCCTGCATGATTCCAACTATCTACAATCACCATTTCTGCATGTGCAGCTGTTGATAGTTCGATGGTTTTATCTTTACCCCAATCGTAACTTACAGAGCCATCATTGTTTTTAAGAATATAGTTATAAATCACAGGTGTTTTACTTTCAACTGAAAATGGCAAACTAACTGACCATAAGTTGTTGTTCACAAATGCTAGTGGCACTGCATTTTGAATATCGTTGTTACCTAAAATATGATGGTTGCCTGTAACAAAAAGTGTTTGTCCAAAATTGGTATTAAAACGCAGCTGAAAAGTAACTGTTACTACGCTTATTTTGGCTTTCTTTTTTGCGGCCTTTGGCTTAGGTGTTGTAGTGGTTTTGGTTGCTTTTGTTGCACTTTCTTTTTTATCTACAGCAACTTTTTTTGCTTTTTTAACAGGCGTTTCCGCCATTTCTTGTTTTAGCAGTTTTGCTTCTTCC
>Ga0209398_1000624_pt1 | contig 21015 bp, 19 predicted proteins | sample AshMeaBigSpring_FD_184125 | JGI IMG/M metagenome (GOLD analysis project Ga0209398, IMG submission 184125) | Groundwater microbial communities from Big Spring, Nevada to study Microbial Dark Matter (Phase II) - Ash Meadows Big Spring (SPAdes)... | ecosystem: Environmental > Aquatic > Deep... | reverse complement strand
ACCGCCGGATCCCTCCGCAGCAGGCCGGGCGGGTGCCGGCGGCCGGTCAGCACCCGCTGCGGTCCGCGCAGACCTGCCCAGCTTCTTCAGCGCCGCAAGCGAGGCCGCAGGCGGCGGCTTGAGCCCGGTCTGGATTTTTTTCAAAAGCGGAATGGCCCCGTCAAGGGCCTGCTGGAACTGGTCACTCATGCCTCCACCAGATACCAGCTTCAATTTTTTCACGCGAGGAGGGATTTTCCCAGCGTCCGCTTGCCGCCGCGCAGGCAGGCGACCGGCCGGATGGGAACGGGCTTGTCAAACGCACGCCGGTTTGCGAAGCAAGTTGCCATGAACCATTCCCACATTTTGAAGTCGCTCGTCGTGCTGGCTGCGATCCTTACTCCGTCCGTTCTTTCCGCGGAGGAGGCGACGATCACGGTCAAGAAGAGCGACGCGACGAGCATCGCGATCAAGCCCTTCGGCGGCCCGGAGGGCGCGGCGGCAGCCAAAATCGTGCAAAACGACCTCGACCTCTCGGGCGCCTTCCTGCTCACCCCGCCCGAGCGCGCCAGCTTCTCGGTCGGCGCCACCGCCGGCGGCGGATCGCTCGCCGGAACGGTCACCGACAGCCGCGGCAGCGTCGTCCTTCAAAAATCCTACCCGGGCAGCTTCCGCACGGCCGCCCACCGGTTTTCCGACGACATCGTCGAGACGATCACAGGCACGAAGGGGATCGCCAGCACGAAGATCGCATTTGTCGGCTCCCGGACCGGCCGCAAGGAAATCTACGTCGCCGACTACGACGGGGCCAATGCCCGCCAGCTCACCAGCGACGGCTCGATCAGTGTCGCCCCGGCGATTTCCTGGGACGGCTCGAAGCTCGCCTACACCGGCTACCAGAGCGGCTACGCGGACATCTACGCCATCGACCTCAATAGCGGCGCCCGCAACCGGATCATCAAGTTCCCCGGCACAAACTCTGGCGCCGCCTACTCGCCGGATGGCGGACGGCTCGCATGCACGCTCAGCAAGGACGGGAACACCGAGCTCTACATCGTCGGCGCCGCCGGCGGCGGTGCCCGCCGCCTCACCAGCACGCGCGGCGTCGAATCCTCCCCGGCCTGGTCGCCGGATGGCAACGAGCTGATCTACTCGTCCGACGAGCGGGGCGGACCCCAGCTCTTCCGCATCGGAGCCGGCGGCGGATCCGGACGCCTCATCACCACCGGATATGGATACTGCACCGAGCCGAGCTGGTCGCCGGACGGCAAGAAGGTAGCCTTCAACGTGAGGCAGGGCGGATTCTCGATTGCCGTGCTCGACCTTGCCTCCGGCACGACACGCATTGTCGGCGCGGGCGAGGATCCGGTCTGGGGCGCCGATTCCCGCCACATCATCTACAGTGCCGGCTCGTCGATCAATCTCCTCGATACCGTCAAGGGCCGCATCACGCCGGTCGTCACGGGAGCCGGAAAGGTCAGCGAGCCCAGCTGGTCGCGCTGACCTGGCCCCCGCTCCAGCTGCCCCGGGTTCTCACGGCCGTTCATTTCTCCGTCTCCCTCCCCGTTAACCGGGAGGCGGTTGGCCTGTGCCGGGCATCCCTCAAGCCCAGGATGCAATGTGTGCGCGGCTTGGATCGACGGGATTCTTACCCGCAGCGGCAGGATCTGGCATGCGGATTGCTTTTCTCTCCGCGTCGATATTACGACGCAACAAAAAGTTAATACTAACCAAAGGAGAGATGGCACATATGAAAATCACCAGAATTGTGGCGGGCCTGGCCCTGGCATTTGCGGCGGCGGTCCATGCGGAACCGCTGAAGATCGCCTACAGCGACTGGCCGGGCTGGGTGGCCTGGCAGGTGGGAATCGACAAGGGATGGTTCAAGGACGAGGGAGTCGACGTGGCGTTCGAGTGGTTCGAATACGTTCCCTCGATGGAGGCGTTCTCGGCAGGGAAGGTCGATGCGGTCTGTATGACGAACGGCGACGCGCTCGTCACTGGTGCCACGGGAGCCCCGAGCAAGACGATCGTCATCAACGACTACAGCAATGGCAACGACATGATCGTGGCCAAGCCGGGGATCGAGTCCATCAAGGATCTGAAAGGGAAAAAGATCGGCGTGGAGATCGGCTTTGTCGACCACCTGCTCCTGCTCAAGGCGCTGGAGGCAAACGGCATGAAGGAGGAGGACGTCACGCTCGTCAATGTCCCGACGCAGGAGACGCCGAAGGCGTTTGCCTCGGGCGATGTCGATGCCATCGCCGCCTGGCAGCCAAACTCCGGCCAGGCGCTCAAGGCGGTGCCCGGCTCCAAGGCGATCTACACGAGCGCCGACGTCCCCGGCCTGATCTACGACGTGCTCGCGGTGAGTCCCTCGAGCCTCTCGGCCCGGGCGGACGATTGGAAAAAGGTCGCCAAAGTCTGGTATAAAATTGTGGACTATTTCTACAACCCCGAGACGCGCGCCGATGCGATCAAGAGCATGTCCGCAAGGGTCAACCTCTCGCCGGAGGAATACTCCGCCTTCGTCGGCGGGACGAAGATCCTCAAGCTCGACGAAGCCAAAAAGGCGTTCGAAAAAGGCCCGGGGCTGACCTCAATCTACGGCTCCGGCGAGGTCGTCAACAAGTTCAACGTCGACAACAAGGTGTACAAAACCGCGCAGCCGGTGGCCGATTATCAGGCCCCGGAGATCACCTCGGGCCTCTAGGAGGCAAATATTCCGGCACCCCTGCGGCCCGATCCGGCCGCAGGGGCCCGCCGGCAGGGATTCCGCGTGATGAACAGGAACAAGCACAGTCTTTTCGCGCCGTTCGGCGACCTGCCGCCGGGCATCCAGCTCCTGTTTGTCTGGCTGTCCTTCCTGACGCCGCTGGTCGCCTGGTGCGTGGTGAGCTACGTGCCGTTTGTGTGGCATCCGCTCATGCGGGTCGCCGATCCCGGCGGGGTCTCGTATTTTCAAAAGGACACTCTGGTGGACAAGAAGGTCTTCCGGGCGGAGAACGAGAAGATGCTCGCAGCCGGAAAGGCGGTCGCGACCGGCGTGCCGGCGAACCCGGTTTTCCTTCCGGCCCCGCACGAGGTTGCGCAGGCGCTCTACAAGAGCTTCACCACGCCGCCGCGCCGCAAGGGCGAGCCCTGGCTCCACGAGAGCCTCTGGCACAGCATCCGGATCATCTTCTGGGGGTTCCTGCTCAGCTCAATTCTCGGGGTTCCGCTCGGGATCCTCTGCGGAACGTTCAAGGTCTTCGCCAAGCTCAGCGAGCCGGCGGTGGATTTTTTCCGCTACATGCCGGCGCCGGTCTTCGGCGCTCTGGCGGTGGCTGTGCTCGGAATCTACGACGGCCCGAAGGTCGCCATCATCGTCATCGGCACGTTTTTCCAGCAGGTCCTGGTGATCGCCAATACGACGCGGAAGCTCGATCCCTCGCTCGTCGAGGCCGCGCAGACGCTCGGAGCCGGGCAGATCCAAATCCTCTTCCAGGTCGTGCTGCCGGGGATCGCGGTCGACCTCTACAACGACATGCGGATCCTGATCGGCTGCGCGTGGACGTTTCTGATCGTTGCGGAATACATCGGGGCCAGCTCGGGGATCACGTTCTTCATCAACCAGCAGGCGAAATACCGGATCTACGACAACGTGTTCGCCGCGATCCTGATCATCGGCGTGATCGGGTTTGCGACCGACCGGGTGCTCGACTGGATCGGGCGGCGGATTTTCCCGTGGCAGAAATCCTCCGGGCGTGGCGGGCTCCTGAAGGCGCTGCGCGAGTCGCGCCGAAAAACGAACCCGGCATGAACGACGACTACCAAGCCCAGTCGCCAGAGGTGGCCGCGCGCTTCGCGAAGCTGCGGCAGCGCCCGGTCATCCTGGACGTGAAGAATCTCACGAAGACGTTCGTCTCCCAGGGCCTCGAGCACACGACGCTCGACCGGATTTCCTTCCAGGTTTACCGCCGCGAGTTCATGTGCGTGCTCGGCCCCTCGGGCTGCGGAAAGTCGACGCTCATCCGGATCATCGCCGGCCTCGACTCCCCGACATCGGGCGAGGTCCTTCTGGACGGGCACCAGGTGAGCGGGCCGGGCCCCGACCGGGGGATGGTCTTCCAAGGCTACACGCTTTTTCCATGGCTGACCGTCAAGAAGAACGTGATGTTCGGACTCCGCATGGCCGGGCAGGGCGCGGCCACGGCGGAATCCGAAGCCCGCGAGTGGATCAGCCTCGTGGGGCTCTCGAAGTTCGAAAACTCCTACCCGCACCAGCTCTCGGGCGGAATGAAGCAGCGCGTGGCCATCGCCCGCGCGCTGGCCAACCGGCCGCGCATCCTCCTCATGGATGAACCCTTCGGCGCACTCGACGCCCAGACGCGCGCGCAGATGCAGTCGTATCTTCTGGAGATTTGGAAAAACGTGGACGTGACGATCCTGTTCATCACGCACGACCTGGATGAGGCGGTCTACCTTTCCGACCGGATCCTCGTGCTCGGCACGAACCCGCGCCGGATTTCGGAGATGATCGAGGACCCGGTCCCCCGGCCGCGCGACCGCTCGCAATTTGTCTCCCCGCCATTCCTGGCGACCTACCACCGGCTCGGGGAGCTCATCCACCCACCGGCCGCGGATGTCCAGGACCGCCTGCCGATCACGCGGATGACCATGGTCGGGGACGATGTCGAGTAGCGCGCCCATCCTCTGGGAGGAATTGACCTGGCCGGAGATCCCGGCCGTGCTGTCCGCATGCGGGGGTGCGGTCCTCTTTCCGCTCGGAGCAACAGAGCAGCATGGCCCGCACCTCGGCACCGGTGTGGATACCGAAATCGCCCGCGCGGTCTGCCTGGAGGTCTCCGCCCGCACGGGCGTCCCGGTCCTCCCCCCGCTGCCCTACGGCTGCTCGCTCGGCCACTCGCAGCGCTGGCCGGGCACGCTGGCCCTCTGCCCGCGCACGCTTATCGCCGTGCTGTCCGACCTCGGCGACTGGCTCCACGCCTCGGGTGTCCGCCGCCTTTTCTTCATCAGCTCGCACGTGACGAATTCCGCCCCGGTCCGCTGCGCGCTCGAGGAGCTGCGCGCCCGCCACGACGACCTGATGGCCGCACTTGTTCCCACGCCGGACATTAGCCCGCGCGTGCGCGCAGCATTTGACGCCGACGCGGCGGACTGGCACGCGAACGCCGCCGAGTCCTCTCTCATGCTCCACCTGCGTCCGCCGATGGCGCGTCCGGACCTCTTCGCCACGGCCGACGATCCCGACCGCACGGCCGGGCTAGAGTTTGCCCACCCGGTGAACCGGACGAGCCTCAACGGGACAACCGGGCATCCGTCGCGCGCCGGCACAGCCGATGGTGCGCAGCTCTTCGGCTGGATGGTCGAGGACCTTGCCGCACGGGTCCGCGCCGGAATCGAGGAAAAACCGCCGCTCGCCGCCTCATGGCACAAAACTCTATGAACAACCACGAACCCGCCGCCTACAAGGAACACCTCAAATCCCTCGGGGTGAAATACTGCATCGGAGCGTATCCCGACATCCACGGCATCCCGAAGGGGAAGGTCGTGCCGGTCGCTCACTTCGAGCATTTCGCGCACGGCTCGGAACTCTACACCGGCTACGCGCTCGACGGGCTCGGGCAAAGCCCGAACGACGACGAGATCGCCTCGGTCCCCGACCTCGACCGCATGATCCAGCTTCCTTGGAACAGGGATATCGCGTGGTTTCCGGCAGACAACACGTTTCACGGCGAGCCCTATGAAATCAGCACGCGCGTCGCGCTCAAAAAACAACTCGCCGCCGCGGAAACGATGGGGTTCGGGTTCAACCTCGGGATCGAGTGCGAAGTCTTTGTCGTGAGACTCACCGGCGACGGACGCCTTGAGATCCCGAACCCCGACGACAACCTCACGAAGGCCTGCTACGACGTGAAGCGGTTTCTCGACCGCTACGAGTGGCTCGACAAGGTCTCCACCGCAATCGACAGCCTCGGCTGGAACCTCTACTCGCTCGACCATGAGGACGCGAACTCGCAGTTCGAGTTCGACTTCAAATTCGCCGACGCGCTCACGATGTGCGACCGCTACGTCTTCTTCCGCATGATGGCCAAGCACTATGCCGCCGAGGAGGGGCTGCTCGCGACGTTCATGCCGAAGCCTTTCCCCGACAGGACCGGGAACGGCGCCCACTTCAACATGTCGCTCGCGGATTGCGCCGGAAACAACCTCTTCGCCTGCGCGCAGGCCGACGACCCGCGCGGGCTGGGGATCTCCCCGCTGTGCTACCAGTTCATTGCGGGCATCCTCCGGCATGGTCCGGCCCTCTGCGCGGCGTTCGCGCCGACCGTGAACAGCTACAAGCGGCTCGTCCGACGCGGGCTCATGGCCTATTACTCGTGGGCCCCGGTCTTCAACTCCTACGGCCGCAACAACCGGACCAACTCGGTGCGCGTGCCGATGGGCGGCGGCCGCTGCGAGTCCCGGAATGCCGACGGGTCCTGCAACCCCTACCTCGCCGCAGCGCTCGTGCTCGCGGCCGGGCTCGAAGGGATCCGTGAAAACCTCGACCCCGGTCCCGCGCAGGAGGACAACCTCTACGAGCTCGGCCCGGCCGAGCTAGCTGCACGCGGGATCTGCGAGCTCCCACGCAACTTGGACGAGGCGGTCAAGGCGTTCGCCGCCGACCCATTTGTCGAGCGCGTACTAGGCAAGCCGCTCCGCGATGAGTTCATCCACTACAAATCCGAGGAGTGGCGGGAATACCACCAGTCGGTCAGCCAGTGGGAAGTCGACCGCTACGCGCGGCTCTTTTGAGATGGTCACCTCGGCGACCCACTTCGACGCCGCCACCGTGAAGGCCGGTGCTCCTCCTGTGACCGGCCGCAGCGGGCAGGGGACGGGCATCCCCGACTACCGCCGGACACGGCCGGGCATGCCCCTTGCCGGCCTCCTCGAGGAAATCCAGCGGGTCGCCGACCTGCCGCTCGAGCGCTCGGAGGCATTTCCCGCCGCGGCCTACACGAGCCCGGAATTCCTCGACTGGGAGGTCGACAACGTCCTTGGCGCAGGCTGGATCGGGCTCGCCCACATCTCGCAGATCCCCGCCCCCGGCGACTTCCTTAACGTCGACGCCCTCGGCGAGCCGCTCATCATCGTCCGTGGCAAGGACGGCGAAATCCGCGTGCTCTCTCGCGTGTGCCCGCACCGCGCAATGGATATCATGCCGCCAGGCTTCGGTTACGACGGGCACGGACCGGCCGACGCGCGCTCCGGAAGTCCCGGCTGCGGGCACACCCGACTGTTTCTCTGCCCTTATCACCACTGGAGCTTCGAGCTCGACGGGGCGCTCAAGGGCTGCCCCGAAATGCACAAAGCCGACGGTTTCCGCCGCGACGAGGTCGGACTCAAATCGTTCCGCTGCGAGGTCTGGCACGGGTTCGTTTTTGTCAACCTCTCGGGCTCAGCGGCACCGGTCGCGGAATGCTACGCGGAGCTCGGAGACGACATCGCGGGATGGGAGACCGCTAAGATGTCGCTCGTCATCGCAAAAGAGTGGGACTGCCCGTTCAACTGGAAGGTCCTCGTCGAAAACTTCATGGAGGCCTACCACCACCTCGGCACGCACTGCAAGACCCTGCAGCCGCTCATGCCCGCCAGGGACACCTGGACCACTGGCGAGCGCGCGCACTCGATGCGCGTCAACCTCCCGTTCAAAGCGGGCACCGGCGACGGTCGGGATCTCGATTTTCCCACCATCCCGACGCTGCCGGCCGACCAGCTCTACCAAATGGCCGTCTACCTCGGCCAGCCGAGCTTCCTTCTATTTACCGGCCCCGACCGCATGTTCTGGTATCGGATCGAACCGGTCACGCCGGACCGTAGCCGCCTGCTCACGACCTGCCTCGTCAACGATTCCGCGCTGGCCGACCCGCGATACCCGGAAAAGCTGGCCGCGGCGGAGCGCATGCTCGTGGATTTTCACCTTGAGGACATGGAGGTCTGCACCGCCGTCCAGCGCGGGCTCCACGCGACCGGCTACCAGCGCGGGCGCCTCAGCCACCTCGAAATGCCGGTCTGGCTGTTCCAGCGCTACCTCGCCGCGCGTGCCCGGGGAACCTACCCGACACTCGACAGGCCGCCGGCACCCGCGCAAAAATGAGCGACCCCGATTTTGTCCCGATCCCCGCAGGCAATTTTCTCATGGGCGAAAATGCCGATGATAAATTCGCAGGCGACACCGAGCGGCCGCGTCACGCGGTCCGGGTCGAGCCGTTCCTCCTGGCTAGGACGCCGGTCACGATCGGCGAATTCCGGAATTTCCGTCCGGAGCACGAGCCCGGGCAGCCGGCCGGCTGGCCGGCGGCGATGGTGAGCTGGGACGATGCGGCCGGCTATTGCGGCTGGCTCGGCGGGGGCTCCCGGCTGCCGACCGAGGCGGAATGGGAGTTCGCGGCCCGCGCCGGCACGACGACGCCGTATCCATGGGGTGATGCGATCACTCCTTCCCACGCGAACTACTACTATGCCGAGGATGGGCGGAAGATCGGCTGCGGCCACCGCACGCCCCCGGGCCGGTTCCCCCCGAATGCCTTCGGGCTCCTCGACATGCTGGGGAATGTCTGCGAGTGGACGCAGGACCGCTGGCATCCCGACTACCAGGGGGCACCCGCCGACGGCTCGGCACGGACCGGATCCGGTCTTCCGGATCGCCGGGTCCTCCGCGGCGGCGCCTGGGACTACATGCCCCGCCTCCTGCGGGTCTCCTGGCGCGACGGCCTCCCGCGCACCGCGCGCCGCGACAATGTCGGATTCCGCGTCGCCGCCACCCGATGAAGCTGGAACTATTTAAAACGCTCTGGGGACACCATGGCCGCTACGCTGATGCCGCCGACCTTGCCGTGGAGGCCGGATTCCACGGGCTTGAGGGGCCGGTGCCCGAAGACCCCTCGGCGCGAAGCGAACTCCTCGACGCCCTCGCCTCTCGCCGCCTGCACTTCATCGCCGAGATCTCGACCACAGGCTTTGCAGTTCCCGCGCCCGGATCTACCGTGCAGCAGCACCTCGACGCCTTCGAGCGGATCCTCGCCCGCTCGCTCGAGGCCTCGCCGGTCCTCCTCACCGCCATGGCCGGAAGCGATCTTTGGCCGTTCCGCGACAGCGTCAGGTTTTTGCAGGAGGCCGGCCTGATCGCCACGGCCTATGGCGTCCGGGTCGGCTTCGAGACCCACCGCAGCCGCAGCCTCTTCCATCCGCGCATTGCAAAGGATCTCCTCGACGAGCTCCCCGGACTCGAGATCACGGCCGACTTCAGCCACTGGTGCAACGTCTGCGAGCGCCTCGTTCTCGACGAACTCCCGGACGTGCTCGCCGCATGCGCGGAGCGCGTTCTGCACATCCACCCGCGCGTTGGCTACGACCAGGGCGCGCAGGTCCCGGATCCCCGTGCGCCCGCTTACAATCAGCCCGTGCAGGCACACCTCCGGTGGTGGCGCACCCTTTGGGAGGGGCAGAAAAAACGCGGATTCTCCCGCGTGACCATGACGCCGGAATTCGGCCCTGACGGCTACCAGCAAACTGATCCCGCGACAGGGACACCACTCGGCGACCTCTGGGATTTCAACCGCCACATGGCGGACCTGCTCCGGGAGGCTTTCCCCGGAGAAGGCGCCGCAGGTTGGCATGAAAATCGCTTTTCATATAATATTACGAGTTTATAGTTTCCTCATACCCTATGCCCAAGCCGAAAAAACCCCGCGAGCCGGTCTCGCGAATCAGCATCTCCCTCCCCCCCGACGTCTCGCGCGGGCTCGACCGCCTGGTCACGTCGCGCGGATTCGAAAGCCGCTCGCAGGCGGTGACATCGATCATCAACGAGTGCCTGGTCGAGCAGCAGCGGGAGACGCCCGATGCGATCATGGCCGGAACGATCACGCTCTTCTACAACCAGGGCCGGAACAACATCCTCACCGAGCTGGCGGCCCTCAAGCGCCGCTGCATCGACGAGGTGATCGGATCGCTGCAGGTGCAGCTCGAAAACAACCACGTGATGGAGGTCATCCTCGTGCAGGGACCGGTCGACACTCTGGAGAAGATCACCGACCAGCTCGTGGCCTGCAAGGGCGTGAAGGTCGGCAAGCTCACTCTCACCAGCTCGATCATCCCGCAGCTCCACCCGCTCAAAAAACCCAAGAAACCATGAAGCCACTCTACGAGGAAACCCTGCCCGGCGGGGCAATGTGGTCGATGCGGATCCCTCGCGGCCTCGCGCTCCGGCTGACCGCGCTCGCGCCCGGGGCCAACGTTTCCGCCCTCCTCTACAATGCGGAGAACCCGCTCGACCGCCTGAATATCCCGGACACGCTGAAGGCGCTGCACACCGCGAAGCTCACGCGGGGCCACGTCCTCATGAGCGACATGGGGAACGCCCTCGCCTCGATCGTGGAGGACACGCTCGGCTGGCACGATCCGCTCGGCGGCCACTCGACAGCAGAGATGGTCGCCTCGGCGTTCGGCGAAAAATCCTACCAGGCCGCCCGCAACGATTTCTTCCGCAACGCGCGCGACAACTTTCTCATCGAGCTCTCGAAGTCCGGGCTCGGGATCGCGGACATCGTCGCAAACGTGAACTTCTTCAGCAAGGTCGTCGCCGATGACGACGGCCGTTTGGCCTATGTGGGCGGCCACTGCCCGGAGGGGGCCTCGATCACTCTCCGCACCGAGATCCCGGTCCTCGTCGTTCTGGCCAACTGCCCGCACCCGATGCACCCTCCCGGTGCCTACCCGAACGTGCCGGTCCGGGTTGAACTCGCGGCCTGCGCAGTTCCTGGCCCGGACGACTTCTGCCGCAACTTCCGGCCGGAGTGCGGCCGCGCGCTCGCCCTCGCCGAGCGCTCTCTCATCTGCCCGCCATCGATTTCGGACCTGCCACTGCCATGAGCACACTCAATTACCAGGAAAGCCCGCTCGCCCGGGATTCCGCGATCTATTCCAAGGTGGTGCCGGCCGGCGATGGCTGGCTTCACCGGATTGAAGCCGGACAGACGCTCCGCATCGTTGACCTCGAGGGCAACCAGGCAGCGGATACGTTTTTCTTCAATGCCGACAACCTGAAGGAACGCTACAGCGCGCAGGATACGATCCGCGAGCAGGGAGGGATCTACCTCACAACCGGCACCCGGCTCCAATCGAACCTCTGCCGGCCGATGCTGACGATTACCGCCGACACCTGCGGACGGCACGATACGATCGGCGGGGCCTGCGCAGCCGAGAGCAACATGGTCCGCTACGCGCTGGAGAAGCGGTTCATGCACAACTGCCGCGACACGTTCCTCCTGCAGATCGCGCTCTCCGGCCTCCCGCTCACCAAGCGCGACCTCGCCCACAATATCAACTTCTTCATGAACGTGCCGGTGACCCCGGCGGGCGGGCTTAAGTTCGACGACGGGGTCTCCGAGCCCGGGAAGTATGTCGAGATGCGCGCGGACATGAACGTCTACTGCCTCATCTCGAACTGTCCACAGCTCAACAATCCCTGCAACGCTTACAATCCCACGCCGATCGAGGTGATCGTGTGGGATTAGTCATTGGTCACTTGCCATTGGTCACTCGGATTATGAAAAGTGCGTCATTTGAGGATCTAAGGGTCTATCGTGCGGCGGAGGCGATTGGAGATCTGGTTTGGGAGGTTGTCTCGACTTGGGATCATTTCGCGAGGGAGACGATCGGGCGGCAGCTGACTCGCTCGGCGGATAGTATTGGGGCAAATATCGCGGAGGGATACGGGCGTCAGTCTTACGCTGATAATAAGAGGTTCGTCGCAATCGCTCGGGGATCCCTGATGGAAACCCGCCACTGGCTCAGAAGAGCCCATAAGCGCGGACTTCTCCCGCAGGATCAAACCACTGCTCTCCAAACCCTCCTCGAACCGCTCCCAAAATCCCTCAACGCTTACCTGAAATCCATCGGCCCCATCAAGACCCCCAATGACCAATGACTACTCACCAATGACCAAAATCCTTATCGCTAACCGCGGGGCGATCGCCTGCCGGATTGCTCGCACGATCCGCAGGCTCGGGCTCCAGTCGGTCGCTGTCTATTCCGACGCGGACGCCGAATCGCTCCACGTCCGGCAGGCCGACGAGTCGGTGGCGCTCGGCGCGTCGAAGCCGTCGCTGAGCTACCTCGATGCAGCAAAGATTCTCAATGCGGCGCAGTCGACCGGCGCGACGGTGGTCCATCCGGGTTACGGGTTTCTGAGCGAGAATGCCGGCTTTGCCGAGGCCTGCGCGCGCGAGGGCCTCGCATTTGCCGGTCCGACGCCCGAGCAGATCCGGAAGTTCGGGCTAAAGAACACCGCCCGCGATGTGGCGAAGGCCTGCGGGATCCCTCTCCTGCCGGGAACCGATGTGATCGAGAGTGTCGAGGAGGCCGAAGTGGCGGCAGAGGCGGTCGGGTTTCCGGTCATGCTGAAAAGCACGGCCGGCGGCGGCGGGATCGGCATGCAGGTCTGCCGTCACGAGGGCGAACTGCGCAGCGCCTATGATAGCGTGCGCCGGCTGGGCGAAGCAAACTTCCGCGACGGCGGGCTCTTCCTCGAAAAATTTGTCGAGCGCGCCCGGCACGTCGAGGTTCAGATCTTCGGCGATGGGAACGGACGTGTGGTCGCGCTCGGCGAGCGGGACTGCTCGGCCCAGCGCCGGAATCAAAAGGTCCTCGAGGAGACGCCGGCACCCGGATTGCCGGATGGCGTCCGCACCGCCCTCTGCGAGGCCGCGGTCGTGCTGGGGAAGGCGGTTTCCTACCGTTCGGCGGGCACGGTCGAGTTCCTCTACGATGCCGCGACGGAGAAGTTCTATTTCCTCGAGGTGAACACCCGTCTGCAAGTCGAGCACGGGGTGACCGAGGAGGTCTTCGGCGTCGATCTGGTCGAGTGGATGATCCGCCTGGCGCTCGGTGACGCCTCGTTTCTCGACGGCTTCGCCGCCGCGCCGGCCGGCGCCTCGATCGAGGCTCGGATCTACGCCGAGATGCCGGCCCGGAATTTCCAGCCGAGCACCGGGACAGTGACGCATGCGGCGTTCCCGGAGGGGATCCGCGTGGAGACCTGGATCGAGACCGGCTCCGAGGTGTCGGGCTTCTACGACCCGATGCTTGCCAAGATCATCGCGTCCGGCGCCACGCGCGCGGAGGCGCTCGCGAGTTTGCGGCAGGCCCTCGACGGCCTCCACATCTACGGCGTAGAGACAAATATCGAATACCTTCGCCGGATCCTCGAGGCTCCGGAGTTCCTCGCCGGCGGCATCACGACCGGCTACCTGAATTCTTTTGCGTTCCAGCCGGCGGTCATCGATGTGCTCGACGGAGGGATCGAATCGCTCATTGTCGATTGGCCGGGCCGTGTCGGCTACTGGCATGTCGGCGTGCCGCCATCGGGTCCGTTCGATGACCTGAGCTTCCGGGTCGGCAACCGTCTCCTCGGCAACGACGGGCGCTGCGCAGGCCTCGAGATGACAGTCCGCGGACCAACCCTCAAGTTCCAGAAGAACGTCTTCCTCTGCCTGACCGGCGCGGACATGGGTGCCACGCTGGAGGGAGCTCCTGTAAAGTTGGGAACGCCATTTCTTGCTGCGGCCGGACAGACGCTCCGCATTGGTGAGGCCAAGGGCATCGGCCTGCGCGGCTACCTGTGCATGAAGGGCGGGCTCGACGAGGCGGAATACCTCGGCAGCCGCACCACGTTCCGGCTCGGACAGTTCGGCGGCCACAGCGGTCGCGCGCTTCGCGCGGGTGATGCCCTCCGCCTGCAAGAGGGCTGCGCTGAAGCCCCTGCGGCGGGCGGGCCTGCGGAGCCGCTCCCGGAATTTTCCAGCCACTGGACGATCGGCGTCTCCTACGGCCCGCACGGCGCACCGGATTTCTTCACGGAAAACGACATCGACCAACTCTTCGCGACCGCCTGGGAGGTTCATTACAATTCCTCACGCACCGGTGTGCGACTCATCGGCCCGAAGCCCGAATGGGCGCGCACGGACGGCGGCGAGGCGGGGCTCCACCCTTCGAATATCCATGACAACGCCTACCAGGTCGGCGCGATCGATTTTACCGGCGACATGCCGATCATCCTCGGACCGGACGGCCCGAGCCTCGGAGGATTCGTTTGCCCGGCGACGATCCTCCAGTCGGAATTCTGGAAAGTCGGCCAGCTCCGGCCCGGCGACAAAGTGACATTCCGTCCGGTGACCCTTGCCGAGGCCCCGGCTCCCTCGACCGATGCGGCGGCGATCATGCGCGTTCCGTCTGCGCTGGAGCCGATCTTCGGCGGCGCGGCGGGCAACCCGGCCTACCGCCGGCAGGGCGATAGCGGCATCCTTGTGGAATATGGGGACATGGTCCTCGACCTGCACCTGCGCTTCCGCGTGCAGGCGCTGTACGAGGCGCTCATGGCCCAGGGGACCGCAGGTCTTCTCGACCTCACGCCCGGCATCCGCTCGCTTCAGGTCCGCTACGACAAGGACAGGATTTCCTACAGGGCCGTCCTCGACCTTCTCGCAAAAACTGAATCCTCGCTGCAGCCGGTCGCCAGCATGGTCGTGCCCACGCGCATCGTCCACCTCCCGCTCTCCTGGGACGACGAATCAACCCGTCTTGCGATTGAGAAATACACGCAGTCGGTCCGCAAGGATGCGCCATGGTGCCCGAGCAACATCGAGTTCATCCGCCGGATCAACGGACTCGCCTCGCAAGACGAGGTCAAAGACATCGTCTTCTCCGCGAGCTATCTCGTGATGGGCCTCGGCGACGTTTACCTCGGCGCGCCGGTCGCCACGCCGCTCGATCCCCGGCACCGGCTCGTCACCACCAAATACAATCCCGCCCGCACCTGGACGCCGGAAAACGCGGTCGGCATCGGAGGCGCCTACATGTGCATCTACGGGATGGAGGGACCCGGAGGCTACCAGTTTGTCGGCCGTACGGTCCCGGTCTGGAACCGCTACCGCACGACGCAAAGCTTTCGCGAAGGCTCGCCATGGCTCCTCCGGTTCTTCGACCAGATCCGGTTTTACCCGGTCGCGCATGACGAGCTCATGCGCCTGCGCCACGACATCCTCACCGGACGCTTCGAACCCCGGATCGAGGAGGAGGAATTCCGCCTCGCCGATTACGACCGGTTCCTCGTGGGCGAGGCCGACTCGATTGAGGCCTTCCGCGTCACCCAGCGCCGTGCGTTCGCTCAGGAACGCGAGCGCTGGAAGGCCTCCGGCGCCGAAGCGACATTCGACGAACCGGCCGTCGCTCCGGAGGCCTCGCCGGTGCCTGCTGGCTGCCTCCCGGTCACAAGCCCGACCGCCGGCGCACTCTGGAAAATCCTCGTCCAGCCCGGACAAAAGGTGGCTTCCGGCGAAACCGTCGCCATCGTGGAAAGCATGAAAATGGAACTTCCCTGCGCCGCTCCGGATGATGGCACCGTCGACTGCCTCCTCGCCCAGGAAGGCCAGCCGCTCTCGCCCGGTCAAAACATCCTCGCCCTGCGATCGTCCCGATGACTATTCGCCCGCTCATCGACGCCTACGCTTCAGGCGACTCGACGCCCACCGAGGTCGTTCGTGCCATCCTTGCACACCTGGACACGCACGAAGGAATCTGGATCAGCCGGTTCTCGGACAGCCAGATCCTCGCACGCGCAGCCGAACTCGCGAAGACCGGGCCGGCCGGCCGGCCGCTCTACGGCATCCCGTTTGCCGTCAAGGATAACATCGACGTCGCCGGGCTCCCGACGACCGCGGCCTGCCCGGAATTCCGCTACGAGCCGGAGGACAATGCACCGGTTGTGCAGCGGCTCCTCGACGCCGGGGCGATCTGCATCGGCAAGACCAACCTCGACCAGTTTGCAACCGGACTTGTCGGCGTGCGGTCGCCCTACGGCGTTCCCGAAAACCCGTTCGGCCGTGATTTTATCCCGGGCGGATCGAGCTCCGGCTCGGCCGTCGCGGTCGCACGCGGGTTGGTGGTCTTTGCGCTTGGGACCGACACCGCCGGATCCGGCCGCGTCCCGGCCGCATTCAACAACCTGTTCGGATGGAAGCCGACCCGCGGCCTGCTGAGCACACGCGGAGTCGTGCCGGCCTGCCGCAGCCTCGACTGCGTCTCGGTCTTCGCCAATTCCGCCGACGACCTCCAGCGGATCTCGCGCGTCGTGGCGGAATTCGACCCCGAGGATCCGTTTGCCCGAGACCTTCCGCTGCACCCGCGCCGGGCGGCACAGATCGTCGGCATCCCCCGCGCCGACCAACTTGAGTTCTTCGGCGACGAAGGCTATGCCGCTTGCTGGAAGGAGGCGGTCAACGCTCTCACGGCCCGCGGGCTCACGGTCGTCGAAGTCGATTTCTCGCCCTTCTTCGAGGCAGCGAAGCTCCTCTACGAGGGGCCCTGGGTCGCCGAACGCTACCTCGCCACCCGCAAGCTGCTCGACAGCAATCCCGATGCCCTCCTCCCGGTTACCCGAGCGATCATCGAAAACGGCCGCAGCGGCTCGGCGGCCGATGCTTTTGCCGCCCAATACCGGCTGGCCGACCTGAAGCGCCGCTCGGAGGCGGTCTGGAAGAAGGTCAATGTGCTCTGCACTCCGACAGCGGGCACCATTTACTCCCGCTCGGAAATCGAGCTCAACCCGATTCAGCTCAACTCCCTCCTCGGCACCTACACGAACTTCATGAACCTCCTCGATCTCTGCGGGGTGGCGTTGCCGGCCGGCTTGCGTCCCGACGGCATGCCGTTCGGGATCACGCTGGCCGCCCCAGCCTTCGACGACCTCACCCTGCTCGCCCTCGCCGGTGCCACGCCGGACACCACCGGCACGATCGAGATCGCAGTCTGCGGCGCCCATATGTCCGGACTCCCGCTCAACCACCAGCTCACCAGCCGGCAAGGCGAGCTCGTCCGCACCGCCAAAACCGCGCCCGTCTACCGGATGTTCGCCCTCGATGAAAAGCGCCCGGGCCTCGTCCGCTGTGCCGATGGCGGCGCCGCCATCGACATCGAAATCTGGCGGATTCCGCTGTCTTCCGCCGGCTCGTTCCTCGCCGGAATCCCCGCCCCGCTCGGCCTCGGCCGCGTCCAAATCGACGACGGCTCCGAAGTCTGCGGGTTCGTCTGCGAATCCTGCGCCACCGCTGGAAAACCCGACATCACCGCCCACGGCGGCTGGCGGGCCTGGCTCGTGGAACGGGACCAGTGGCGCTCAGTTCCGTCGCATCCGGCTGGTCCATGAGAATCGCTCCTTGAGGGCAAGGGCCGCCTCCATGGGATGAGCATACGTGCGGCTGGGCAGCGGACTCAACGAGTAGGCTATATGAAACCGGGTTGACGACGCAGCACAACGGCCTGCGCTGCCTGCAAAGCGGTGGCTGCAGGTTTATTTATGCTCTAAATATTCGCGCCGAGGTCGAGGTCGAGAAACTCCGAGACAAACGCGTTTGCCGGATTCTCCCGGACGTGGGCCGGGGTCCCGGCCTGCTGGATCGTGCCCTTGTCGATCAGGACAACCCGGTCGGCGACCTCGAACGCCTCATCCTGATCGTGTGTCACAAAGATCGTCGTCAGGTGGGTGCGCTCATGGAACTCCCGAAGCCATCGACGCAGGTCCTTCCGCACCTTCGCGTCCAGCGCCCCGAACGGCTCGTCCAGCAGCAGGACGTCCGGCCCGATCGCCAGCGCCCGTGCAAAGGCCACGCGCTGCCGCTGCCCACCCGAAAGCTGCCCGGGCAGCCGCTTCTCCATCCCCTGCAGCTGCACCGCCTCCAGCAACTCGCCGACCCGCCGCCGGATCTCCGGCTCCGCAGGCCGCGCCGCCCGCGGCATTACCCGCAGCGCAAACGCGATGTTCTCAAAGACGTTCATGTGCCCGAAGAGCGCATAGTGCTGGAACACAAACCCCGCCCGCCGCTTGTAGGCCGACAGGTGCGTCACCTCCCGCCCGTGAAACGAAACACTCCCGCCGGACTCCGCAAACTCCAGACCCGCAATCACGCGCAAAAGAGTCGTCTTCCCGGATCCGCTCGGACCCAACAAGGCGATCAGCTCGCCGGTCTCGATCTCGAGGTGAATCTCCTTCAAAACAGGAACCTTGCTGAACTGCTTCGTGATATTGCTGATATGGATGCTCATCGGCAGACGGATGTCAGCCCACTTGCTCACTCAATTTTGCCCCGACTTCAAGACGATTTGTTAACTCGTGTTTCGGAATCCATTGCGTTTAACCAAAGAAAAGAATCTTCTCTGAGGACCTCGCGCCGATGCAAATCCCCTGGAGGCGGAATCGCGAGCCCCGCCCTGTTCCGGAAGATGTGGAAAATGCTCCTCCGCGCAGCGGCGTTCGAGGCCGTCGGGGAGCAAGCCCAACCGGACGAGCCGGACAATGATTGATGGCTGGCTTCCAGATTCCCAACGAGCAACGAACCGCGAAAAATCCTCTGCCGCTACTGCATAATCCGGGTTTATGAAGTCTCCATCGGGAATCCGCCCGCGCGGGGGGGGCGAAACTTTTGTCCGGCCGGGAGGATTTTTTTCATTCCTTATTGCGTCCGGGTCAAATCCGGCTACGATTTCCGTCCCTCTGGGTTGGTAGCTCAATGGTAGAGCAGCGCCCTTTTAAGGCGTTGGTTGTGGGTTCGAGTCCCACCCAACCCACGTTTTTTACCAGAGAAGGATCGCGCAGAGCAGGATGGCGAGGCCGTAGAGCGTGCCGGCGATGCATCCGGCCTCCCAGCGCCAGGGGCGCGCGGTCACCCAACCCACCGCATCGCGCAGAAGGTAAGGCATGCCGACGAAGAAAAGGCCGGCAATGATCCAGGCATACGCGAGGACGACCAGCAGCAGGCGGGTCGGTTCATTGCGCAGCACTGCCGCCTCAAGCAGAGGCTCGGCGGCAAGGAGGAGGAGCATCCCGAGAGCGCGGACGGCAAGAAATTCCTCGACGTAAAACCAGGAGAGGATCGCGCCGGCGACGATGGCGAGGAGCATTAAGCTGCGCAGGTTGGAAAACTCTCCGAGATCAATCTGCCGGACGAGCGCGAAGCTCCAGACCGCGGCAGCCGCCAGCAGGATGCCGGACTCGACCCGCGCGCGGGGAAACGCCCGGGCCCATGCGATGCTCCGGGATTGCTGCAAATAGGCAAACGCATGGGTGATGATGAGCAGGAGGCCGACGGCAATGCCGACGGCCTTGAGTGTGAGGTGGTAGATCATTCGGCGTTTTTCCGGCGTTTTTCCTTTTCCCAGAGGCGTTCGGTGAGGGCGGACTTTGCGGCGGCCACCTGCGCTTCCTTTTTGCTTTGCCCTTCCCCGCGGCCGAGGTCCATGCCATTCCAGACGACACGGCAGACGAAGCGCTTGGAATGCTCGGGGCCGGTCTGGGAGAGAAGTTCGTATTCCGGGGCATTTGGGGCGATCGACTGGAGCATCTCCTGCAGGATCCCCTTGGGGTTGATTTCCTCCGGCTGGCTGGCGAGATCCGCGAAGACCTCCTCCATCTGGCGGAGGAGAAAGATCCGCGAGGCCTCGAAGCCCCCGTCGAGGTAGATGGCACCGACGACAGCCTCGAAGGCATCGGCCAGGGTCGACGAGCGCTCGCGCCCGCCGCTGGCCTCCTCGCCGCGCCCCATCATGAGGAAGCTTCCGAGATCGAGCGCGAGCGCCCGCTCGCGGAGGGCCATGCGCGAGACGATACGCGTGCGGAGCTTGGTCAACCGGCCCTCGCTGAAATCCGTGAACATGAGGAAGAGGTGCTCGGTCACAACGAGCTGGATTACCGCGTCTCCGAGAAATTCGAGGCGCTGGTTGTCAAAGGGATAGTTTTTCCTCTCAAGCGAGATGCTCGGGTGAGTGAGCGCCTCCGCCAGCAGCAGGGCGTTCCGGAACTTGTAGCCCATCCGCACCTCAAGCGGATTCATGATGGATCTGGTCACCCCCTCCATGAGTCGGCAAGAATCCGGTCCTGTCCGGCAAGGGGTTCGGGGCCTGTTTTTCCAATCATCGCGCGAACGGTATCCGCCCCCCTGCCGCAGCGCAAGCCCGCGGTGAGCGGTCCGGACGGTGCGCCGCGGGATGGAACAAAAACACCCCGCACCAGGCGGGGTGTTTTCTCAAACAGGCGGTTGCGGAAAGCTTTTACTTCGAGGCTTTGTCCTCGATGTATTTGATGACGTCGCCAACGCTCTGGAGCTTCTCGGCGTCCTCATCGGGAACTTCGACGGAGAACTCCTCTTCGAAGGCCATGACGAGCTCGACGGTGTCGAGCGAATCGGCGCCGAGGTCCTCGATAAACGAGGCGGTCGGGGTGACTTGCTCCGGGTTGACCCCGAGTTGCTCGACGATGATATCTTTGACTTTTTCTTCGATGGATTTTTCGGACATAGCTTGGTGTGTTGTTGAGTGATGCAGTATTGAGCGGGCCGTCCCTTTGGCAACAAATTAATTTTTTGTCGTCGCGTGGCCGGGTGGCGAAAATTGCGTATCAGCGCAGGAGGTCAAGCGTAAATTTTCAAGACGGTCGAAATCTTTTGCTGCGGCGGGCACGGGAAAGCGTCTGTTTGCGGGCCGCCGGGGGCTCTACCAGGGGGTGACCGTCTGCCCGGAGACGAAGTTCGGCTCGCTGGTGACGGCGGCCTCGACCTTGTAGGTTTCGCCGGGCTTCATTTCGCGGGTCGGAATCTTTTCCTGGTATTCAATCCGCTCGTGGGGGTTGATGACTACGATCCCCTCCTGCTTGTCGAACGCGCGGTCATCCGACCACCGGTCGATGACCTTGCCCTGCGCGTCGTAGGTGAGGATTTCGATCCGCTGGCTGGTCGGGTATTCGATGCGGGTGAGCTTTTTCGTGTTGTTAATGATCGAGTAGGTCACGTTGATCTCGCGGCGGTCCTGGAGCGAGAACGCGTCGGGCTCGACCTTCAGCTTCGACGTGGTCGGCGGCGTGCTGAGCGGGTTGAGGTGGACGGACGAAAACAGCCCGGTGAAAAACCCCGTGAATGAGGCGAGGGCGGAGGTCGATGT
>Ga0209398_1000623_pt1 | contig 21018 bp, 16 predicted proteins | sample AshMeaBigSpring_FD_184125 | JGI IMG/M metagenome (GOLD analysis project Ga0209398, IMG submission 184125) | Groundwater microbial communities from Big Spring, Nevada to study Microbial Dark Matter (Phase II) - Ash Meadows Big Spring (SPAdes)... | ecosystem: Environmental > Aquatic > Deep... | reverse complement strand
CCGCTGTACCTGGCCAGCCGTAAGTCGCCCATAAATAGTGTTTCGTGAGTCCGGGAGGGCGAGGCTCCCGCCGAGCCGAGAACCCGCTGAGCGCGTCGGCTCGGCAGGAGCCTCTCCCTCCCAGATATCGTGCGAGTCTGGTGCGCCCGTCCCAAGACTCCCAGGCTTTCGCAAGGCGCTCGCCGCGGGTTTTCAGGAAGGCAAGGCCCGTCCCTTACCGGCGGTTAGCGCCGTTCCGCGGACAGTGCGTCGAATAGGGCAGCCGCCTGCCGGCTCTCGCCTGGACCGGGGTGGAAATGATCGCCCGCGACGGGCCGCGGCCAATCGTCCTGGTCCGGGCGGCTTCCTTGACGCCATGGGTTCGGCGAAACGATAATGGCGAGAATCGCTCGTGTTCTGTCCATTTCAAGAGTTCGGATTCGGAATTGGCCGGAGGGCGCTAGCCGCCGGTTCTTCCCGGATACACCGCGGGCTGGCGCCCAGCGGCTGATCCGTAAACTTCACCTGGGCGATACACTGGTTGCGGCCGGAGTGAGATGTATCGCCGCGGCGAGTCGTGGTGCTGCGGGAACGAGAGCCACCACGTCGACGACGCCATTTCGACGAGCCCCGCCTTGCTGCCAAACGATGGTTCCATCCGCCGCGTGCTGACCTGGATGCTGTTCTGCGCGCTCGTCGGCTCGGGTTGTGGCCGAGGCGGATACGAGGAGCGGATGAAGCAGCGGCTGGCGGTATTGGCCACCGGTTCGTCCTTTTACGTCCTGCTGCATCCGGACGTCACGGCGATCTACGACACGGGCGTCGCCCTGCGGCTGCCAAAGGTGTTCGACAGCGAGGCCCGTGGCTGGACCGAGGGGGACGTGGACGATTCGGGGCTGACCGTCGGCGCGGCCCGGTTGCATCCGCCGGCGATGAAGCTGCCGGGATTCCAGTTCTGCTACGAGAAGCTGTTGGCCAATGCGGAGGGTCGGCGGCGACCGATCTATGCCTACTTTGCCGTGATCGATGCTGAGGAGAGGAAGCGGACCGACTTGATGGCCCAGTTGCAAGAGGCGGCTGCGGCGGCGTTTCCCGGGCAGGAGGCCGCGTGGCAGGAGGTGCCGATCGCGCGGCCGTCTGGCGAGACAGAGACCTGGTCGAAGATCAGCGTCGACGGCCCCCAGCAGTTTGACTGCAGTGCTGAACGGGAGGAGATCGTCGAGGAAGCGGGTCGCCTGGACCTGTATTTGCTCTCGACGGTTGAGCAGCACGTGCTGATCGGCTGGCGGGGTCCTGCCGACATCGCCGAGCGCATCGGCTTGTTTGAAGCGGCCCAGACGGCCATCGGCACGTTGGAGATCGGGGGCCCGGCCCCCACCCCGCCCGATTCGGCGGAACAGGAGTCATCGGACACCGCGTGATGCGGCTGTGTCCGCCCCCCGCGCCACCCTGGACCGTGGACTTGGACGACCATCCGGATGGTTGCTCCGTAACCGTTCACACCCCGGCTGAGTAGTGAGCGGCGTTCGAGGGGGTCAGGTACATGTTTTCGGCCTGCGCGTCTTCGCCTGGTCGCGCGGATTGGCCAAAAAAGGCACCAGCCCCCGGCCCGTGAACGGTTACATTGCGCTACGGGGCTGACCCGAGCGTCCTGGGCGGTGCGTCCACCGGCTGCGGGACTTCCCCCCCGGGCGCGGTCGGTGCCGCCGCGTGTAGATAGGATCAGGCGCGGTCGGCATCATTCTCGGGAGCAAAAGGAGTTCTGCTCATGGACGGCGGAAGATTGCTGAGCGCCGTGCTGGCCGTGGTCGTCTGTGTGCCGACTGGATCCGCGGCCGAGGAAGCCGCGGTACCGGGCCAGTGGCTCCAGTGGCGCGGTCCGGACCGGAGAGACATCTCTCCCGACAAGGGCTTGCGCAAGGACTGGGATGCCGACCCGCCCCAACTCGTATGGAAGGCCGAGGGACTGGGGTCTGGCTACGCCGGCATCTCGTTGGGGGGCGGGCGGATCTTCTCGATGGGCGACGTCGAGTCGCAGCAGGTCGTGGTGGCGCTCGACGCCCAGGACGGCCGGCTGTTGTGGCGGACGCCGATCAGCGACAAGTCGGCACACAGCTATCCGGGCGCCCGCTGCACACCGACGATCGATGGCCAGCACCTGTACGTCGTGGGCTCCAACGGAGACATCGCCTGCCTGCAGGCGCAGGACGGCGCGCTGGTCTGGCAGAAGAATTTCCAGAAGGAGTGGGACGGCCGCATGATGTCGGGATGGGGCTACGCCGAATCACCGCTGGTCGATGGCGATCGGGTCATCTGCACGCCGGGCGGAGCGAAGGCGATGATGGTGGCTCTCGACAAGCGCACTGGTGCGCAGATCTGGCAGTCACCGGCCGATGTGCCGGGCGATGCGGGCCGGGACGGCGCCGGATATGCGTCCAGCGTGATCTCGCACGGGGGCGGCGTGAAGCAGTACGTACAGCTCACCGGCCGCGGCTTGATCGGCGTGCGGGCCGCGGATGGCAAATTGCTGTGGAGCTACAACCCGATTGCCAACACCACGGCCAACATCCCGACCCCCCTGATCGACGGCGACCATGTGTTTGCCTCGACCGGCTACCAGACCGGCGCCGTGTTGCTGCGCTTGTCGCCCGACGGGCGGGGTGGCGTGACGGCCCGGGAGCAGTACTTCCTGGACGCCAAGACGCTGCAGAATCACCACGGCGGGATGGTGCTGCTGGGCGACTTCATCTACTGCGGGCATGGCCATAACAACGGCTTTCCGATCTGTGTGCGGATGTCCACGGGCAAGGTGGTGTGGGGCGGCGACCGGCGCGGCCCCGGCAGTAGTTCGGCGGCGGTCACGCTGGCCGACGGCCACCTGGTGTTCCGCTATCAGAGCGGCGAAGTGGCGCTGATCGAAGCCACGCCCCAGGGCTACCAGCTGAAGGGCAGTTTCACGCCGGACTATGTGTCCGAGCCCAGTTGGGCGCACCCGGTCGTCATCGGCGGCAAGCTCTACCTGCGCGAGCAGGACCAGCTGATGTGCTACGACGTTCGTCAGCGGTCGTAAGCGGGATTGTCAGGGATGTTGTGGCAGAGGCTTCCAGCCTGTGTGGCATGGTAACCGTTCACAGCCCGGTAGAGGATTTTGCCTGATTCCAGGGGGTCAGGTCCATGTTTTCGGCCAGCGCGTATCTGCGAGGTCGAGTTTATCGGCCGAAAAATGGACCAGACCCCGGCCTGATTCCAGGGGGTCAGGTCCATGTTTTCGGCCGGCGCGTATCTGCGAGGTCGAGTCTGTCGGCCGAAAAATGGACCAGACCCCGGCCCGTGAACGGTTACGTGACATGGCGCTCAAAGTCTCTGTAACCCAGCCCTGCGACACGAAATCCGGTACGGCCCAGCGCAAGCCATGCGGCGGAAGGCGGCTTCGCACGCCGCTGACGTAGCGGTCGGTTGTCTCACCCCTGGCCGCACGGGGCCGTTGGTGACCGGGGTTGACCGCGGGCGCCGGACAGCGGACCCGCGCCGGATCGGTCCGGCGTAGGCCCCCGCGGCGGCGTTCCGGATTCCTGGAGCGACAGCGGGAGCCCCTCCGCGCGGAACGTCTGGGGACATCCGCGGTAGCAGGCCGCCGCCAGCATCGGGGCCGCGTGGCCCAGCAGCATGCGCAGGGCCAGCGCCACGGGCCATTCCACCAGCTTCAGACCCAGGTACGCCAGGTCGGCCGCCCAGCGGTGGTGCAGATAGCCGGCGCAGCTCGGCCCCCACCGGTCATAGAGGCCGCGGATCGCTCGATGCAGGTGCGGCATCAGCTCGCGCAAGAGCAGCTCGCCGCACTTCAGCCGCTGGAGTTGTCGGTTGATCATGGCGGTGCGTTCGCCGGCCAGCTGCCGCGAGCGGCTGCCGACCAGCCAAGGATGTCCGTGTGCCGCGGCGGTCGCCACGTAGCAGTCGCCTTGCGGTTCGGTGGGCAGCTGTGCATAGAGCGCGACGGCACGGGCCAGGGCCATGCGCGTGGCCGCCAGGAACGTGGCCAGCCAGGTGACGGCGGCGAGGAAGCTCAGCAGCGACACGCGCAGCGCGCGCCGCCGTGGCCAGAGCAGGCGAAGCGACATACCCAGGTAGCAACCGCAGGCCCAGAAGGGGGCGCACAGCAGCGACAGGAAGAAGAAGGTGGCCACGATCTCCGCGGGCCGGCGGAGCAGCGCCTGACGATCGTACGGCGGGAGGCCCAGCAGGTGCGGGACCAGCAGCCGCAGCACCAGCGCGGTCGCGATCAGGCCGGCCCCCACGCCCGCCAGCCACCACGCGCGCCGGCTGGGGCGCGGTGGTTCGAGACCGATCCGGCGAGCATACTCCGGGATCGCCGCCCAGAGACGCGGGGCGTGTTTCCGCCAGGCCCGCCACAGCAGCCGGCCGCCCAGGCAGACGGCCCACCAGCCGATCCAGACCGCCAGATTGCTGCCGACGCCCAGCAGCACGATCTGCAGCGATTCCCAGCTGAACAGCCGGGGCGGATTGAACAAACCCACGCCCAGGATCACGGAAAACTGGGCCGCCACGAGGACGCCGCTGTAGACTCCGAACCGCCAAACGGCCCAGCGGGAAAAACGCGCGGGGCGGACGAGAATCAACGCCAGCGAGACCATGGCGTACAGCAGAAACGGATAGAACACGAAATGGACCGGGCCGGACAGCAGCAGCCAGGCATAGTCCCGCAGCTGGTGGGACTGCCAGCGCGGGGGGTCGGGTGACTGGCGAACCGTCATCAGGAAGCAGATGGCGGGCAAGACGAGGCCCGCGTAGACCAGGGCCAGCCACGCCGGCCACGACAGCGGCCGCGGCGATGCGGGCTCGGCGGCCGACGCGCAGATGCGGTTGCCATCGGCTGCGATGGAACTGTCCGGCGATGACTGCTGCATGGTCGGGCAGTATAACGGACGCTCCGGGCGGTCACGCGGAAGCGATGGCCGCCCGGGCTGGGCAGGCGCTCGCCGTCCGGGGCGAGATCGGGCGCTGGGGTGCGCGGAGCCCGGGGCGGGGAGGCAAAGGTGGAGGCCGGGGCGTCGAACATCCAGCCAGCCGATACGGTCGTCCTGTACCCGACGTACGGGTCCTGGGATGCCGAGGGGCTCTGCTGGCGGGTGCCGATTGCCGGTTCGGTCTTCCAGCCCCGCCCCGAGGGGCTCCGCCAGCGTCTGCTGCTGCGGGTGCTGCGGCGCGTGTTGCAGGCACAGCACAGCGACCTGGAGGGGCCGCTTTTTCAGGAGCGGATCGGCGGATTTCTGACGGTTGGCGAGCGCGGGCGGCGGATTGCCCTGACGGTGGGGGATCGCGTCGAACTGCTCCCCGCGTCCTCGCGAGCCAACGGCCACTTTCGGGCCTGCCTGGTCTTGTCCCAGGACAAAATCGAACGCCTCCAGCGGCAGGGCGCCATCAGCGACGGGTGGCTGCCGTTGCGCGTCGTGATGCCTGAGGGCCACGGGCGACGGTTCGATGGCCGCGTGCAGTTGATCGACCCATCCGGGCTGTCGGTGATCTCCGACATCGATGACACGATGAAGCAGACCGACGTCGCGCACCGTCGGGTCCTGCTGAGGAACATCTTCCTTCGCCCATTTCGCGTGGTGCCGGGGATGCCCGAGGCGTATCGCAGCCTGGCCCGGCGGGGCGTGGCCTTCCATTACGTCTCGTCCAGCCCCTGGCAGTTGTTCGAGTGCCTGCGGGAACTGCTGGACCAGACCGGGTTTCCCTGGGGATCGTTTCATCTGCGCAACGTGCGGTTCCGCGTGCCGGGCCTGTTGCGGCTGCTGGTGTCGCACGGCAGCGGCAAGCGGCGGGCGATCACGTCGATCCTCGCGGCCTTCCCGCAACGCCGATTCCTGCTGGTCGGCGACTCGGGCGAGCGAGATCCGGAGATCTACGGGGCGGTCGCGCGCCGGTTCCCGCGGCAGGTGGCGGGGATCCTCATCCGCGACGTCCCCGGCCGGGAACTGGATGGCCAGCGGCAGCAGCGGGCGTTTCGCGGACTAGCGCCCGGGTTGTGGCGCGTGTTCCGGGACGGTCACGAGTTGGCCGATCAGCTGACCGCGGCCTCGGACCTGGACGGTGGGGGCGGGGACCAGCAGCCCTGAGCCCACGGGAGGGCGGCGGCGGTTTACAGCGCAAGCCGTTAAACCCCCTTGTGTTCCGCGACAACTTGGGCCAAGATACTTGGCTTCCCGTGCCCGCCGGTGGGCCGGAGCCGGATTTGAGGGGGTCAGGTACATGTTTTCGGCCTGCGCGTCTGCGCCAGGTCGGGCGGATTGGCCGAAAAATGTACCAGACCCCGGCCCGTGAACGGTTACCAGCCCGGAGATGGGCGTCTACGTGGCACATCGCGGGGCCGCGGACGGGGTGCGCGTCGGTGAGGATCGGTTTGGCAGGAATCCCGGCCGCGAGGTGCCTGTGCCCGTGTCTGGGGATCGGCTCGTCGTCTAAGTGGCCTTGCGTGATCCTGGGAAATGCGGGACGTGCTAACCAGAGTTGCGCGATCCTGGGAGGGCGAGGCTCCTGCCGAGCCGGCGCGTGCAGCGGGTTCCCGGCTCGGCAGGAGCCTCGCCCTCCCGGAATCACGAAACCCTATCTGGTCATCTCTTGTAATTTTGTAATCTTGACAGCACGAAAGCGGCGTTAGGAGAGACGAACACTATGGCTCGCTACACCGGCCCCAAGGCGCGGATCAACCGGCGGCTGGGGTACATGGCCTACGAGGATCAGGGGGCCCGTAGGGCGGCCGGCCGGAAGGAGAATCCGCCGGGCATGCGGGTTCGCCCACGCCGCCCCTCCAACTACGGGCAGGCCCTGATCGAAAAACAGAAGATCAAGCACCATTACGGGCTGGGCGAGCGGCAGCTGCGGCGGTATTTCGACAAGGCCAGCAGCATGAAGGGCAACACCGGCCAGCAACTGCTGCTGATCTGCGAACGGCGGCTGGACAATATCGTCCGGCGGGCGGGACTGGCCGTCACCCGCCCGCAGGCACGCCAGGGGATCGTGCACGGCCACTTCCAGGTGAACGGCGTCAAGGTGACCCGGCCCTCCTTCCTGTTGCGGCCCGGCGACGTGATCACCGTGCGCGCCCGCGAAACGGTGCTGGACCTGTATCGCAGCCATGTGCGTGAATCGGCGACGCAGCCGCTCGATTGGCTGACCGTGGACCCCGAGACGTTGCAGATTTCGGTGCAGGGAGTACCCGGGCCCAGCGATGTCAGCCTGCCCGTCGACATCAACACGGTCGTCGAGTTTCTGTCGCGCTGATGACGGCCGTGCGGCTGCCGACCGGTCGGGCCGCGGATTGGGTCAGCCAACGCGTCGGCAGGCGATGACGCAGGCTGGTGTTCCGCTGTCACTAGGCGGTACGGAGCACGCGGTACTCAGTACTCGGTACTCGGCAGCCCGCACGCAAGACGCGGCACACCGTCCTCATGACGGGGTGACTTCCAGGCACTCCGGTGGACGCAAGACGGCCTTGACCGCGGGCGTCCCACCTGTTGCAGGCCCGGTCGGAAACTTGGTACTCCGATTGGCCGCGTCTGAGGTAACCGTTCACGGGTCGGGGTCTGGTCCATTTTTCGGCCGATAAAACCGACCTCGCAGACACGCGTTGGCCGAAAACATGGACCTGACCCCCTGGAATCAGGCAAAATCCTCCACCGGGCTGTGAACGGTTACGGTCTGAGCATCCCGCCGGTGGGCGGGGAACGAAGGTCACAATGCACACGCAACTGGCAGTGCTGGGGGGCGGACCCGGAGGCTATGCGGCCGCATTCCTCGCCGCCGACCGGGGGCTGGAGGTCACGCTGGTCGAGGCCGAGAGCCGGCTGGGCGGGACCTGCCTGCTGAAGGGCTGCATCCCCTCCAAGGCGCTGCTGCATGTGGCGCGGGTCATGGCGGAGGTCGAGGAGTTAGGCGCTGATTGGGGCGTCCGCTACGCTGCCCCCCAGGTCAATCTGGAGCGGGTTCGCGAGCGTAAAAACCAGGTGATCGCGAAGATGTCGGCCGGCCTGCAGCAGCTGGCCAAGCGGCGCAACGTGCGGCTGGTCCGTGCCCACGGCGTGCTGGAAAACTCCACGACGCTCCGCCTGGAAGGGGGCGACTCGTCGTTGGAGGGCGAAGCTCAGCTGACCTTCGACCACCTGATCATCGCCACCGGTTCGCTTCCCGCGGTGCCGCCCTCGCTGTCGCTCGCCTCACCGCGGGTGCTCGATTCCACCGGGGCCCTGGAACTGGCCGACGTCCCGGCCACGCTGCTGGTCATCGGCGGCGGGTACATCGGCCTGGAGATGGGAACGGTCTACACCCAGCTGGGCAGCCAGGTGAGCGTGGTGGAACTGACCACGGGACTTCTGCCCGGCGTGGACCGGGACCTGGTCAAGCCGCTATATAAGCGGTTGGAGCAACGGCTCGAGGGCCGCATCTACCTGAACACGCGCGTGGGGGCCCTGGGCGATCGCGGCGAGGCGATCGAGGTCGCCTTCGAGGGGCCCGGCAAGTTCGGCGTGGAGCGCTACGACCGGGTGCTGGTGGCGGTGGGACGTCAGCCCAACAGCCGGGGCATCGGGCTGGACACGACCCAGGTCCAGCTGGATCGCCGCGGATTCATCGTCTGCGATCGCGCGCAGCGGACTGCGGACCCGCACATCCTCGCGATCGGGGACGTGGTCGGCGAACCGATGCTTGCCCACAAGGCCTCGCACGAGGCCAAGGTCGCGATCGACACGCTGGCGGGCAAGATTTCCGAGTTCCGACCCGCGGCCATTCCGGCCGTGGTCTTTACCGACCCGGAGATTGCCTGGGCGGGGTTGACCGAGGAGCAGGCCCGGTTGGAGAAGCGGAACTTCGAGCTGGCGTTCTACCCTTGGGCGGCCAGCGGACGGGCCCAGGCGCTGGGCCGGACGGAGGGGCTGACCAAGCTGCTGGTCGACCCGGAGGTCGACCGGGTGATCGGCTGCGGGATGGTCGGACCCGGGGCCGGTGAGATGATCTCCGAGGCCGTGCTGGCGATCGAAATGGGCTGCGAGGTCCGCGATCTGACCGACTCGATCCACCCCCATCCGACACTCAGCGAAACGGTGATGAACGCGGGCGAGGTATACTACGGTACCGCCGTGGAGATCTACAAACCCCGCCGCTGAACTTCCCTGCCCATCGTCCCTCGGCTCAGGTTGCCCCCACGCGCGGGCGCCGGCACGATCCGCGGTTACACGGGCATATCTCCCGGCCCGCCGGGATGCGTTCGGGGGCCGGGCCGGCACGCCACGAATTGAGGGAAAGACAACCTGATGGCAGACGTCCGAATTGCAGGTGACGGGGAACAGGCTCAGCATCCGCCCGGGTCGGTCCCCATCATCGACACCGATGCCGCGGAAACGGCCGAGTGGCTCGATTCCCTCGCCTACGTGCTGGAGAGCCGCGGGCGGGAGCGGGTGCAGTACCTGCTGGGGGTCTTGGAGCGTAAGGCCCGCCTGGCCGGCGTGGAGCTGCCCGTGCAGAGCACCACGCCGTACATCAACACGATCTCGGTGGACCAGCAGCCCGCCTATCCGGGCAACCGCGAGATCGAGCGCCGCATCAAGAGCATCATCCGCTGGAACGCGATGGCGATGGTGGTGCGGGCGAATCGGGATTTCGATGGCATCGGGGGCCACATCTCGACGTATGCCTCGGCGGCCACGCTGTACGAAGTGGCCTTCCACCATTTCTTCCGGGGGCGGGGTCCCGGCGGATATGACGGCGACCAGGTCTATTTTCAGGGCCACGCCTCGCCCGGCATCTACGCCCGCGCCTTCCTGGAGGGGCGGCTGAGCGAGCAGCAGCTGCTGAACTTCCGCCGCGAGCTGCAACCCGGCGGCGGGCTGTCGTCCTACCCCCATCCCTGGCTGATGCCGGAGTTCTGGGAGTTTCCCACCGTCTCGATGGGGTTGTCGCCGATCATGGCGATCTACCAGGCGCGGTTCAACCGCTACCTGGAGGATCGCGGCCTGAAGTCCACGCGCGACGCCCGCGTCTGGGCCTTCCTGGGTGACGGCGAATGCGACGAGCCGGAGACGCTGGGGGCGATCACCCTGGCGGCCCGCGAGCAGCTGGACAACCTGATCTTCGTGATCAACTGCAACCTGCAGCGGCTGGACGGACCGGTGCGGGGCAACGGGAAGATCATCCAGGAGCTGGAAGGCATCTTTCGCGGTGCCGGATGGAACGTGATCAAGGTCGTCTGGGGCGATGACTGGGACACGCTGCTGGACGACGACAAGCAAGGGCTGCTCGTGCAGCGCATGGGCGAGGTCGTGGACGGGCAGTACCAGAAATACACCGCCATGCCCGGTTCGTACATCCGCGCGCACTTCTTCGGGAAGTATCCGGAGTTGCTCGAGATGGTGCGGAACTACTCGGACGAAAAGCTGGAAAAGCTGCGCCGCGGCGGTCACGATCCGGAGAAGGTTTATGCGGCCTACCGCGCGGCGGTATCCTGCGTCGGCCGCCCCAGCGTGATCCTGGCCAAGACGATCAAGGGATACGGGTTGGGCGAGGCGGGGGAGGGGCGGAACATCACCCACAACAAGAAGAAGGCGAACGAAGAGGAGCTCCGCGAGTTCCGCAGCCGGTTCGGCATTCCGATCTCGGACGAGGACGTGGCCCAGGCGCCGTTCTACCGCCCGCCCGAGGACAGCTACGAGATGAAGTACCTGCGCCAGCGCCGCGCCGCCCTGGGGGGACCGGTACCCAGCCGGCCGGGGACTCAGCCCGCGCTGGAGGTGCCTCAACGGGAGGATTACCAGGAATTCCTGGATGGCAGCCAGGGCAAGCCGGTGTCGACCACGATGGGTTTCGTGCGGATGCTGGGCAAGCTGTGCCGCGACGCCAAGGTCGGCCGGCACGTGGTGCCGATCGTGCCCGACGAGTCCCGCACCTTTGGGATGGAGGGGATGTTTCGCCAGGTCGGCATCTACGCCCACACGGGGCAGCTCTACGAGCCCGTCGATTCGGACCAGTTGATGTACTACAAGGAGGCGAAGGACGGACAGATCTTGGAGGAAGGGATCACCGAGGCGGGTTCGATGGCCTCGTTCATTGCGGCCGGCACCGCGTACGCGACCCACGGCATCCCGATGATTCCCTTCTTCATCTACTACTCGATGTTCGGCTTCCAGCGGATCGGCGACCTGATCTGGGCGGCGGCCGACATGCGGGCCAAGGGATTCCTGATCGGCGGGACGGCGGGCCGCACGACGCTCAACGGCGAAGGGCTCCAGCACCAGGACGGGCACAGCCTGCTCCATGCAATCGCCTTTCCGACCGTGCGGGCTTACGATCCGGCCTACGCCTATGAAACGGCGGTGATCATCCTGGACGGCATGCGGCGGCTGTACCAGGACGGCGAGACGGCGATCTACTACTTGACGGTGGAAAACGAGAACTACGTCATGCCCCCGATGCCGCCCGGCGTCAGTGAGGGGATCGTCAGGGGGATGTACAAGGTCTCCACCCGGGAAGCGGGCGCGGGTCGGCAGCAGGTGCAGCTGTTGGGCAGCGGTGCCATCCTGCGTTGTGTGCTGAGCGCCCAGGAGATGCTTGCTGACCGGTTCGGCATTTCCAGCAATGTCTGGAGCGTGACGAGCTACTCGGAGCTGCGGCGCGAGGCGCAGGCTTGCCAGCGCTGGAACATGCTGCACCCGCAGGAGCCGCCCCGGCGCAGCTACCTGGAGCAGCTGTTGGAGGGCGAACCGGGACCGTTCGTGGCCGCGTCGGACTATGTGCGGGCCGTGTCGGAACAGATCGCGCCCTGGGTGCCCGGCGGCCTGCTGGCCCTGGGAACCGACGGGATGGGGCGCAGCGAGACGCGCGCGACGCTCCGCCGGCATTTCGAGGTGGATGCCGAATGGATCGTCGTGGCGGCGCTGTACCAGCTGCAGCGGCAGGGAAAACGGTCGCCGGACGAGGTTGCCGCGGCGATCGGTGCCCTGGGCATTGACCGCGACCAACCGAACCCCATGTTTGCCTGACGGACATCGCATGGCCATCGAAGTGAAGCTGCCGGATCTCGGCGACGGGATCTCTTCGGGAGACGTGCTGGAGATCCTGGTCCGGGAAGGGGACGCGATCCGCAAGGATCAGGGTGTGATCGAGCTGGAGACCGACAAGGCGACGGTCGAGGTGCCCAGCCCGCTGGCGGGCACGGTGATCAAGGTGCATGTGGCGCGGGGACAGTCCGTACCGGTCGGGGCAACCCTGGTCACGCTGGACGCGGTCCCGGCTGGCGGCGAGGCAAGGCCCGCGGCCGCGCCGGCCGCCGCGGTGCAGATCGAGCCGCGGGCGGCGGGCTCCGTCGACGTCCAGGTCCCGCCGCGCGGCGTGCCTCCGTCGCCCCCCACCGGTCCTGCGCCGCGACCGGCAGTCGCGCCGGCATCGTCCGCGGGGGACGCGCCGACCCCGGCGCGGGAGGCGGCCGCCCCCGCGCCTCCGGCCAGGGCCCCGGCCGCGGGTGGTCCGGCCCGCACGACACCGCCCGGCTCGCGTCCGCCGGCCGCGGCGCCCCCCACGGTCCCGTCCCCCTCCGCGTCGGGTGCGGTGCCAGCCCCCGCGGCCGCCGCAGGTCCCGCCCCGCCTGTGGCACCCGCCGGGCCGGCCGTCCGGCGTTTTGCCCGCGAGGTGGGCATCGACCTGTCCACGCTCGAGGGGTCCGGCCCGCATGGCCGGATTACCCGCGACGACGTGCTGCGCGTCGTGCGCCAGGCCAGCCAGGAGGTGCACGAGGCACGTTCCGCGGTCACCGCCCGCGGGGCGGCCGCCGCGGCGCTTACGCCGGAGTTGGAGCCGACCGCCCAGGATCTCGACCCCTGGGGACCGGTGCGGTATGAACCGCTGACCCGCATCCGCAAGACGATCGCGGCGAAGATGTTCGAGTCCTGGTCGACCGTGCCGCGGGTGACCAACTTCGACGATGCCGACGTGACGGAACTGGAACGCATCCGCCAGGCGAGCAAGGCCGACTACGCGGCCTTGGGGATCAAGCTCACGTCGCTGCCGTTTGTCGTGAAGGCGGTGGCGATGGCCTTGCGGAAGCACCCGGTGCTGAACGCCAGCCTCGACACGCAGCTGGAGCGGATCGTCTTCAAGCAGTACATCCATCTCGGCATCGCCGTGGACACCGAGCGGGGACTGATCGTGCCCTCGCTGCGCCAAGCCGATCGTCTTTCGGTTTCGGAAGTCGCCCGGGCCCTGGCGCAGATGGCCGCGAGCGCCCGCGACAACAGCTTCGCCATCGATGATCTGCGCGGCAGCAGTTTCACGATCAGTAATCTCGGCGCGGTGGGCGGAACGTACTCGACGCCGATCATCAACACGCCCGAGGTGGCGATTCTGCTGGTCGGGCGCGCGCGGAAGATGCCGGTGGTCGTCGACGACCAGGTCGTTGTGCGGTTGATGTTGCCGCTCAGCCTCTCGTACGATCACCGGCTGGTCGACGGCGCCGCCGCGGCCCGTTTTCTGAACGACGTGATCGGCGCCCTGGCCGCCCCGGCGCGCCTGCTGATGGCGCCGTGATCGTTCTCGGCTCGGGGACCGGCCGGGTAACCGTTCACGGGTCGGGGTCTGGTCCATTTTTCGGCCGACAAACTCGACCTCGCACATACGCGCTGGCCGAAAAAACGCGGACCTGACCCCCTGGAATCAGGCCACCGGGCGGTGAACGGTTAGCCGGCCGGCGCCAAACGGCGCGACGGTTACAACCGGAACCCCCGGGTCTGGGCGTGGCGTAACCTAAGGTTCAAGAGGCTGGCGGTGCGCGCGCGTTCTGCTGCGGGACGGGCCGGTCGCCAGCGCCTTCCGCCTGGGGAGCCGTGTCCCGCGCATGACTGCTGTCGCCATCTTCCTGCTGCTGGCCGCATTGGTCTGGTGTCTGGTCCTGATTCGTCATGGCGATCTGCTGGCCGGCTGCCTGGCGGTCTTGCTGGTCGGCAGCTGCTTTGGTCATTCGTTCTTGCGCCTCTCGGTCGGGCCCGTGCCCGTAACGGCCGACCGGGTTGTACTGGCGCTGTTGGCCGGGCTGTGCCTGGTCTACCGCTGGCTGGGCTGGACGCGGCGCCGGCCGCGGGGTGCCACGGAGCTGGTCCTGAGCGGGCTGGTCGGGATGCTGGTCGTCAGCACGTTGACCCACGAGTGGAGCTTCGATCAGGCGCGGCCGCTGATGAAGCTGCTGCTGTACGTCCTGATGCCGGGGACGCTCTATTGGGTGGCCCGCCAGATGCGGCTGGACGAGCGGCGACTGAACTGGATGTTCGGCCTCTTGGCGGTTTTCGGCGGCTACCTGGCCTTGACCGCCGTGGCCGAGCAGCAGGGGCTGTGGTGGCTGGTCTTCCCCAAGTACATCGTGCTCGGGCGGGACACCGAGTTCCTCGGGCGCGGGCGCGGACCGCTGCTGAATCCGATCGGGAACGGCCTGTTCCTGACGGTGGGGATGTTCAGCGCCCTGATGCTCTGGCCGCGGGCCGGGTGGGCCGGTCGGGTGCTGGTGGTGCTGGCCACCGTGCTCCACGCCGCCGGCCTGTGCGCCACGCTCACGCGCAGCGTCTGGATGGGGGCGGGGCTGGCCCTCTGCGCCGCGGCGGGGCTGATCCTGCCCCGCCGCTGGAGCCTGGGGACGCTGGGCGCAGTGACCCTCGTCGCCAGCCTGCTGCTGGCCACCCAGTGGAACCACCTGATGGCGTTCAAACGTGATCGCAACGTCAGCGTGCACGCGATGTCGCAATCGGCGCAGCTGCGGCCGATCCTGGCCGCCGTCGCCTGGCAGATGTTCCAGGACCAGCCGCTGTGGGGTGTCGGCTTCGGTCAATACAAGAACCTCGACGCGGAATATATCAACCGCCGGGCCGTGGACCTTCCGCTGACGCGGGCGAGGGCCTATGAGCCACACAACGTGGTGCTGGCCTTCCTGGCGGAAACGGGGCTCGCGGGAACACTGCTCTTCGTCGCGGTGCTCGCGCTCTGGGGACGGGACGCGTGGACGCTCTGGCGGCAACCGTCGCTGCCGCTGGCCGCGCGCCAGCAAGGCCTGCTGTTTCTCTGCTACCTGCTGGCCTACGTGCCCAACAGCATGTTCCATGATGTGACGATCATCCCCATGGCCCAGATGCTGATGTTCTTCCTGGCCGGCGTCACGCGGGGACTGAGGCAGGAACTGGTGCCGGAGAAGCCGCTGCCGTGGCGAGCGGTGGCGGCCGGATCGCAGCGGGCTCCGACGATCTGGCCGGGCGACACTTCGGCACGGCCGGTCACGTCGCAGGGCGGCCGCTGAGGTCTTTCCGGGGTAGTGGCCTTCGTCGACGCTGAGATCGTTGCCATGCGCCTGATCCATCTGCACTCGCTGGAACAGCTGTACGAGCGGGAGGCCGCCTGGGACGATCTCTGGCAGCGAAGTGCGGCGACGGTCCCTACCGTGCGTGCCCGGACGTTGGGGGCGTGGATCGAGCGGTTCGCCCCGGGGGCCCGTTTGGAACTGCTGGTCGTGGAGGATGCGGGAAGATGGGTGGCTGGGCTGCCCCTGGTGGAGCAGTCCTGGCAACGATGGCTGTCGGTGGGCGCGCTGCCCTCCAACCCGTGGACACATGCCGGCGACCTGTTGCTGGACGAACAGGCCGACCCGCGTCGGGCCCTGGACGTGCTTGTTGTGGGCCTGGCGGGGCTGGCGTGGCCGCTGCTCAGGCTGGACGCGGTATTGGTCGACGCGCCGCGCTGGCGGGGATTGGTCGAGGCCCTGGCGCGGGCGGGAATTGCATGGCACGCGCGGCGTCACTTTGACGTGGGCCTGGTGGACATTCCGGGTGCCGCCGCGGCGCCCGATGGCGCCCTGTCGCCGCGGCGACTCCGCCGAGCGGAGCGGCAATCGCGGCGGCTGCAGCGGTGCTGCGGGGGGCCGCCACGCCTGCGGGTGGTGACGGACGCCGAGCAGGTCGATGCGGCCCTGCGGTGCGGCCTGGCCCTGGAGGATTCCGGCTGGAAGGGCCGGGCGGGCACGTCGGTCCTTGGTACGCCCGGGATGTTGGAGTTCTATTTGCGGCAAGCGCGACAGCTGGCGGCCTGGGGGCACCTGCACCTGGCCCTGCTCGGCGCCGGCGAGCGGGCGGTCGCCTTCGAGTACGGCTGGATCGCCAAGGGGGTCTACCACTCGTACAAGATCGGCTACGACGAGCAGTTTGCCTCCTGTGGGCCCGGCCAATTGTTGTTCCACCGGCTGCTGGCATCGTTTGCCGCGGAGCGGCGCGTCGAGCTGATCGATGGCATGGGGCCGCTCGACGAAGCGATGGCACGCTGGGCCACGCGGATGCAGGCGGCGGGGCGACTGGTGATCGCCCCGGGTCCAAGGGTGGGGCGAGCGCTGCTGCGGGCCTACCGAGACGGCTGGCCGCTGCTCGCACGATTCCGGCTGCCGCGCGGGTTCCGCGGCGCGGCGGGCGGGATTCGCCCCGGCGGTGTGGTACCGTACCGGCCCAGGCCCGTGCGACTGCCTGGGGCGTGACAGCCGGTGCCCCGCGCGGTAGGCTCCTGGGCTCCGCCCGTGCCCCCGCACCCCGCCACAATCCTGTTCCATTCCATGCTTGACGCACCCCCCCTGCGCGCCGTCGTGTTCGATCTGGACGGCCTGATGTTCAACACCGAGGAACTCTATCGCGAGGTGGGCAGCTTGCTGCTGGCACGTCGCGGTAGACAGCTCGACGATGCGCTGCTGGCGGAGATGATGGGGCGGCCCAGCCCGGTGGCGCTGACGCGGATGATCGAGCGCCATGGCCTGCGCGACTCGGTCGCGCAGCTCGAGACGGAAACGGACGAGATCTTCGCGGACATCCTCCCGCATCGCCTGGCCCCCATGCCGGGCCTGATCGAGTTGCTCGAGGCCCTCGCGTCGGCACGGCTGCCCAAGGCGATTGCCACCAGCAGCCGTCGATCCTTTGTCGACCGGGTGCTGGCACCGCTAAATCTGGCCTCCCGCTTCCGCTTTGTATTGACCAGCGAGGATGTCACCCACGGCAAACCGCATCCGCAGATCAACCAGATGGCGGCCGCGCGGCTGGGTGTCGATCCCGCCGCGCTAATGGTTCTGGAGGACAGCCAGATCGGGTGCCAGGCGGCGGTCGCCGCGGGCACCTTCGCGGTGGCGGTGCCTGGGGATCACAGCCGTCAGCATAGCTTTGCGGGCGCCGCGCTGATCGCCTCCAGCCTGGCGGACGACCGTATCTACCGGGCCCTTCGCCTGGGCTGACAGGGGCTCGTGGAATGACAGGGGCTCGTGGAATGACAGGGGCTCGTGGAATGACAGGGGCTCGTGGAATGACAGGGGCACGTGGAATGACAGGGGCTCGTGGAATAACAGGGGCTCGTGGAATAACAGGGGTCAGAGTTCCTGCTGTCTTCTTCCCAGTTTGCGTGTTTTTTATTGGCGACGGGACTGGAGGGATCGTGTACTGTCCATTTCAAACGTTCGGGTTCGGCAAATCAGCCGGAGGGCGCTAGCCCCCGGTCTTTTCCGGATGAACCGCTGGCTAGCGCCCCGCGGCTGATCCGAAAATCAAACCGGACAAGGCACTACACAGGGTTTCGTGTTATACGGCACCCGCCGTAACCGTTCACGGGGTGGACGCCAGATCTGCTGCACCCCAAGGGGTCAGGCACATTTTTCGGCGGCAGCGTCGCACGACGATGACCGGTCTTCCCGCCGAAAAATGAGCCAGACCCCGTCCTGTGAACGGTTACCACCCGCCTATCAGCCCGTTGAAATACGAGCACGACGCGCAAGCGAGTAGTTCGCTCCCAAGCCAAATATCTCACGGAGCCACAGAGTCACGGAGATGCATGAGAATGAGGTAGGCACGTTGAGCGTCGACAGCGCGGTTCATTTGCACCAAGATCTCGGCCCTGGGCTACTGGAAACGGTGTACGAAGTGACTTTGGGCGCCAAGCTGAGGAAGCGAGGTTTGTCGGTTGAGCGACAGGTTCCCATATCCATCGAATACGAGGGGCAAAGGTTCGATGAAGGATTTCAAGCCGATTGGATCGTCGAAGGGAAGGTGATTGTGGAACTGAAGTCCGTGGAAAAGGTTCATCCAGCTCACAAGAAGCAGGTGCTCACCTACCTTCGCCTGACTGGAATGAAACTTGGGTACTTGCTGAATTTCGGCGAGGCCTTGATGAAGGCTGGGATTACCCGAATCGTCCACGGCGAGCTGTGAAGCCTTCTCTGCGGCTCCGTGCCTCCGTGAGAACACGAAGAAATCGCGAACAAACGGTTGCAGGGGAGCGGCGCAACCGGGCGTGTTCGGGTGGAGGGTCAACTCACGCCGCCCACTGAACCGTATCGTTAGACCGACCAACAAGTCCCGGTGATTCCGGCACGCTCGGTCGCGCTTCGTGCTGGTAGTCGATTTTTTTCAACGGGCTGCTGGGCGGGTCGCCTTTCGCTCCGCGAAAGTACGGTCTTTCGCGGGGCGAAAGACGACGATGATGTGACAGTCCGCACGTTTTGGAGCCGTTCGCCCGGCACGCCCACTTTCGCGGGGCGAAAGACGACGATGATGTGACAGTCCGCACGTTTTGGAGCCATTCGCCCGGCACGCCCACTTTCGCGGGGCGAAAGACGACGATGATGTGACAAGGCCGACCGGCGGCAGCATACTTGGTAGGGCGAGACTCCTGCTGAGCCGCAAACCGGCTCAACCCGCCGGCTCGGCGGGCGCCTCGCCCTCCCGAGGATTTGGCATCTCCGGTTCGCGCGTGCCGAATCGACCTCTCTTGCCTGTATCACGCAAGTTTTCCCAGCATCACGCAAGGGTGTTTGGGCAGGATGGGAGGCGGCGTCCTGTTCCAACGGCTCGGCCAACGGGGTTCGAAGGCGGTCAGCGCCAAGGCGCCGGTGCCGGAAGCCTGGGCCTTGCTTCGGAACGCGGACGCGAGGCATGTTCGCCAGACAGGTGTCGGCGGTGGCGATACGGATGGCCGCTCTCTCGCGCCTGCTGGCGGGCAAATGGCCCTCCGACGGCCCTTCTGCCTGATGGCCGTGGCGGCGCCTTGTGATGTGCTCCCCTCGGATGCGCGGCAGCCGCCCGACATGGTTCGGCGTGCCAGCTTAGTTGCCGACCGAGCGGGCGCAAGTTGCTTCGTCTTGACCCTTGATCCGCCCCAGACGTAGACTGGCGCTCGAGCTCGCGAGTTGGCAGCTATGGAACGGACGCAACCCGCACGACGAGTCTGTGTGCGGTGGGACCAAGGAGCCGAGCGATGTTAAGTACCTTGGGCGTTGTCTGGATTCCGCCGCACACCGCCGATGAGGATCCGGTTTCCTGGCTGCGTCTGCTGCCGACGCGCCGGTTTGGCGGCAAATCGCTGGTCGACTGGGTGGTACGGCGTGTGACCGACGCCCAGCGCTTGGACGGCGTGATCGTGGTGATGGGCGCCGATGATGCGGAGCGGCAGGTTGGCCGCCTGGTGCCGCCCGACGTGCCCTGTTTCTACAGTGACCGTGGTGATGCCCTGGGGCGCCTGGCGGCGGCGGCCGACGAGTATCCCGCAGCCGCGCTGGTGGGCGTGAGCGTCGAAAATCCGTTTGTCGATCCGGTGCTGATCGACCAGCTGCTGACCGCGGCGGAGACGCAGGGCAACTTCGATTACGCCACGTACGTGGGGCGGGAACATGGAGCCGCCGCGTTGGCGCAGTTGGGGGTCCTGGCGGAGTGGATCAGCGCCGAGGCCTTGCGCCGCGCGGACCGTCTGGCCCGCCGGGCCAGCGATCGGCAGAGCATGGGGGGGTTCTTGCAGCAGCGTCCCCGTCAATTCCGCACGCTCCGCGTGCCGCTTCCGGCGGAGTTGGACCGGGATGATCTGCGCCTGGCGATCAGCGTGGAAGAGGACTGGGACCATGCGCAGGTGATTTTTGAGGCCTTGGGACCGGACGGGCTGGATTGGCAGCGGATTGCCAACCTGCTGGATTGCCAGCCGGCGCTGCGGCGTCGGATGGCGGACTTGAATCGTACGGCGGCCGCGCTCTGACCGGTGCCGGCGCCACGGACGCAACGGATTTGCGAGGACCAACATGGGCAGGATGCCTGCGGTGGCGGCTTGTTCTCTGCAACTTTCCCGGGGTCTGTCGGGCGGCCATTGCCCCGGGCTGTCATCGCCTGTGGGTGGCACGAGCACCCCGAGGCTCATCCGGGTAGCCGTCTCCGGCCTGGTGTTCGACGCGGGGGACGTGCTGTACGACGCAACCGTTTGGCAGCGCTGGTTGTTGCGGATTCTGGCCCGCATCGGCTTGCGGACTCAGTATGAACCGTTTTATGAAGTCTGGAATCGGGAGTACTTGGACGATGTCTGCCGGGGCCGGTGGGCGATGTGGGATGCCTTTCGGGTGTTTCTTCGCGCGTCGGGGCTGACCAGCGGCCAGATTGGCGAGGTGTTGGCGGCCAGCCAGCCGCGCTGGGCGCAGTTGGAGCAGAGCGTCCGGCCGCTTCCCGGCGTGCCCGCGACGCTCGCGCGCTTGTCGGCCATGGGCACGCGGATGATCGTGCTCAGCCACGCGCCCGAGTCGGCGGAAGAGCTCGCGCAGAAGCTCACCCGGCTGGGCATCCGACGCAGTCTTCAGGCGGTCGTCTCGGCCGCTGACCTGGGCAGTGCGGCTCCGGACCTGCTCGGTTTTCGAGCGGCCGCAGGGGCGCTCGGTCTGGCTCCCCAGGAGGTCGCCTTTGTGGGCCATTGCGCCACCGAGCTCAACAGTGCCGCGCGCCTGGGCATGGTCACGATTGGCTGCAACCATCAGCCGCACGTGGCGGTCGATGTGGCGCTGGATCGCCTGGATCAGTTGCCGCACGTCGTGACGCCTCCCGCGCGTCACGTGCAGGCCGCGTAGGGCGTGGGCGCCAGCTGGCTCCCCGGTCCCCTGGGATCGCCGGCGCGCTCTTGGTATCCTTCAGCGGACCTCTGGCCGCTGGTTCCCGTCACGTCTCGGGCGTGGTG
>Ga0209398_1000621_pt1 | contig 21048 bp, 15 predicted proteins | sample AshMeaBigSpring_FD_184125 | JGI IMG/M metagenome (GOLD analysis project Ga0209398, IMG submission 184125) | Groundwater microbial communities from Big Spring, Nevada to study Microbial Dark Matter (Phase II) - Ash Meadows Big Spring (SPAdes)... | ecosystem: Environmental > Aquatic > Deep... | reverse complement strand
TGTACGCATCCACGGTTGCCGGCGGACGCCACACGTTCAAGGTGCCGTAGTCCGGCTGATTATTCCAGGTGGTCTTCGTGGCGTCCCACGCATTCAGACCGCGATAGAGCATCACGGCGTTGTCGGTGCCTTTACTCTGGAACAAATCCAGGGCTGCGCTCTGAATCACGGCGCCGGCAGGGATTGAGGAGACATCGAACTGGAGATAGCTCCGCTGCGAAGTCACCGCAATGATATTGGTGCGCCCCAAACGCAGCACCTCCGCATCGGCAAAGCTGGCGTCTGGGAGAGCGGAATCGACGTAGGTGTCCTGGGTGGGACGTAGGGTGAATGTGGTGGTCGCAGCGGCGGCGTCGCCAACCTGGGCGTGGACGCCGCCAGACGGCAACAGCATCAGCACCCATGCCAACACCAGGATGCTGAATGTGCGTAATCGAAAGTGCTGCATTTGCGTTTCTCCTCGTGTCACGGCGAGGAGAGCACACGCCCTGCCCCGCCTGCCCTACCAGCCCGACTCGTTGCGGTTGGCCTCGATGCGGCTATCGCGTTCGGCCACCGCACGTGGCAAGTCCAATATGTGAATGACGCCGTTGTCGAACTCTAGCAGCCCACGCCGCCGCCAGTCGCTCAGAATGCGGTTGACCCACTCGCGGCGGGCGCCGATCATCGAAGCTAGATCGGTCTGATTCAACCCCAGATCGACCGTGTATTCCTTGCCCGGCGTCAGCGCGCTGCCATACTGCTCGGTGCTTTGCAAGATTATGTGCAGCAAACGCCCGGCGGCGTCGAACTGCGCAATCGACTCGGCATAGGCGGCGGTCGAGCGCAGTTTGCCCGACAGCAACCGGATAAACGCCATCGCAAAGCGCGGCATCGTCTCCAGGTGATGGAGAAAGCGATCCTGCGCCATGCTCAACAGCGAGACGGCGCTGACCGCCTTCGCCGTCGCCGAACGCGGGGCGTAATCCACCGCCGCTAGTTCGCCGATCACGTCATTGGTTGAGAAGATTGCAATCGACGTTTCGTTGCCTGCCGGACTAGTCGTGAAAATTCGCACCTTGCCCTTGAGCACAAAATAGACTTCGCGGCTCTCGTCGCCTTGCCGGAAAATGATCTCATCGCGTGCGTATTCCTTAAGACGCAAATCAAGGACAATGGTTTCGATCTCTTTTTCCGGCAGACTCGCAAACAAAGGCATAGTTTGCAACAATCCTACTCGGCGCGTCAGTGCTTTATCTTGCACACTTTCCTCCTCCACAATACATGCCCGGCTGTGAATCGACAGTGATGCACTGGCCTGGAACCCTGTGCAGAAATGCACACTATCACTGTGCGTTGTAGTGCAGCGTTCTGCAACAAAGATCGGCACACTGGGATTATGGGGCAACGTGCAGGGATATGCAACCGCTACAGGTCAATGAGCGTAACATATCAAAGTCAGTTGCGTCTGATCTTATAAGCGCGCTACTGGTGCGCCACGGTTGATGGCGTTCACTACCATCAAATTGAGGAACAATGACCTACATGACGATATTTGCGTGGCTGTTCATCGGCCACTTTGTCGGTGACTGGATGCTCCAAAATGACTGGATGGCGCGCAGCAAACGTGGGCGCTGGTGGAGTACGCCCTGCGTCGTGCATTGTCTGGTCTACACCGTCACCCTTGTCCTGATTGCGTGGATGGGGAGCGGGCGCACCGCCGAGTTTGCCCAACTTGGCCTATTGTTCGTCTTTGTCTTGCTGACACACTGGCTGATCGACGGCTTCAATCTGGCGCAGCACTGGGGACGTGTTGTCAATCAGACGCAAAATGAAACCGTCCGGATCGTCGTCGATCAGACGATGCACATAGTCGTACTGGGCGTCTTGGCAACGCTGATTTTTCCCGCCTAAGGAATTGCCCCACAACAACTTTCCGATCTCGGGACAACTTGCACGCAAGCAGCAAGCCGCAGAATGAATGGGTATAAAACATTTCATTTCTGTTAAGGAGACGTTATGTCTGAACAAGCCGTATGTGCGACCAGCAAGATTCCGGTGGGTGGCAAGGACTTCTTCGTTGTTGGCAAAGAGAGCATCACCGTCTATCACCTGACGGATGGCTTCTACGCCACGCAGCGTTACTGCAGCCACACATTCGCCCCACTCGATGGCGGCCAGTTAATCGACGACTGCCAAATTCAATGCCCATTCCACCGCGCCCGCTTCGATGTGCGCACGGGCGCGGTTGTCCGGTGGGCGAACTTCCCGCCGGGCATTCAGTTGCTCAACGTCGTGCGCGATGAAAAGCCGCTAAAAACGTACCCCGTACATGTGCGTGAAGGACAGGTCTTTGTCGAGGTCGCTTGAAGTGTGCGATAGCCTTGCTTGCAAGAGGCGCACTTCAAGTCATTGGCACGCCCGCAGCATTGGTCAGGATGGTCGGTCAGGTGACGCTGCACCTGACCAACGCCAGGCGACATTGCCTACCCCAGCTATGCAGCAGCAGTCTTGCGATAGAAGACGGTTGTCGGGCGTGGCCAGGCGTGCGATCCCTCCTGGTGGCGTTGCAAAAGTGCGTCCACACTCCCACCTCAAAAGGACAGGTTGCACTTTACGCTGACCGTATGGCACAGTAGATTGTCGAGCCAACCACCACCGACACGCTGCCAGCCCCTTTCGATGGGGAGCACATCTTCACACCCCACCAACTGGCTACTCTTTCTCGCCCCCGACCATGCGGCGGTTGTGCGCCTTCCGCACCGCACTTGCCTGGGCGTCAATTGTCGACGACGTCAAGAATGGACGGCTGAACATCGACCAGATTCAGCGCGGGCAGGCGGAGAAGGAAATTCAGATCGCCGACAAAGTATTGCCGAAGACCGCCCGTGACGGCTACAAGTGGCGGCTCTGCCCAGTGCAATAGGTCGCCACCGACATCAAGCATACGGTCGAAGACTATCCGCTGAACACGGGCAGCGACACGGTGAAGCGGGCGGTGGCGGAGAATGCGGCGAGTTTGGGGTTTAGGAATCGTGAGTGGTGAGAGCAGGTGGCGGCGTAGATCTTCAATTGGAAAGCGGGGAAACACCCACCCCTGGCGTCTCGGCAACATCATGCCACGCAGCCCTCATGCGCCGCCCAGAAAATCATAGCTGATCTTTTTCTGCACTGCGGCAATCTGCGCCAGCGCCTGCTTGAGCAATTCTTGCTGGATGTAGCCTAGCTTGCCAGGGTGGATGATGTTCTGCGGGGTGCGATCACCCTGGATGGCAGCGAGTTGCGTTTGCAGCCGCAGTTGCATCAAGAAGTCGTAGGATGCAACAATCTCCTCGCGGCTGGAGGGAAGAATCAGACCGCGGTCACTCAAGGCTTCGATGCGCTCCAACGTGTGCGTCTGGTTGATCTGATGGCGCAAGGCATAGAGGCGCGCAAACGCAACCATCGGCATCATGGCATCCTTCAGGTTGATCTCGCCGACGTGCTCGGTGGCGCCTCCGCTCAGGTAGATGTTGCCCAGCAGCCGGAAGGGCGGCTTGAAGGTCAGCGCATTTTGGGCAAGGTGATGGAAAAAGGCTGGTTCTGCGGCCAACGTTGCGTAGATGGTGCGACGTAGGGCATGGGTCAAGTCGGTGTCACCGTACACAGTGCGGAAGTCGAAAAAGATGCTAAACTCCATGATCTCCTGCGGCGTCGACTTCCGCACCCACGCCCGGAAGCCAGAGACCCACGCGGACAACGCGCGGCACCAGCGCGGGTTGCTCGCCATCACGCCGCCGCGACAGTGCGCATAGCCGGCGCGATCCAGCCCGTCACAAACGATCTGACCGAGGCGCAGATAATAATCAGCGACGTGCGGCAAATCTGCATCGGCGGCCGGCGCAAAGATAATGCCGTTGTCCTGATCCGTGACTAGCGTCTGCTCCTGGCGTCCCTGGCTGCCCATGGCGACAAAGGCGAAGGGGGCTGGCGGCGCTCCTAGCGTCTCAATCGCCAGATGCACCAACCGCTCGGTGGCGGCGTCGCAAATAGACGCCAGCATGTGCGTCATGTGGCGCGGGCGGGCGCTACTGTCCAACAGCGCCTTGACCAGCGGTGGTGTGCGCCCGGTGAGGTGGGCGACTTCCTCGGCGTTGGCTGCGCGTGAAATCTCACGCGTCAGCACGATTGGGCCGTACCGCTGGAACTGCGCCAGTGACTTAGTCTCGATCACATTCACAATCTGACCGTCCCGATCCTCAACCGCCAGATGGCGCACGCCGCGCTCTTCCATGCGCATCAAGGCTTCGTAGATGAGTGCGCTTTCCGAGATTTTCGCCAGCGGCGCGCTCATGATGGTATGGACGGGGGTGTCGGGATGAACGGCTGCGGCAAGCACACGCGCCCGCAAGTCGTGGTCGGTGACAATGCCGATGACCGTGTGCTGACCGCTGGCGATCAACGCCGAGGTGACGTTACGCGCCGTCATCAACCGTGCAACCTGTTCGATGCTGGTCGCCATGTCACAGATGAGCACGTCACGCCCCAGGCTGGCAATTGGTTCGTGCAAAAAGAGCAGCGAGCTTTGGTATTTCTCGATCAGCGCCTCGCGCCCCGCTTCCTGCCGGCGTGCGGTGGTCACATCTTCGAGAATACCGTCGATGTAGGCTGTCTGATTCTGTTCCTCACGCACCAGCCGTGCTGATAGCGCCAGGAAGCGCGCCGCAGCGTCGCTTGTTTCAATATGAATCAGGTGCTTGTCGACGTCACCCCCGCCTAGCAAAGTCTGGAGCAGCGCCTCATACTCGGCGAAATCGGAGAACAGGTCGGCCAGGGCCGGTTGCGGCTGTGTGAAGAAGAGATGCGCCGCAGGGTTCATCTCTAGCAAGGCGCCACGCCGCGCCGCCCTGGCGCGGAAGACGCCAATCGGGACAGTTTGTGCCGCCCGCAGCACCGACGCATCGGCCAACAGCACCGACTGGCGGGCGAGATCACGCACAATCAGGATGAAGCCGCGTTGGCCGGCAAAGACAATCGGGTTGAGCGCCAGCACGCACTCCATGAAGTGGCCGTCAGCATGTTGCAGCGCGCCGTCGAAGCCCTCCCCATCCGCCGGCGCCTGTTCGCCAGACGCCCGTGCCAGACGCTCCCAGAATTGGTGATTGTCTGCCTCACGTGGCAACAGGTCAGCCAGGTCGAGAAATTCAACCTGGTGCGCCGTGTAGCCGGTCATGCCGAGAAAGGTGGGGTTGGCATAGCGGCAGCGTTCGTCCACAATCAACAGCGTGCCTTCAGTAGTCGCCTCGATCAGCGAGTGATAGCGCTCCGTCGATTCGCGCAGCGAGTCGAGCACATCCTGGCGTTCACGCTCGATTCGCAAACTCTGCTGTAACACAAAGAGGAGCAGCACCACCACAACGCTGGAGATCACCAGCGAACTGCGGATAAGATTTTGCTCAAGACGTGCGATCTCGGCGTTGACATCCTCGATGTAGAGGCCGGTGCCAATCACCCATCCCCACGGCGCAAAGCCCTTGACATACGATTCTTTTGGCTCCAGCCGCAGGGGATCGTCATTCCACTGCCACACGTAGTCGATATAGCCTTCTCCCGCGCGGCGCACCAGCTCGGCGAACTCAACAAAGATGGGAGCGCCGCGCAAGTCAGTGAAATCGCTCACATCTTGTCCATTCAGATCGCTGCGATGGGGGTGCATGATCATGCGCGGCTGCATGTCCTGAATCCAGAAATACCCCCTGCCGTCCACCCCGTAGCGCAACGACTCGATCTGGGTTGCCGCCAGTGATTGCGCCTGCTCGAGCGTCAGCAGCCCGCTCTGTACGTCGCGGTCATACGCAGCCAGCATACTCCAGGCGGAGTTGGTCAACTCCTGGATCAGTTCCCGCTTGCGATCGAGCAGGGTTTGCTCGAAAGCAGGCAGGATGACGCCCCAGATGGCGGCCAGAAAGAGGGCAATCACGATCAACGTGGGGAGAAAGATGCGCAGATCGAATGAACGTCGCCGCACGAAGTGGGCTTTTTCGGCTGACGTGGCCTGGGCTGGCTGGCCGTTCGTGCGCAATTCCTCGGAGACCGAAGCCGGGGACGCAAAATCCAGGCTGGCAAAGAGGGCGGCGCGGAACAAGACCCAATCTTCACGTGGCATTTCGATGGCGTAGGCATGGCTGCCCACGCCGTTGCTGGCGTGAAAGTCAGTGCCAGCCGCAACGAGCAGATCGTGCCTTTGCGCCAATTGGCGCAATTCTGCGCGTTCGGTCTCGGAAAAGGACGCATAGATTGCTTCGATCCCGTCGATGCCCAGGGACTTCAGTTCGGCTACGCAGTCGTCCAGCCACCCAGGCTCCGCCGCATAGAGCAGCGGATGCGCCCAGAAAGCGCGTCCGCCGGCGCGGTGAATCAAGGCAATCGCCTCGCCGATCTCCAGCCAGCCATGCGGCGCGGCGCTGACAGCCGGGAATTCCTCAGCGCCAGTGGGACGGTTGGCGCCGATTCTGCGCAGGGAGCCGGCGATGCTATGCACCTCCAAGTCACGCACCTGGCGCAGCGAGAAGAGGGTGGCGTCCAGGTCTGGGTCTTGCGGGTCAAAGCCGTAGCCAAGCAGGTGCGCTTCACGCCCACGAAAGCGGGTAGTCATTTCCACACCCGGCACACAGGCGACACCGCGTTTCTTCAGCGCCTCTTGAAAGCGCGGCAGGCCTTCCAAAGTGTCGTGATCGGTCAGCGCGGCATAACGCACACCGGCGGCGGCAAGATGCGCCGCCAGCACTTCGGGCGTCTCTTCGCCATCGCTAAACATCGAATGGCAGTGAAAATTGACCAGGACTGTGTCGTTCATCGTAGTGAAAGCAACGCAGGGCGTCCAGTGTGGACGCCCTGCGCGGTTTGCCTCAGCCTATTGAATCTGGGCCGTCTGCCTCTGCGTCAACAGCGAGACGACGACCAGCGTGAGGAAGCTCAGGGGGATGGAGACAATCCCCGGATTGTTGAACGGGATCGGCGCATCCAGTGGGTTCAGACCGTAGAGCGCAAAGAGTTCCGGCGACAGAGCGATCAGCCCCAGCGAGGCGACGATGCCGACAACAATCGAAGCGGCAATGCCTTTGGCCGTGGTGCGCTTCCAGAACAGCAGCATGGTGATCGCCGGCAGATTAGCCGAAGCCGCCACGGCAAAGGCAAGCCCCACCAGGAAGGAAACATTCATCCCCCGGAAAAGGATGCCAAGAATGATAGCAATGCCGCCGATCACAAACGCCGAAATTTTGCCGGCGCGCACTTTTTGGCGGTCATCCATCTTGATGCGCAGGTAGCGGTCGAACAGATCGTGCGCCACGGCGCCAGACGCCGCAACGATCAAGCCGCTGACCGTCCCCAGCACGGTGGCGAAGGCAATTGCAGAAATGATGGCGAAAAGCAATTCGCCAAACGAGCGCGCCAGCAACGGCGCGGCCATGTTGCTGTCCGCCGGGTTGAGAACGGCGTTGGTCATAGCGCCCAGCCCCATGAAGAGGGTAAGGATGTAGAAAAAACCAATGGCGGTAATTGCCACGATGGTGGATTTGCGTGCGCTGGCAGGGTTGGGCACCGTGTAATAGCGGATGAGGATGTGCGGCAGGGCAGCAGTGCCCAGGAATAGCGCCAGCATCAACGAGAGAAAATCGAGCCGTTCCAGCCAGGCGCCTTCCAGTTTGAATTTCAGACCTGGCCGCATCACCCGGTCGCCGCCCACGTCGTTGAAGTAGTACGCAGTCACTCTATCGCCGGCGGCGCTGACAAAGTTGGCTGTGCGCCAGGTGCGCACCGTGGTCTCTTTGTCGGTCATCATCGCCAGGAAAGTGAGCGGGGAGAGGCTGCCAGTCTCCACCGCTTGCGCACCCTGAATGCGCTCCAGATTGCCCACCTGCCGCAATTGGTTCTGGGTGGAAGCAGGGGCGCCGTTGATCCACTGACCATCGGCGCGGCTCTCGACCGACTGGGTTTCTTGCAGCACGAGCGAATCCTCGGTTTCGACTGCGTGCCACCAGGTCACCTGTCCTGCATGGCGCAAGCTGACAAAGAGCAGCCCGCCCTTGACCGGAACCTGCTCCACCACTTCCCACCCTGCCTCGGTGACTTCAATTTGGTCGCCCGCTCGACTCGCAGCCAGTTGTGCGTACGCGTAGAATGGAACCTTGCCGCCCTGGTCAGGTTGGGTGGAAAGGCCACGCAGCAGCAGGGCGCCCACCAGAATGGTAGAGAAGATGATCAGCAGCCCACCCTTCAGAAATTGCACAAAGGTGGTGGACGCCATGCCAGCGGTCGCGACAATCGTGATGACAATGGCGCCGACCATGATCACGCCCCAGGCATAAGGAATGCCAAGCAACGGCTCGACCAGCACACCAGCGCCGACCATCTGCGGGATGAGATAGCAGATCGAGACGACCAGTGTGCTGATAGCCGCCGTCAGTTTGATGGCGCGTGAGTTGTAGTTGGCGTCGACGGCGTCGGTAAAGGTGTACTTTCCCAGCCGTTTGAGGGGTTCGGCCACAACGAAGAGCGCGACGACCCACCCGGCAAGATAGCCGATGGAATAGAGAAAACCGTCATAGCCGACCGTGGCAATCAGCCCGCAGATGCCTAGAAAGGAGGCCGCCGAAAGGTAATCGCCAGCAAACGCAATGCCGTTGATCCCCCAGTGAATCTGACCGCCGGCCGCATAATAGCCGCTCGATGTCTTGGCTTTGGTGCCGAGATAGAGGGACAGACCGACCACAAATACAACGAAAATCAGGAAGGTGACGATTGCCATCGGGTTACTCCTTGCCTTCTGTGCTGGGGGCGGCAGGCGGGCGGGAAGGCGGTTCCAGATTGGCGAACGCCGCTTCCTTGCGACGGCACATGGCGTCATAGATCAAGGCCTGGACGAACGCCACAATGATGAGGGCAAAGCCGTAGACCGTTGCCAGGTTTAGCCCCAACAAGACGATCGTTCCCATCACCTGCGGCGCCAGCAAGTTGATCGCCACAAAGCCCGCATAGAACAGGGTGTAGAAGAGAAACATCCATAGTCCCAGCCGCATCTTATACGCGCTGGCAAGATCTTTCCCAGAAGGAGTGGCAGGTTCGTGCAGCATGGCATCTCCGTGATCTGTCTTGATGGGCGAGAAAATTAGCTACATGCGCCGTCGCAAAAATGGGGAAGCTATCAATTGTGAACTTTTTCACATATCTTTTACCACGACCCCTGGTATTTGCGCAATTGCTGTTTGGGGGTAAACCGCGCTTGCCTACGCCGTTCATCCCCCGCTACTCATCGCCGCTCTGCCTATGCTCTGTGATACATTTCCCCCGCATTCTATAACAGCACCACGCGCAGTACCACGCCCAATCGCTACTACAATGGCGCGCTGCTGCCTGCTGATCTGCGCGCTGGCTATGGCTGGAATGGTCGATGCCGCCGACACCACCTGACCCGCCAGGCCGACCACTTCACCACCTTTGCACTGACCGTCATGCCCCCGACCCTGGCAGCGCAGTTGCACAACTCTACCTCCCAGTTGTGACCCGGTAGCGCCGGCGTGTTCGCCTATGCCGCCATCTCGTGTGAGGCAGCGGCAGTGCGCCGGCGGCGCACTTCGCGCCCCAGGCTGACGACCAGCGTGATCACCGTCAACGGCGCCACAAAAAACAGCATAAAGTTGAAGTATTGCGTAACATTCGGGTGATTCGCGGCGTCGAGAATCAAATAGACCGTGTACGCCACGTAATAGCCGAGGAAGACAACCCCCTCCCAGCGTGCAATCGTGTGACCAGTGAGGAAGATCGGTAACGCGGCCACCGCCACCGCGATCATGAAGGGCATGTCGATGGTGAGCATCCCGCTGGCGACTGGCACGCTCGTTGGGGACACGATTGCTGTCAACCCTAGCACGGCCAGAATGTTGAAGATGTTGCTACCGACCACGTTGCCGACCGCAATATCGCGTTCCCCACGAATTGCGGCGACAAGCGACGTTGCGACTTCGGGCATCGACGTGCCGGCAGCAACGATCGTCAGCCCAATGATCAGTTCGCTCATGCCCAGCCCGCGCGCCAACTCGACAGCGCCATCGACAAACCAGCGTGAGCCAAAGACCAGCAGCACCAACCCACCGACCGCCATCACTCCGTTTAGCAGCATCCGCAGCCCAGTGCGCGGCTCGTGCGGTGCATACTCCGTTGCGTACTCCGCCTCGACCGCCTTGTCCTTTTCGCGGCGGCTCTGCACGATTAGAAAAACCGTGTAGGTAATAATGCCGGCAAAGAGCAGGAAGCCCTCCCACCGTTCGATGACACCGTTGAGCGCCAGCACCCACATCAGCACCGACACGCCGATCATCAATGGCACATCCCATCGCACAAGCTGCTGCGCCACGATCAGCGGCACGATCACGGCGGAGAGGCCAAGGATGAAGAGTACGTTGAAGATATTGCTGCCAACCACGTTGCCGACGGCGATATCGACCTGCCCGCTGAACGCCGACTGCACGCTGACCGCCATCTCCGGCGAACTGGTGCCAAAGGCGACGATCGTCAAGCCGATCACCAGCGGCGAGATGCCCAACGCTGCCGCCAGCCGGCTTGCCCCGCGCACCAGAATTTCAGCGCCAATCACCAGCGTGACCAATCCGCCGACCAATAACAATCCAATCATCCACATTTTGCTTTCACCTATTTTTGATGGTTTTACAGCACACTTTGGGCGCTACAGTGATATACCCCAGTGCAGGCTTTGCCCGCATGCTGCGCTACCGTACCACACCTGCCGCGCGCGCGCCGTAACGCAGCCTGACATTTTCCCGACAAAAAACGGGACACCAATTTGGCGCCCCGTTGTGATCGAGTGGTGTCTGGAGATTAGAGATTGGAGAGTAAGAGATTAGAGATTAGCGTCATGGCTGACGCCTGGCTTGACGATGTGAAATCTTATCATCGCACAATCTCCAATCTCCTAATCTCCTCAATCCACCAGTTGCGGCGCCACAATGTCGAACCAGAACTTGCCGCCGCGGGCGTTGTTGAGCGGCACGTGGATGTGCTTGACCTCCAGATATTCCTTGAGACCCCACGTCCCCAGCTCGCGCCCGATGCCGCTTTGCTTGTAGCCGCCAAAGGGCGCCTCAGCGTTGATCATGTGGTAGTCGTTGATCCAGACCGTGCCCGCCTGAATGCGCCGCGCCACGCTGATCGCCGTGTCGACATCGCGGCTCCACACGCCAGCGGCCAGCCCATAGATCGTGTCATTCGCCATGCGGATGGCGTCTTCCAGCCCGTCATACTTGATGACGCAGAGCACTGGCCCAAAAATTTCTTCCTGAGCGATGCGCATCGAGTTGTCGACATCGGTGAAAATGGTCGGCGAGAGGAAAAAGCCGTTTTGCAGATCGGAGTCGTCGGGGCGTTTGCCCAGCAGCGCCGGCGTCGCACCTTCCTCGATGCCCAGCTTGATGTACTCCTCAACGCTCCTGAGCTGACCGGCCGAGATCAGCGGGCCAAGATCGGTCTCGCCGTCACTAGAATGTCCCAGTTTGAGCTTGGACGCACGCGCCACCAACCGCGTCACGAACTCGTCGTAGATACTGGCGGGCACAAAGAGCCGCGTTCCCGACTCGCACGCCTGGCCGTTGTGCATGAAGGTCGCCCACAGGCTGCCGTCAATTGCCAGGTCGAGGTCGGCGTCTTCGAGGATGATGTTCGGGCTTTTACCGCCCAACTCCAGCGTCACCTTCTTGATCGTGCTGGCCGCCTGCTGCATGATCTCGCGGCCAACCTCGGTGCTGCCCGTGAACGCGATCTTGTCGACCAACGGACTGGTGCAGATTTCCGGTCCCACGACCTGTCCTGGCCCGGTGATGACATTGAAAACGCCCGGCGGCAGCAGCCCCGTGTCGTGGATGATATCAGTCAGCTTGAGCAGGCTCAGCGGCGTAAAGGTCGCCGGCTTGATGATCACAGTGTTGCCTGCTGCCAGCGCCGGCGCCATCTTCCAGATCGCCATCAAGAAGGGGAAATTCCACGGGATGATCTGCCCACAGACGCCGATCGGCTCGCGCACGACGAAGTTGTACGACATCGCCGGAAAAGTGATCTGTGGCACTGGCTCCAGCGGCTCCATGTCGGCCAGCTTGGCGAAGTGGCGGAAGTGAATCAGCCCGACAGGGATGTCAAGCAGGTACGCCTTGCGCCAGGTGCAGCCGCCGTCGCGCATCTCCGCTTCGGCGATTTCGTCCTGCCGCGCCTCGATAGCGTCGACCAGCGCGTGGAGCAGGCGCGAGCGTTCGCCCGGCGCCATGTTTGGCCAATAGCCGTCGTCGAAGGCGGTGCGCGCCGCCTTGATGGCGATCCGCGTATCTTCGATATCTGCCTGGGCGATCATCGCCAGCGTTGCGCCGGTGGAGGGGTCGATCGTCGGGCGATATTGCTCGGCAAGCGGCGCGCGCCACTGGCCGTTGATATATAACTGATAGTAGGGTGTATCGCCGTTTGGCTTGGACATAGGTTTCCTCGGCTGAACTTGGGTGAACGTGGTGTCAAACTGGGCGCGGCTTCTGCACAGTTCAGCGTCGCCGCGCCGCTTTTACCCTAACAAGCCCACGTTCTGAAATGATTGTGGTGCAATTGGGTGACGCGCTCTCATCTACCTCTTAGGATCGGCTCACCTCATGCTCATGTAAATCGCCGATACTATAAATGCGCTGTTGTTCCAATGCCGGTGCCTTCTCACCGGCCACCGAAAGCTCTTGTGGCTCCCAGCCTCGGGGCTTTCACCTAAAATGAAAAGTCCCGCCAATCCACAGTTGGCGGGACTTTTTTTGCCCATTGCATGCGCGGAGGCAGCTAGCGTTCCACCGGCAGCCGCACGCCGTTGCCCCACTCCGTCCACGAACCGTCATAGTTGCGCACGTTCGGATAGCCCAGCAAGTAGGTCAGCACAAACCAAGTGTGGCTGCTGCGTTCGCCGATGCGGCAGTAGGCCACAATGTCATCGCCAGGCTTCAGCCCTTGCTCTTGTTCGTAGATGGCGCGCAGTTCCTCGGCGCTCTTGAAGGTAGCGTCGGGATTAGCCGCCCGCGCCCAGGGTACACTCTTGGCGCTGGGGATGTGCCCGCCGCGCAACGCACCTTCTTGCGGATAGTCGGCCATGTGCAGCAGCTCGCCCTTGTATTCGCCGGGGCTGCGCACATCCACCAGCGGCCGGCCGGCCTTGACATGCGCCAGCACATCCTCGCGGAAGGCGCGGATGCGGCGGTCATCGCGCACCGGCTGCGGATAGACCGACGGTGCAAAGCTCGGCGTCGTGCGCGTCAGTGGGCGCCCCTCGGCCACCCACTTGGCGCGCCCGCCGTTGAGCAGCTTGGCGTTGGTGTGGCCGAAGAGTTGGAAGACCCAAAAGGCATAGGCCGCCCACCAATTGTTCTTATCGCCGTAGAAGATCACCGTCGTCTCCGGGGTGATGCCGTGGCGGCTGAGCAGCGCAGCAAAGTGTGCGCTGTCGATGTAGTCGCGCACCAACGCGTCGTTGAGATCGTTGTGCCAGTCGATGTTGACGGCGCCGGGGATGTGACCGGTGTCGTACAGTAGCACATCTTCGTTGCTCTCGATCAGGCGAATCGCCGGGTCGTCGAGATGGGCGCTCACCCATTCCGTCGAAACCAGCACATCGGGGCGGGCATATCCATTAGTGTTGCTCATTGGTAAGCTCCTCAGTCAATCTAGGTTGATAAGAAACGCATGTCTTACATCTGAAATTGAGGTTGCTATGCTACGTTATTCCCTGTCGCCTTGCGCCAGCCTGACGCGCGCTGCGCCTGCGCCGTGCGCGCAAGTTCACGCCCAGGATTGCTGTGGTCGCAGCGAGTGCAATTCAGCTAGATTCAGTCAGCAGGGTAAGACAAAACGAAGCGCCGAACTGTGCTCAGCGACAACAGGAGGTACAACAGTAGGTGCAACAGGAGGAAACGGTCACGGCGGAGGCAGCCGCACTATGAACGGGTTGCGATGGCTGGCTGCGCCAACGGCGCCTTTGCAGCGCATAGGTGATCATAAAGTCCCCTTTCAGTTGTCGCCAGAGAATCCTTGCCTTTGCAGGGCGACATCCGCAAAGTGGCGCAAGTATAGGGGCGCCGCGCTGCACTGTCAAATTGACTTGCCCATGATAGACTTGCCTGAAACAGATTTTATTGGCAGGACAGAACGGAAAAACAAGTGATGATCAAAGCAGTTCTCTGGGATCTTGACGGCACGATTGCTGATTCGGCGGCGCTCCACTACCAGGCATGGCAGACGCTCATGGATCGCTACGCCATCCCCTTCACCTATCAGATGTTCATCGACGACTTTGGCCGCAACAATGCCGAAATTCTCACCAAACACTTTGACGCAGCCGATGCTGCTACAATCCAACGGGTGTCAATTGAGAAGGAGGCTATCTACCGCACCTTCCTGACGCCCGACGCCTTACAGCCGCTGCCGGGTGCGCTTGCCTGGCTTGAGGATTTTCGCCAGCAAGGGCTGCTGCAGGTGATTGGTTCATCCGGGCCGATGGCGAACATTGCGGCGATGGTGCGGGCGCTCAACATCGGTGACTATTTTCTGGCGCTGGTCACCGGCACGCAATTGCCCAAAGGCAAACCCGACCCGGCGATCTTTCTGCGCTGTGCGGCGGTGGCGGGTGTTGCCCCGGCGCACTGCCAAGTGATCGAGGATAGCATTCACGGCATCGAGGCCGCGCAGCGCGCCGGGATGCGCAGCGTGGCCGTCGGCGCCCTCGCCGGCAGCGACGCACTGCGGAAACTGCTGGCGAACATCGCTGCACCACGCTGCATTGCCTTGGCGTCGCTCGACCAGGTCAGCGCGCCATCGCGCTTGTTCGAGTAAACGTTATTCACCCGATACTCGTCACTCGTCATGCGTCATTGTGGCGTGTGACGCATGCCCTGACAACCTATCGGTTGCAGTAAGGATTGCTATGAACCTGTCCCTGCGTTGGCCCCGCCGAATGTTGCGCACCTTCACCGCACGCAACGGTGAAGTGCTCACGCTGCGCCTGATGAAGCCATCTGACGCGCCCTTGCTAGAGCAGATGTTTTATCAGCTTTCGCCGGAATCGCGCTGGCGGCGCTTTCATATGATCACCGATCACCTGCCGCCTCAGGAGATCAGCCGCCGCGCACGTGAGTTAGCTGCGGTCGACAATCGCACTGCGGCCGGCGCTGTCATCGCCCTTGCCGGTACGGGGGAAAGCGCTGAGGTTGTTGGCGTTGTGCGGCTAGCGCGCCCCCTTGGCCAGCCGGATGTGCCCGAAGCGGAAGCCGCGATCGTCGTGCGCGACGATTATCAGGGGCAAGGCGTCGGCGCCGAGTTGCTGCGCCGCATGGTGCTGCTGGCGCGGCGGATGCAGGTTAAAAAAATCCTGGCGGTCTTCCAATCCGACAACGACACTGCAATCCGTCTGTTCCGTCGCCTGGGTCTGCCCTACAAGATGAATGTCACGCACGGCGCCTCCAAAATGTATTTGGACGCTCCTGAGTGAGGAGCGTCACACGTCAGGCGTCACTCGTCATACGTCACTAATCGGGCGCACCTGACGAGTGACGCTTGACGAATGACGCTCTACTCCACCGTTACGCTCTTCGCCAGATTGCGCGGCTGATCCACGTCCGCGCCGCGGCGCACCGCCATTTCGTAAGCAAAGATTTGCAGCGGCATCACCGCCAGGATCGGCGTGAGCAGCGCGTCCGTGGCCGGGATCGGCAGCACGTGGTCGGCTTTATCGCGCATCACTGCGTCATCGGCGTGGGCGACGGCCAGCACCAGCCCGCGTCGCGCCTTGACCTGCTCGACCTGGCTGAGCATCTTGTCGTAGACGGGGTCGCGCGGGGCGACGACGACGGTCGGCATCGTGGCGTCGATCAGCGCGATCGGGCCGTGCTTCATCTCGCCGGCAGGGTAGCCCTCGGCGTGGATGTAGCTGATCTCCTTGAGTTTGAGCGCTCCCTCGCGCGCGATCGGGTAGTGAATGCCGCGCCCCAGGTAAAGGAAGTTGTGGTAAGTATGAAAGCGCTCCGCCAGTTCACGGTAATGAGTGCTGTGCAGCGCATCCTCCAACAGTTCACCGGCCAGCCCGGGCAGCGTGGACAGGGCGTGGATGATGTGCGCCCGCTCTGCTTCACCCAGCACGCCGCGCGCCTGGCCGAGGTAAAGCGCCAGCAGCAGCAGATCGGTGGCCGACGCGGTGAAGGCTTTGGTGCTGGCGACGCCGATCTCCGGGCCGGCTTGCATGTAAATGTGACCGTCCGTCACGCGCGCCGCCTGACTGCCGATGGCGTTGACGATCGCCGCCGTGAACGCGCCTCCGGCGCGCGCCTCCTCCAATGCCGCCAGCGTATCGACCGTCTCGCCGCTCTGTGTGATTGCCAGCACCAGCGCATCGGGGGTCACCAGCGGCTGGCGATAGCGGAACTCGCTGGCGTAATCGACCTCGACGGGTAGCCGCGCCAGCCGCTCGATGTAGTACTTGCCGACCAGCCCGGCGTAATAGCTGGTGCCGCACGCCACGATGGTGAGCTTGCGCAGCGCCTGCACTTTGACGGGATCGAGATTGAGGCTATCGAGCACGACTGCCTGGCGCTGGAAGTCGAGCCGGCTGCGCAGTGTGTCGGTCAGACTGCGCCCCTGCTCGAAAATCTCCTTTTGCATAAAGTGGCGAAATTCGCCCTTCTCCGCCGCCGTCGGGTTCCAGTCGATGCGCGTACATGCCTTGCATAGCACGCGCCCCTCCAGATCCTTGAACGTCGCTCCCTGCGCTGTGACGACCGCCATTTGCCGGCTGTCCAGAAACGCGACTTCACGCGTGTGATGCAGGATTGCCGGGATGTCACTGGCAACGAACATCTCACCCTGGCCGTAGCCGATGGTGACGCCGCCGGCGTTGCCCAGCCGCGCCGCGATCAACCGGTCGGGGTGGCGCGCCGAGAGCACGACAATGGCGCTTGGCCCGTGCAGTTCCCGCAAGGCCGCGCACACAGCGGCTTCCAGGTCGCCGGCGCTGCCGTTATGATAGTGCTGATGAATCAGGTGGACGATCACCTCGGTGTCGGTGTCGCTGCGAAACGTGTATCCCGCCGCCTCGAGTTGCTGACGCAGCGCCAGAAAGTTCTCCACGATACCGTTCTGCACCACGACCAGGTCGCCATCCGGGCTGCTGTGCGGATGGGCGTTGCGCTGGCTGGGCGGCCCGTGCGTCGCCCAGCGCGTATGTCCGACGCCGACGCATCCCGCCACTGGCGTCTGCACCACAGCATCCTCCAGGTTGAGCAGTTTGCCCGCTTCGCGGCGCACCTGCAGGGCGCCGTCACCGCCGATTACGGCCAGCCCAGCCGAGTCGTAACCGCGATATTCCAACTGCCGCAGACCATGCAACACAATAGGCGCAGCTTCCTGCTCGCCAATATAACCGACGATACCACACATGAGACATCCTCCCTTTTTGGTGTGAAAACAGGCGCAAAGCACGAAGCGCACATAGCGCGCAGTTTTCGGCGCGCGCCCTCGCTTGTTTTGCTCGATTCGCTTGCTTTCCACTGCGGGCGGCTCTGTCACGGCGATTGCTCGCCGCTTTTCGGCGCCCGCTTGAAGGATGTAAATTGAGGAAAGATTGACCCAGGCTTCTGGCGTCTGGGTTGGGCCGGTGGAGCGACCCAGGGGCATCCGCTGATGATTCGATTTTCCTGCACCAGTCGCCCGGTGCAGTTATCCCGGCGCGCACCGGGAACCCCTTCCTCGTCACCCACGGCGGTGAACCTCCCCGCTATGGGCCATGCGCTCTCTTTCCCAGAGTTGGCGTTCCTCGCTAAGCAGCTCCTTTCTCAAACGCACCCTATGCATTGACGCCGCCCAGTATAGCAGGCTTGCGCCGCGCGCACAATCGATCCACGCTGACGGGTTCTACTTCACTTTTGGGGCAGGTTGTTGCGCCGTGCTCTCCAGTGAATCAATTCACCGGCTGACAGCCAAAGTCCATTCAAGTGGACTAGCTTGGCGGCGACCCACAGTCGGCTTGAGCCGACTTCAGCTTTCAGCCTCGATTTGAATCGAAGGCTGCGCACCCCCACCTTGAAATCGATCCGCACTGACAATTCGATGGTGAGCGCGGAGGATCAATCCCAATCCGCGACGAGCAAGGCGCGCGTCTCGGCGACAGCTACTTCCCACAACGCCAGCATCTCATCATCGCTGCGCTGGTAAAATCCGCCGTAGTTGCCATCACCGTAGACAGTGCGCGCGGCGGCGCCGACTAGCCGCGCCTTACCGGTTCGCGTCACGGCGCCCTTCTGCACATCTGGCAGCGCCACACCGGCCAGCCGCGTCCAGGGGAAGTTCTCCATCCACGACGCATGGCTGGCGACGGGGTCGACCGCCTGCACTTTGGCCCACGTTCCGGGTGCGTTCCACCAATTGTGAAATTTAACCTGGGCGCCAGGATGGTCGGCCATCCATTCGGTGACAAGCCCCTCTGCTGGCGTGTTGCCGCCATGACCGTTGACGATCAGGATGCGGCGGAAGCCGCTGTGGTGCAGGCTGTCGAGAAGATCGCGCACCAGACGTATGTAGGTCTCCACACGCAGCGTGACCGTACCAGGATAAGCCTGGAAATAGGGCGTCAAGCCGTAGCTGACGACTGGAAAGACCGGCACGCCCAACGGCGCTGCTGCCTCCTCGGCCACGCGTGCAGCCAAGATACTGTCGGTGCTAAGGCTCAGATAGGCGTGCTGCTCTGTGCTGCCCAGCGGCAGCACCGCGCGAGCATCGTGTTCGAGATACGTTTCGACCTGCATCCAGTTCATGTCGGAGATACGCATCTTTGCTCCTTATGCCAGCACTGGGTCACGCCGCGTCGCAGTGCCCTCGCGGTCAAGCGGAATGTCGGCGCGCCAGCGTGAGTCGGCGATGATCTTGCTCATATCCACGCGGTCGCGATAGCGCGCCGCCACCTCGATGACTTCCTGTAGCAGCCCTTCGCTGAGGGTGATCGGCAGCAGCCCCAACTCCAGGAATTGTTCGTTGTGGATGACCAGCTCGTTCTCGGCGGCTTCGTTGCGCGGGTTGATGTAGTTGCGCACTTCGGCGCCGGTTAGGCGTGACACCAATTCCGCCAGGTTGCGCACGCGATGCGTCTCGGTCGCCTGGTTGAAAATTTTGACGCGCTCCTTGCGCGCCGGTGGATGCTGGATCGCCAGCGAGATGCAGCGCACCGTGTCGCGGATGTGGATGAAGGCGCGCGTCTGTCCACCATTGCCATGCACCGTCAGCGGATGCCCCACCGCCGCTTGCACCAGGAAACGATTGAGCACGGTGCCATAGTCGCCCTCCCAGTCGAAGCGGTTGATCAGGTCCGGGTGCAGCAGCGTCTCCTCGGTGTTGGTGCCCCACACCACACCCTGGTGCAGGTCGGTCACGCGCACGTCATCGTTCTTGTTGTAATAGTAGAACAACAGCGCGTCCAACGTCTTCGTCATGTGGTAGATGCTGCCAGGATGCGGCGGATAGGGAATCTCGATCTCGCGTTCGTCGCCGTTCACATCTACTTTTACGGTGAGATAGCCTTCGGGGATAGACAGCCCCGCCGTGCCGTAGCCATAGACGCCCATCGTGCCCAAATGCACCAGATGCACATCCAACCCAGATTCGACGATGGCGCAGAGCACGTTGTTTGTACCGTTGATGTTGTTGTCGACGGTGTAGCGTTTGTGGCGTGGCGACTTCATCGAGTAGGGCGCGGCGCGCTGCTCGGCAAAGTGTACGACCGCTTTGGGACGCACGGCCTGGATCAGCGCCTCCAACTCCTGATAATCTTCGGCAACATTGAGGTGATGATATTCGATTTTTTTACCCGTCAAGTCTTGCCAGGTTTGCAGGCGCCGTTCGATTGGCTGGATCGGCGTCAACGACTGGCAGCCCAGCTCGACATCGATCTTACGCCGCGATAAATTGTCAACGATGATGACATCGTAGCCCTCACTAGAAAGCCGTAGACTCGTCGGCCACCCACAAAACCCGTCACCGCCAAGCACGATAATCCGCTCTTGACTTGTCATGCGTTTACACACTCCCTGCGTCAACGTCGGTTAGTTTCCGCAATGAGAATATACGAGCCAGTGCAATGTGGCAAGTTGTTTCACAAGCCGGGGCACACCCCGCGTGGTAAGATAGGCCACGTTACAATCGCACGCACGCCATTACTGCGTGCGACCGGACTCAATCACATTTGACGACCTGCCGCAACTGGGAGATGTCTGTCTTGCCAAAAAAATTACGCATCGCACTATTTACTGAAACTTTTCTTCCCAAGATCGATGGCATCGTCAGCATTCTTTGTCTGTTGCTACAGCGGCTGCAGGAACAAGGACACAGCGTGCTGCTCTTTGGCCCGCCGGGTGGCCCTACCGAATACGCCGGCGCCGAGATCGTGGGTGTAGGCGGGCCACGGCTCCCCTTCTACCCGGAGCTGCGCATCAACATCCCGCGACGCTTTGTGTGGGAGCGCATCAAAGCCTTTCAGCCCGATCTGATCCATGTCGCCAACCCCTTCTTCCTCGGCCCGTTTGGCCTCTTCTATGCGCGGCGGCTCAAGACGCCGACGGTTGCCTCCTTTCACACCGACTTGCCGCGCTACGCCCAGTTTTACGGCGCCGGTTTTGCCACACCGGCAATCTGGGCCTATCTGCGCACGCTGCACAATCAGGCGGATGTCAACCTCTGCCCCTCGACGACGGTGCGCAGCGAGTTGCAACGCCAGGGGTTCCACCGCGTCCGCTGGTGGCAGCGCGGCATCGACACCGAGTTGTTTACGCCGGGGCCGCGCCGCGCCGAAGTGCGCGCCCATCTGACCGACGGTCATCCCGACGACTTCCTGGTCGTCAATGTCGGGCGGCAGGCGCCGGAGAAAGGGCTAGAGCAACTGCGCGATACGATCTTCCCAGCACGCGGGGTGCGCCTGGCGTTGATCGGCGCCGGCCCCAGCCACGAGCAATTGCGCAAGGTCTTCGCCGG
>Ga0209398_1000620_pt1 | contig 21108 bp, 19 predicted proteins | sample AshMeaBigSpring_FD_184125 | JGI IMG/M metagenome (GOLD analysis project Ga0209398, IMG submission 184125) | Groundwater microbial communities from Big Spring, Nevada to study Microbial Dark Matter (Phase II) - Ash Meadows Big Spring (SPAdes)... | ecosystem: Environmental > Aquatic > Deep... | reverse complement strand
GGACAGTTAAGTATCAAGTTATCGAGCAAGTTGTCATCCGGTAGCTACACAGTAAGTGTATTGGGCGCAACAGCAACACCATTGTACCAAGGTAAATTGGTGGTAGAATAACCGTCAACCATATCGCCTGTTTGTCCGAGGAAGTAGATTGAATCGGACAAACAGGTATTTATAAACAAATTAAAACACGCAATCGATGAAAAAGATAATGATATATGGCGGTATGGTATTGTTGTTGGGCGGATCGTTAATTGTAGCCCCACAGCAAGCGTTAGCGCAAACACCGGCAGTATTGGATGGTGATCCAGGTGGCGAAACAGGTGGAGATGGGAATGGCGGTTTTGGCGATGGTCCTGTTGTACCCTTAGATGGCGGACTAAGTTTGTTGCTATTGGCCGGGGGTATAGGTTATGTGCGAAAAGAGCTACAAGCAGGCAACATCAAAAAGTAGCAGCGATAGAATACTATAGATGAAGGAAAGGGAATCCCGGCGTTACCAAACTGCCGGGATTTTTATTGGGAATATTTATAAGCAAAGGGCTAAGCACAGCTCAATCCTAGTTGTAGCAGCTGAACCTCTAGCCCCGATAGCAGCGGCTACCACGCTGAGGGTTTGTGCGTGGGTATTGTGGCGGAGTAATAGCGGATAGCGGGACCGAAGCACGGGTAGCAAATCTGTCGAATGGCTTCAAAAAAGCCCCATTAACAAGGGCGTTAATGAGGCTTGAGATTTGTTACCAATTAGAAAAGTACAAACTAAAAATATTTTTTAGCGTTGAAATAGCAGATGTTTTGAACAATTTCGCCTATCCAAAGCTCGTCGTTAGGAAGTAATCCTGCTTCCATTTCATTGCCGAAAATATTGCATACAATACGCCTAAAATAGTCGTGCCTTGAGTACGATAAAAAACTGCGGCTATCGGTTGTCATACCAATAAACGTGCTCAATACTCCCATGTTAGACAGGCTGTCCAATTGCTTTTCAATGCCATCTTTTTGGTCTAAAAACCACCAACCTGAGCCAAATTGAATTTTGCCTACAGTTTCGCCGTCTTGAAAGTTACCGCACATGGTAGCAAACACATCGTTGTAAGCAGGGTTAAGATTGTACAAAATGGTTTTTGCCAATTGGTTGGTTTTGTCAAGGGCATTTAAAAATGCTGCTAAAGCATGGGCTTGACGGTCGTCGCCGATAGAATCTACCCCTGCATCGGCACCCAATAGTTGCAATAAGCGGGAATTGGTATTGCGAATGGCACCAAGGTGAAATTGTTGTACCCAATTTTGTGCATGGTACATTTTGCACAAAGCCAATAAAACAGCGCCTGCAAAGGCCGATGGATTGCTGAAAGGAACGGTGCCGCGTTGGTTAACAAAGTCGGCAAACTCATTTTCTTCCGCACTCGATAGTTGATAGTTGGCAGGCATGTTGGCTAAACCATGATCCGCTATTCGGCAGCCATGCAAGTGAAAGTATTGCACCCTTTTTGCTAAGGCTTCCAACAGTTGCGTAAACGATTGTATGGTAATGCCCGTAACGTTTTCAAGTTGGTGTAAGTAGGCCATAAAAGCCTCAGGATGACCAATATTGAAAATTTTATCGGGTCGAAAGGAAGGGAGTACTTTGATGCCGCTGTTGCCTTGGGCTATTTGTTGGTGGAAAACCAAATCGTCGCAAGGATCATCGGTAGTGCCTACCAATTCTACCCGAAATTGTTGCAATAAGCCAACAGTTGAAAAATTGACTTGCTGCAATTGTTGGTTACAGGTTTCGTAAATAGTAGCTGCCGTTTGAGGATTGAGGTATTCGTGAATGCCAAAAGGATTTTGTAATTCCATGTGCGACCAATGGAAAAGCGGATTGCGTACCGTTTTGGGTAAGCAAGAAGCCCAAGCCATAAATTTTTCGGCATCGGAAGCAGTACCGGTAATATTGTTTTCTGAGATGCCAAGTGCCCGCATTGCCCGCCACTTGTAGTGGTCGCCGTACAACCAAACTTGCGTGATATTGTCAAATTGTTTGTTTTCCGCAATTTGTTGTGGTGGCAAATGGTTGTGATAGTCGATGATGGGCAAACTTTTGGCATATCCGTGGTACAAGCGACTAGCTGCTTTGCTCTGCAACAAAAAATCTTCTGAAAAAATAGTAGGAGATGACATGTATGTGATTAATTTTTTTCTTGTAAACTTCTTAAAACGCCTAGTTCAACGCCACGTATTTCGGCAAGACCGCGTAAACGGCCAATACCTGAATAACCGGGATTGGTTTTCTTTTTCAAATCGTCGAGCATTTGATGCCCATGATCGGGTCGAACAGGGATGCTGATTTTTCGCTGTTGACCGGCTATGACCAATTCTTTGATTACGGAATACATATCTACATCGCCTTCCAAGTGATTGTCTTCATAAAAATCGCCCCATTCGTTGCGGCGTGTGCTGCGCAAGTGGATAAAGTGAATACGATTGGCAAATTGGCGTACCATTTCGGGTAAATTGTTTTGTGGAATTACACCAAATGAGCCTGTACAAAAGCACAAACCATTGCTAATAGAAGGAACTGCTTGAATCAAAGCTTTCACATCTTCAGCCGTACTTACCACACGTGGTAAACCCAAAATACTGTATGGAGGATCGTCGGGGTGAATAGAAAGTACAACCCCATTTTGTTCGGCAATGGGAACAATTTGTTGTAGAAAATATATTAAATGTTGTTGTAGTTTGGAATGGTCGATGCCATCATATTTATCTAAGGCAGCTTGAAACTGTTCAATGGTAAAGCTTTCCTCACTGCCGGGTAATCCTGCTATAATATTGCGTTGCAATTGTAATTTTTCTGCATCGTTCATTTTGCTAAAACGGGCTTCGGCACGTGCAATCGTGTCCGCATCGTATGCAAGTGCTGCATTTTCTCGTTTCAGTATATAAAGGTCAAAAGCTACAAAAGCGGCCATCTCAAATTTGAGGGCTTTAGAACCATCGGCCACTTCAAAAGCAAGGTCGGTACGTGTCCAATCGAGTACTGGCATAAAGTTATACGTAACAATACGAATATCACAAGCTGCAAGGTTGCGAATGCTTTGTTGATAGTTGGCAATGTAACGTTCAAAGCCCGGGCTTTGGGTTTTGATATCTTCATGAACCGGTACACTTTCTACCACGCTCCAAACCATGCCGGCATCGGCTACTTGTTGTTTGCGTTTATTAATTTCTTCAATGGTCCATACTTCGCCATTGGGAATATGGTGCAATGCTGTTACAATACCCGTGCAACCTGCTTGACGAATATCAGAAAGCGAAACGGGATCGTTAGGGCCATACCACCGCATCGTTTGTTGCATCCGGTGTTCTGTATGACCATAGGAAGGAAAATAAGTACTCATTGTATAAACGTTTTAGTAAGATGAAAAAAAGTTAAACACCACTGTTAATGGTAAAGCCGCCATCTACACCAATATCCATACCGGTAACAAATTTTGATGCGTCGCTCAGTAACCAAATTAGGGCACCGCACAATTCTGTTGGATGACCAAAGCGCTTGAAAGGTGTATGACTAATTATGGAATGACCGCGTGGGGTGAGGCTGCCATCGGTATTGGTAAGCAAGGTGCGGTTTTGCTCAGTTAAAAAGAATCCGGGAGTGATGGAATTCATGCGTACCGTATCGCCATAACGATTGGCCATTTCCACAGCAAACCATTTGGTGTAGCAATCAATAGCTGCTTTTCCCATACTGTAGCCTAAAACCCTTGTAAGGGCCCGCTTAGGACTTACAGAAGAAATGTTAACAATACTGCCACCGCCACTTTCGGCAATTGCTTTGCCGAGTACTTGCACGGGTATAATGCTACCCCACAAGTTTAATACAAGGGCTTTTTTCATGCCTTCAATATTGAGCTCAAATACATCTTTGTCGGGAGGTAAAACACCTTCGGGTACATTGCCACCGGCAGCATTTACCAATCCATCAATTTTGCCGAATTGATTCAAAATAGTTTCACGCGCAGCGATTAATTGAGCCTCTTCTAAAACGCTAGCATACACGGCAAGTGCTTTGCCTCCATTGGCATTGATAGCGGCTGCACGTTGCTCGCCCAATTCTTTATCTATTCCTAAAATTACCACACTAGCGCCTTGTTGCACAATTGCTTCAACAAAAGCACTACCCAAAATACCGGTACCGCCGGTTACCACAATTACTTTGTTGACTAAGGAAAATAACGGCGTTGATTCCTGACTCATATGTTTATTTTAAAATGAAAAAGATGCTGCAATTTGCATTCTAGCCACTGCTGTATAAAACAGTGGCTATAGCAAGCAAATAGAGGCAAGTAGTAATACTACACAGTTACAAAATTGGTGTGTAACAGTTAAGAAGCGGATGTTTACAGCGAAAATATTTACGAAAACGTTTTAGTACTACAATGCACATAAAACCTTAATTTTCACCAATGACAATGCCATTAAAAATAGTGTTTTGCCTGTTAATTGGTTGGAGTAATTGCATTGTGGCGGTATTTGGCCAACACAAAACTCCTTTTGGCAAAGCCGTTTATACAAGTAATTTTGGTAAAGTGGAAAGATTGGTACGTGCCCAGATATTAAAGAATAAAAAAGCGAGTACATTAAACTATGAATCGGCAAGTTGTACTGTAACAACCTTTGTTCCCAATTTAGATTCAATAGTTGCCTGGTTAACAAAGCAAGAGGGCGTTGTAGATGCCTGCTGGAATAAATGTGAAAATAAGCTGCTTTTGTATCCCGGACACAGTACAATTGGTTGCTTGCTGCAAACAAAAGATAGCTTAGTTGAAAAGATATTAATTGTTCAAGAGGGAACAACGGGTTGTGTACGCTTGTTTGGATACAATTTTAAATTAAAAGCCGCCAAGCCAATTTTGGTATATCAAAAAATGTGTAGTAGCAACGGTTTTGTGTTGCGTCAGTACAAACTGTGTAATAAGTAGTAAAACTTGTTTAAAGCCCATTTATCGTATGAATTTGAAGCAACTAGCCAAAGAATTAAATCTTTCTATTTCAACTGTTTCCAAGGCTTTGCGCGATAGTTACGAAATTAGTCATGCTACCAAACAGCTGGTACTAGCAAAAGCCAAAGAACTCAATTACCAAGCCAATCCATTTGCTAGTAATTTGCGCAAGCAAAAAAGTAAAACCATTGCATTGGTGGTGCCCGAAATAGCCAATAATTTTTTTTCGCAAGCCATTAATGGTATAGAAGCAATTGCGCAAGATAAGGGGTATCATGTGCTCATTTACTTAACACATGAAGATGCACAGAAGGAAAAAGCCATAGTCAATATTTTGCAAAATGGTCGGGTAGATGGGATTATCATGTCACTTTCGCATCAAACCAAAGATGTCAGCCATTTACAAATGTTGCACAACCAACACATACCGCTTGTATTTTTTGATAGGGCAGCGGACAATATCAAAGTACCTAAGATTACCACCAACGATTTTCAGAGCAGCTACGATGCCACGCAGCTATTGTTGCAAAAAGGGTGTAAGTCCATTGCTTTTTTATCTTTTTCCGATCATATTTCCATCATACAGCAGCGGATGCAGGGATTTTTGTCGGCCATGCAAACCACAAAATGTAGCAGCTATACAAATTGGATAGTACCGTGTGGTATAGATAATGCCCGCAACTATACCATTGTTAAACAACTGTTGCAGCAATCGCACAGGCCCGACGGTATTGTTGCATCGGTAGAAAGATTAGCGATTACTACCTACGAAGTATGTAATCAACTACAGTTGCACATACCCAAGCAAGTGAAAATAATTGGCTATACCAATTTGCAAACCGCTTTTTTGTTGCAGCCGTCCTTATCGGCAATTACACAACCGGCTTATGAGATGGGCTGTGAAGCGGCATCTATTTTGTTTAGACTAATAGAGCAAAAAGGAGTGGCATTTATTGCACAGGAAACCATCTTAAATTCGGTGATTGTGGAACGAAATTCTACCGTGTCTGAGTATTGATATTCTAAACAAAAGTGTTAAGAAAGGTAGAAAAAATGAAGCTTGAGGCAACAAATGAGTAAGGTTATGCATCTTTACATACGTAGCAAACTTTATTCATAATCAAGCGACAATTATGGTGTACAATACCAAAAGAATAACACAGATTTGCTTAATTGACAGCGATCCTATTTGCACATTTTTGAATCAAAAATTAATTGGGTGTATCGATGCGGGCGTACAAGTGGTACCTGTCAACAACCCCACTTTAGCAATTGACTATTTACATGGATTAAAAACCCTTGAGCATACTTTGGTATTGTTAGATGTATGTATGCCTCAAATGTCGGGTTTTGAATTGTTAGATGCTTTGCGTAACCACCGTCAGCAACTTCCCTCTATTGCGGTGCTCACCGCATCTATACATGAGCAAGACCGACAAAAGGTTACCGAATATCCATTTTTGTTGAGCTATATAGAAAAACCATTAACAGTAGAAAAATATTATCATTTATTGCAATTAGCACATGCTGCTTAAGGATAAAACGAAATTATAGAGCTGATTACTGTTGCACTAGTTGAATGGCTCCGGGATGTGGTGGGTTTAGTGCGCCACCGTTAAGGTAGGGCGTACCGGAGCGATAGCGGAGCCCATAACAGCCCGAACTGTTGCTGAAAAATATATTGGTGAGCCGATAGCCCCAAAAAAGTTCTTTGAAAACCAATACCATAGGTATAGCCATTTGTGTGGCATTGGAACAAATTTTTAACAAATTACCCTTATTTTTAACAATAAATTAGTTTTGGTATAAGATTTGCCTACTGAAAAAAAACTGTTTTTACATGCTGAACTTTTTGCGCTTGTATTTGCTATCGGTATTGCTTTTGTGCAATGCGGTAGCTTTTGGGCAAGATTTCAGCAATTTTAAGTCGTTAAAACCCCTACAATTGTATGGCAATGTAGGCTTACGAGCAGGTACTTATTATCATTCATCGGGCTTTAGTACATATCCCTCAAGCACTTATATGTTTATGGGTTCGCCGGTGCTTAATGTATACGGAATGGCATTGCCTTTTTCGTTTATGTATTCTAATCAGCAGGCAGTATTTCGGCAACCTTTTAATCAATTGGGCATTAGCCCTTCTTACAAATGGATTACTTTTCATGCAGGATTTAGAAATTTGTATTTCCACAAATACAGCCTAGCGGGCTATCAAATGTTGGGAGCCGGTATAGAACTGAATCCCGGCAGATGGAAATTGGCATTTACAACCGGTAGATTAAATAAAGCCACCAAGTTAGATACTTCACAAAGCAGTTACTTTTTTCCCACCGTTTCTTTTGCCCGCAAAGGCATGGCAGGTTTATTGCGCTATGGTAAATACAAAGGACACATAGCTATTAGTTTTGTTAAAGCAATAGACGACTCCACGAGTGTAGCAAACTATGCAGATTTGTTCAATAAAGGGTATACCACCATTACGCCAAGCGAAAATTTAGCTATGGGCATGTCGTTTAAACTGCCATTGTTAAAAAATGTTAGTCTTGAAGCAGAAGGAGGTGCAAGCATACTTACAAAAGATTTATCTACGCCTATATCTTTAGATTTAACCAAAGCTGCACGTGCCAACAAAACCCTTGATTTGTTAAACAAGGTAATACATATAAATGTTACTTCTAATTATTTTACGGCAGTAGAAACAAGGCTAAATTATCAAAATGATAAAGGGTTCAATAGCTTTTTAGAGTTCAAGCGGGTAGACCCCAACTACACAAGCCATGGGGCTTATTTTTTTCAAAGCGATGTACAAAGTTATTTGTGGGGTTGGGGAATTCCATTTTTAAAGCATAAATGTCGGTTTTCGGGTACTATTGGTAAGCAAAGCGACAACATTAATCAAATAAAATTAGCCACTTCTACGCGTTGGGTTGGTTCGGGCAATGTTAATTTCAGCAGCCGAAAGTTAGGGTTGGACCTCAATTTTTATAACTATTCCAACAACCAAACCTCTACTGTAAAAAGATTTGCCGATTCGTTGCGGGTAACCCAAGACAACTTAAGTATTTCGTTATCGCCACGATATATGATAGATGGAGCAAATGCTAGCCATACCATTACCATGACACTTGCGGCAAACACCGTCAACGATTTTAATCAGGGGTTGTTGCCGGAACAGCAAAAAAGAAAATTAGCAACCAAAACAGGCACTTTGTATTATCAGGTATACTTTTTGCAGAAGGGTTTGAGTATGAGTTCAAGTTTCAATTTTACGCAGTTGAGCGATATGCAAAGTTACCGTTACGATAGTTATGGATATAACCTAAGCTGTAGGAAATCGCTGTTTGCCAGGAAGTTAGAACTGTCTTTAATTGGAGGTATGTATGCTACAGATAGGGCTACCGGACGTAGTAACAACTTTACAGGAACTTTTAATAGCAATTATTACATCACCAACAAATTACGCCTAGATGTAAGCATTATGTACAATAATGCACCAAGTGTTTATGGGTTATCGGGGTCGGGTTATGATACGGAATTTAGAACCGATACCAATTTGATATACAATTTTTAATTCAACAAGTATGAAAAAAATACTGATTTATTTATTTTGCTGCATGGTGGGCCTACCATTATGGGTAGCTGCGCAAACGGTAGCGGTAAAAGTGGCCATGTATCCACCTTATCCACTCAATTATCAGGATTTATTGAACAGACATGTAGATAATATTATTGAAGTTCAGAATTTATCCAATACTACTCAATCTGTTCAGCTAGGATTCCGGGTTTTTTCGTACGAAAACAATGTCAGTTTACAAAGTCAGCCGGGTAAGCGTAGCCCTAAACCCATAATAGTGCCCCCACTTGCTACAGTGCGTATTGGTTCGGTACAAATGAACGACTTCTTCTCCACGGGCAACGTTATTTCTTCAGGGTTTTCGGTAGAAGAAATAAAGGCTAAAAGAGCCGTTCCGGAAGGATATTACTATGTTTGTTTTAAAGCATATGATTACCAAACCTTGAAGCCTTTAGGCGATGAAAGTTGCAGTAATCCAATAGCCATGATGGCCCTAGAGTCGCCAAAACTTCGCCTTGTGAACCCTGTTTTTAACGATACTATAATGGATGTTTCCATTCAAAATGTGATGTTTCAATGGAATACACCTTCTAATATTCGCGCCAATTTGAACGATGGATTGGAGTATAAATTAAAAATTGTGGAAGTGTATCCGGGCATGAACGAAAACCAAGCCATTTTGGCTGCGCCCCTGTTTACTCCCGAATTTGTGGTGCGAGGTGGTAATAGTTTTATTTATGGACCAGCTAAAACGCCTTTTATCAAAGGGCAACGATATGCTGCAATTTTGCAGATAAATGATCCTCAAAATCGGTTTAATTTTAGAAACGGAGGACGGAGTGAGGTGATTACTTTTGTATATGGTCGTAAATCGGCAAGTCATTCGTTTGCTGATGCCATTTTTGGTGCCACCTTGCACCCAACCACATCATTGCCTGATTATGAATGGGTAGTAGGCAATGTATTGTGGGCATATAAAGCTACCGCCGAAACAGAAACCTCCCTCAAACAACTGCTTACTATGCACAAACCAACTGCCGATAAAGAGTTGGTGAAATATACACGCACATCTAGCGGAAAGGATAAACATCCTTTAAGTGGTTCGGTGGTATCTATTATTAGTAGATGCGATAATAGCATTATTGCAAATGGTGTTACCGATGCTTTAGGTACTTTTAAAATACAGTTAGATAGAAAAAAATATGATGCTTGTAAACAATTGTTGCTGCAAGTGCAACCCCCCAATTCAGTATTGGCAACAGCTAAAACGAACATCCTTCTTCAACCAACGCCCATTGGTTATCAAGTGGCTGAACAAGTTCTACAAGCTCAAACATTTCAATTGGCATTATTGCTTACCGATTCTTTAAGAGCACGAATTGCCGAAGTGCAAGTGTTGTTATTGCAAACGGCATTTGCACATTATCAAATAGATGGCCAGATGGCCAAGGAAACAGAAATTACCGTATACAATAACCAATCGTATGCTGTAGTAGCAAAAATGAATAAAGATTTTTTGCACACCAAAATTTTGCAAAATATCAACGGTACAGACAGGTATCTATTGAAAATGTTTTTTAACGATGGTAGTTTGGGATATGTGCCTTTGCAGAACGTATATTTTCCAGCTGATAAGTTTGGACAAAAACCTGAGGTGACTATTGTAAAAAAAATAGATTAATTTATTCAAAATAGGGGCTAAATTTAGTGGAGTTAATATTCTAAATTAGAATCATTAAAAAACAATTGTGCTTTATGAAATATTTTTTTGCTATTACCATAATGCTTGTCTTTGTAACTAGCTGTAAAAAAAAGTCAACCGAGGTTGATCCTCTGATTACTAGTTTTTCGCCCACTTCGGTTGTAGTAGGAAATACTGTTACTATCAAAGGTTTGCGCTTAGGTGGTACTACCGAAGTGAAAATTGGAGGCACCCCCGTTACCTCTTTCAAAGTTTTGTCCGATTCTGTTGTTACCGCTGTTGTAGGTAAGGGAGGAACCGATACGCTTAGTGTAACTACTCCTTTTGGAACTGCAATAAAAGCTGGATTCAATTTGCTGTCAATAACGCCCGAAACCGTAGTGGTGGCGCAACCAAGTTTTGATAATAGCAATTTTGGTATATACAAAGGGGTTATTGGGGGAACTGGTAGTGGAACAATTAAGTTGGAAATATACAACCATTCCAATGTGGCGAAAGCCTATTTGGTACTTGATAATGTAGTAAGAGATACCTTGATTACCTCTACACCTTTGCTTCAATTTGATCAAATAAGTGCTGATTTTTCCGGTCGTATTGCTTCATTTAATTTATATATAGGAAGTACAGGGCTAAATCCAAGCATCAGCAATCTTGTTATTAATGGGTTCTCGGACATGAAAGCACAAATCATCAAAGAATTATCGAATCAGCAAGTTAAATGTTATGAAGGCCTTTACGTTGGCACCGATAATGGTATTTTCAATTTGGCTAGTCGCGATACGTTGGTATTGGGATTGGTAAAATCGGATGGAAAATTGTTGCAAGTTCCTACATCTACAGGCAAAGCAACTGCCAACAACAATGGTTTTTCTGGAAGTTTATCTAATAATACTTTTTTTTCAGGTACATTTAGTACCAATTACGTACAAGGCAAATTCAATAATTCCTCTTCTTTTTTCGATTTGTCTGGTACTTTCAAAGGGATTAGGACACTTTAATACTTTTAATTAATTATTCATTTCATAATTTTACTCTAAAGGCTACTTAGTAGCCTTTTTTATTGCATACAGAGGTGCCGAATTGCTATTATAAGATTTAGTTATGCATAATTTCTATGTTTATAGGTGTGTTTTTTTAAGTTTTTTGTTTAATGATGAGTGTTCCAACTTTTATTGAGTTGCTTTTTTATTTTTCTTAACGTTTGGCACGGTTTTAGTTAATTGAAGTTGTTGTGGAGTATTGTTATTTATTGATATAATTTAAACAAAAGTTAATTACTTTTTCAAGTAGTTTTTTTTAACATTGCATTTCATTTTCTAGCATTCATTCATCAAAACAAACACAAAATGAAAAAAATTATCCTTTCGTTTGCCATCTTGCTATTTTTAGGGCAGGTGCATGCGCAAAAAAACCAAATTAAAAAAAATGCAGATGCCACAAAAAGGCCAACCGTACTTCAATTTAATGCAGGTACTACTGGCTTTGGTTTAGACATTAAAAAGAGCATTTCAAAAAATTTAGCATTACGCTTGGGTTATGCTGCGGTTTCTTTAAATAGAAATTTGGATAGCTCTTTTTTTGATGAAATTACTTCTGATAACGTAGCCAAAGTAAAGTCAAGTAATTTTCATCTTAAAGCCGAATTGGGTCACAAATGGGTAAGGTTAGTATTGGGAGCGGCTTATTTTACACAAACAACAGCAGAAATTTCTGTGAAACCAACAGCTACTTACAAAGTTAATAATGAAACTGTTGGGCCAGACCAAATAGGCAATATGAACGCAAAAGTGGATTATAGCGGCATAGCCCCTTATGTAGGATTGGCCTTATTTAGAGCAAACCCGAAAAAAGTATTCAATATTACGCTTGACTTGGGTACTTATTATATGCCAAGCCCCAAAGTTACTATTGTTGGTAACGGGTTGCTAAAAGCTAGCGAAACTATAGCCCCCCAATTACAAGAAAACCTAAAAGATTGGAATTGGCTTCCTAATATTCAACTGAATTTAAATTTTAAACTTTAATCAATAACTCAAAAAAAAACGTCATGAAAAACTTCATCAAACCATTGTTGATGGCCATCGTCCTGATTGTCTCAATGAATGCGTGTAAAAAAATCAATCCTACCGACGACATTACATTTGTCATTAATTCGGACATTTACCGTTCTCCTGTATTGGTTAAATTTATCAATGCCAACCCCAATTCAACAACACAACCAGGCTACAACGCAACAAGTCCGGAAGCTACTTATAAAGTCGGAATTACTGGTACCGAAGCAAAATACATCGTAATGAACGATGGTGATACTTCACTAAAAGCTAGTAGAGGGTTCCTACAGTTTAGTATTGGAAGTAATCGAGTACCATCCGCAACTAGTCCAATAAGTTTTACTTTAGATGTTACCTTTCCTGGATTTGCTCGTGTAAACAAAACCTTTTACATTACGGATACCTTAGAAAAATCAATTGAAGTTTATGTTCAAGAGTTGGCAAGTCCAGCGCCGGGTAGCAGTATAGTAGATGCAACTGATGTGCTTAGTGCCACACAGCCAACAGTTATACAAACTTCTACTAGCGCTACCATGACAGAGGCTACCAAAATTACCATCCCTGAAGGGACGGTATTAAAGGATGCAAGCGGTAATACCATCAATTCAAACAATTTGCATTCTACCGTTATTCATTACGGTATTGGCGATGAGGCTTCTTTAAGGGCTTTCCCCGGTGGTTTACAAACAAGAAATGCAGTAGATAAAAATGGTAACAAAATAGATAGCGTTATTGATTTTATTACAGCAGGTTGTTTACAAATTAATATGCAAGCAGGTGGGAAAGAGGTGCGACAGTTTTCTAAACCTTTAGAAGTGGAGGTGGATATTAATCCAAGCTTCTATAACGCTTATAGTGCAGATGGAAAATTGAAAGAAGGCGATTCTATCCCTGTTTGGAGTATGGAAGAAGGATCCGGTCAATGGGTGTTGGAAGGAGAAGCTCCAGTTATTGTAAAAAATAATAAATTGGTTGCTAAGTTTTCTGCATCGCATTTGTCCGTTTGGAATTTAGATTATTGGGCAAATTCAACAAGTTACTATTATCGTTATGGAAGATGGTATCCGGTTAAATTGCCAACTTGTAACAATGTAGCTACCATTAATCTTCAGTCTGCCCCCGATAACTTTACAGGGAATGTGTATTTAGATATGTTCGATCAAATTGGAAATAAATTGACTTGGGGTTCAAGTTACTACCCAATTGCTATGGTGAATGGTAAGGCATCCATTGTTGCCGATTTTAGAGGAAGAGTCGCTATTCCATCTGCTACTATCAAGGCCTATGCTACCGCTTATGGTAAAAGTGTTAATGCTTCAAGTACATTTTCACCATGTAGCCAATCAAGCGTAACTGTAACTTTGCCAATAACTAGGCCAGCACCTACCTCAAGTATTAATTTAAGTGTTGATATTGCTGCATTTTGTTCAAACAAAAATTTGAAAGTGAATTATAGCGGATGGGTATACATGTTTGATAACAGTGCAACACAGTGGTGGAATGCCTGGACCTACAAATACATTGTTGCAGGTCAGCCAGCTTATTTTAACAATTTAAAGGAAAATGGCAACTACACATTTTATGCATGGAATGGCAGTTGGTATTCAACCCAAGTGGTGTTGAAAAAACAAGACGAAGCCAAATGGGGTAACCTACCCGCAACAGGTGCAGTAGAAGCTAGTGCTAAATACGATGCAGCTAGCAACACTTTAAAAGTAACCGGTATCTATAAAATAAAATGTAAATAATTACAACTTAATTTTTTTAGTACGTAAGGGAAGTCTTTAAATGACTTCCCTTTTTTTTGGTTAAACAACATAGGATGCTTACCTTTGCGCTCCCAAAAGTTCTTTTATAATTAAGAATGGTTCAACTTGGGAGTTGTTGGTATTGCTAACAACGTTAAAACCAATTAAATCACAAATTCATGGCTAAAGAAATTTCAACCTATGTGAAGTTGCAAGTGAAAGGCGGTCAAGCCAATCCTGCACCACCAGTAGGTCCTGCCCTTGGTAGTAAGGGTGTGAACATTATGGAGTTCTGCAAACAATTCAATGCAAGAACCCAAGACAAAATCGGAAAAGTTGTTCCGGTAGTTATTACAGTATATAACGACAAGTCTTTCGACTTCGTTATCAAAACTGCTCCAGCCGCTATCCAATTAATGGAAGCCGCCAAAATTCAAAAAGGTAGTAAAGAACCCAACAGAGCTAAAAATGGCAAAGTTACTTGGGCTCAGGTAGAGGAAATTGCTAAAGACAAAATGCCCGACCTTAACTGTTTCACCCTCCAAAGTGCAATGAAAATGGTTGCCGGTACTGCGCGCAGTATGGGTTTAACAATTGACGGCGCTGCTCCTTGGGAAAATTAATTTATTCACCTTAAAAATCTGAAAAATGTCATTGACTAAAAAAAGAAAAATAGCGAACGCTAAGGTGGATAAAAATAAAATTTATTCCCTTAAAGAAGCCTCAGCCCTAGTAAAAGAAATTAACTGCACCAAGTTTGATAGCTCAGTAGATGTACACGTTCGTTTGGGCGTAGATCCTAAAAAGGCAGATCAACAAGTTCGTGGAACTGTTACATTGCCCCATGGTACCGGTAAAACCAAAAAAGTATTGGTATTGTGTACTCCTGATAAAGTAGCAGCCGCAGAAGGTGCTGGTGCTGATTACGTTGGCTTGGACGAATTTATCCAAAAAATAGAAAGCGGTTGGGTAGATGTAGATGTTATCATTGCCACTCCATCTGTAATGCCTAAAATTGGTAAATTGGGTAAAATTTTAGGTCCTCGTAACTTGATGCCTAACCCTAAAACCGGTACTGTTACCAATGATGTAGCTGCGGCCGTTAACGAAGTTAAAGGCGGTAAAATTGCATTTAAAGTAGATAAGTCAGGTATAGTACACGCTTCGATTGGTCGTGTATCATTTTCCGCAGATAAAATTTCTGAAAATGCTGCCGAATTCATCAGCGCTATCATCAAATTGAAACCTGCTACTTCAAAAGGTACTTATTTAAAAGGTGTAAGCATGGCCACAAGTATGAGCCCTGGTTTAACCTTAGACGCAAAAGCATTAGCCAACTAATTCCTAGTGAGTTTTGCGAAAGCAATTCAATGACCTAGGTTTATAAAAAATTTAGTTATGAACAAAAACGAAAAAAATGAAGTGATTGAACTTCTTAAAGAGAAGTTTACTCAATACAATAATTTTTACATCACCGATACAGAATCATTAACTGTAGCTCAGGTGGGTACTTTACGCAAAGCTTGTTTTGATAAACAAGTGGAACTTAAAGTGGCTAAAAACACCCTTATTCGCAAAGCATTAGAATCAATTGATGCAGAAAAGTATGCAGGTGTTTATGATAGCCTACACAATGTAACCGCATTGATGTTTAGCGAAAATCCTAAAGAACCGGCTCTTATCCTTACCTCATTCCGTAAAGATAAAAAAGTAGACAAACCTACTTTAAAAGCTGCCTTTATCAATGGCGACATCTACGCTGGTGATGAAAACCTTGCTGCTCTTACCAAAATCAAAACTAAAAATGAATTGATTGGTGAAGTAATCGGCTTGTTGCAATCTCCTGCAAAACGCGTTTTGGCTGCATTGTTGCACCACCACGAAAAACAAGCAGAAACAGCTACCGCAACAGAAGAAGTGGCTGGATAATCTAACAGAATACATTATATGTATACTATAGCCTTGACTCTGGCTTAAATAGAGCGAATTTTTTTAAACCCTCCGCCGGAGATAACACTGTGAAGGCGGAAAAAATGTAACAATCATGGCAGACGTACAAGCATTAGCCGAACAACTAGTAGGCTTAACAGTAAAAGAAGTTCAAGAATTAGCTGATGTACTTAAAAATCAGTACGGTATCGAACCAGCAGCAGCAGCAGTTGTAGTTGCAGCAGGTGGTGGCGAAGCAGCAGCAGCAGTAGAAGAAAAAACTGCATTTGATGTAGTTCTAGTAAGCGCAGGTGCTAGCAAATTAACTGTAGTTAAAGTTGTTAAAGACTTAACTGGACTTGGTTTGAAAGAAGCTAAAGACTTAGTTGATGGTGCTCCTAAAGCAATCAAAGAAGGCGTTTCTAAAGCAGAAGCTGATGATATCGCTGCTAAATTGAAAGAAGCAGGTGCTGAAGTTGAAGTTAAATAATTTTAACTACTATACTTTTGAAAAAAGCTGTTGCAATCTATTTGCAGCAGCTTTTTTGTTTATACACATTTAGCTACTTTGTTCTACACTTGGCTGCTACAGTTGTCTAGCCATACATTTTGTGAAAAGCTTTTCTATTTGCTATATTGTTTTTTATCTGAAAAGTATTAGCATAATTTGGCACGCCTTTATTAATGTGTCATTGCAATAGGATGCCAATATTGCTGCTAAGTTACTTAGGCTAATGCATGTTCGGTGTGGGCGTTTGTTTCAAGTGGTTGGTAATCAAGTTAGAAGGTTGATACAACAGCATTTAGTGTGTTGTTTTAGGCTAAGCTTCATTAACGAATGAGGATCTTGAATTAGGGCTTCGAAGGGATGTTGATGCAGTTTCTTAATCGATATACCAAAAAATACCTCACTACAGCACCACCTCTTATTTGTGGAAGCGTGTCGGGAGCGGATATTTTTTCAAAATATTTTCCATATTCCTCCTCTACATTCATTGGATTGTTGGAAGGTACAATGCAATACGCGTTTTGATGCAGTTGTAACCAAGTTCGTTCTTTATTCAGCCATGCAAATTTGTGTAAATTGGGTAAGGTTCCAACGCCAAGCAAAGTATGTTGGGGCATTTTGCTACCTACATACAATTCCAATTGTGCAGCAGGAAACCATTTGTTTACTAGTATGGGGCTGTTTTCTTGCATGATTCCCTTTTCAACATCGGTTTTTGATAAGCTATCAAAATCGGTGTATAGCGCTTGCCAACCACTTACATCAAGCGTAGGACAACCTTCTCCATATCTTGCTACGGTTTTGTTGCCCGTTTGAAATGGGGCTAATTGAATAAGTAGGGTAGCCGCTACTAGTGCAATGAGTACGAGACTCCCAGCTATTCGTAAATACAATGGTGTGTAGGATGTTTGGTTGTGATGCAAATAATGTGCTCCAATGATAAAGAGCGGTATATAGGCTGGGCCACTCCAATGTGGTAGGGTAGGGTTAAATAATGAAAGCCCCCAAAACAACAACAACATGGGAATGCTCATGCACAGCAACCATATTAACACGGCTTGTTTGGTTGACTTGCCCAATAGCTGCTTTGTAGCAAATATTACCGACACCGCTGTTAAGAGGGCAATAACAGGGTTTTGGTATAGCACTTCGCCTAGTATCTCTTGCAATAAACTGTCCCACAATAAATGGCGATGCGTTACCCGTTCTGCATGAAAAGCATAAGTAATAAAGTTATTTTGCACATTCCAATACCAAATGGGCAATAAAAAAAGTAAGGTTACCAATGCGGCTAAGTACAATCGGTAGTTAAGCAACCATTTGGGTTGTTGTAGAATTAAATACAGACCAAAACCTGCCCATAAGTAAAGCGCATGAATTTTACACAACGCTGCCAAACCAATACAAGCACCTAAAAGCAACCAATACACCAGCTGCAAATGCTTTGCTGTGTTATCGAAAAGTAGCGATGCCATTAGCCACAAAGCACCTATATAGAGCGGCATTTGAGGCGAATCGGGCAAAATAAACAATCCTGCAATCACACTCGTATAAATACTACATTGGAAAATTAGGCTGCTAAACCAAGCCGTTCGGCTGTTAAATAACAAGCAGGTTAGTCGGTACAAGAAAAAAGTAGCCGCTGCCGAACAAGCAATGGCCCCAAGCCGCATACTGATATTGTTTACCCAATGTAGGTTGAAGGTAGTTAGTTGAATAAGAAACCCTACCATGGGCGGGTGGTCGAAATGGTTGTAATCGGGTTGAAGGGCATAGGTATAATAATAGGCTTCATCATTCCCTAAATCAATAAAATAACTCGCTATCAGCTTGATTACTACAACAAAAAGCAACAGTCTTTTTAATTTTCCGTATTCAGCATTTTGCATATCTCCCATATTTGAAAGGGCAAAGTTATTCTATTTGTATGGCTATCGTAACGCTATACAACGATTAATACACCACGCAACAGCTAGGTATGCCGCTATTCAACAGTGGTATATATTTTTAAAATCTTTTTGCAGCCACAATAATTATCTTTACCGCTTTAAACAGATTTATCATGCTGAAAATAGGTGTTTTTGGAGTTGGTCATTTGGGTAAGTTTCATTTGAACAATTGGCAGGAAATAGAAGGTGTAGAAATTGTAGGTTTTTTTGATCCCAACACCGAGAATGCAGTTGCCGTTGCTGAAAAATATGGTATTCCACGTTTTTTAGACGAGGACGAATTGCTCAATTTGTGCGATGCAATAGATGTAGTGACTCCTACGCAACACCATTTCGATATTTGTATTCGGGCAATTAGAAAAGGCAAACATGTGTTTGTAGAAAAACCATTGGCTCAAACCATGGACGAAGCTAGAACGCTTGTAAGTATGGCAAGAGAAGCCAATGTAAAAGTGCAGGTAGGACACGTAGAAAGATTTAATCCGGCTTATTTGGCCATAAAAAATATGCCGTTGCAACCGATGTTTATCGAAGTACATCGTTTAGCGCAGTTTAACCAAAGAGGAACAGAAGTAAGTGTGATACTTGACTTAATGATTCATGATATAGATATTATTTTAAACATTGTTCAAAGCGATGTTAAAAATATATGGGCAAGTGGGGTATCGGTTTTGACCGATACGCCTGACATAGCAAATGTTCGTATCGAATTTAATAACGGTTGTGTGGCTAATTTAACTAGTAGTCGTATTAGCATGAAAAAAATGCGCAAAATGCGCCTTTTTCAAAAAGACAGTTATTTGGGAATCGATTTTTTAGAGAAAAAAACAGAACTCATCAAGCTGAAGGAATCCACCGATACCAATGTGTTTAGCTTTGATTTAGAAACTCCTAACGGTACCAAAACCATCGCGGTTGCTAGTCCGGTAATACCTGCCGGCAATGCCATTAAGTTGGAATTAGAATCGTTTGTACAAGCAATTAGCAACAATACACCTACCGAAGTAAGCGAAATAGACGGCTATTTGGCGATGGAAGTAGCACACCAAATTTTGCAAAAAATTAGTAGTGCTAAAGTACTTGCCTAAGTGTTGTGTATGAGTACGAAACCCCTGCCTATTTATTGGTATGCACTAAGCGATTTTACTTGCCTGCTACTTGCAGGTATTGCTATGTATTTAACTAGTCCTAGAGGGGCAATGCATCACTTTACGGAGCCTACATTTTGGTTGTACAATGTGGGGGTGGCGTTAGGGGGTGTTATGTGGTATGGGCTTACCGGCGCTTATCGGTTGTCGTTGTATAAAAAATCGAGATTAACCGAGCTGAGCAATACCTTTATTTTTGGATTGGCATATGTGTTTTTGGTGGCCAATGTTGCCCTATTGATACACCAATTGCCCCTAACAGAACAAAGTTTTGTGGAAGCTTTACGGTTTTTATTGTTGGCAGTAGCCTTGGTATTTGCCGGCAGATGGGTTATCCTAATTCGCGTTAAGCAGCATCTACTGCAAAAAAAAGTCATTTTTCCTACCTTATTCATCGGCAATAATGTGCAAGCGGTGAAAGCCTACAAAGAAATTACACGTAATTTTTTGTACCTCGGTTGTCAGCCCGTGGGGTATATAGCCAATGAACAGCCTCCCAAAAACGGATTGAGCAAATTTTTACCTTATTTAGGTACTTTACACCAATTGCAGGACGTAATTGCCCAATACCAAATAGCCGAGGTAGTCATTGCATCCGATAAACATACACAACCGAATACCGAACAAATAGTGGAAGCATTGATGGATGCTCCGGTGAACATCAAAATTGTTCCCGATGTATTGGATATTTTGGTGGGTTCGGTAAAAACAAGCAATGTATTTGGTGCCACACTCATTGATGTGCAAACCAATGTATTGCCTTTATGGCAACAAAACATCAAAAGGCTTATAGATGTCAGTTTTTCGGTAGTAGCATTGTTGCTTTTATTGCCTTTGATGTTATTATTGGCTTGTAGATGCGCTATTGCCAACAAGGGTGGTATTTGGTACACCCAAAAAAGGGTGGGACTTAAAAATAGGGAGTTCGTTATTTATAAGTTTAGAACCATGATGCCCAATGCCGAAATGAATGGCCCGCAGTTGAGTAGCGACGATGACCCGCGGATTACACCGGTAGGTAAGTGGATGCGCAAATGGCGCTTGGACGAACTACCACAACTGTGGAACATCATCAAGGGCGATATGAGCCTTGTGGGGCCTCGCCCTGAAAGGGCTTTTTACATTCACCAAATTGTTCAGCAATCGCCTTATTATAAGTATTTGTTGCGGGTAAAACCCGGACTTACTTCTTGGGGAATGGTGCAGTTTGGTTACGCATCGTCGGTGGAGGAAATGATTGAACGAATGCAGTACGACTTAATGTATATCGAAAATGCATCGTTGTTGCTCGATGCCAAAATCATGGTACATACACTCCGCATCATTTTGTCGGGCAAAGGCAAATAGTTGATAGCTAAAAAAATACTACTTATGCATAATTCATTTATTTACCACATTACCACGCAGGCAGAATGGCAATCCGCTTTACAAGATGGTTGGTATGCTGCGGCCTCGTTGCCTATTGAAGGCTTTATACATTGCGCCACGTTGCAGCAAGTGCCAGGCGTTTTGCA
>Ga0209398_1000619_pt1 | contig 21132 bp, 25 predicted proteins | sample AshMeaBigSpring_FD_184125 | JGI IMG/M metagenome (GOLD analysis project Ga0209398, IMG submission 184125) | Groundwater microbial communities from Big Spring, Nevada to study Microbial Dark Matter (Phase II) - Ash Meadows Big Spring (SPAdes)... | ecosystem: Environmental > Aquatic > Deep... | reverse complement strand
TCCCGCATTTGCTGCATAATTAGAGATCAAGAATTCATAAGCATCGCCAAACAGATCTATTTGGTTATCTTCGAAGTTTCCAAAATTCAACTCCTCCACCCCTTTCAATATGGCAGCCAAACGAGTGTTCTTATTTTCAACCGTATTTCCCAATCGGGTACTCGTTGTATCAAAGTCAGCAAACAACCCTTTGATATCATCTTCAGATGGATAGCCATTTGCCGAGCCTTCGATGGAGTCGAATATCGCTTTTAACTCTGTATTTAAGTTAGGATTAGTATTAGCGTTTTTCGCCATGTTCACAAAAAGCTGACTAGGATAGATAAAATACCCTTTTGTCCTAATAACATCATCCTTGATCTCCGGAGTGATCATCCCGTCCGGTAAACCGGCATAGTTAATACTAGCATCGCCCGCTTCAATGTAATTCGTAAAGTTCTCACTAATAAAACGATAAAAAAGCGTTCCCAGAACAAATTGTTTAAAATCCCAGCCATCTACTGACCCACGCACCTCATTGGCTATCTTCCAAATCTTATTTTGCAATTCATCTCGTTGATTTATACTTGTCATTTTTTACCTTTTTATTTTTTCTTGAACTTAATTGAAGCCGCAAATGTAATAAAATTCATCTCAATATTACCTATCATGCACTATCAAACTAAACGGCAGTAAAGAATGTACGAGTAACAGCGATAGTCACGCATATCAGAATAATCTGTAAAATGAAAAACGCCCCTCAAGTATGCTGTCAAAGACGCGCCTGAGAGGCCTATTATTATTTAGTTAAATAACTAAGTAAAGCCGCATATTACAAATAACATAAGAAATGGGCAAAAGAACTTTTTCATAATCGCATACTTACAAGTTTAACAATACACAAAAGTATTAAGGATATTTACAAAAACCAAATTAATTGAAAAATTATTGACTTTTCCACATAATAGCTCCTACTCTGTGATTTATAAAGTAAATAACGGATAACTTATAATTAGAAACCATAATTTCTGCTCTTTCAACATTAATTCATGACGTCTCTAATTGATTTATAATTGTTATTATTTGATCAAATAAGGATCGACTTTCTCTAGCTTTCGTGATGTGTTCTCCATTTAAACCATCAGCAGAAGTACACTTAAATACAGGTTTTCTTGCCCTTAATGAATAAGGTATTAAACTATGCAGATTAGGTATTTCACCTAAATTATAGTTATCTTTTATTTCAACTTGATCTAAAGGAGTCAAGGGTGCGACTAAATTGTTCATCACAGCAAGATCTATTCTACTTGCAAAAATCTGCCAGCCCCTAGTCATTCTTGCTGCATTATTTCTAACATTATGCTGTTGGATAACATATCCTAAATATTTGGGTTTACCAGATGGTAAACTAAACTCGTCACCTTTATATGCTGTTCTAATTTGACTCCATTCTTCTGCCCAATGCACTAGTTTATTCCCTAAATTTTGCGTTCCTTGAATTGAAAATAAATCGGCGGCTAATGGAGTTATAAAATAATCAGTTCCACCTAATATAGCCCTATTCAAGGAACCTAAATTAGGTCCTAGATCAATCATAACCACATCAATATTCAACTCCTCAGCACACCATTGCAAATATCTATAGATAGCAACCTGTGAACGTAAATCCGGAACGCTACCGCCCTTAGCACTATTCCAAGTATCACCTAGTCTATCTTCAAATGTACTGAGTCTTAAATCTCCAGGCGTTAAATATAAATTTTCTTGCAACGCTATTGGTTCACGTTTAAGAAAATCTCCAATACCTTGATAAATTGGATCAATTACTTGATAAATACTGTTTCCTTGAAGACTCCAGCTATGAGTGATTTGCTCATCAGTCAAACAATAAGCCGTTAAATTACATTGGCTATCACAATCTACTAGCAAAGTTTTTTTACCATTTTCTGCTAGTATATGACCAATATGATACATATAGGTAGTCTTACCTACTCCACCTTTATTATTGAAAATACTTAAAAATATAGCCATAATTTCATATTTTAATTAGTGAATATTCTTTATACTTTAGCAAAGGTATATTTTTTTATAATTATACAACACCATTACCCTATCTTTATTCCGTTCAACAACTGAACCAAATCAATACACTACAAATATCACTTTAGAAACATTTATATTGCTCTAGTCATGCCCCGCAGTAACAAAATTACACAACACCTTAATTACTAATCCTTTATCAACTATCAGAACTGTTAAGCCTTTATTTAGTCGTCCCTTAAAAAATATAATTCAGCGAAATATGCCTTTCCACAATTGTTTCACTGAATTATACATTTTAAGGAACGTCTTTATAAAGAAAAGATACTTGCTAAGTTCCCAACTTTACGGTGTAACCCCAAAAACTTGCAGATTAACCAAAGAAACTAAATGATTACACATCTGCATATCAGTCAATAAAATAGTTCTAAAAAACAACTAACTGAATAGAATGTAAAGAATGTTCAAGTTTTAGACATTACTAAATACTGACTAAAGCTTTTGATCTAGTAATAAAAACAATACTTTTTAATGCCATGTTATATTAACATCTCACGAATGTTAAAACCCAATAAACACCGAATAAGAATTATAGATTGCAAAGATAACAAAATGCAATTTACAAATATTGTCAATTCATAGACATCCTTCACATGGAGAAATTAAATTCAAAAGACAAAGTTTAGCAAAAATCAACCATCATCTAGAGTATCTTCTGGAAAGGAGTTAAATTAAGATCTGAGTCGTTAGGTTTTCTAACCAGAAACAGTATTTAAGTGAGGACCAATGTATCCTATATAAATTTTCTTTTCTGCATTATCTGGAAAAAAATGAAATCGTAAAATTCCAGTCTTAATATGCAAACTAAATTCTTCACTTTTCCCATTTGGTAACCTAAAAGTCCTCTCACTTCCATAATTTGACATAGTCGATCTAGTTTCAGGTGATATTCTCAAAGAATAGTTAGCATTTACTTTTGAATAGCTAAAATCACCTTCATTCCATCTAGCTGCTGCACAGTCAAATGTTTTGAGTCTTTTTATTATTTGATTTAAAATAGGCGAGCTTCCAATTCTCTGCAGTTGAGCCTCTACAATCGCAAAAACAGAAAGTGAACTTAATAAAAACAAAATGTGCAAAATAACGATATTTTAACACAAAACAAAATGTGATTTAAAACGAATAAAGCATAAGTAATATGCTTTATTCGTTTTAATATACTAGTTATTTGGTGGCTTGATACACATATATAGAAACCATATAACAATACATAATACAACTAACACAGCTAATGCCCAAAACATATTACCAATTTGCTGAGGAACAGTCGTTTCTTGCCTTTGAATATCCTCTTCTTTTGCCTCTTTGATCTTCGTACTATCATTTAACTGCTCTGCGCTAGACTTATTAAGTGTTGTGTTGCTTATTTCTCCCTTTTTCTTATTGGTTTCCCTTTTGGTGTTCCTTTTCGTTTCAGAGAAAACAGGTTGCTTACCGGTTGATGGATCAGCTGGCTTACTTGTATCGTAGACAGTAGTAACCTCTTCCACTTCCTCAGTCATATCTTCCGACTCTAACTTGTTTATGTTTTGATTGAGCGAAGATGTATCTTTCCGATTGGCTTGACTACCGGATTCTATCGATAAATCTTGCTTAGATAAAGACTTGCTGCTTCCACATGAACAGCATACTAACATTATGATCGTATATACTACAAACAGTGCCACACTGAATGGCTTACGGAAGTCTGGAACATGCACGATCGTTTTTGCTTTAAAGGAGTATAGCACTACAACGAGTGCTATAACTACATAGATTATCCACGCTATCATAAGCTCAAATATTCAGTTATTCCCCTAACATGTAAATCTACAATAGCTTTCTTTCCTGATTCTGAAAGCAAAAAATCAACATCCTCTTTGTTGTCTTGAAATAAATTTTCCGTTAATACGGCTGGACATCTCGTATTTTTAAGGATGTAAAACTGAGATTCTTTATCTACATCTCCATCAGAATTATCTTTTCTAATTTGCATACCATTAAGATACCATTCAGCAGCAGAATATAAGCAGGTAGCTAACTTATCAGACTTAGTTTGGCCTACACTGGTCCACGCCTCCCATCCGCGAGCATTCATCCATGTACCTGCACCCGCTGCATTACAGTGTATAGATATAAGTATAGTTTCAGAGTCCTTATATTGATTAACACGCCTACAGCGTTCATCCAATGGTACGTCTATTTCTTCTTTTACGATGCATTCAGTATTGATTCCTTGTTTTTTCAACTCTAGCTCTAATCTCATTGCTATTTCACGCGCGTAAGCATATTCCAGCAAGCGACCATCTGGTGATCGCTTGCCTTTAGTATTACTTCCATGACCGTTATCGATCAATACTATCATTTTATACCTCCTCTCATCCTGAAAAAATCTTTAATGTATCCAAAAGCCTCTGTAGTGAGAAACGAATATATAAAACCTATTAATTTATTATTTGGCCACAACATAGATGCATTTCTAAAAATATTAGTTGTATACAAATAGCTAATCACCCATGTCGCCCATTTCGCAATTGTGTATGCTAACTCACTTTCATCATATCCGGTAGTAGCTAATGACACAATAAAAAGTATACAAAAAATCAACCCTAACTGTCTAGCGGCATCTAAAGCTTTTTTAAGATCAAAAGGTTTTCCATCATTCCTGTCGGTAGCAATACCGATAAGTATATTAATACTCCACACTGATAGCAAAACTATTATAGCCACATTAAGAGGCTGTAATGCGGCTAATATCAATGCAATAAGCCACGCTGTAAATTGTTTTAAAATATCTTCCATTACTTTATTTATCTAAGATTACAACTTCATCATCAAACATATATTGCTTAATACTAACATTTTCACCTCCAAGCATTGCTGTTTTAGTTGCAATAGCCTCTTCTTGAGTGATAAGATTATTCTCGGAGATGTATTTCTCCAATTCTTCCACAGTGTCAAACTCGGCAAATTCAAACCCATTTCCAGGTGTGCATCTGTCGGAAAAATTAGTTTCCTTAATTTGTATTATTCCATTCTCATGAACAATAATACATTTTTTTGTTAACTCTTTCATCATATTAGTTATTTTTTAATTTGTCGTTATTGTAAAACCGATTAAAGACAATTTTGCTCTAGCATCTGCTGAAGCAGCTGTAGGCGCTCCACAGTTACCAGTTAGGCTTATCACTTTTGACCCGACTGCTGTAGTTACTTGTGCTGCTAAATCTATGAATATTTGATCAGTCATTGCGGATGTAAAAATGTTTGATGTTGGAGATATTATAATAGTATCTACACTTGCGTTAAATTTCAAATTTCCACTATATGTGACATTTATGCCATATAATGTCATTAATTCTATTGTTCCTTTAAGGTCTGATAAATTCCCGCTAACTGTATTTGTTCCGGACAATGTAAGCCTAACACAGCTATCAGGTATGTCTTTTATAAGTCCACTTATTCCCGTTGAATTACCTATATATAAAACTTTCACTTTTCTAGGTATCCCGGATAGGTTTCCGGATATTTTAGTACTATTGAGGAATAAGTATTCTAGTCCACGTGGGAGTTCCTTGTAGTCACCTGTTGTTAATCCGTCTATATTTGTTGGAGTTGCCAATCTTAGATCTATAACATTCCTTGGTATTAATGATACATTACCGTATAATTTATTTACGACAGTTGTAGCAGTTCCGTACATACTAGATTTAATAGGCAATTCAGAGGTTAAAGGTGCTAATACTGGATCATTATTACCTTTAGCAAAATCCGATATATATATTAAGTTATCTATTTCTAACTCTGCGTATTGGCTTAATAATTTAACATATACATTTGTCTGAATATCTTTGTATAATGTTAACTCTTTACCAATCTCATTAACTCCAGTGCCATCAACAAATATACCACCATACATAGTAGCTTTACCAGTTTTATTGGTTATTACGGAAAATCTCGCCAATCCAGAACCATTGCCATTTTGCTCAAGTCCGATATACTTCTTGAACGGATAGGTATATGGTTCAGGAACTACGTTCCCATAGTTAACAGTAGGGTTGCCAGTAGTTGTTCCGTCAAGACTATTTTGTGTATCTAACCATTTACTTGGTGTTGCGTTTTCAGGTAATAATTCAAGAACACAACCAGTAGAGGTTTTATTTATTTTATCTGCATAATTTAAACGGCTTAAATCTGGTCTACCAGCGTTATAGTAGTAGTCTACGTCTGATTGGTCAAAGCCTCGCTTATAAATTCTTATAAGAGAGATTGAACCATTAAACCAATGGCTTGCATATTCACCTATTTTAAGACCGCTTGCTGTGTTAAAATTCAGTGTAGAATCAAAGGCTTTATTTCCAACAAGTTCTCCATTTAAATATATATATGCAACATTATCCTTAATTGTAAATATCGCATGGTTATTATTTTTAGCACTTGGCGCAACAGAATCAAAACTTACCTCTGTTTCATCTTGCTTTAAAAACCAAGATAATCTTCCGGTGTTTAGTCTACATCCCCATCCGCTAATTACAGAACCATACGTTCTCTTAATTAGCAAATTTTTCAACCCAATGTCATCTGTTTTTCTAAATATTATTTCTGCTGTGAATCCAGAGTTTGCAAAATCGAGAAGATTATTATTATTTACAGTTATTACATCATCAACACCATCAAATCTATATCCAAACGCTTTCCTTGCCAAGCCGCCAACAGCAAATTTCTCTTCCGCTGTCATGTGCTGAATATTGGGATCACCGTTAGGATCCCGCAATTGCGAATGTCTAGGAGCAAGTGGCGTATTGAAATAAGATGGATTTGATCCGCCAATAATAACTGATAATGTTTTAGCAGTATTGCTATTAGTTACCGCATATAATTTAACGATCAATTTATCCGATTCCAACACGGAGAATTGAGGTTCTATTGTTTCAAAAACAATTCTATCTTCTACTGTATTATCTATCTCAACGGAGTCTGTTACAAATAATTGAGTTTCAGAACCAGCATTTGAACGTGTGTATATTTTCAACCTAGCAAACGTCTGTCCAGTAGCACTAGATACTTTACCAAATATTGAAAATTTCCAAGATCCTGAGTCGATTATAGAAGTACCTAATGAAAGAGGAAACGCAAATTCTTCTATGAGCGTTTCAACATTGTTTGTTGATGTTCCAGTAATTGTTGTCGGAGTAGTATCATTTACATAAGATAACGTTTTATATCCGCTAATTACAGATGTCACATTAGACATGTATAAATTAGCTGCAAATCCTCCGGATCCTACAGCAATTTCGGCAAAAGTGCCATCACCACGTAAATATTTAGATGAATTTTCACCATTTTGTATGCCAATAACCGGGTATTCATCTAACTTTCTTATTTCAGAATCAGCAATTAAAGATTTTCCTAATTCCTTGGGAACTAAATCTGCAATATCTTGTTCCAAGCTTTGACCTGTATCTTCGTTATATACAGCTCTAGCTACAGTAGCAGGGAATATGGTTGCATTCCCTTTTTTAAGTTTGTGTATTTCTGCCATAACTATATCAATTTAAAATTTATAATTCATAACTACTATCCGAAATAAACTCAGATGTTACCATGTCCGCCTGAATGGCTAATATCACTTCCTGTTTAAAGGCATTCTTTTGATCTGAAGTCATCTTATCCCATGACATAGGTTCTCCAGGATCTCCTTTCTGATAATTGGGAGGAATATTAAGATTAACATCAGAGGTATCTGTTTTACCTCTTACCAGTTCAATACCGGTATATTCGGTTGATCTGAGATTGCATATAGAATCTCTATAGTCATTATCTGTTAGATAATATTCACGATCAACCTGCAAAGAACCAATAGGTAACCCTGAAAGATTGTTGTTAAATGGTATCATAATAGATCCTTCAGACAATCTACTACAATTTTTGTATACCTGACCATCAAAAGATACTTCAAGTATAACAGATCCAGGATTAACGTAGTATTGATATCTAAAAGGAGTTTTATCATCATATTGTACTGATGACTCAACAATCTTAAAATCTGATTTATAATTAATTCTACTCATGATATTATATCTGCTAAGTTTGTAATAAGTTCACTGGTTAACAGTTGATTGGTATTACCTATGTTCCCAACAATTTCCCATCCTGGATTTCGAAAAGCATACATCTTACCGTTATCAACACTATTCAAATCTAGTGGATTATATATGGAAACTACTTGGGAAAACTTAAGAGGTATTCCATCTGCCCCTACTGGAGCCGTGCTATCAGTATTCATCGCTGATATAGTAGTATACACCTTCCTTACTCCTATATTTCCAGATACTTTTTGAAATTCGGATAGTAACTCAAGAGTTCCATCCATTATGCCACCCACATTTTGAGGGCTAATAGATTCGCTTTCCGTTTTATTGGATAGTTCTTGAGCTTCTCTTCTTAAATCTGTTATTGTTTTCATAATAGAGTTACATTAGCAATTGTGTATGATTAATTACGCATGCAGGTAATGATGTCATAGCTGATCCATTACTTTCATATAAATACATGCTTCCGTATTCCAGTCTTATCATTACTTGTTTTACATTCCCATTTTGAAACATCATACCTGCCGATATAATTGCACTAATCATTTTGTTTTGAACTGTATAGTCACATATTTTACCGTTAGATAATGATACACCCGATGTTACTATCTTCACATTAATTTTATCCGTATTTGAATCAATTGAACTATAAGATATCCCAGCGGATGTATTACTTACGATATTATCAACTGACACTGGATAATCAATATTAGTTACTGATATGTATGCATCCCGTAATGATAAAGCGTTTTTCACATTTATATTAATTGCCCCTGAACCACCAACTCCAAGTTTAACAACTGATATTTGATAAACATTATGAGATGTACCATCTTGAAAAACAGTCTCTTCAGATGTTGTTGTATAAACTTGATAATAAACATTATCCTGTATATTAGCCACAGTTATAGAGCTTGCTTCAACCTTATATATATTACCCATCAAGTAAATTGCACCTTCAGCACAAGTGACATTTGCACCTCCTGATGGATTTGGAGTTGTTACTACTTTAGCACCCCATAATATAACTGCATTATTGCTATTTGCAAATGTTTTTCCTATATGTGATAATATATCTTCTATGTTTTGTTGCATAAAATTTATATGTTCAAGATATAGGGGTTGACCTCCTGTGTAAGTAAGTATTTTATTCATAATTATATATATTTATAATGAAGCCTCTACCGGCTGGTTTATAATAATTAGTTAACGATCTTATATCTGATACTTTATCTGCTAGAAAAGAGGGTACATTAACACTGAAATCTCCTGAGTATTTTCCTTCTCCTTTATTTTTAAAATATCTATTGACACCTTCATCTTTAGTGTTTATATATAATGGTTCTCCACCTTTTGGATAGATGTAATTATATTTTTCAGTAATATCTGTTATATATATTTCATTGTTGATTAAGAAATTCTTGTCATTAAGTATTTTTTCGATGTATATAACTTGACCATTGATCCCAAGTTTATCATTGCAACTTATTCTATATGCTGATAACATAGTGTATATGTATATCAATGGGCTTACTAATATTTTAGCAATCTCAAAAAGCACTGTTTTACGCAAAATAGGTGGTAAAACCTGCTTAACATATTTAATGATATCGAAACTATACCACATATTGTATTGAATTTTCCAAGCCTGTCGAAATCAAACATCCGGCAAAGGCTTGATAGTTATTACCCGTAATTACCTTATAACTGGTCTCAGCTGCTTTCTTTGCTGTACATTCACCAATCTCTACATCTATCACACCGGATACGGATTGTATGGCATCTACTAACTTTGTCTTATTGAATACTCCTCCGTATACTATATTAGACAGATAACTGTTTATAGCATCAACTACAGGTTTACTTCCATTAGATATTAAACTCCCGTCCGACTTATACATGAGTGTGTCAAGTGTAACGATTGCATTAATTCTAATAATATCAGCCGGTAATGACTGTATGCGCAATATTACACCTGCTATTTTGATATCTTGCATGTAGGATGCGAATGCTTGTAACTCATCAGATGTTAGTGGAACCGGCTTACCCGCGTTATCACTTGATACCAGGATAGAAATACTACCTCCTAGATCTTTGACAGCAGCATATTTTACTACCATTGCTTTTTCATCTATGACTGAGTATTCATACTTCCCTTTATCCGTATTATATATCAATTGATATCCATACTGAAAAGCCAATGATTGAGTATGATACCATCGTGTAGTAGGTACAATATTTGCATCTATTCTTGCATCAACATCGATTCGTAAATCATCAAATAGCAATTCAATGATATGAGCTGCTGCTGCAAACAAATAAATCAATAGATTTTCAATTGATACTGAAGAAAAGAAATCTTCAAAACTCACATCTCCTTCAATCTCATAGAGTGATCGCAATGTTGAATTTGACATAAAATCATCTGTCATTGCTTTCTTAATATCTTTAGTGCTTCTTGCCATATTACTATTACATAAATTGTTGACTAAATTGCTTAGTAAATATTTTGAGTCTCAATTCTCCATTATCAGTACCCGTTGCCGGACGTATATTATTTCTGCAATATTCAGCAAGCTCTTTGTTGTATACTGCTTCAGGAGCAATAATTTCCGATCCCGGCATCAGATCGGAGGTAATGCTTATGTTATTTGATTTAGCGAGCATATAAACGGCCGAAAGATCTCCGTAAATCTGAACTGCTATATCTGATAATGTTTGGTTAGGCTGTATGATTACTGTCATTTTTAAATGTTTTTTAAATGGTTTTTAAAGTTAATCCTATTGACTCGTTGATACTGTCATAGTCAACTCTAGCTCTAATAAGGTTAACTCTAATTCTTTTTTGTACGGCAGACTTATTAACTCGACTTCTTATCAGCTGATATAAATTAGGTCCAAGTACCGGATCTTCCTTTAGCTCGCCTTGATTAAGAGATAGCACAATAGCAGCATTCTGTATTTCAGTGTTTGATAGTACAAAACCCGTCATTTTTCCATCCTGGTTGCGATGTGGGGTAATTGTGATATCCCCTGTATCATTGAGTGTAATTCCTTTCATTGCTTTATCTTTTTGTTCTCTATATCATCAACTTGGGTTATCTGCAATATGTTAGTATAAAAAGGAAATAATAGAGTCTTGAGAGATGTACCACTATCATTCAATACTGGTACCCACGTTTTGAATACATTCTTTAGACTATTGATATCTTTTTCGATCTTATTTATACGTTCTGTCAACTCTTTTACTTTAACCAATCCGCCCAGCGATCCACTATTAATGATAATGTCAGTATGAGCATTTATCTCAATGCGATCTACCTCATCAGCAGAAAGCAAGTAAGCATCTGTTTTGTTCTCTGTTATTCCGATCAGGATCATGCTTCCTAGTCGTGGTATTAAGATCATAGTCCCAAGGCCCAGTGATACATCATAATACTCCAAGTCATCATCACATATACAATCAACTGTTCGATCTTCATCATTAACAGATATGACTTTAGCATATCTGATTATTGCCAGGTCTTCACCCTTTGCAAATCCCTGGAATACATTTCTTAGTTGTTCGTCATCAGTCATTAGCCTTACCTCCCAGTTCTATTTTTTGTCGATATGTAGCGTTATCACTAAATTCCTTTGTAACTTTTTCAATGAAGTATTTGCCATTCATTTCAGGAGTGATTTCGCTCGTTAAATCGATAACCATTCCATGTGATACGCGTGGTATTCCAAATAGCTCTATGCCACCTTTGTACTTTTGCTTTTTAAGAGATTTATAAAATCTATTTGCAAAGTCCTGTAGCAACTTAAAAGTTATCTTCATGTCTTTATCATTGTATCTGATCCGTACCGTTTCAGCACCTTCAACACCCGCTTTAGCCTCTAGTTTCTTTCCACGACCAAGCGATGCAATGGCTTGAACTTCATACTCACCTGTTGTTTCATTTAAGTCCTGTGACACAGCATTTCTCTCAAGTTCAATACGTATTTCATCTTGCTGTATATTGTCAGTGTATACATCACCACAATATAAAGTCTTGCCAACAAAGTATGTATACAGTCCCATTTTTCGTAGATCATCAAATACTTCAGTTACACGTTTCTTGGAGTATCTTACACTGCCTAGTTCTGTATCACCAAAAGAAGATACTATTTTATATCCTGGAGCAATATCAGATAGTAATGTATGCAGCTTTACGGACCTTCTTGAGTAATTGATTGTTTTGCGTTTTAAGACGTACATCTCATCTTCACATTTGATCTCAAGTGGTATACCACGTGATACCGATAAAATGTAACCTTCAAATTCTGTATACATATTACCATCATATCCAAGTTCTATCCTTACCGGATCACCGGCACGCAAAATATCTTTGAGTTCCTCACCTTGAAACTTACGGATCCTTCGAGGTAATATGATGTTAGCTGTATCTGTCAGCATCTTCCAAGAGGATTCTATCGAAACAGATGACACCAGACTAATTGATACTTCTTTACGTACCTTTGTATCTGGAAACACTATTTTTGCACACATCATATAACTCATAGTTGTAGCTCTTTAGGTGTATCACTGCATGCACGTATTGTAAATGGGATTATTGAGCTGTTTCCCTGGATGGGGTTAAAACTCAATTCCTCAATCACAATCGAATAAATCTCCTTATCATTAAAAATTGATCCCGTTACTCCAATAGCATCCATCACTTTTCCATACGTTATAAGTGCAGACATTTGCTCTTCAGGTGTTTTGTATCCGGATCGTGATTTGTCATTTATGCAAAATCCACGTATCTGTATGTTCCAATCATCATTACCATAGATCTCTTTAACGGTTCCCCTGGTACCAAGAACCTTTGTCTTACTCACGTTTTTAGCTTGAGTAAAATCTACAATAGTAGCATACGGCATCCTGAAAGATGATATATTAATAGTAGTTCGGTTCCCATTTACATCGTACGTAGCATAGTCTTTACGCCCATCAAGTTCAAAAGAACCGATAACAGGTGTTCCCATCCAACTATTATATTCAGATTTAGTTGGTTCTGTGAAAGCTAACCCTGAATATTTGCCCGGATCGTAATCATTAAGCTTACGACCCCATGGCAAATATATCGGAGAACTAATACCAAAAACCTCCGTAAATAATGCACCTATATTTAATGCTGTATTATCCATGTGTATCTAATTATATAGCCGGTACCACATCAGTAATGATGGCAAGGAGCTCTTGCTTTACCTTATCAGTTATTTTCTTGATATCTCCATTAGAAGATACATTGAAAGTATTACTCATATTTACAGTCATTGTTATATTCTTCGTTGTTGGTGATGATCCGGATCGTGATGAAGAACCTGATTCGGATGAATAACTACTATTCTTTTTCAGAAATTGTGTGTCTTGATTAAGTGCAGGAATAACGACTTCAGATTTCTTATTAGAAGAATCTAAACTTTGTGTTTTATGCGATTCTTTCCAATTATCCATTCCGGAATTCCATCCTTCATTAAATGCACCTGCAACCTTTTTCCCTCCTTCAGTAGCTTGCGTTGAAAGTTTATCCCATACATCTGAAAAATTAAAATCTGAATCAAACCAATTTGCCGGGTTAATAACTTCACCAATTGCCTTTACGATGTTAAATATAAACTTATAGTACTCTGTAAATATCACTTTTATAAAGTTCCATAATCCATAAAAGAAGGCACGAACCTCCGCAATTTTATTCCATAAATAAGCGACAAGTCCTCCAATAGCAGTTACGGCTATTGCTATCCACCCAATTATAGGTATTGATGAGATCGCAGCTGTAATTGCTGTTGCTGATGTTACTGTGGATATCACTATTTTTGTCATGGAAGCAATCCATGTAATAGATGTTTTAATTGCAGCGATAGATGCTATTTGGTGAAATGACCAAACGACTGCACCTAATCCTACAACAGCAGCAACAACGGTTCCAATAGCTTCTACTACTGGCGCAATAGGTTCTACTATATTAAAAAAACTTATTTTCAGATCATCAACAAATGAAGTCATTCGTTTTTGTTGTTCGGCATAAGTATTCATCATGATTGATGCCTGATCAGTAGCTGATGTACTATTTTGTACTTCTGAAGTCCAGTCTCTTATCTGATCTGTATTTCCAATAATAGCCTGAGCGGCTACAATATTTTCTCTTCCAAACAACCGGCTCATAAGTAAATCATTCTGCATTACGGGAACTAATGCTTCAAGTCTATCAACCAGAGGTATAGATTTATTTTGTAGCACATCCATATTAACTCCTAGTTTTTCCAACATCTTTGCTGCGTCATTGGATGGAGCAGATATGATAGTCATAATGTTTCTAAGTGCGATTCCAGCCTCAGAACCCTTTATGGTTTTTTGACCAAAGAGCTGAATAGCTGCATTTACCTCAGCAAATGATACACCTGCATTTTTAGCGGACACTCCAACATTCTTAATCGCTTGAGCAACGTCAGGAACTTCAGCTGCACCTATTTGAGCAGATTTTGCGATGATATTCATTTGCTTTTCCATCTCCATGGCAGCCATAAACGGATTATCCTTGGATATTTCATAAGCATTGAATGATGATGTCAGTACATTTATTGCCCCACTTAAGTCACCTTCCATTGTTTTAGAAAGGGTCATTGCATTTCGAGACATCGAGTCTAAAACATCCGGATAATTTGCCAGTTCCGGACCTAATTGAGACAGAATATTTGTAAACACACCAGCACCTGTAGCAGCGTCAACACCAAATGCAACCGATAAATCTCTTGCTTTGTCGGATACCATACGCATTTGTTCACTTGCAAGACCGGATACAGCCTGTACTTGTGCCAATGAATATTCAAATCTGATACCAGGAGCAATCGCTGTTTGAAAAGAATTGGTAATATTGTCTACACCCTCTTTCAGTTCGTTTAGAAAAAACATCCCTTTCCCTAAATCTTGCAGACCACCTACTATGTTTTTAGATGATTTCCCCAAGTTATCAACCATATTACTTGCCTCATTAACAGCAGATGCAGCCGCTTCTGCTGCTTCTGTTGCTGCATTTAAAGGGCTTGTTATATTGTCAACAAGATCCAATATCCATTGTGATGTTACTTTCCCCATTGTTCGAAAATAATTGATTAACTATTTTTGCTAAAGCATTATAAGTGGAATTCTCTATTTCTTGAAGCTCAAGTTTTCGCGCAAAGCGATATCCAGCATAAAGTCTGAGCCAGTCATCTTCACTCAAAGAGTTAATATCATGGATACCATACTCACGTTTAAGTATGGCATCCACTCCTTCAATAAAACCTAAAGATGACTCAATGTCCTTTACGCTGGATTCATAAAAGCGGCTTGAGCTTTGATCATCTGTGAAATTGATGAGATGACAACTGAATAAACAGCCCCATCTTCCAATGCTTCACGATCACCCGCCTTCACGCAGGTATTAAGCATTAATTCATTAGCCTCTGAGATATTGTTACCTTTTGCAGCAACAGCAAGGATCAGATCTTTGGTAGGACGTACAACCAAGAAATCATGTCGTTCGTTGTCGTCCAGTTGAACGGTTACCATTTTTAACCGGTTGCCATACTGTGATTTCAGACGTGTGTGTTCTTCGTCGGTAAAACCTACAATTTGTTTCTTCTCCTCAGCTGTTAGCTGATCATAAGGTTTTCCTTCATTAATCTTAATTTCGTTCATTTTAAAAAGTCTTTAAATGTTTTTTAGATTGCCGTATTAAACGGGCATGTTCCAATCAATATGACTTGGTAGCAATTCCAATTTAGTAGCAATTGATTTATCTCCTTGTTTTACCTCAACCTGATTACCTGTAAATTCTACGTTACGAATGACATCTTTATATATCATTTTATCGTATTCGAATATCACGGGTATATCAAAAGGTTCAATATCGGTTATCCGTCTGCCCGGTCCCAGGGAAAGTAAAAGAGCATTGATCTCCTCTTTGAGGAATGTAATAGAGGCTTTAGGTTTATAGTTGCCAATTCCACGTCCGACTGGCATATTACCAGCTCCGTATATATTCTCCTTTTCCACCTCATCACCATACGAAAGTTCGGTTACACCCTCAAGAGTTCTTCCAAGAATTACTATCTTAATATTATTCCATCCGGACATACGTCCGAACTTGTTAATTAAAGTCTGTACCTGTGCCATAAACTAAATTTTATTAGTAAAGCCTAGATCGATCTCGAACTCATTTACAACACCGTCAGCAACCAGCTGTACCTTAATTGTAAATGGTTTATTGGATACGGCCATTTGCTTTGGGTTAATATAAATATCAAAATCAGAGATATTCCTTTCGGATATCATGTTTGAGAGAGCTGATCGAATACGTGCATCCCAGTCACTGATAGTAGTATTGGAGATGTATCCAGTTCTTGGATCCGATTCAACCTTAGAACGGATTCGAGGTATCAGCGTATTTCGGATAATACGGGCAGCTTTATTCCATACACAATTGTATTCAATGTACGCATATGCACTGTCGGCAGAAGTACAAGTGGATGAGTTGTTGAAATAAAACCCTGCATATCCCTGGAAAGATCCGGCAAAAATATATCCTTTTTGAGTAAGGCTATCCTGCATAGTTCTCGACACAGCTGACATCAGGGTACCATTACTCAAAGAAGCATTGATAAATCTTTTTTTGCCAACTGATGTCAGTGGATAGTCAGATGTTCCTTTGGCATTACTTGGATGATTCTCAATATCAACGCTTCCAATATTTTCATGCACATACCTTACCGATAACATTCCCAGAGCACTCCCTACAACTGCATAATTTGCATATCCAATTTTTTTAGAAGCTTGATCCGGATCTTGTCCAATAACAACAGATACAGTCTCAGAATCAAACGATCTTAAATCAATTGCTGCATCTAATGTTGTAAGATAGCTACCTAACCCTTCAATAAAGATTGAATCAATGTATATATAATCTGATTTTAAAGATCCTACAAGTGATTGAGCTTTCTGTATTGCAGTTCCCAAAACATCATCTTTAGCAAGACCACATATTCCTATTGTATTAATTCCATTGATAGATCTTACACCGGAAACAAATAAATCAGAGACAACCAAAGTCGACACTTTTTCTGTTTTTGGTACGATCATAACCCATAAAGGTTGATCAGGAGAGAGACGGAAATACTCATCAATATGATAGTAAATCATTTCACTATTGGTGTCGTCCAGAGTTGCATTATAACCATAATTTTCCAAATCTGAAATTTCGGTTAACTTAACTGGTTTATAATGAACTAGTTTTCCAGCAATAGCAGTACCCCCAATAACCAGTAAAATTGTACGATCCTGAATGTTAGACTCTCGTACAAGCCCACCTTTTAGTTTGTTAATATTTACACCTGTAAATGTTCCCATGATACTTTATTTTATAATTATGCCTTTTTGCCTGAGATGATAGCCCCAACTCCATAATCTTCTATCCGGTCAACAATACCATAGGTCTGTGTACGATAAATAGATGTAGGAGATGCAGACTTAACGTCTATAGTTTCCGGCGAATACAAAGACTTAACACTATCAATATGATAATAAGTGTTCGGACCATAGAAGAAAACAGAAGCTTGGTAATCTGTAGCTGCCGGTGTAGTACCTTCTGCAATTTTCACCTTTGTGGTATAATTGTAGTATGGTGTATCATTGTTTTCAAAAAATTTGAGATTCATGAAAGATCTTACTTTTCCGGATACAGGATCCAGATAGAAGTTTCTGTCATAAAAATATTTAGCAGCTTGTTCGTCAAGCAGTAAATCAGCCATATGCTGAGGACAAAGTACCATGTATAACTCCTCCATGTTGGGCAGGTTTAAACCTTTGAGAATTGTAGCATAATCTACCAAATCACTATACGTTAATCGTAAACGACCGGTTGAATCAGCGGTTCCTGTAGTAAGTACAACAGGCATCTCAGCAACTGTATTATTTGCCGGAGCCAATTTATGGAGGATATGATTACGGATACCTACTTGGAAAGCTTCATTATGCTTTACACGGATTTGGGAGCGTTTGTCAAATGCAAGGTAGCGGATCTCTTCTTCAGTACATGATGTAGGAGTGGTATCGTATCTTTCCCATGGTACAATAACATTTTTACCCGCCATAGCAGCAGCAGTAAAATCTTGAGAGTTATTGACTTTAAATTGGACATTATTGATTAGTTTGTTACGACGGACACCATCCGCTGTAATTGCTGATTGAGGCACCGATCCAAGTACCGCCATAAAATCAGCTTTATAGTTTCTTCTTTCAACTAAAAGTTGAGGATCAACGTATTTGTTTAGATATAAACCGTCTGCTGTAGTAGCCATTTTTCTTCCTTTTTAAAAATTAAACATTTTTGTTTACGTACGCCGTCAAAAGTCTTTCGTACTCTTCCGGAGTGTTATCCATCAATTCTTTGAGTGCTTGAGGATCATCTTGATAATCTTCCCATTTTTTTCCGGAAGTTGATGCGTTAGCCGGCTTATTAATTTCGGGCGTCTTCACCACCTTCATGGCAAGCAGCATTTTCTTTCCACTCTCAAAATTGGAGGTCAAAGTCTCTTTCCAGTCGGGTTTAACGTCGGCTGTGATTCTCTTCTCATTAATTGCATTGTTGAGCAGATCTTCAATTTCTTGTTCTCTTCTTTTGCTTTCTGCTTCCTCAAGCATATCTACTCGCTCTGATTTACGTTTGTATTCGTCGATCTTTGCAATAACTTGCGCTTCAGTTGAATTTACAGGCATTCCAAGTCGGCCCGCCATCATACTTACATCCATTTGATTTTGATTTTGATTGTTAATACTATCCGTTATAATAATTTCTCCTTTGTATCCACAGTTGGTTATTGCCATAGCAGTGGTTTTATCTATTGTGGTTTTTCCGGTTACCTCAGATACAAATCCTTGTTCGTGGGCTTCTTTTGCCGACATCCAATAATCACCTTTATCCCACTCCTCTTTCAGTTTCTTCTTATCTTTTGCCTTTGCTTCAAAAGCGGCATAATAATGATCATTGAGTTTTTTCATAAGAGAGATATAGCCTTCCAATTCCGATACCTTACCATAAGATCCTCCCGATACTTGATGTACCATGAATAGTCCATTTTCAGGCATTGTGAATGAGCTACATGCTATTGCTATGTAAGTTGCTGCACTGGCAACAATAGCACCACCTTCACCGGTTATCTTTCCAGGAAACTTATTGATAACGTTCACTATTTCGTTTGCTTCCATACATTCGCCACCGGGAGAATTGATATAGATATGCACATCTTTGACCCCCGAATTAATCAGATCATTAATTTTCGAAGTAAAGTTTGCCTCCGTGTCTTTCCACCCGGATATGCTTCCCTTTATTTCTACAAGAGCTCTTCCGGACTCAGCTTTAGCAATGATATTCATAGGCATCTGTTTTTACTGTTGTTTTTTTATTCGATGCAAAGATCAAAAAGAGGTTCCAAATGCCGAATTTGCGATTTCTTCTTGGCACGTATTTTTTCTTATTAACACTTATTTTTTCCAAGTTGGAAAAAAAAGAGGACTTTAAGAAAAGACATTTTCGAGGTTACACCTCTATTAATGATCTTTGCAAAGTACCATTAAGAAGATAGTTATGGCTAAGAGCAAAGAGTATTATAGAAAACTTAAAAAAGAAGCGCACGATATGTATGTTAACGACTGTATTACATGCAAAGAGATCTCATTACGTATCGGAGTGTCCGAAAGATCCATCTCTAATTGGATCAATGAAAACGAAGGTCTTTGGAAAAAAGAGCAGCAAGCAACTGCGATATCATCCAAAAAGCAGGGTGACAACATCAAAAAAATCATTGAGAATTTAGCAGAAAAACGCTTGCAGTTATTAAGCGATATTGATGATGCTTCCAAAGATGGTAATAAAGAGCTGGAACTAGAATTAAGGAAACAAGCTGCATCAATTGATGATGGAGTATCCAAATGGGGTAAACAATTAAGTGAGATTGATAAGACCAATCGAATAACTTTATCCATATATATCGATGTTATGACTCGTATTTTTGATTCGCTTAAGATATACGATGCAAATCTATATTTCCAGACCCTCGATTTCCAGGAGAATCATTTGTATGAAGCCGCTAAATTATTGGGATAATGAAAGCACAGGATAGCAAAGCACTCAAAGACTACCAGGAAAAGATTAAGCGTGCGCGATGCACCGGTGGTCTTATTAATCCGGATGAGTCACTCACCGATCGGATGAATCGTATACAACGAGCCAAACGAGACGTGAAGTATCTCGTTGAAACTTATCTACCACACTATGCAACGGCTGATTGTGCAGACTTTCAGATCGCACATGCCAATAAAGTTATGCAGAACCCACTATACAAAGGTTATGCAGAATGGGGACGCGGACTGGCAAAATCAGTATGGAATGATGTCATCATACCCTTATGGTTATGGATTAACGGAGAAACACATTATATGTGTATTGTATCCGACACTTTTGATCGTGCATCCGATTTACTAGAAGATCTGCGTGCTGAGTTTGAGGCGAACGAACTTCTGAAGCATGATTTCGGAGAACAGTATAATCCTGGATATTGGGAAAAAGGAAACTTTGTTACGATGAATGGATTTATTTGCAAAGCATTTGGAGCAAAGCAGAAGGTACGTGGACTACGAAAAGGTGCACACCGTCCGGATCTATGGGTTATTGATGATTTGGAAACACCGCAAACGATTAAGAACAATCGGATGCAGGACGACTATGCTGATTGGATAGAAGCGGATGTATTAGCAACAATGACCGGAAAAAAAAGACGGTTGATCGGCGCAAACAACCGTTTTGCATCCCGAATGGTACAAACCATACTCAAACAACGACATCCTGATTGGGATTGGAATTTAGTGAAGGCATACGATCCGGTAACATATGAGCCCGCATGGAAGTCTATGTAT